>Ga0136633_1000042_pt1 | contig 82410 bp, 88 predicted proteins | sample AntDrymeUQ832206_2_FD_105494 | JGI IMG/M metagenome (GOLD analysis project Ga0136633, IMG submission 105494) | Polar desert sand microbial communities from Dry Valleys, Antarctica - metaG UQ83 (22.06) | ecosystem: Environmental > Terrestrial > Soil > Desert | place: Antarctica: Dry Valley...
GGACCTTGTGATCGACGCGCTTGTTGGGGTCGAAGCCATATTCATGATCGGCGGGCTTGACCTCGCACGCGATGCGGCACTTCTGGTCCGAAGCATCGAAATGGGTGATCGGCCCGGCGCCGCTCTTGCCGGCGAGGATGTTGGCCCAGGTCGTTTCGACGTCCGCGCCCAAAGGCGTCACGAGGCCCAGACCGGTTACTACTACGCGACGCATAGAATCATCCCTTCATGCCTTTGCGCAAACGGCCTCCCGTGGTTAGCGGGAAGCCGTTTGTGCCGCCATCGTCTTGCGCGGCGGGCGGCAGCCAATCGCTTCCGATCAGCCCTTGTTGGTGTCGATGAAGTCGATCGCATCCTTTACCGTGCCGATTTTTTCGGCGGCGTCATCGGGAATTTCGACGCCGAATTCTTCCTCGAACGCCATGACGAGCTCGACGATGTCGAGGCTGTCGGCGCCGAGATCGTCGATGAAGCTGGCTTCCTCGGTGACCTTCTCGGCATCGACGCCGAGATGTTCGACGACGATCTTTTTAACCCGATCGGCGGTCTCGCTCATGTGAATTCCTTCCCTCTGGATTTTGCGATGCCCTAGCGTCCGCCGCGGGACTGGGCAAGCGGGACGTGACACCCTAACTCGCACCGCGATGAAAGGTGCCCGAGCCCTCACCACCGGCGAGATCCTGCTCGCGCGGACGATGTTCGGCGAGGCGATCGATTATGCCCGGGTCAGAATGGTTCGCCGCAAATGGTGGTGGTTCCAGCCGCGCGGCGTGGTCATGGCTCCGACCGGCAATATTCACTTCCACCCCGACAGCCCGTTGTGGTCGAACGATTTCAGCACCGCCGCCTTGGCGCTGCAGGGCCTGTTCATCCACGAATTGACCCATGTCTGGCAGGCGCAGACGCGCGGCCGTTTTTACCTGCCGCTGATGAGGCACCCGTTTTGCCGCTACGGATACGTCCCGGTGCTCGGCCGAGCGTTCGACCGCTACGGGCTCGAACAGCAGGCCGAGATCGTCCGCCACGCATTCCTCGCGGGACGCGGCTTTCCTGTAGCGAAAGTGGCGGAATTGCCTCGACTGCCGTTTGCGTGAGAGCGGCGCTGTAACGAATTAGCCACAGGCACGGCGCGAATGCTGCAAATGCGCTCAATCCCCCTTCAACTTGCCCGCCACTGGAGTAGAGTATGCGGTGACGACGTTGCACCAACTCGGGGGAAATTTCATGCGCCGCTCATCATCCGTCCTGCGTTCTGTCCTGCTTGGGACCACAATGCTGCTGGCGACGCCGGCGTGGGCGCAGACCGTCGAGGAGGAGCAGGCGCAAGCCGCCAACGCTCCCGAGGACACCAGCGCGGGCGACGTCATCATCGTCACCGCGACCAAGCGCGCCTCGACGCTCCAGGACGTGCCCTTCTCGATCAACGCGCAGACGCAGGAAGACATCCAGCGCGCCAACGCCTCGACGATCGAGGACATCAGCCGCAACGTCGCGGGTCTTGCCGTGCAGAACCTCGGGCCGGGCCAGAGCCAGGTGTCGGTCCGCGGCGTGTCGGCCGGCCAGATCGTCCGCGATCAGCCGGGCGTCAAGGAACAGGTCGGCGTCTATCTCGACGAATCGGTGATTTCGCTGTCGCTGTTCACTCCGGACCTCGACCTGTTCGACTTGAACCGCGTTGAAACGCTGCGCGGTCCGCAGGGCACCCTGTTCGGGTCGGGCAGCGTCGGCGGCACCATCCGCTACATCACCAACCAGCCGAGGCTCGGCCGCACCGAGGGCCTGGTCGAGGCCAATATCAATACGGTCGAGGAAAGCGATGTCGGCGGCCACCTCAAGGGCGCGATCAATCTTCCCTTGGGCGATACCGCCGCGGTTCGCGTGGTCGGCTATTTCACCAAATATGCCGGCTTCGTCGATGCCAAGGGCCCGGCGAGCGGCAAGAATGTCAACGATGGCCGCCGCGTCGGCGGGCGCATTTCGCTGCTGTGGGAGCCGACCCCCGACTTGAAGATCACGCCGCGCGTCGCTTACCAGGAAATTCGCGCGGACGGCTTTAATCGCGAGGAGGTGTTCAACCTCTATGCCAACCCGCTGACCACTACGCGCCCGGCCGTCACGTTCGACGAACGCGAGCAATATCTGCTGCTCAGGGAGAAGTTCACGGACGATACGCTGATCGCCGATCTGACCGGCTCGTACGACTTCGGCGGAGTCGAGTTGACCTCGATCACCAGCTACATCAACCGCGACATCCTCGTCTCGCGCGATGCATCGGCGTTGACCGGCTCGGTGTCGGACGATCTCGGATTTACCGACGAGGGGGTGTTGCTGCCATCGAACCTGCGCGACACCACCGACCTCAAGACCTGGACCCAGGAATTGCGGCTGGGATCGACCGGCGCCGGACCGTTCCAATGGGTGTTCGGCGGCTTCTATTCGAAGGTCGATCGCGAATATCAACAGCGGCTGCCGACCCCCGGCTATGATTCCTTCGACGATGCTTTCCTCGCGAGCCTCTGCTTCCGCCCGGTCAATCCCGCCTGCCGCTCGCCCGGCGTCCCGCTGCAATCGTCCGATCTTGCCAATGGGTTCCCGGGCGACAGCCCCTACAACGCCGATCTGCCGTACGACATCAAGCAGAAGGCGCTGTTCGGCGAGGCGACCTATGATTTCGGCCAGTTCAAGCTGACCGCAGGCGGCCGCTATTACAACTTCAAGGAAACGCGCGACTTCGTCTCCGGCGGGCTGTTCTCGAACGGAGACACCCGCATCGGCGACAAGACCAAGTCGAGCGGCTTTTCGCCGCGCGCGATCGCCACCTGGGAGCCCAACCGCAATCTCAGCGTCAATATCCAGGCCGCGAAAGGCTTCCGCCTCGGCGGAGTCAACGATCCATTGAACCTGCCCTTGTGCAGCGACGCCGACGAGGATTTGTTCGGCCCGTTCGCGGGCGCGTTCGACGATGAGACGCTGTGGAACTATGAGGCAGGCGTCAAATATTCGCGCGGTCCGATCAGCTTCAACGCCGCCGCTTTCCATACCAGGATCAAGGACTTGCAGGTCACGCTCGATGCCGGCAGCTGCTCGTCGCGTATCGTGTTCAACGTGCCCAAGGCGCATACCACCGGCGTCGAAACCGAGTTTTCGATCCGCCCCTTGGCTGGGCTCGACCTCTCGGTGGCCGGAAGTTACGTCACCGCCGAGTTCGATTCGACCCTGCCCGGCGACCTTGCCGAGTCGACCGGCATCCGCGACGGCAATCGCCTTCCGTCGGTGCCGAAGTTCCAGATGGCGGCCACCGCCACCTACAGCCAGCGCTTCCGCGACAATGCCGAATGGTCGCTCACCGCCAGCTTCCAGCACGTCGGCAGCCGCTATACCCAGCCCGCCGACCAGGAGAATAATCCGCGCACGTTCTTCTATGGCAATGATTTCGGCGGCATTCCCGATGGTCGGGGCACGACGCTCGACCTCAAGCTGCCATCCTACAATTTGGTCAATCTGTCCGCCGGGCTCGAGTTCGATAGCGGGCTCGGCCTCGCTCTCTACGCGAACAATGTGTTCGACGAGAATCCCCGGCTGTCGTTCGACCGCGAACGTGGCGGCCGCGCGCGCCTCGGCTACAACATCGGCCTTCCGCGCACGATCGGGCTGACGATCCGCCAGGCCTTTTCGGCGGAGCGGCTTGCACCGCCGCCGCCGCCACCGCCCCCTCCGCCGCCGCCACCGCCGCCGGAGATGCAGACCTGCCCGGACGGCTCGATGATCCTTGCGACCGACATTTGCCCGCCGCCTCCGCCGCCGCCACCGCCGCCACCGCCGCCCGCGCCGGAACCGGAACGGGGCTAAGCCGAGCAATGACCTCCGGAAGCAGCAAGCCCGCAGGTTCGCTGCTTCCACCCCTGACCCGCCGCTCGCTCCTCACCGGGGCGGGCGGCGTTGCTCTATCCCCGGCGATCCTGCGCGCTGCCAAGCCGGGCTCCAGAGCGCACGTCGCCGTGGTCGGCGCGGGCGTCTTCGGGGCGTGGACCGCCCACCACCTGCTCGCCGCCGGCCACCGCGTTACCCTGATCGACATGGCCGGCCCCGCGCACAGCCGCGCCAGTTCGGGCGGGGAATCGCGGATGACCCGCGCGGCGTACGGCAAGGACGCGATCTACACCCGAATGGCGCTCGACAGCCTCGTCCAGTGGAAGGCGCTAAGCGCATTGTCGGGGCTGCCGATCTTCCACCCGACCGGGGTCCTGTTCTTCTTCCCCGACGACGATCCCTATCTCGCCCAAAGCCTCGCCGCGCACCGCTCACTCGGCCTGCCGAGTGAGCGGCTCGACCGCCGGGAAATGGCGCGGCGCTTCGAAATGATCGACTTCACCGGGGTCCACAGCGGGATTTTCGAGCCCGGCTTCGGCGCGCTGATGGCGAGGCGCTCGGTCCAGACCCTGGTCGAGCGCTTCGTCGCCGCGGGCGGCACCTACCGCCTCGGCGCGGTCGAAGCCCCCGCAAGCGCTTCGCGCCTTCGCCACCTGCGCCTGCGCTCGGGCGAGCGGATCGCCGCCGATACGTTCGTGTTCGCGGCCGGCCCGTGGCTGCCCAAGCTGTTTCCGGCATTGCTCGCACGCCGAATCGTCGCCACTCGCGAGGAAATATTCTTCTTCGCCCCGCCCCCGGGTGACCGGCGCTTTTTGCCCGGGGCCATGCCCGGCTGGGCGGACTTCAATGGCGGCGACATTTTCTACGGCTTTCCGGACCTCGAAGGGCGCGGGGTCAAATTCGCGCACGACAGCCACGGCGCCGAGGTCGATCCCGACACCCAGTCGCGCGAACCGAGCCGAGCCGCGCTCGCAACGATCATCGCCTTCCGTGATCGCCGCTTCCCAAGCTTGCGCGGCGCCCCGCTGACCGAAGCGCGGGTCTGCCAATATGAGAATAGCTCGAACGGCGACTTCCTCATCGACCGCCACCCGGCGATGAGCAATGTCGTGCTGGTCGGCGCCGGATCGGGCCACGGTTTCAAGCACGGCCCCGAAGTCGGGCGGATCGCGGCGGCGCTCGCGTCAGGAAGCGGCAGGCAGCCCGAACCGCGCTTCACTCTCGCCGCCAAGGCGGCAAGCCAGAAACGCGAAGTGCATTAAGCTCTAGCCGGGCTGACGCCGGCCGACCGCCATCCGCAATTCGCCATGATCCTCGAAATGGGGCGTTCCCTTGCCCACGAACAGCCTGGTCCCCGGACCGCAGCTATGGACGGTCTGCCTCGCGACGTCGGTAAGCCTGAACTCGCCGTCGAGGATGTGCAGGCAGATGTCATAATCATGGCTGTGAGGCTCGGTGCGCCCCGGTGCATAATCGACCACCGCGGCGGCAAAGCCGTCCCGGCGCAATTCCTCAAGCGCGTCCTCTTCCTGCGCGCCGTGCTCGTAATCGATTATTATGGTCATCAGACGCTCCACTGGCTTGATCGGTGCTTGAACCGGGAACCGCTAACCCGCCTTCGCGACCGCCACCAGGGCCGGACGCAACAACCGATCCTTGAGCATGTAGCCTGCCTGCATTTCCTCGATGATCGTGCCGGGCTCGGCCTCGCTCGCAATTTCGACCATCGCCTGATGCTTGTGCGGATCGAGCGGCAAACCCTTGGCGGCGATCCGTTCGATGCCGTTGCGCGCGAGCACGGTGTCGAGCTCGCGCAGCGTCGCTTCGATGCCGTCGAGGAAGCTCTTCTGCGATTCGTCGGCGCGCGCCGCTTCGGGAACATGGTCGAGCGCGCGGGCGAGGTGATCGCGCACGGCGAGCATGTCGCGCGCAAAGCCGGTCACCGCATAGGTCGACGCCTGTGCTTTCTCAGCCTCCAGCCGGCGGCGAACGTTCTGCGTGTCGGCAACGGCGTAGAGCGCCTTCGACTTGGCGTCCTCGACTTGCCGCTCGAGCTCGGCGATGCGGTCGTGCTCGGCGAGTTCGGGCGCATCCGCGGCGGTCGCGGCGCGGATTTCCTCTGCTTCGTCGTGGAGGTCTTCGTCTTTGATCATTTCATATATCTCGTGAGGGCTTGAGCGGTGAAATCCACCATGGGTACGACGCGCGCATAGTTCAATCGCGTCGGTCCGATAACCCCGACAACGCCGACCACCTGTCCATCGCTCCCGTGATAGGGCGCGGCGATCACCGACGATCCCGACAAAGCGAACATCCGGTTCTCAGCTCCGATGAAAATGCGGCATCCCTGCCCCTCGCGCGCGCCCTCGAGCAGGCGCGCGATGTCCTGCCGGTCTTCGAGCTCGTCGAGCAGGCGGCGCACCCGCTCGAGGTCGGCCGCGGCGGCCTCGTCGATCAGATTGGCCTGCCCGCGCACGATCAGCACCGGGCGCTGGACCTGGTCTATGCTCCAGTCGGCAAGCCCCGACGCAACCAGTTCGGCGGCGGCGCTGTCGAGCGCTTCGCGCCGCTCGACGATTTCGGAGCGGAGCCGTGCTTCGGCCTCGCTTAGGGTCAGTCCGGACAAGCGCTGGCTGACGTAATATCCGACTTCCGCCAGCCCGACCGTGCTGGTCCCCGCGGGGAGCGGGACGACTCGATTTTCGACGCTGCCGTCGACCCAGACGAGCACCGCGAGCGCGCGATCGGGCCCGAGCGGGACGAAACTGAGTTGGCGCAGGCGGAGCTCGCTCTTCGGCGCAAGCACGACGCCGGCACAGGCCGACAGTCCCGACAGCGTCGCGGTCGCGGCGGCAAGCGCCTCCTCTATCGGACGATCCTTGAGCCCCGCCTCGATCGCCGCGCGCTCGCGCGCCAGAGGGAGACTATTGTGCATGATCCCGTCGACGAACAGCCGCAGCCCATGTTCGGTCGGGATTCGCCCCGCCGAAGTATGCGGATGCGTGAGCAGCCCGCGTTCCTCGAGTTCCTGCATCACGCCGCGGATCGAGGCGGGCGACAGGCTGACGCTGCCGGTGAGCATCTTCGACCCGACCGGCTGCCCGCGTTCGAGATAGGCCTCGACCACCAGCCGGAAAATGTCGCGCATGCGGTTGGAAAGATCGCCGATCGGCTCGCTCATGGGCGCGATGTAGCGGCACAAGTCAGTCATTGCGAGCGCAGCGCGGCAATCCAGTCCCCGAGCCGCTGGATCGCCGCGTCGCTGCGCTCCTCGCAATGACGGCAAGGGGTGGCGTGACTCAGATGAGCGGTTTAGAGCGCGCCGACAATCATCAGGAGACTAGGATGCGCCCGAGCGGCCGCGCCCCCGACGAATTGCGCGAACTCAATTTCGAGCCGGGCTTCACCAAACATGCCGAGGGCGCCTGTTTGGTCAGTTTCGGCGAAACCCGGGTGCTCGTCACCGCTTCGGTCGAGGACAAGGTGCCGCCGTTCCTGCGCGGCAAGGGCCAGGGCTGGGTTACCGCCGAATATGGAATGCTTCCGCGCGCGACCCATACCCGCGGCAACCGCGAGGCGGCCAAGGGCAAGCAGTCGGGCCGCACCCAGGAAATCCAGCGGCTGATCGGTCGTAGCCTGCGCGCTGTCGTCGACCTCAAAAAGCTCGGCGAGCGCCAGATCGTGGTCGATTGCGATGTGATCCAGGCCGACGGGGGGACTCGCACCGCATCGATTTCGGGGGCATGGGTCGCGCTTCGGATCGCGATCGACAAATTGCTCGCATCGGGTGCGCTCGCCGCCGATCCGATCCTGACCCAGGTCGCGGCCGTGTCGTGCGGAATCTATCAGGGCACGCCGGTGCTCGACCTCGACTATATCGAAGATTCCAACGCTCATTCCGACGGCAATTTCGTGCTTACCGGCGACGGTGCGATCGTCGAGGCGCAACTGACCGCCGAGGGCGCGACGTTCGACGAGGAAGGCCTGCTGCGGCTGCTCCGCCTCGCCAAGATCGGCTGCGCCGAGATTTTCAAGGCGCAGCTTCACGCGGCGCGCCCGAAGGAGAGCGCGGCGTGAAGGCGATCGGTCCGAAGCTGGTCATCGCCACGCATAATGAAGGCAAGTTGCGCGAAATTCGCGAATTGCTTGAGCCGTTCGGGATCGAATGCGTCGGCGCCGCCGAGCTCGATTTGCCCGAGCCCGAGGAAACCGGGGTGACCTTCGTCGACAATTCCGAACTGAAAGCCCGCGCTTCGGCCGATCTTAGCGGCCTTCCCGCGCTTGCCGACGATAGCGGGATTGCGGTCGATGCGCTCCACGGAAAACCCGGGATCCACTCGGCGCGCTGGGCCGAGGACGAAGCCGGCAACCGCGATTTCGGCCGAGCGATGGAACGGCTGTGGCGAGAGGTCGAGGCCGCCGGGCCCGACGCGGGACATGACGCGCACTTCGTCTGCGCTTTGTCGCTTGCCTGGCCCGACGGCAGCATCGAAAGCTTCGAAGGCAAGGTTCACGGTACTTTGGTATGGCCGCCGCGCGGTTCGAACGGCTTCGGCTATGACCCGATGTTCGTTGCCAATGGCGACACCCGCAGCTTCGGCGAGATCGACGCTGCGGCCAAGCACGCGGTCAGCCATCGCGCCGTCGCCTTCGCCAAGCTGATGGCGGCACTCGCATAAAATGCTGTCCTACAGGGCGATTCGCGGCTTAAGAGCGGTCGATGCCGATGGACGCGCCCTGTTCGAACCGAGCCGCGCCCGCCGACAGTGCGACGAGCGTGAACATTGTGAACATTCGTGACGGCGGGCGACCGCTGGCGCTCTACGTCCACTGGCCGTTCTGCGTCTCCAAATGCCCCTATTGCGATTTCAACAGCCACGTTCGCGACGGCGTCGATCAGGACGCGTGGCGCGAGGCCTTGCTCATCGACCTTGCGCACGAAGCCGCGCTGCTCCCCAATCACCGCCTGACCTCGATCTTCTTCGGCGGCGGCACTCCTTCGCTGATGGACCCGGCAACCGTCGAGGCGCTGATCGCCACCGCTCACCGCCATTGGCGCGTCGCCGACGATGTCGAGATCACGCTCGAGGCCAATCCCAACAGTGCCGAGGCCGCACGCTTCGCCGACCTTGCCCGCGCCGGGGTCAATCGAATCAGCCTTGGGCTGCAAAGCTTCGACGATCGCTCGCTTGCCTTCCTCGGCCGCGCGCATTCGGCTGACGAGGGACTGCGCGCACTCGAAGCGGCACAATCGGCGGTCGCGCGCGTCAGTTTCGACCTCATCTACGCGCTTCCCGGGGACGATGAGGCAGGCTGGTCACGCGACCTCGACCGGGCAATCGCCCTCGGCACCGAGCATCTGTCGCTCTACCAATTGACGATCGAGCCGGGCACGCGCTTCGCCTCGATGGTCGCCAGGCGCGAGTTCGAGCCGCTCGATGCCGAGATGGCGGCGACCCTGTTCGAACTGACCCAGGAGCGCACCGCGGCGGCTGCAATGCCCGCTTATGAAATTTCCAACCACGCCCGCCCCGGCGCGGAGAGCCGCCACAATCTCGCTTACTGGCGCTACCGGGATTATGCCGGGGTCGGCCCCGGCGCGCATGGCCGCCGCGGCGGGCTGCGCACCGTTCGCCACAAGAAGCCCGAGAATTTCCTGTCGGCGGTCGCGCGCAACGGCCACGGGCTGGCCGAGGAGGAAGTGCTGAGCAGCGACGAAGCGGCGCAGGAGGCGTTGGTGATGGGCCTGCGCCTCGCCGAGGGCATATCGCCGGTCGCGCTTGCCCGACGGCTCGGCGTCGAGCGGATCGTCGACGAGGCGGCGGTCGATCGCATCGCCGGGCACGGCCTGCTCGAGCGCGACGGCGAGCTCTTGCGGACGACCCCGCCGGGGCGGCTGCTGCTCGACTCGATCCTTGCCGAGATCGCCGCCTAAAACGCCTTCGTCGCCGGTGCGACGACAGTCGTTCCTGCAGCCGTCACTTGCCGCACTTCGAGCAGGCGCTCGGCAATGCCGTCGCGGCCGAACCGGAAATTGCCGTCGACTCCGGAAAAACCGGTTCTCTCGGTCAGCCGGCGCGCCGGAAAGGCGCGGCCGAGCGGCCAGTCCTTCGAACTGCGGACCGCAAGCAGAACGGCGTCATAGCCAAGGCTTGCAAGACGATAGGGCGCCTTGCCGTAGCGCGCTCGATAGCGTGTGCTCAATTGGTTGAAGCGGAAATCGGGCGCCGCCGCATACCAGGCGCCGCGCAGCGCCGGGGTTTGGCCGAGACTCTTGTCGCCGGCCCATAATTCGGTGCCGAGATACTTCGGCCCCTGCGGTAGCGCCGGCGCCGTAAGCGCCGCGATGCGGCCCGAATCACCGATCAGCACCGCGTCGAAAGTCCCCTTGCCCTTGAGCCGCGCGGCGGCGGTCCGCACCGCTGTGGGCGAACGGTTATACTGCTCGATCACGGTCAGCCGCCCCCCCGACTTGCGCATCGCGGCGAGCATCGCCTGGCTTGCGCGCTGGCCGTAGAGCCCGGTCGGGACCAGCGCGGCAAAGCGCGCCATGCCCTTGCTGCGCGCAAAAGCGACCACGCGGTCGATCGACTGGTCGGGGGTGAAGCCCATGATGTACACCCCGTTCCCGGCGACGCTCTCGTCATTCGAGAAAGCGACGATCGGTACTTCGGAACGGCGCGCGATCGCCGCGGCGGCGCGCACGTCCTCGGCGAGCAGCGGGCCGAGGATCAAGCGGTTGCCCTGCGCAATCGCGCGCTGGGCAGCGGACGCGGCCCCGCCCACCCCCGCGCTATTGTAAACCGTGATCCGAATGCTCCGGTCGCCACTGTCGATCAGCGCGAGGTTGGCGGCGTTGGCGATCGACTGGCCGACCGCGCCGTCGGCGCCGCTGGTCGGAACGATCACCGCGACCAAATTGCGGCGGGTATCGATCGGCACGACGGGAGCAGTGCCAATGGGCCCCGGACCCGGCAGCCACGGCGCCCGCGATCCGGTCTGGCATCCCGCCAGCGCGAGTGCCGCTCCCACGCCGGCGATCAGGAAATTGCGCCGCGCTTGCCGTGGGCCAAAGGAAAATGCCATGCCGTTCGCCTCCGATGGATCAACCGCTTCCTCCTGGCCTCTACATCGTGGCAACGCCGATCGGCAATCTCGGTGATCTGACCGTGCGCGCCGCCGATACGCTGTGCCGGGTCGACCGGATCCTTGCCGAGGACAAGCGCGTCAGCGCGAAACTGCTCGCCCACATCGGGGCCACAGCGCCGATGACCGCTTACCACGACCACAGCGACGACGCCCTTCGCGACCGCATCCTCGCCGAACTGCCGGTCAAGGCGATCGCACTGGTCAGCGACGCCGGAACGCCGCTGATTTCGGACCCGGGCTACAAGCTGGTTCGCGCCGCTCGAGCCTCTGGAGCAGCGATCCACACCCTCCCCGGCCCATGCGCCGCGATCGCCGCCTTGACGCTGGCCGGGCTTCCGACCGACCGTTTCCTGTTCCTCGGCTTCCTTTCGGCCAAGGCGCGCGCTCGAGCCGAGGCGGTTGCCGAGATCGCGACGGTTCGCGCCAGCGTCGTGCTTTACGAAAGCGGCCCGCGCCTCGGCGAGACGCTGGCCGCGCTTGCCAATCAGCTCGGGCCACGCGACGCGGCGGTCATCCGCGAAATCTCGAAGCTCCATGAGGAGTGCGTCACCGGCCCCCTCGACGATCTTGCCGAGCGCTACGCCGCCGCCGCGCCGAGGGGCGAGATCGTGATTGTCGTCGCACCGCCGCTCGCAAGGGGCGATGCCACCGACGGGGAGATCGACTCTGCGCTCGATCGGGCGCTCGCCCGCCTGTCCCCCTCGCGCGCCGCGGCCGAGGTCGCGGCGTCGCTCGGCGTTTCCAGAAAGCGTGCCTACGCTCGCGCGCTCGAGCGGGGCACAAGCTGAACCGTCAACTAGCCGAGCGGCGCGGTCGCCGGGCCGAGAAGATCGCGGCATGGTGGCTGCGCATTCACGGCTGGCGGATTCTCGCGGTTCGCGCTCGGGTCGCGGGTGGCGAAGTCGACCTCGTCGCTCGGCGCGGCTCGACCGTCGCATTCGTCGAGGTCAAGCAGCGGGGCAGCGCCGAAGCCGCCGCCTGGTCGCTCGACCAGTATCGCCTGCGCCGGGTCGCGGTCGCCGCCGAGCGGCTGGCCGCGCGTTTCGCCCGCCCCGGCGACGTGGTCCGGATCGACGCGATCTTCCTCGTACCGCGCCGCTTGCCGCATCATCTCCCCAACGTCTGGCACGGGTGACAAAGCCAATGCACTCGCTTAGGCGGCTTGCCTCATGACCCTTGCCGTCGCCTTCCAGATGGACCCGCTCGAATCGGTTGGAATCGCGGGCGACAGCTCGTTCGCGCTGATGCTGAAGGCGCAGGACCGCGGCCATCGCCTGTTCCATTACCTCGCCGAGGACCTCGGCTATGAGGACGGCCGCGTGCGCGCGCTCGCCCGCCCGGTCACCGTGCAGCATGTCGCGGGCAATCATTTCAACGCGGGCGATCCGGTCCCGCTCGACCTTGGCGCAGAAGTCGATGTCGTCATGATGCGGCAGGATCCGCCGTTCGACATCGGCTACATCACCGCGACCTATCTCCTCGAGCGGATCGCCGGCGAAACGCTGGTCGTCAATGACCCGCGCTCGGTTCGCGACGCGCCCGAGAAATTGTTCGTGCTCGATTTCGCGCAATTCATGCCGCCAACCCTGATCACGCGCTCGCTCGCCGACGTGAAGGCGTTCCACGCCCGGCACGGCGAGATCGTGATCAAGCCGCTCCACGGCAATGCCGGCGCGGCGGTGTTCCGCATCGGCCGCGAGGGCGACAATCTGACCGCGCTCGCCGAATTGTTCGGCCAGGTGTGGCGCGAGCCCTATATCGCACAGGCGTTCCTTCCCGCGGTGGCCGACGGCGACAAACGGATCGTGCTGGTCGATGGCGAGGTCGCCGGGGCGATCAACCGCAAGCCCGGGGCGGGCGAGATCAGGTCAAACCTCGCGGCCGGGGGAAGCGCGCACGCGACCGAACTCACGGATCGCGAGCGCGAAATCTGTGCCGCGCTCGGCCCCGAGTTGAAGGCGCGCGGGCTGCTGTTCGTCGGGATCGACGTGATCGGCGGTCATCTGACCGAGATCAACGTCACCTCGCCGACCGGGATTCGAGCGATCGATGCGTTCAACGGGACCGATACGCCCGCGCTGATCTGGGACGCGATTGAAGCCAGGATCGCGCGATGAGCGACTGGATCGTCCGCCTTATCGAGCAATCGGGTTACCTCGGCGTTGCCTTCCTGATGTTCCTCGAAACGGTGTTCCCGCCGATACCGTCCGAAGTGATCATGTCGATCGCGGGGGTCGCCGCGGGCCAGGGAAAGTTGAGCCTCGGATGGGTGATCGTCGCTGGTACGAGCGGGGCGATGCTCGGCAATATCCTGTGGTATCTCGCCGCCCGCGCGCTCGGGATCGTTCGGCTCAAGCCGATCATCCATCGCTGGGGCCGCTGGATCACGATGAGCTGGGCGGAAGTCCAGCGCGCCGAACGCTGGTTCGCGACGCACGGCACCTTCTTCGTCTTCTTGGGGCGGATGCTCCCGACGGTCCGCAGCCTGGTCTCGATCCCCGCCGGGCTGCTCAAGATGCGGTTTCGCAATTTCCTGATCGCCTCGACCATCGGCACCGCTGGATGGACCGCGATGCTCGCTTTTGCGGGGTTCAAACTGGGCGAGCGCTATACCGACATCGACGTCCTGCTGGGGCCCGCCTCGAACGCAATCCTGGTCGTGCTCGCCGGCGGCTACCTCTACCGCGTCTGGACTCACCGCAACATCGACCCGGACGAGAGCGAACCCGACCTTAAATCGCTTTAGGCACGCGGGTGGGCGTGGCGATAGACGTCGAGCAGGCGTGCTGCATCCACTTCGGTGTAGATTTGCGTCGATGACAAGCTCGCATGGCCGAGCAATTCCTGAAGCGAGCGGAGGTCTGCACCGCCGGCGAGCAAATGAGTCGCGAAACTGTGGCGCAAGGCGTGCGGGGTCAGGCTGTCGGCAAGGCCCAACCGCTGGCGAGCAGTCCGCACCGCGCGCCGGACGAGATCGGGGTTGAGCGGCGCGCCCTTGGCACCGACGAACAATGCCGCATCGCCGGTCAGCGGCCACGGGCATTCCGCGACATAGGCCGCGATTGCTTCCTTGACCGCCGGGAGCACCGGAACCACCCGTGTCTTGCCGCGCTTGCCGGTAACGCGCAGCGCCGGGCCGAGCGGAACGATTCGCGCGCGTAGCGACAAGGCCTCGCCGACCCGCAGCCCCGATCCGTAAAGCAGCAACAGGATCGCCAGATCGCGCAATCCGACCCATGGCAGGACGGCCCCCTCCGCCGCCTGCTCGGCCAGCGCGACCGCATCTGCCGGGCTCGCCGGGCGCGGCAGGGTGCGCGGGCGTTTGGGACTTCGCGTTCGCGGCAATTGCGGCAGATTGCCTTCCTCCTCGGCGGCGAAGCGCAAGAAAGCGCGCACCGCCGACATTTCGCGCGCCGCCGAGGACGGACCGAGCCCGTCGCCGCGGCGATCCGCAAGGAAGGCGCGCAGCTCCACGGCCTGAAGGTTCAACAGCCCGTAACGCCCGACGATCTCGCCGCGATAACGGCTCAGGAAGTCAATGAATCGATGTGCTGTGGCGACATAGGCGCGCACCGTGTGGAGCGAGCGGCGGCGATCGAACTGAAGGTGCCGCGACCAGCGCGCCGCAAGCGCGGTCGCGGGGTCGCCTTGATCCTTGCCTAGATGTGCCTCGTCCACCGCTGGAGCATAGCGCCGAGTGCGGCGCCAAGGAACTGCAACAGTTGCGACCCCTCGTCGGAGGGTGCTGGCTGACTGTCCGACTGGCCGAGCAGCAATATCCCGCGAGGAAAAGGCGCTTCGGCGAAGATTCCGATCAGCGCCTCGGCGCCAATGTCGGCCGCGCTTGCCCCGAACAAGGGATGGCCGCGCCCGACGCCCCGCAATGCGACGCTATCGATCGAGCCGAGCGAGCGCTCGATCAACTTCGGCTCGACCAGCTCGACTCCCCCGGCGTCGATCCGGAATCCGCGGTCATTGACGACTAGCGCCAGCGCGACCGCTTTGAGCCCGAGCATGTCGGGCCATTCGCAAGTCACGATGGCGATCAGTTCGTCGAAGCTGCCGGCATGGAGCGCGGCGATCACCGCTTCGTGGATCGTTGCGACCGCACCCGAATGACCGCGAGCAAAGGCGAGCAGATCGGCGCGCGCTGTCTCCGCCGCACCGAGCCGCTCGCGCATTGCGGCAACCGCGGCCTGCTCGAACTGGATCACGCTCCCCATGCCCGCACGATGGCATGACGGAGTTAATTTAAGGTGATCCTGCGCGCGGTCTTCAGCCGATCTTCTGCCCGGTCGCCTGCCAGTCCTTAAGGAAGGCGGCGATGCCATTATCGGTCAGCGGATGCTTGAACATCTGCCAGATCACCGACGGCGGCGCGGTCATCACATCGGCACCGATCTTGGCCGCGTCGTGGACGTGGATCGGGCTGCGCACGCTCGCGACCAGGATCTGGGTCGGAAAGTCGTAATTATCGTAAACCAGGCGGATGTCGGCGATCAATTCCATCCCCGGATAGCCGACGTCGTCATGGCGACCGACGAACGGCGAGATGAAGCTTGCCCCCGCCTTGGCCGCGAGCAGCGCCTGGTTGGCCGAAAAACACAAGGTGACATTGACCATCGTTCCATCGTCGGTCAGCGCCTTGCACGTTTTCAAGCCATCGAGCGTGAGCGGCACCTTGATCGCGATATTGTCGGCGATCCTGCGCAGCACCTCGGCTTCGCGCATCATTTCGGAATGATCGAGCGCAACCACCTCGGCGGAGATCGGTCCGGGGCAGATCGCCGCGATCTCGCGCACCGTCTCGACGAAATCGCGCCCCGCCTTCTTGATCAATGACGGATTGGTCGTCACTCCATCGAGCAGCCCGCTATCGTGAAGTTTCTGGATGTCGGCGATATCGGCGGTGTCGGCGAAGAATTTCATGCGCGCGGTTCCTTGCGGCTAGTCATTTGTGTGGCGATAGCCGCTGCGGCCATCAAGGTCACCCGATTCGAGCAAAGCGAGGCCAAGGATGAGCGAACAGATATTGGTCGAACGGCGCGGCGCGGTGCTCGCGCTGACCCTGGCGCGGCCCGAGCGGCGCAATGCGATCACCGTGGCGATGTACGCCGCGCTCGCCGATGCAATCGAGGGCGCCGCGGGCGACCCGAGCGTCCGCCTGATCACGATCGAGGGCCAGGGCGAGGATTTCACCGGCGGTAATGACCTCGCCGACTTCATGCAGGAAATGCCCGCCGGCGATAGGCAGGACATTCCCGTGTGGCGCCTGCTTCGTTCGCTTGCGAAAAACGAGGTGCCGCTGGTTGCCGCGGTCCATGGCAATGCAGTCGGGATCGGCACGACCTTGCTGTTCCATTGCGACTTCGTGATCGCCGAGGAAGGCTGCCGCTTCATCATGCCGTTCGTCGACCTTGGTCTCGTCCCCGAAGCGGCGAGCTCGCTGATCATGCCGCGACTCGCAGGCCGGCGTGCCGCGGCGCGTCACTTGCTGCTTGGCGAGCCGTTCGGGGCTCGGGAGGCGCTGGCGATGGGCCTCGCCAGCCACTCGGTCGCCAAAGGCGAACTTGGATCGGCGCTCGAGCGATTGGTGACTGCCTTGCTCGCCAAGCCCGCCGAGGCGCTGCGGCTTACCCAAGCCCTGCTTCGCCGCGCCGACCGCGCCGAAATCATCGAGCGCATGGAGCTTGAGAACGGGCATTTCTCCGAGCGCCTGGGGTCGGCCGAGGTGCGCGACGCGATCACCGCCTTCTTCGCGGCACGGGCCAAGCGCTAGATTAATTGGCGGTGTAGACGCGCTTCTCTCGGGTCAGCGTGATCGGTGGACCCGTGAAGAACAGGAAATTCGGGGTCATGGTGAAGGTGACGGACAAAAGCCTGCACTTGGTGCAGACGCTGCTGTCGGGAGTGGTCACGCTTGGCGGCGAGAACGTCCCGATTGCAGTGCCGAACACCCTTTCGTTGATCCGATCGCGGATTTGGTCGTCGGACTTGACCGGAAACAGGGTCGCATAGCGCGCCCCCTCGCCGAGCGCGTTCTGCATGCCGGCGCTGGCCTGGAACGCAATGCCGACCTGGAAAATTCCGTAGACGAACAGGATCAGCACCGGAAGTGCGATCGCCATCTCGATCACCGCCGCACCGCGAACGTCCCGCCAAAGGGATTTCAGCCTGTTCATTGCACCCGGATTCCCGCTTTGCCCTTGAGCGTGTAGGTGCCGTCTGCATTGGCGCCGGCCATCCTGACCGCGAACATCGGCACAAAGGACTTGGTGATTTCCACGGTGAGGTAGCGCGCATAGGTCTGGCCGACAGCGCAGTTCTGGTTGTAGGCGCTTTCCATCGTTGCGCCCGTCATTCGGGTCCCGTTGCACTCGAGCCAATATTGAACGTCGACGGCATCGACGGTGACTCCGGCGGCCTGTGCTCCTTCGGTCTTGAGCGTGACGTACAGCGAGGTCGACTTGGTCGCCTGCATCGCCTTTTCGATCGAGCGCTGCGCCGCCTGCTCGAGCTGGAGCCTGGTCGAATATCCCCGACTGACATCGACCATGCCGATCAGCAATGCTGCAAGGATCGGCGCGGCCAGTGCAAGTTCGACAATAGCGGTGCCGCGGCAGTCGCGGCCAATCCTGGCGAGGAACCGGGTCATGCGACCAGCCTCACGTGGAGGCCCTTGATCGATGAACCGCCATAGTCATCACAGCTGTTGTCAATGCCACCATTGCCTGAAAAGGTTACGGTTCGCGCGACGAACTGACCGCAGGTGATCGTCAATTCGGCCGTGCCGTTGAGGTCGAGCGCCTGCCGAGGGAAGTAGAAGGCACCCGACAGGATTGAAGTCGCGCTGCCGTTGATCCTGTTCGCTATGGGGTTGGCTCCCTGGAGCGATCGCGCGCGCCGGTCCTGATAGAAGAGGATGTCTTCGAAGGGTCCGCTTGTCGGCGCAGTCAGGTTTAGCTGAGGCCCACCATTCATCGTGACGCTGCCAACCGAGGCCGGATTGGTGTCGGCGGTTCGGCTGGTCAGAATGAACACACATTCGTTGCAGGTCACGTTTGCACCCGAGCCGACCGAAAAGTTGCCGGCGTCGATGAGATAAACACCAGGATCCATCGTTACGGTGCCGTTGAGGCTCATGCCACCGAAGCAGGCAGTGCCCGTGGTATTGGAAATATGGGTCGTAACGTTGGCTCCCACCGTGACGCCCGGGCAAGAACCGCTCGGAACCGGCGGATAGATATCCGCGAACGGGTCGGCCTGGGCGAGGGTGAAGGGAAGCAAGGTGGTCCCGGCCCCCCATTGGTCGCCGCCAATCCCGCCGACCGCCGCGACCGGATCGGCGTCGATGTTGACCGAACCGGTGGCAATCGCCGCATCGAGCGAAATCGAATTGGTGATCATGCCGCAGCCGAGGTTGATATCGCCGTTGCCGGTCGCCGTGATGCCGGTACTGTCAGTATTCTCGAGGCTGACGACGCAATAAACGCCGGTCTCGATCGTCGCCGCCGTAGCTTCCGCCGTGATAGGTTTGGCGGTGCCCATGAACATCGACGAAAAGGCGAGCGACTTCTGGGAAGACAGCTTCACCCTTACCGCGTTGAGATAAGGGCTCGACGGATTCTCGTCGACCTCTTCGGCCACGTTGAGCACGACGTTGGCATTCTTGAGCTGGAGACTTACCGCCTTGTTGACGTACAAATGCGCGGCGATGGCATCCGTCACGCTTTGGGCACCGGCATTCTGTTCCTTCTGGACCGACGCATAGACTCCGGCAATCGCCGCCGAGTCCGCCGCCCGCTGAAGCTGGCGCTTGGTAAGGGTCCACTGGATGGTGTCGGTGGCGAGACCGGCCGACCCGAGCAGCAGCGGGAAAGCGCCAGCCATGATCAGCAGCGCGTTGCCGCGCTTGTCGTTCCACAGGCGCTTGAATGCGCGTCCCAGCATGATTCACCTCGTCAAGAATTCGCCGCCGTCCTACCGCCGACAAGGTAAGCGCGCCGTGCACGGCTCTGGTTAACGGCCAGCCAACCATTGACGTCGTCGGCTCTTGAAGCGTCGCGTCTTAGCCTTATAATACAGTGAAGCCTCTTGCGCGCCGGCTGGGCACCGTTCACCTGTTCGCGCTTCAGGGACGAGAAGGAACAACCATGGCGACCGAGGCGGCGACCACGACCAAGATCAAGCTCGAGGCGCCCGACGCGCTGCAGCCGGTCACCGCGGCCGAGGCCTCCGGGCTGGTGCCGTTGAAGCGCGAGGAGACTAGCGAGCTCGACTCGAAGGTCGCCAAATTCGTCGACGAGCTCGCCGCGCTCGACGCCAACAGCCCGGAATTCGGCAAGAAGGTCGATCAGCTGACCGCGATGGGGCGCAAGGAAATTTCCGAAGCGGCGGGCGCCTCCAACCGCTTCCTCGACCGCCCGGTCAAGGCGATCGACGCCGACACCGGGATCGGCGCCGACCTGACCGAGCTTCGCCGCACGGTCGAAAAGCTCGATCCCTCGGCCAATGGCAAGCTGCTGACCAAGCGCAAGTTCCTCGGCATCATCCCGTTCGGCAACCGCATCAACAATTATTTCGACAGCTATCGCAGTTCGCAGACCCACATCTCGGCGATCCTGTCTCGCCTCGGTGCGGGCAAGGACGAACTGCTGATGGACAATGCCGCGATCGACACCGAGCGCTCCGGGCTGTGGAAGACGATGCACAAGCTCGAGCAGATGATCCACATCTCGAAACAGCTCGACAGGACTCTCGAGGACAAGGCCAACGAGCTCGACGCGACCGAGCCCGCCAAGGCCAAGGCAATCCGCGAGACCGCTTTGTTCTACACTCGTCAGCGGACCACCGACCTTCTCACGCAAATGGCGGTCACGGTTCAGGGCTATCTAGCGCTGGACCTGGTCAAGAAGAACAATGTCGAATTGGTCAAAGGTGTCGACCGCGCTTCGACCACCACGGTCGCCGCCTTGCGCACCGCCGTGACGGTCGCTCAGGCGATGACCAACCAGCGGCTGGTGCTCGAACAGGTCACCGCACTCAACACCACCACCGCCTCGATGATCGATTCGACCGGCGAATTGCTCCGCACGCAGACCGGAGCGATTCACGAGCAGGCGGCGTCGTCCACGATCCCGCTCGAAACGCTTCAGCGCGCATTCCAGAACATTTACGAGACGATGGATCAGATCGACACGTTCAAGCTCCAGGCGTTGGCCAACATGAAGCAGACCGTCGACACGCTCGGCTCCGAGGTCGAGAAATCGAAGGGCTATATCGCCCGCGCCGAGGGCGTGTCGCAGAACAAGCTTTCGGGCGAACCCTCGCCCTTCACCCCGATCGAGAAAAGATGACGACCGACAAGTTCGACCTTGTCCTGGCACGCGCCGACCGGGTGATGGCGCAGATCGACCAGCGCGACGGCGCGGTGCGCAGCGCCGCGCGGCGCGAGCGTCAGCGGCTCAACGCGGGGCTTGGCCGGACGATCAGGCGAATCGCGCTCGCGATTGGGGTGATCAGTCTCGCCACCATCGGCCTCGGAATGATCCTGCCGATCGGAATGTTCGGTTTTCTGGCGGCGATCGGGCTGGCGATCGCGATCGCGGCGGCGCTGGCCTTTGCCGGCACGCGCGAGATTGCAGCGCCCAACGTCTCGCCCGAACTTCCCAACGGCGAAATGGTGCAGCGCTTCGACAGCTATATTTTCCGCGCGCGGCGCGCCTTGCCTTCCCCCGCCCAGGCCGAAATCGACCAATTGTCGCAGCAGCTTGGCCCGCTCCGCCAGACGCTCGAACGAGTCGAGCAGAGCAATCCCGATGCACAGGACGCGCGCCGGCTGTTGTCCAACCATCTGCCCGGGCTGATCGACCGCTATCTCCATGTCCCGAACAATTACCGCGGCAACGAGGATGGCGAAGGGGTGAGCGTCGACCAGCGGCTGGTCGATGCGCTTGCGGCCGGTCGCCAGGCCCTTGGAGAGATTTCGGAAAAGCTGGCGCGGGCCGATGTCGCGGCGTTCGAAACGCAGGGCCGCTTCATCCAGTCGCGCTACAAGGACGACAGCCTCGGCTAGGCGCCGACGATCCCTGCCCGCCGCAGCCGCTCCAACTCACCCGCATCGAGCCATTCGCTCAGCAGGTCGCCATGTTCGCCCAGTGCCGGGGGCGGCAGCGGTGCATCGAACCGCTCGCCATCGATCCGCAGCGGAGATCCGACCATCGGAACCTCGCCGAGCGCGCCGCCGCCAGCTGCAATCCGGGCGCCGCGATGAACCGCCTGCGGGTCGCTCAGCGCCTGGCCGACGCTGTTGATTGGCCCGGCGGGAACGCCCGCCGCCTCCAATTCGTCCAGCCAGTCCGCGGCGCATCGCGTGCCGATGATCGCCTCGATCTGCGGGATCAGCGCGCCGCGCGCCTCGACCCGCGCGGAATTGGTCGAATAGGCCGGATCGCTGGCCCACTCTTCATGCCCAAGAATTGCAGCGAGCCGCGCGAACTGGCGATCGTTGCCGACCGCGATGATGATCGGCTGGTCGGCCGCGGCGAACGGCTGGTACGGGACGATATTGGGGTGGCCTGCGCCCTGCCGCACCGGGTCGCGGCCGCTGACCATTGCATTCGACGCCTGGTTGGCGAGCATCGCAAGCTGGACGTCGAATAAAGCGAGGTCGATCGTCGCGCCCTCGCCCGTCGCCTGGCGCCGATAAAGCGCTGCGAGGATCGCATTGGCGGCGTACATTCCGGTGAACAGATCGGCGACCGCGACCCCGGCGCGCATCGGCCCACCGCCGGGCTCGCCGTCGGGCAACCCGGTGAGGCTCATCAGCCCGCCCATTCCCTGGATGATATAGTCGTATCCCGCCCGGTCCGAATAGGGTCCGTCCTGCCCGAAACCGGTGATCGAGGCATAGACCAGCCGCGGATTTTCCGCGCGCAGGCTCGCCGCATCGAGTCCAAACCTGGCAAGCCCCCCGACCTTGAAATTCTCGACCACCACATCGGCGCTTGCCGCCATGCGCCGCACCAGCGCCGCGCCTTCCGCGGTCGAAAAGTCGATCGCGACCGAGCGCTTTCCGCGGTTCGCGGCGAGGAAATAAGCCGCGACTTTCTGGCCTCGGTGCTCGTGCCACGGCGGCCCCCAATGGCGAGTGTCGTCGCCCGAGCGCGGCTGTTCGACCTTGATCACCTCGGCGCCCCAGTCGGCAAGTGCCTGCGTCGCCCAGGGCCCGGCCAGCACGCGGCTGAGGTCGAGCACCCGGATGCCCTCGAGCGGCTTCACGCGCGGCGCTTCCACAAGCGCGGCCTGGCGTCGGCAAGGATCGCCTGCGCCGCATTATGCCCCGGAGCGCCGGTCACGCCGCCGCCGGGATGAGCGCCCGATCCGCACAGGTACAGGCCAGGCAAGGGCATGCGATAGTCGGCCGCACCAATCATCGGCCGCGCGCTGAACAATTGGTCGAGGCCCATCTTGCCGTGGAAAATGTCGCCGCCGATCAACCCGAACCGGCGTTCGAGGTCGAGCGGCGAATGGATTTGGCGAGCGATGATCGACTTGGCAAACCCCGGCGCCTCGGCGTCGACGGTGGCGATCACCGTGTCGGCGGCCGCCTCGCGTTCCTCGTCCCAGCTGCGCCCGCCCGGAAGCTTGAAGCGGAAATGCTGGCAGAACAGGCTTGCGACATGCTTGCCCCTTGGCGCGAGCGCGGGGTCGAGCGTCGACGGGATCAGCATCTCGACCACCGGCCGTGACGACCAGCCGTTGAGCGCTGCCTCGGCATGAGCCCGGCGCATGTAATCCATCGAGGGGGCGATGATGATCCCTGCGGTGAGGTGGTTTCCGCGTCCCGGAAGCGCTGGAAAATTGGGCAATTTGCTGAGTGCGACATTCATCCGGAACGTCGCGCTTTCGCAGCCCCAATGAGTCATGTGCTGTTCGACCGACAGGCTCACCGCGCCCTTTGGCACGAGCCGGTCGAACAGCAGTTTGGGGTTGACGCTCGCTGCGACCCGCGTTGCGCGCCAGCTCTTGCCGCCCGCGACCACCCCGGCGGCGCGCCCCTTGTCGACGATCACTTCGCTGACCGGCGCGCCCAGCACGATGTCGACCCCCGCCTCGCGGCACGCTTTGGCCATCGCCTGCGTGATGGATCCCATCCCGCCGATCGCATGCCCCCACGCGCCGGGCACGCCGGCCGCTTCGCCGAACAAATGGTGGAGCAACACATAGGCCGTCCCCGGCGTGTAGGGCGAAGCGAAATTGCCGACGATCCCGTCGAACGCGAACAGCGCTTTCGCCATCTCGCCTTCGAAAAAGCGGTCGAGGATGTCGCCGGCACTTTTGGTCGCGAATTCGTGGACGGTTCGCACTTCGTCGGTCGACAGCCCGACCAGGTCGCGACCAAGGCTGGCGAGCGCGGGCAGTCCGCGCAGTCCTGCTCCAGCCTCGGGCGGTGCCCTGAGCAGCCACTTCTGGATCAGCGGCACCACCGTAGCGAGCTCGGCATTATAACGGTCATAAGCCGCGCCGTCGGCAGGAACGTGCCGTGCCAGCTCCGCCCGGGTCAGCCCGTCGCGTCCCGACAGCAGATAGCTGCGCTTTGGCCCCGGCAGGAAATTGTCGGTCTTGCGAAGCACCACCTCGAGCCCGTGACGATCGAGCTCCATCTCGCGAATGACTTTGGGCTGGAGCAGCGACACGGTGTAGCTCGCCGCCGAATTGCGAAAACCGGGATGGAACTCGTCGGTCACCGCCGCGCCGCCAACCTTGTCCGCCGCCTCGAGGAGGACGACCTTGAGCCCCTTTTTCGCAAGGTAGAAAGCACAGGTCAGGCCGTTGTGCCCGGCACCGATGATCACGACGTCATGAATCATCGCATCAGTACCAATTCCTCGGACATGGTCGGATGCAACGCGACCGTATTGTCGAAATCGGCCTTTTTCAGCCCGGCCTTGACCGCCACCGCCGCGGCCTGGAGAATTTCGGGAGCATCGGGGCCGATCATGTGGATTCCGACCACCCGGTCGGTCGCGGCATCGACCACCAATTTGTACAATGAGCGCTCGTTGCGCCCGGCAAGGACGTTTTTCATCGGCCGGAAATCGCTGGTGAAGATTCGAACCTGCCCGAATTTGTTGCGAGCCTCGCCTTCGGTCAGTCCGACCCCGGCGATCGGCGGATGCGAAAAAACCGCGTTGGGCACATTTGCGTAATCGACCGTCCACGGCTTGCCGCCGAATTCGCTGTCGGCGAACGCATGGCCCTCGCGGATCGCGACCGGGGTCAGCTGGATCCGGTCGGTGACGTCGCCGACCGCGAAGATCGTCGCAACGTTGGAACGGCTGCGCTCGTCGACGATGATCTCGCCGCGCTCGCCCAATCGGACCCCGGCCTCGTCGAGCCCGAGGCCCTCGACATTGGGAACGCGCCCGGTTGCGAACAGCAATTCGTCGCAGACAATATCGTCGCATCCGGTCATTGCCAGATTGAGCGAACCGTCGTCGCGGCGCTCGATCCGCTCGAAGGTCGAATTGAAGCGAAACTCGATCCCCTTGGTGATCGAGATCTGGAGCAACCGGTCGCGCATCTGCTCGTCATAGCCGCGCAGGATCGCGTCGGACCGGTTGACGAGCGTGACCTGCGCCCCGAACTGGTGGAAAATCCCCGCAAATTCATTGGCGATATAGCCGCCGCCGGCAATCACGATCCGTCTGGGCATCCGCTCCAGATGAAACACCTCGTTCGAGCTGATTGCATGTTCGATGCCGTGGATTTCGGGCATGAACGGCCGCGCGCCCGTGCAGATCAAAATCTTGCCCGCGGAGATTGTCCGGCCGCTCGCCAACCGCACCGCGTTCGGCCCGGCAAGTGTCGCGCGCTCGCGGAAAATCTCGACCTTGTTGATGCCCAGCGTCTGCTCGTAAAGGCCTTCGAGCCGATCCACTTCCGCGAGCACATTGTCGCGCAGCACCGGCCAGTCGAAGCGTTTGCTGGGCACGTCCCAGCCGAACATCGCGGCGTCGTCCAGATCCTCGGCAAAGTGGGCGCCATAGACCAGCAATTTCTTGGGAACGCAGCCGCGGATGACGCAGGTTCCGCCGACCCTATGCTCCTCGGCGATCGCCACCTTCGCGCCATGTCCGGCGGCGATCCGCGCCGCGCGCACCCCGCCCGACCCGGCGCCGATCACGAACAGGTCGACCTCGTCCGCGGTCACAGGCCGGCCCTTTCGATCAGCGCCCTGGTAGACGGATCCATGCTCGCCCGTCCCGCCTCGTCATCGAGCATTTTTGCCATTTCCTTGCCCAGCTCGACCCCGAACTGGTCGAACGGATTGATCCCGATCAGCACCGCATTGGCGAAGGTGCGATGTTCGTAGAATGCGAGCAATGCCCCCAGCGTCCGCGCGTCGAGCCGATCGAGCAGCAAAGTCACCGACGGCCGGTCCCCCGGATACGCCCGCGCCGCGTCCTCATCGCGCTTGCCCGCCAGCAGCGCGGCCCCCTGAGCAAGGCAATTTCCGAGCAGTAGCTGGTGATGGCGCGGATCGAGGCTGTCCTCATGCTCGATCACCGCGACGAATTCGACCGGGATCAAATGCGTGCCCTGGTGAAGCAGCTGGAATACGGCATGCTGGCTATCGGTGCCGATCCCGCCCCAAGTAACCGGGGCCGAGGGTCGTCCAAGCCGCGCGCCGTCGGCGGTCGCAGACTTGCCGTTCGATTCCATCTCCAGCTGCTGGAGAAAATCGGGAAGCAGCCGCAGCCGCTCGTCGTAGGCAAATACCGCCCGCGTTTGGGCGCCGCGAAGCTGCGCATAGAGCAAATCGGCGAACGCCGCGCTCAGCGCCAGATTGTCGGCATCGTCGGCGAGGCGGACATGGCGGTCCATCTCGGCTGCTCCCTCGAGCAATTCCTCGAACGCTGCCCAGCCGAGCGCGAGCGCGATCGACAGGCCGACCGACGACCACAGCGAATATCGTCCGCCGACCCCGTCCGCGAACGGCAGCACACGCGTTTCATCGACACCATATTCGACCGCCTTGGCAGGTGCGGCGGTGACGGCGATCAGCTGGCCATGCGGATCGTCGACCCCGCCTTCCCTCAGCCATTCGAGCGCGGCATCGAGGTTGGTCAGCGTTTCGATGGTGGTGAAGGTCTTCGAGACGGCGACGACCAGCGTCCGTGCCGGGTCGAGGCCGCCGACCGCCTCGTCGAACGCCTCGCCGTCGATGTTCGACAGCACGCGCACATCGTAGCGGTCGGAGTCGCGGCCCAAGGCGTCGATCACCAGGTCGGGGCCGAGCGCAGACCCGCCGATGCCGATATGGAGGACCGCGTCGATCTCGCCGAACGCGCCGCCCTCGATCGCGTCGACCAGGCTGCGCATCCGGCGGTGGCGCTGGCCGGCGAGTTCATTGTCGCTCGCGCTTCCCTGCCCGCGCTCGGCGACATGGGTCGCGGGACGCCCCTCGCTTTGATTGACGGCCCCGCCCGCGAACAAGGCATCGCGGCGAGCGCGATACTCCGCCGCATCGGCCAGCGCCGCAAACCCTGCGGCGAGCGCCTCGTCGAGATGAGTCTTGGACCAGTCGAAATGGATCGCCGAGGCGGTTCGCGACCAGCGTTGGACCCGTTCGGGGTCATCGGCGAACAGGGATCGGAGGGGTTGGACCTGGAGCGCATGAAGCGCCTTCCAGGCGTCGTCGAGCCGGCGATTCGTCATGGTCAGGCGTGATAGAGCCGACGCGCGCAAAAGCCATCCCCGCTTGACGCTGGCGGGGCGCATCGCCCAAGGCGCCCGGCGATGAACGACCCCGCTTCAGACCAGCCGCGGCCCAAGGCCGGCGCACTTGCCACGTTGAGATCGCTCGCGATTTTTGCGATTGCCGCCTGGGCGCTACGAAGCCTGGTGGTGGCGCCGTTCAGCATTCCCTCGGGCTCGATGCTGCCGACCCTGTACATCGGCGATTATCTGTTCGTCCACAAATGGCCTTACGGCTTTTCGCGCTTCAGCTTCCCGCTCCAGATCCCCTCGTTCGACGGCCGGATATTCGGCGGCACCCCCGAACGCGGCGACATCGTCGTGTTCCGTCCGCCGGGACAGGAAGATATGGATTTCATCAAGCGCGTGATCGGGCTTCCCGGCGACAGTGTCGCGGTCAGCGGCGGCACAGTCGTCCTCAACGGCCGCCCGCTCCAGCGCGAATCGGCGAGCATGGTCGCCATTCCCGTCAGCCCGAACAGCCCGTGCCGGGTGGTCGAGGGCGCGACGCCGATGATCCGCAGCGGTGATGAGGGCACTAACGAGTGCATCTTCCCGGCCTATCGTGAAACGCTCCCCGGCGGGCCAACCTATCTGACGCTCGATCAGGTCGACACGCCGCGCGCCGACGAAGTGGCGGCGGTCACTGTTCCGGCCGGGCACCTGTTCCTGATGGGCGACAATCGCGACGACAGCCTCGACAGCCGTTATTCGCGCTTCGAAGGCGGAGTCGGCCTCGTTCCGCTCGACCATCTCGTCGGGCGCGCCTCGGCGCGCTTCTGGTCGACCGACGGCAATGCCGAATGGCTCAAGCCGTGGACCTGGTTCAGTGCACTGCGCGCGACCCGCGTCGGCGGCTTCACGTCGCCATGAGTGAAGCGCCTCTCGCAACCATTCTCGACCATCGCCCGAACGACCCAAAACTGTTCGAACGCGCGCTGACTCATGGCAGCCACGGCGGCGACACGTACGAACGGCTTGAATTTCTCGGCGACCGGGTGCTCGGGCTGATCGTTGCGGCCTGGCTCTACGAGCGCTTCCCGGACGAGCCCGAAGGCCAGATGAGCCGCCGCTACAATGTGCTGGTGGCGCGCGAAACTTGCGCCGGGGTCGGCCGCGCAATCGGGCTCGCGGAGCATATTCGCCTCGGCAAGCAGGCGCGCGCGGACCATAGTGGGCTGACCGACAACGTCGTCGGGGACGTGCTCGAAGCGCTGCTTGGCGCGCTTTATCTCGACGGTGGGCTGGCGGCCGCGCAACGCTTCGTCCGCGCGCATTGGGGAAGCTTCCTCGATGGCCAGCAACGCGCCCCGATGCACCCGAAATCGGGCCTCCAGGAACTCGCCGCGGCGCGCAACCTCGGCGTCCCCGCATACGAATTGCTCGCGCGCTTCGGCCTCCACCACGCCCCGCGCTTCAAGGTAAGGGTCAGCCTGGGCGGCCACGGCGAGGCCGAGGCCGAAGGTGCCTCCAAGCAGGAAGCCGAAACCGCCGCGGCTGCCGCGCTCCTCGAAAGCTTGAACAAATGACCCAGTCCTGCGGCCTCGTCGCCGTGCTCGGCGCGCCCAATGCCGGCAAGTCGACCCTCGTCAACGCGCTCGTCGGGCAGAAGGTCGCGATCGTCAGCCCCAAGGCGCAGACCACGCGCGCGCGGCTGATGGGCATCGCGATCCACGGCGACGTCCAGATGATTCTGGTCGACACGCCAGGCATCTTCACCCCCAACCGCCGGCTCGACCGCGCGATGGTCAAGGCCGCCTGGGAGGGCGCCACCGACGCCGACCGGCTGGTGCTGGTGATCGATGCCGCCGCCAAGGTGGGTCCGCGCGTCGAGCAGGTGCTCGAAGGGCTCGAGCAGCGCAGCGCCCCGCTGATCCTCGTCCTCAACAAGGCCGACATCGCCAAGAAAGAAGATTTGCTGCTGTTCGCCACCCGGCTCAGCGAACGGCTCAAGCCCGACGAAATCTTCATGGTTTCCGCGACCACCGGCGACGGGGTGGCGGACTTGAAGGCCGCGCTCGCCAGCGCCATGCCGGCGAGTCCGTGGCACTATCCCGACGACCAATTGAGCGACGCCACCGACCGCATGGTCGCCGCCGAACTGACCCGCGAGCAACTCTATTTGCAGCTTCACGCCGAACTGCCCTACGCCTCGGCGGTCGAGACCGAGAAATGGGAGGATCGCAAGGACGGATCGACGGTGATCCACCAGCAGATCCTGATCGAGCGCGACAGCCAGAAGGCAATCGTGCTTGGCAAGGGCGGCTCGCGCCTCAAGGCCATCGGCCAAGCCGCGCGCGAGGCGATCGCCGATCACCTCGGGCGCAAGGTCCATTTGTTCCTGCACGTCAAGGTCAACCCGCGCTGGGACGAGGACCGCACGCTCTACAAGGACATCGGGCTGGACTGGGCGGAATAGGTTCCGGCGCTTAAGACTATTCGCCCAGCATTTCGTCGACCCACCTGGGCACTTCTTCCCCCGCCGGCCCGAACCGGCGCTCGTCGAAAAAGATGCTTCCTTGGCTTGGCTCCAGATTGATCTCGAGCGTCTTTGCCCGGCGATAATTGGCGGTCTGGACGAACCCCGCGGCAGGATAGACCGCGCCCGAAGTGCCGATCGATACGAACATATCGGCCGTCATCAGCGCGGCATCGATGCGCTCCATGTCGTACGGCATCTCGCCGAACCAGACGATGTCGGGACGAACCAGCCCGACCGTTTCGCACGAAGGGCATCGCGCGCCCGCGCCCATTGCCCCGGCCCAACGGTGGCGCTCGTTGCAGCGCAGGCACCAGCCGCTCGTCAACTCGCCATGCATGTGGAGGAGCCGTTTCGCCCCGGCGCGCTCGTGCAGGTCGTCGACATTCTGGGTCACGATCAGCAGTTCGCCCCGCCACTCCGCATCGAGCCGCGCCAGTGCGAGATGCGCCGCATTGGGCTCGACTTCTCCCAATCGCTCGCGCCGCGCATCGTAGAATTGATGGACCAGCCCAGGATTGCGAGCGAAAGCTTCGGGAGTAGCGACATCCTCGACCCGGTGCCCCTCCCACAGCCCGTCGGCGGCGCGAAACGTCTGCAACCCGCTTTCGGCGCTGATCCCCGCGCCGGTCAGGATGACGATATTGCTTATTATCATAGAGCCGACCTAAACTCCGCGCCGGCATGAGCGAAGAGAAAATCCGCATCGGTATCGGCGGCTGGACCTATCCGCTTTGGCGCGGCACCTTCTATCCGCCCGGCCTGCCCCAACGGAGCGAGCTCGAATATGCCGCGAGCCGGTTCGGCGCGATCGAGATCAACTCCACATTCTACGGCCGCCAGAGCCCGAAGAGCTGGGCCGCGTGGGGCGAGGCGGCGCCTGACGGGTTTCAGTTTGCGGTCAAGGGTTCGCGCTATTGCGTCACGCGTCCGCGGCTCGCTGACGCCGGCGAAGGGGTCGAAAATTTCCTTGCCCAGGGACTGACCGCGCTCGGCGCCAAGCTCGGCCCGATCCTGTGGACGCTTGCTGCCCGCCGGGCATTCGATCCCGCCGACATCGCAGCCTTCTTCGCTTTGCTTCCGCGCGAGCAGGACGGCATTGCGCTTCGCCACGCGATCGAAGCGCGCCACGAAAGTTTCCGCGACCGCGCCTTTTTCGACCTCGCCCGGCGCCATGACGTCGCGGTGGTGTTCGGCGACGATGATGATTTCCCGTGCATCGATGCCGACACCGCGAGCTTCACCTATGCCCGGCTCCAGCGGATGCGCGAAGACGTTCCCAGCGGGTATGACGCGGCCGCGCTCGACGCCTTCGCCGAGCGTATCCGCGCCGCATCGGCAGCGGGCCGCGACAGCTATATGTTCATGATCAATGGAGCCAAGCTTCGCGCTCCCGCCGCCGCCCAGGCGCTCCAGCGGCGGCTGGGCATTGCGCCGGCATGAGCGCTGCGCCATCACTCCGCGATGCGTAGCGACCGCCAGCCCATCCGCATCGTCCTGTTCGCGCCCAGGGGTCGCATGGGCCGCGCCATTGCCGAAGCGATTGCCGCCGACCCGGCGTTCGCGCTCGCCGATGATCACGGCGACGTGCTGGTCGATTTTTCGTCCCCCGCCGCGCTTGCCGCCAGCCTCGACCGGGCGGTGTCGGCGGGCATCCCGATCCTGATCGGCACGACCGGGCTCGACGATTTCGCGCGCCGGCGAATCGACGACGCGGCCTGCCATGTCGCGGTGCTGCGCGGGGCCAATACCTCGCTCGGGGTCGCGTTGCTCACCGACCTGGTCGAACGCGCGGCGCGGGTGCTCGGCGAAGGCTGGGACGTGGAAATCGTCGAAGCGCATCACAATCAGAAGAAGGACGCGCCGTCGGGCACCGCGCTACTGCTCGGCGAGGCCGCGAAACGCGGGCGCGGCGGCGATTCCGCCGAAGAGCGCGGCCGCGACGGTACCGGCCTTGCCCGCCAGCCCGGCGCGATCGGGTTCGCAGCGGTTCGCGGTGGCACCGTCGCGGGCGACCATGACGTGATGTTCCTCGGCCAAGGCGAGCGCATCATCCTGTCGCATCGTGCCGAAAGCCGCGCGATCTTTGCTCGTGGCGCGCTTGCGGCCGCGCGCTACCTGATCGGCAAGCCCGCCGGGCTTTACTCGATGCGCGACGTCATCGACGCGGAATGAAGCGCGCCGACGCGTTCGAATTCTACCGGCGGCTGGCCGAAGCCAATCCGGCCCCGCGGCCGGAGCTGGAATATAGCAACCCCTACACCTTGCTGGTCGCGGTCGCCTTGTCCGCTCAGTCGACCGACGTCGGGGTCAACAAGGCGACCCGCACCCTGTTCGGCGAGGCCTGGACTCCTCAGCAGATGCTCGATCTCGGCGAGGACGCGCTGCGCGAGCGAATCAAGACCATCGGGCTGTTCAATACCAAGGCGAAAAACGTCATCGCGGCGGCGCGAATCCTGGTCGATCGGCATGGCGGCGAGGTGCCTCGCGACCGCGCGGCGCTCGAAACCCTGCCCGGAGTCGGGCGCAAGACCGCCAACGTCGTGCTCAATGCAGCCTTCGGTCACCCGGTCATCGCGGTCGATACGCACATCTTCCGCGTTGCCAATCGAACCGGGCTGGCGCGCGGCAAGACCGTGCTCGAAGTCGAACTCAAACTTGAAAAGGTCACTCCCGAGCCGTTTCTCGTCAACGCGCACCAATGGCTGATCCTCCACGGACGCTACGTCTGCAAGGCTCGCACACCCGAATGCTGGCATTGCCCGGTAATCGACCTGTGCCCGTACCAGCCCAAGACTTTGGAACCGAAGGGAAACAAGTCCTCACGCGCCTCGCTCGAAGCGCTCAAACCGATGCTCCCAAGCCGCTAGCTCCAGCGCCGTTCAAATCGCGGGCCGAGCCCGGTCAGCAATTCATATTGCGACAGGCCGGACGCGCTCGCCGCGGCGGGCAAAGCATAATCGAGCGTCACCCAATCGCCTTCGACCAGCTCCGGCGCGGCGCCGACATCGAGCGCGACGAGGTCCATCGACACCCGCCCGATCAGCGGCAAGGCGGAACCACCGAAGCTCGCGCTTCCCGAACCCGCGAAACAGCGCAGATAGCCGTCGGCATATCCGACATTGACGATCGCCGCCTCGGTGTCGGCCGGGGCGATGAAAGTCGCGCCATAACCAACGCTCTCCCCTGCCCGCACCAACCGCCGCTGGACCACCTCGGCCTCGGGAAAGACGACTTGCGCGATGTGCCCCGCCGCCTCCGCGCGAGCAATCCCGCCGTAAAGCGCGAGCCCCGGCCGGACGAGGTCGAACGCAAAATCGCGGCCAAGACAAACGCCCGCCGAATTGGCGAGGCTATGGCGCCGCGCCGGGACCGCCGCCGCGACCGCCGCGAACAGGTCGCGCTGGACCGCGTTCATTGCATTGTCCTCGTCGGCGCAGGCGAGGTGGCTCATCAGCGTCTCGATCGCCAGCCCGCCGAGCATATGCACTTCGTCGGTCCGCAGCCCGAGCCGGTTCATCCCCGTGTCGACCATCACGTCGCACGGCCGCCCGGGCGCGTCCTGCTTCCACCGTGCGACCTGTTGCGGCGTATTAAGCACCGGACGGGCGCCGCTGGCGAGCGCTGCGCCGAGATCCTCGGGTCCAACCCCATGAAGCACGCTCAGCGCCGCCCCCGCCGGCAGCGGTCCGACCGCCTCGGCTTCCGCCCAGGTCGAAACGAAAAAGTCGCGGCATCCTGCATTGCCCAACCGGGCGACCACTTCGCGCGCACCGAGCCCATAGCCGTCGGCCTTGACCGCCGCGCCGGTAGCAACGCCGGCGGCGCGTTTCAGCCACCGCCAATTTGCCACCAGCGCATGCTCATCCAGCCGAAGGCGAAGCGCGCGGTGCATCAGAACAATCGCCCGCCGTCGGGCACCCGAAGGTCGGGCGCGAACAGCACGACCGCGCCGTCGGCGTCGGGGAACCCCAAAGTCAGCACTTCCGACATGAATTTGCCGATCTGGCGAGGCGGAAAGTTGACCACGGCCGCGACCTGTCGACCGATCAGCGCGTCCGGACGATAATGAACCGTCAGTTGCGCGCTTGACCGCCTGACGCCGAGTTCCGCCCCGAAATCGATCGTCAACTTGATCGCGGGCTTGCGCGCTTCGGGATAAGGCTCGGCGGCGATCACCGTGCCGACGCGAATATCGACCGCCAGAAACTGGTCGAAGTCGATCATCGTCACTCGACGGTCACGCTCTTCGCCAGATTGCGCGGCTGATCGACATCGGTGCCCTTGAGCACGGCGACATGATAGGCAAGCAGCTGGACCGGGATCGCATAGACCAACGACGCGATCAGCGGGTGGACTTGCGGCATTTCGATGGTGCCGATGCACCCCTCGCCCGCCTCGGCCAGCCCCTTGGCGTCCGAAATCAGGATGATTCTCCCGCCGCGCGCGCGCACTTCCTGCATGTTGCTGACGGTTTTTTCGAACAATGGGCCCGACGGCGCGAGCACGATCACCGGGACATGTTCGTCGATCAGCGCGATCGGGCCATGCTTCATCTCGCCCGCGGCATAGCCTTCGGCGTGGATGTAGCTGATTTCCTTCAGTTTGAGCGCGCCCTCCATCGCCATCGGATAATCGGGGCCACGCCCGAGATAGAGGACGTCGCGCGCGGGCGCGACCAGCGGCGCGAGGCTTGCGATATGATCGTCGTGGCCAAGTGCCTGGCTCATCGCCTCGGGCGCCTCGCGCAGATGCTCGACGATGTCGCGCTCCTCGGCCTCCGACAGCTTGCCCTTTGCGCGCGCGAGATTGGCGGCGAGCGCGGCAAGTACCGCCAACTGGCAGGTGAACGCCTTGGTCGATGCGACCCCGATTTCGGGCCCGGCGTGGGTCGGAAGCAGCAAATCCGCCTCGCGCGCCATCGAACTGGTCGGAACATTGACCACCACCGCGATGACCTGCCCCTCGGCGCGCGCATGGCGCAAGGCGGCGAGCGTGTCGGCGGTCTCGCCCGACTGGCTGATGAACAAAGCCAGCCCGCCCGGATCGAGCACTGGTTCGCGGTAGCGGAACTCCGACGCGACATCGATGTCCACGGGCACTCGTGCGAACTGCTCGAACCAATATTTGGCGACCATCCCGGCGTAGAAACTGGTTCCGCAGGCGACGATCGTAACTCGCTTGACCGAGCTCAGGTCGAAAGCGATGTCGGGCAAAGCGACGCGCCCCTCGAGCGTGCGGATATAGCTTTGCAGCGTCTGCGCGACGACCAGGGGCTGCTCGAAGATTTCCTTCTGCATGAAGTGGCGGTGATTGCCCTTCTCGATCCGCGCCGACGACGCGCCCGACGTGACGATGTCGCGCTCCACCGGCTGGTTGGACCGGTCGAAGATTTGCACCCGGTCGTGCTCGACAATCACCCAGTCGCCCTCATCGAGATAAGCAATCCGCTGGGTGAGCGGCGCCAGAGCGAGCGCGTCCGACCCGAGGTAATTCTCCTCCTCGCCATAGCCGACGGTGAGCGGAGCTCCCATCCGCGCGCCGATCACCAGCCCGGGATGATCCTCGAACAGGAACGCGATCGCGAATGCGCCGTGGAGCCGCGGCAACACTGTCTCCACCGCCTCCTTCGGCGCTGCGCCGCGCTCGACTTCGCGGGCGACCAGATGCGCAACCACTTCGCTGTCGGTTTCCGACTTGAACTCGCGCCCCTCGGCCAGCAGTTCGTCGCGCAGAGCCTTGAAATTCTCGATAATTCCGTTGTGGACCAGCGCGACCTTGCCGGCGATGTGCGGGTGGGCATTGTCGATTGTCGGCGCGCCGTGGGTCGCCCAGCGGGTGTGCGCGATCCCGACATCGCCGCCGAGCGGCGCCGCGGCGAGTTCGCTTGCCAGATTGTCGAGCTTGCCTTCGGCGCGGCGACGGTCGAATCCGCTTGTCCCGACCGTGCAGATCCCGGCCGAATCATAGCCGCGATATTCGAGCCGCCGCAGCCCTTCGAACAACCGACCCGCCACCGCTTCGCGCCCGACAATTCCGACAATACCGCACATCTATTTCTTGTCCTTCCGCGCCTGCTGGCTGACGCGAAACCGCGCCGCCCAACCGGCGAATCCTTTTTGCCTGGCGCGCGCGATGGTCAATTCTCCATCCGCGACATCCTTCGTCACCACCGACCCCGCGCCGACGATCGCGCCGTCGCCGATGCTCACCGGGGCGACCAGCGCGCTGTTGGACCCGATGAACGCACCCGCGCCGATCGTGGTGCGATATTTGAAGAAGCCGTCGTAATTGCAGGTGATTGTGCCCGCGCCGATATTGGCCTTCGCTCCGACCGCTGCATCGCCGACGTAGCTTAGATGATTGGCCTTTGCGCCGGGCCCGAGCGTCGCATTCTTGACCTCGACGAAATTGCCGACCCGCGCGCCGGTTTCGAGCACCGTGCCGGGCCGCAGCCGCGCGAACGGGCCGACCGAGCAGCCGCGTGCGATGGTCGCGCCCTCGATATGGCAAAAGGCGTGGATCACCGCGCCGTCGGCGATCGTCACCCCAGGCCCGAACACGACATGCGGTTCGATCGTCGAATCACGCCCGAGCCTGGTGTCGTGGCTGAACCACACGCTTTCGGGATCGATCAGGGTCGCACCTTCCTCGAGCGCCTGTTCGCGCCGCCGCCGCTGCCAGTCTAGCTCAAGATGCGCGAGCTCGGCGCGGCTGTTGACCCCCGCGGTCTCGAACGGCTCGCCCTCGATCGCTACCGGGTGGCGCCCTTCGCGCATCGCGACCATCACCACGTCGGGGAGGTAATATTCATGCCCCGCATTGTCATTGCCGACCTGGTCAAGCCAAGCGAACAGCTTGCTTCCGTCGACCGCCATCATCCCGCTATTGCACAGCCGCACCGCTCGCTCATCGGCGCTGGCGTCCTTATATTCGACCATCTTTGCGATGCGGTCGCCCTCGCCAAGGACCACCCGCCCATAGGTCTTGCCGTCGTCAGGCGAACTTGCAAGCACGACCACGCCGGGAGCGTCGTCCGCAGCAAGGCGGTCGAGCATCCGCCGCAGCGTCGCCGCGGTAACGAACGGCGTGTCGCCATAGAGGATCAGCACCGGGCCATTGCCCCCGGCGAGTGCTTGGGCGGCGGTTTGAACCGCGTGTCCCGTCCCCTTCTGCTCCGCCTGGTAGGAAGTTGAAATCCCGCTCCCGTCGAGCGCGGCCTCGATCTGCTCGCGGCCCTTGCCGACGACGACAACCCGCTTGTCCGCGCCGAGCGCGGCGACCGTGTCGAGCAGATGCAGCAGCATCGGCTTGTCGGCGATCGGATGGAGTACCTTATGGCGGTCGGACCGCATTCGCGTGCCCTGGCCCGCGGCGAGGACGACGACTGAGAAACTGGCTTGATTCATGAAGGCGCCATGGCACGCACTCGCCCCCATTTCCATAGGCGAAGGGCCCCGGCGTGAACCGGGGCCCTTAACCGATCAGGCCATTCAGCCTGCCGGCGTGTCGCTCTTCGGCCGGCCGGGCGACCGCTTGCGCGCAGCAGCGCTCGAACGGCGCTTGGTCGAGGTCGCACCTGCCTTGCGGGTCGAAGTCGACTTGGCGCTCGCCGCCTTGGTTGCAGGAGCCTTGCGCGTCGCCCCCGCCTTGCGCGGCGCGGCGGGTTTTGGCCTGGCGTTCGACGAGGCTCCCGACCCGCTCGTGGCGTCGTCGTCGGTCCATTTGCCGGACAGCACTCGCTGCGCGGCGTCGGCGACCGCTTCGGCGATCAGCGTGCCGAGCCTCGAGGCAGAGGTCATCATGCTGTTCGCTGCCTGGCTCGCGCTGTCGGCGGCGTCCATTCCGGCGTCGCGGATCGCGCGTCGCGCCTTCGGGCTCGCGGCGATCGCGGCGGCCGCGGCGGTCAACCCGGCCGCCATCATTTCGCGGCTCATCGCCGCCTTTGCGAGCTTGTCGAAATTGCCCTTGTTCGACGACCCCTTGTTGCCGCTGTCGTTTTTCGACGATTTGGCCATCTTAGCCTCCCTGTTGGTTTCTGGCGCTAATCCGAAAGACGGTTCAGGGCCGAAACAGTTCCGGATTGCGGTGTTTGAACCAGTTCGCTGATCACAATGCGCAGCAACGTAAAAGGGAGCCGTTGCACCACGCAACAGCTCCCTTCGACATGGTCAGCGACCGGGGTTCGAGCCCGGGAGACACGGGCAGGCTGGTTAGGCCGCCATCTCCCAAGCGAACGGATCCGACCTCTTTGCTGAACCATGAGACATCGGATCACCTCCTTTCGCTGCGTTATTGCCTGATCAACATGACATTAATTTCTGCAAGAACAAGTCTTGTAATGCACGTCAAATTCGGCAATCTTGAACGCTTCGCGCGGGTTCCGGGAATGCCGGGATAACCAGCCGCTCCCCGCCTCCTGACACAATGAACCGCCCGCGGCTGAACGCAATCGCATCGAGCAGCGGGTCGCCCGCGTCGAGCCAGCCGTCGGCGGGAATAGTCCGCTCGGCGGTGTCGGTCGCAATGCTGATCGGGGATGGCGGCCCCGGCGTGATCCGGCGCAGCTGGACGCGGCGCGTCGAGCGTTCGCAGCGAAGCTCGATTGCTTCGCCGAACAGTGCCTGGCTCCCCGTCGCGGTCGCCACATAGCGCCATTCGCCCGGAGTCACCGCTACCCCGCGAGCGGCTTCGAACCCGGGAACCACCGGTTGAGCGCCGGCCGTCGCCGCAAGCAGCGATCCGGCCAGCAACAATTTGCGAATCATAATTTGTCGACCTTGGCCTGGAGCGCGGCAAGCTCCGCCTTGAGCTTGACGATCTCGTCGGCGGAGCCGCTGTCCGCTTCGGGCTTGATCGCGCCCTTGCCGGCGAAGATCTGCGTCGGGTCGCCGAACATCGCCATGTTGCGCTTGGCGAGGTCGGCGAACACGTTCGCGCCGAGCGCGCCCGCGACTGCCGATTGCTGCTTCTGGAATGCATCCATCGCCGCCTCGAGGAACGGCGGCACCATGCCTTGCGTCTTGCCGCCGTACATCCCGATCAGCTGGCGCAGAAAATTGACCGGCAACATGGTCGTCCCGCGCGCTTCCTCGTCGACGATGATCTGGGTCAGCACCTGGTGCGTGATGTCCTCTCCTGACTTGGCGTCGATCACTTCAAAATCGCGGCCTTCGCGGATCATCGCCGCGAGCCGGTCGAGCGTGATATAGCTCGAGCTGCCGGTGTCGTAGAGCCGCCGGTTGGCATATTTCTTGATCGTCACCTTGTCGGCCGCGGGCTTGGCCATCCTACTACTCCTGATTTGCTCAGCCAAGCCTAGACCCGCCCCTGCCGCATCGCAACATCGAGCAAACCCATGTTGCCTGCCACGCGTCGCGCCGCTAGACGATCCCCAACGCACCCATAGCTCAGCTGGATAGAGCGCTGCCCTCCGAAGGCAGAGGCCAGAGGTTCGAATCCTCTTGGGTGCGCCAACATTGCCCATTCTGGATTCAAAGGCCGGCTCGCCGATGTCATTGGCGAATTGCGCTGGCCCGCGTTGCCGGGACCACAGCGCTTGCTCTGAAGGCGCTCACCCGATCCTTGTTTCCGGTTGTAGTCAAAACATCATAAACCCAACAATATCCGCAACGGACCAATGAGTTTAGAATTTACAACTCTTATCGTTTACCACCGAAATCTGAGACGTTACTAACCCATATTCAACCGGGGACTTGCGATGTCGGATCAGATCGGCACAATTTTCTTCGTGGAGGACGGCGAACGCGCCCAATCCATCTCAGCGCCGGGTTTCCGATGGCATTGATCCTGGTCGCCGACGACGACTCCCTCATATTAGAGCTCGTCGCCGACGCGTTGCGCGCTCGCGGCCATGTGGTCGGCACTCTTGATGACGGCTTGCGCGTGGCCGACATCGTTACATTCAAGAACCCCGCTTTGGTCATTCTCGATTGCTCGATGCCCATGGTATCGGGAATCGACGCGCTTCGCCAAATCCGCTCCTCCGCTGCTGGCTTCGACACGCCGGTCCTGATGCTGACCGGCCGCCGAAGCGTGGCTGACGAGCAAATTGCGATGCGTGCCGGGGCCAATGACTATATCCGCAAGCCGTTTGATCCGTGCAAATTGGTCATGCGGGCCGAAGACCTGATCTTCGAAGCCGAAAGCCGGCCGCAAGAAGCCGCCATGTAGCATTCATGCCCAAAGCGGGCTGAAAAGCCGATTTACGACCCGCCGACCGCACTCCCGCCGAGCAAGCGCGATTGGAGAATATCGATGCCCGTTCCCGTTCAATCGTGGGTCGAACGCAGGACCCTGTTCCAGATCTCCACCGCCGGTGCCTCGATGGCGGTGGCTCTGACCGTTCTTTTGGGATGGATCACGAACAGTGACGCGCTGACGCGAATATTCTCCAACTCCATCGCCATGAATCCGATGACGGCTATCTGCCTCCTGGCGGTTTCAATCGCTCTGCTGCTGCGCTCGCCGGGGACCAGGTCAATGTTCTTCGGCCTGTCTGCACTGGCGATCATCATCGGTATGACGAAATTGGTTCAGTTCGCCCTTGGATATACCGAAGGGATCGATCAGCTCCTGTTCGTCAACGAAGCTGTCCGGGTCGCGGGTTCCGAGCCAAATCGAATGGCACCGAACACCGCCTTTGCGATGGGACGCTTGGGCTTGGCCTGATCATCAGCCGATCGCGGCGCAACGGGGTGCTGCTCGGGTCGCAAGGCATGTGCGTAGTATCTGCGGCAACCGCGCTTGCTGCGCTGGTCGGGTATCTATCGAGGGCGGCGCTGCTATGGCTTGAGTCGCCCGAGCGCATCCGTCTCTTCTCTCACCCGCAAGAGCCCAGTAAGAATGAACCTTACCGACCGCACCTTCAACCGGCTCGTGCTGACCGCGCTCGCGGTCGGGTTCGCCGCGTTGACGGCGGCAGGAGCGATGGCGGTGTGGACGGTGTCGCGCAACCAGGACCATGCGCAACTGATCGAACATGCCTATCAGGTCAACGCCACGATCGGCCGCTATCAGATCCAACTCGAGCGCGCCGAGACCGCGCGGCGCGGCTATCTGCTCGACCAGTCCGACTTGTTCGAGAGCGAATATGAGGCCTCGACCGGTGCTGCCAAAGAGGCGCTCGACGGGCTGCAGTCGCTGATCCGGGACCCCCGGCAGAACCAACGTCATGCCCGCCTGCGCGCGCTGACGCGGCTCGAACTCGCCGCGATGGGGCAGTCGATGCGGCTTGCCCGGCTCGGCGATCTCGGGCGGGCGCAGGCGATCTTCGACGAGGAACAAAGCGTTCGCGCGCTGTTCGCGATCCGCGCTTTATCCGAACAGATGACCAGCGCCCAGGATGTGTTGCTGGCGCAGCGCAACGTCAATGAAAAAGCCAGCTTGCTGCTGCTCTACCTCGTGCTCGGCGGTGCTGGACTTCTGCTGCTGCTCGTCGGGCTCGGTTCGGCATGGGCGATCCGGCGCTATTTCGCCGATCTCGCTTCGTCGCGCGATGCACTTCGCGATCTCAACGCAAGCCTTGAAGGAGCAGTGACGGAACGCACCGCCGATCTGCAGCGCGCAAACGACGAGATCCAGCGTTTCGCTTACATCATCAGCCATGATTTGCGCGCGCCGCTGGTCAATATCATGGGCTTCACCGCCGAGCTCGAATCGGCGACCCGCCTGATCAACGCCCACTTCACTTCGGCACCGGATCACTCGCCCGGCGAGGTTCCTGGACCGGTGCGGCTGGCGGCGTGCGAGGATCTTCCCGAGGCAACCGGTTTCATCCGCTCCTCGGCGCAGAAGATGGACCGGCTGATCAATGCCATCCTGCGCCTGTCCCGCGAAGGCCGGCGCTCGCTCAATCCCGAACCCTTGCCGATGAACCCGCTGGTCAAGACGGTCACCGACAGCCTCGAGCATCGGCTCGGCGAGCGCGGTGCAACGATCGAGGTTGAGCAAGCGCTGCCTGAAATCGTCAACGATCGAGTAGCGGTCGAGCAGCTATTTTCGAACCTGCTCGAAAATGCAGTCAAATATCTCGACCCGGCGCGCGCCGGAAAGATTGTCGTGCGCGGCGAGCAGCGAGGCAATCGGGCAATATTCGAAATCATCGACAATGGCCGCGGGATCGATCCGCGCGATCATCAACGCATCTTTGACCTGTTTCGTCGTTCGGGAGCCCAGGACCAGGCGGGCGAAGGCATTGGTCTTGCCCATGCCCGTGCGCTAGCATATCGGCTCGGCGGCACGATCACCTGCGATTCCACGCTTGGTGAAGGGGCCACTTTCAGCCTCAATCTCCCGGCCGTTTACGCCGGTGAAAGGATCGAGTCATGAATGAACATCTGCCCGTCAATATCGTCATGGTCGAGGATGACGAGGGGCATGCGCGGCTGATCGAGAAGAACATCCGCCGCGCCGGCATCTCCAACGATCTGCGCCACTTTACCGATGGCGCCAGTGCGCTCGAATATCTCTATAATGACCCGGAGGGCCCCGCCCACGCCGGACCGGCGCTGATCCTGCTCGATCTCAATTTGCCCGACATGAGCGGGTTCGACATCCTCGCCCGGATCAAGAGTGACGGACCGCTCAAGCGGATGCCGGTGGTCGTACTGACCACCACCGACGACAAGGTCGAGATCGAGCGCTGCTACGATCTGGGCTGTAACGTCTACATCACCAAGCCGGTCAATTACGAAAGCTTCTCCGACGCGATCCGAAGCCTCGGGCTGTTCCTGTCGGTGATCCAGATGCCGGACGGCCACGGCGACCGATGAGCGAAGGCCCGCGCATCCTTTACATCGACGACGACGATGGACTGCGCGTGCTGGTGCGCAAGCTGCTCGGCCGGCGCGGCTACGATGTCAGCCTCGCCGCGAGCGGCGGCGATGGTGTCCGGATGGCAGGCGCCGAACGATTCGACCTGATCGCGGTCGATCATTACATGCCGGTCCAGGGCGGGTTCGAGACGCTTCAGGCGTTGCGGGCCCTGCCCGACGCGCCGCCGGTGGTCTATGTCACCGGATCCGAGGAAAGCCAGGTCGCGGTTGCCGCGCTCAAGGCGGGCGCGGCCGACTATGTCGTAAAATCGGTCGGCGAGGATTTCGTCGATCTTTTGGACAGCGCATTCACCGCGGCGCTCGACCAGGTTCAGCTACGCCGCGACAAGGCGTCTATCGAACAGGCGCTGCGAGTCAGCAACGAACGCCTCGAAAACCTGCTGCGTGAGGTCAATCACCGCGTTTCGAACAGCCTCCAGATGGTCTCGGCATTCGTCCATCTCCAATCCAAGGCTCTGCCCGACAAGAGCGCGCGCCAGGCGCTCGAAGACACAGAGCGGCGAATCCAGGCAATCGCCCAAGTGCACCGGCGGCTCTACACGTCCGACGATGTCGAAAGCATCGCGATGGACGAATATCTGGCCGCCTTGGTCGAAGAGTTGCAGGATACCTGGTCGACCAGCGCCACGCCGCGCCAGATCCACCTCACCTCGGACACCCTCAGGCTCCATCCCGACAAGGCCGTGTCGCTCGGCGTGATTGTCAACGAACTGGTCAGCAACGCCTGTAAATATGCCTATGCCGACGGCACGCCGGGGCAGATCAGGGTCCGCTTCGTCAAGGCCGAACCCTCGCACTTCCAGCTGATCGTCGAAGACGACGGCTGCGGGCTGACCGAAGGCGCCGCGCCGCGCGGCAGCGGGCTCGGGTCGCGGCTGGTGCTTGCGATGGCGAAAAGCCTTGCAAGCAACATCGACTATGACCGCGCTCATCAGGGAGTTCGGGCAAGCCTCCGCGCCGCGATCTAGGCTCCGCCTTACGTTGCCCGGTCCCGCGCGGCTCGATCGCGACCCTAGACCGCGGCATCCTCGAATTCGCGTTTGGCGCTCGCCACCGCCATTTCGGGCTTGAGAACGATCTTGGTGTAGTCGTTCTGCTCGTCGTGCCAGTGGCGGTACATCTCGGGCCCTTGCTCGAGGCTCGCGCGGTGCGAAATGAGGAAGGTCGTGTCGAGCTTGCCCTCGCCGATCATCTCGAGCAGCGGCCGCGTATATTTCTGGACGTGGGTCTGGCCGGTCTTGAGCGACAGCCCCTTTTCCATGAGCGCGCCCAATGGGAATTTGTCGGCCATCCCGCCATAGGCACCGGGGACCGACAGCCGCCCACCCTTGCGGCAGGCGAGGATCATCTGGCGGAGCGCTGCTGGTCGATCGGTGCCAAGGAAGGTATGCGCCTTGACCGTGTCGATGACGTTGTCGATCGCCAGCCCGTGGCTTTCCATCCCGACCGCGTCGATGCACGCGTCGGGGCCGATCCCGCCGGTCATTTCGAACAAGGCCTCGCGGACGTCCACTTCCTTGAAGTGAAGAACCTCGGCGCCCATCGATTTCGCCAATTCGAGCCGCCGCGGAAAATGGTCGATCGCGATCACTCGATGCGCGCCGAGCAGGAATGCCGACTGGATCGCGAACAGGCCGACCGGGCCACAGCCCCACACCGCGACCGTGTCGCCGGGCTCGATCTCGCAATTGACCGCCGCCATCCATCCGGTCGGCAAAATGTCACTCAAAAAGAGCACCTTGTCGTCCTCGAGCCCGTCGGGGATCACGATCGGCCCGACGTCCGAATAAGGCACGCGCAGATATTCGGCCTGGCCGCCGGCATAGCCACCCAAAAGGTGCGAGAAGCCGAACGCCGCGCCTGCCGGATAGCCGTAGAGCGTTTCCGACGCGTCCGAAGTTTCGGCCGGATTGGCATTGTCGCATGCCGAATATTGGAGCCTCTCGCAAAAGAAGCACGACCCGCACGAGATCGTGAACGGAACCACTACTCGCTGGCCCTTCTTGAGCGTGCTCTTCGCGCCGACCTCGACCACTTCACCCATATTCTCATGACCGAGGATGTCGCCCGCGCGCATCGTCGGGATATAGCCGTCGTAGAGGTGAAGATCGGATCCGCAGATCGCGGTCGAGGTGATCTTGATGATTGCATCGCGCGGATTGACGATTTCGGGATCGGGGACAGTATCGACCCGGACGTCGTGGCGGCCGTGCCAGGTGAGTGCGCGCATTTCGTTGCTCCTAGATTCGGGCTTCAGTCGGGGATCCGGACTTGCGTGCCGACGGGCTTGCGTTGACGCTGACTTCGCCCGTCTCGAGCAATTGCTTGAAGCGGCGCAGGTCGCGGCGCGCCTGGACGTAAGGCTCCCGCTGGAACAGCTTGGCGACAAGCTTGCCTAGACCGCCAGCTGGCGGGTCATAGGTCATCACCAGCTGCACCAGCGTCCCGCGCCCGGGTGCGGCATCCTTGAACAGCACTTCTCCCGCGGTCGTGATCTGCGATCCCGCGACGCTGCGCCACGCGATCCGCTCGCCGGGAATGTCGTGCGTCGTCTCGGTGACCAGCTCAACGGTCTTCCCCGCCGGTGCCTCGATCGTCCAGCGCGACTGTTTCTCGTCGATCCTCTCGACGCTCCTCACATTGTCCATGAACTCGGGGAAGCGCGTAAAATCGCGCCAGCGGGCATAGACCTCCTGCCGAGGGCGACTGATCGTCGTGCTGCGCCCGATCAGCGGCCCTTTTTCGCCCTTGGGCTTGTCGGCATAGGTCCACGGCGGGGCATCGCTGACCATCGCGTCGCTCAAATCATCGGCCTTCGACTTACGCGCGAAAAACAGGGCTGCCCCAACCGCGGCAATGACTGCTCCGGCGCCAAGTGCCGCACGCTGCGCGGACGGGGAATCCATGATCGACGGGCGATTGGGTGCGCGTGGCATCGGTTGTTTCTCCACAATTGGCGGCGGGTTCTGACCAGCGCCGCCGATGGCAGGAAAACATGCCGTGATATAATCTGTTCCGCCGATCACGGCGTTAGCGGCCGCCACCGGGCCCGGGAACGACATCAGTTCGTCGGCCAGCCTTCGAGGATCTCGACGAAGCGTGACAGCCATGCGTTGGTCTGGTGCCCATCGACGACGCGGTGGTCGATGGTCAGCGTGACATAGGCCATCGGACGGATGACGATCGCATCCTGCCCGCCGACGGTGCGCACGACCACTCGCTTTTCGAGCTTGCCGACGCCGAGGATCGCGGCCTGCCCCGCATGGAGGATGATCGGGGCGGCAAGCAGGCTGCCCGACACTCCATGATTGGAAATCGTGAAGCTCCCCCCCGAAACGTCCGCGCCGGTCAGCTTGCCCGATCGCGCCCGAACGGTGAGGTCGTCAAGCTTGGCGCCGATCGCCTCGACGCTAAGCGCGCCCGCGTCCTTGACCACCGGCACCACCAGCCCCTTGTCGCCAAGCGCGGTGCCGACCCCGACATCCACGCTCGGCGAGATCGCGATCCGATCTTCCTCCCAGCGGCCGTTGATCGCGGGGGCGACAGCCATCGCGTCGGCTGCCGCCTTGACCAGGTAAGCGGTGTAGCTGAGCTTGACCCCGCGTGCCGCCGCCGCAGTCTTGTGCGCGGAAATTGCCGAGAAATCGGCTTCGAACAAAGCGGTGACGTGGGGCGCGTCACGAACCGCGCGGACCATGTTCTCGGCGATCTTGAGCCGCATCCGGTCGTGGCGGATGTCGCCGACGCGCGGTTGGGCAGCCGCCGGCGCATCCGCGCCGACCGTCGTCGCCGCGGCGACCGCTGCATCGACGTCATCGCGCGTAATTCTTCCGTCGCGCCCACTTCCGGTCAGCCGTGCCGGGTCGATTCCGTGCTGGACGAGCGCGCGCTTGACCGATGGGGAGAGCCGCGCTTCCTCGACGTTTCGCGGCGACGGCAGGGATCCAGGAGCGCCGACCGATTCCGCCGGAGAGTCGCCCTCGAGCCGTGGCGTGACCGGAGAATTCGAGGGAGCAATCCGCCCAAGCACCGCCCCCGGAACCGCGTCCGCGTCGGTTTCGAGCAATATCTCGCTCAGCACGCCCGCCGCCGGCGAGGGTACTTCCTGAGTTACCTTGTCGGTCTCGAGCTCGACCAGCGGATCGTTGACCGCGACCGTGTCGCCGACTTGGCGGAGCCAGGCGCGGACCACCGCCTTGGTCCCCTCCTGCTCATCGGGAACTCGGACGTCGATCATCTAAAACCCCACCAGCCGGTCGATCTCGGCCCGAATCCGCTCGACCGATGGCACTGCCCACTCGAGCAGGCTCGGATGATGCGGGCTCGGGATGTCGGGCATCGTCACCCGCGCCACCGGAGCATCGAGATCCAGGAACGCCTCGTCCGCGACTACCGCCGCAATTTCCGCCCCGAACCCGCCGGTGCGCAGATCCTCGTGGACGATCAGGCAGCGCCTTGTCTTTCGAACGCTCTCGAGCACCGCCGCGCGGTCCCACGGCATCAACGTGCGCAGGTCGATCACATCCGCGCTGACCCCCTCGGCGGCCGCCTCGCAGCGCGGCACCATCGCCCCCCAGGTGACGATCGTGATGCGCTCGCCCTGGCGCACTTTTCTAGCCACCCCAAACGGCAGCACGAACCCATCCCCCGGCCACGGCCGGCGCGCCCAGCTATCGTCGAGCATCGCGCGATGCTCGAAAAAGATTACCGGGTCCTCGCCGCGCAAGGCCCCGCGAAGCAAGCCGACCGCATCCTCGGCGTTCGAGGGCACCGCCACTTTCCAGCCGGGATTATGGACGAACTGCACTTCGTTGGTCTGGCTGTGCCACGGGTCGCCGCACTTGAAGAAGCCGCCGGGAATTCGAAGCACCATCGGCGCGGCGAAACGGTTGGCGGTGCGCCAGCGCATCGTCCCATTATCGTTGATCTGCTCGGTCGCGGGCTCGGCATATTTGCGGAATTGGATTTCGGGCACCGGCATCAGGCCGGCGAGCGCCATTCCGACCGCGCGGCCGATGATCCCCTCCTCGTTGAGCGAAGTATCGAACACCCGGTCGTGGCCATATTTGTCCTGCAGCCCGAGCGTGACCGCATGAACCCCGCCCTTGGGGCCGACATCCTCGCCGAACAGCAGCATCTTCGGGTTCGCCGCCAGCTCCTGATCGAGCGTTCGGCGGATCGCGGTGACCATGTTGATCCGCTGCCCCTCGGGCGCGGTCTGGTCGGTTGACCGCGCTTCGAGCCCGGCGCGGCCGCCGACCCGCTGATATTCGCCGCTGAAATACACATTGTCCTCGACCCGCTCGGGCGACGACACGCCGCGCGCCTCGGCTTCCTCGCGCGCCGCTTCGACCGCCGCCGCGACCTCGGCCTCGATCCCGTGCCAGTCGAGATCGCTCGCGAACGCCTTCAGTTTGGGCAGCGGGTCGCGCGCCCATTCGGCCTCGACAATCGCTTCGGACTTGTACGTCTGGGTGTCCTGAAAACTATGCCCCTCCAGCCGCGGCACGGTCAGCCGGATGAGCGCGGGCCCGTTGCGCGCGCGAACATGCCCGACAGCTTCGCCGATCAGCCGCGCCGCCTCGGCGGGCTCGGTGCCGTCGCCCGCAAAAATGGTCAGTCCGGAAAAATTCGCGAGGTTGGCGGCAATGTCGCCCCCCGGGGTCTGGTACGCCGAGGGCACCGAGATGCCGTAGCCATTATCTTCGATGTAGAATAACATTGGCAAGCTTTGCGTGGTCGCAATTGTTAGAGCCGCCCAAAATCCACCCGTGGCGCAGCTTGCGTCGCCGCCGAGCACCACTCCGATCGCACCCGTCGCTTGCTCTCCAAGCACGCGTTCCTTGTAAAGCACCGCCTGGGCCCAGCCCGCCGCCGGGGTATATTGCGCGCCGACTCCGCCGCACATCGGCAGTGCGTGACAGCCGCCAGGATTGGGAAAGTTGAACACCACCCCGATGTCCCGGCCGTCCGAATAGCCCCCCGCGCGTCCCATCCCCGATCCGAGCGCATCGGCAAGTGGCACGCCAAGCGCGAGCAGCATCGGGCGCGAGCGATAGTAGCCGCACGCCGCGTCTCCGTCGCGCAACTGAAGCCCGAGAATGACCTGCGCGAGATCGTGCCCGCGCGCCGAAAACTGATAGAGCACCTTCTTCTCGGGGACGAGCCGGGTCTCCTCGAGCTCGTCGAGCGCGCGGCTCGTCGTCACCAGTCGCGCCACCTCGCGCCAGTCGAGCCCCGCTTCGACCTTCGCGTCGGCTTCAGCCATCGAGCGCATCGACCACCGCGGCAATGAATCGATCGAGCGCGACATCGGCCATTCCGACAACGTTGAAGCGCCCGCTGTCGGCCATGTAGATCGAATGGTCCTCGCGCAGCCGCACGACCTGTTCGACGCTCAGCGGGAGCATCGAGAACATCCCATATTGCCCCCCGATGAAGGCCAGTCGCGGGTCCGCCGCCGCCAGTCTGCCGCGCACCGCGACGATTCGCGCGCGCATGGTGTCGAGTTCCTGCCGCCAGTCGGCGCCGAGACCCGCATCCTCAAGCACGGTCCGCACCACCGCCGCGCCATGATCGGGCGGCATCGACCACATTTCACGCGCCATCTGGAGCACGTGCGCCAATGCCTTGGCGCTGTCCGCGGCGCTTGCCGTCTTGACGAACAACGACCCCACACGGTCGCGATAGACGCCGAAGTTCTTGTCGCAGCTTTGTGCGATCACGACCTCGTCGCAGGCGTCCAATATGCCATGAAGCCCGGCCGAATCCTCGTCGAGCCCGCGCCCCAATCCCTGGTAGGCGATATCGACCAGCGGGATCAGCCCGCCCGCGACCACCGCCTCGGTCACCGCCGCCCATTGATCAGGCTCAAGGTCGGCCCCGGTCGGATTGTGGCAGCAGCCATGAAGCAGCAAGGCATCGCCGGGCCGCGCGGCGCGGATGGCGTCCAGCATTGCGTCGAAGCGGATCGCGGCCTGTCCGCGCTCATAATAGGGATATGCGACCGTTTCGAGCCCGCTCCCGGCGATCAGCGGCGCGTGGTTCGGCCAGGTCGGGGTGCCGACGAGCACTCGCGCTTGCCGGTTGGCCGCTGCGATCAGGTCAAAGCCGAGCTTGAGCGCGCCGCACCCGCCGGGTGTCTGGACCCCGGCGATGCGCTCGTCCCGGGCATGGCGGCCAAGCACGATCGGCCGAAGCAGTTCGACGAAGCGCACGTCGCCCTTCCCGCCGAGATAGGCCTTGGTCTGCTGTTCAAGCCACAATTGCTGCTCAGCCGCCTTGACCGCGCGCAGGATCGGGGTTCCGCCAACAGCGTCGCGGAACACGCCCACTCCAACGTCGATCTTGTCCGCGCGTCGATCGGCGTTCGCCAGCGCGATCAGTGCGAGCAGGGAATCGCTCTTCATCTCGGGGAGATCGGCAATGCGCCCTGGCGTTTCGGATGTGCCCAGCATCATTCGCGCTTAGCGCCAATCGTGCCGGTGCAAAAGACGTTACCCCGCTTTTGGTTCAGGCGTCGTAATCGACCGCGACGCCTTCGCCGACCGGGACCGACTGACAGGTCAGCACATAGCCCGCGGCGACTTCCTCGTCGGTCAGGCCATAGCGCGCGGCCATCTCGACCTTGCCGCCGAGCACCTTGGCGCGGCACGTTGCGCACACCCCGGCCTTGCACGCGAACGGCGCGGGCATCCCGGCATCACGCGCGCTCTCGAGAATGTTGGCGCCGTCGAAGCGGATTTTCCGAGTGCGGCCGTCGAGGGTTACGTTCAGCGTCAGCCCGGCGGCCTCCACCTGGAGCGCCGCCATCTGCGCGCTTAGCGCCGCCGACGGCCGTCCGGCGGTGAACCGCTCGATGTGAATGCGGTCGCGGGCGATCTCGTGTTCGACCAGCGCGGCCTCGGCGGCATCCATCATCGGCCCCGGCCCGCAGATAAACCAGGCATCCACTTTCCGCGGCTCGTCAACCAGTTGCGCGATCGCCGCCTTGCAGGTTGCTGCATCGAGCATGCCGTTGAAAAGTTCGACATCGCCAGCCTCGTCCGACAGGAAATGATAGAGCTCGAACCGCGCCAAATAGCGATCCTTGAGGTCGGCAAGCTCATCGAGAAAGATCACCGAGGCGGCGTCGCGATTTCCGTAGAACAGGGTAAATCGCGATCCCGGCTCGACGCTCAATGCAGTTCGGATCAGCGACATGATCGGAGTGATCCCCGACCCGCCCGCAAAGCCGACATAGCGGCGCTTTTGCGCGGCATCGAAGTCGGTCGTGAAACTGCCGTGCGGGGTCATGACGTCGAGCATGTCGCCCGGCGTGAGCCGATCGCCGACCCAGTTCGAAAACGCCCCCCCCGCGATCCGCTTGACCGTCACCTTGAGCACGCCTTCCTGGGGCGCAACGCACAACGAGTAATTGCGCCGCACTTCCTCGCCGTCGATCTCGGCGCGCAGCGTCACATGCTGCCCCGCCTTGAACGCGAATGCGCTCCGCAGGTCGTCGGGAAGCTCGAACCGGATCGAATTGGCGTCGTCGGTCTCGCGCACCACTTCGGCGACGCGCAGGGCGTGGAAATGCTCGGCCATTACCAGGTCGCGTCGGGGAAGCTGCGCGGGATATGCTGCATCACCGCGAGCAAATGCCCGAGGTGCTCGCCGTGGTGCCCGCGCCGCCCGCCGAGGATCGGCCGCTGGTCGGCGGGAACGGCAAGCTTCGCCTCGCCGAGCACTCGCGCAATTTCGGCGCGATAGGCCTCTTCGAACAGGCGCGGATCGGCAGCGATCCCGCGCTCGATCATCGCCTCGAGCAAAGCGTCCACTTCGAACAGTTCGGGCACGAACCGCCAGCACCATTCGAGCGCGTCGGCCATCCGCCGCGCGCTTTCCTCGGTGCCGTCACCGAGCCGCACGACCCACTCGGCGGCAAGCTCGCGATGATAAGCGACTTCCTTGACCGCTTTGGCGGCAATTCCCGCGACCGCGGCGTCGCCCGACGCGGTCAGCGCGCCGTAAAGCATGTGCTGCCAGGTCGAGAACAGCCACTGCCGAGCCATCGTCCGGGCAAAGTCGCCATTGGGCTGCTCGACCAGCCAGCAATTCCTGAAATCGAGCACGTCGCGGTGAAAGGCGAGCCGGTCCGCATCGCCCGCCTCGCTCAGGAAATTGGTCGCCTGCCCGATCAGGTCGAGCGCGAGGTTGGCGAGGCTCAGGTCGACCTCGAGCGCCGGCGCATGCCCGCACCATTCGGAAAGCCGCTGCCCGAGGATTAGCGCATCGTCGCCCAGCCGGCACAGATAATCGGTCCGCGCGGCTTCATGTTCGCCTGGAACCGGCGCATCGAACGCCCCGCCATCGGGGGCGCTTCTGGCGTGGCGGATCTGGTCGGGCTCGATGACCGGCAGGCTCGGCATCAGATGTGCTTCACCACGTCGGGAATGTCGTAAAAGGTCGGGTGGCGGTAAATCTTGTCGCCGGCGGGTTCGAACATTGGCCCGCTGTCGGCCGGGTCGCTCGCGACAATCACAGCCGATGGCACCACCCACAGCGAAACCCCTTCCATCCGCCGCGTATAGGTGTCGCGCGCATGGCGAAGCGCAAGCTCGCTATCGGGGGCGTGAACGCTGCCGACGTGGCGGTGGTTCAGGCCCCCCTTCGAGCGGACGAACACTTCCCACAACGGCCAGTCCTGTCCGCGCAATGGTGCGGCGCTCATGCCGCCTTTGCCTCGCGCTTGGCTTCGTGCGCCAGCGCGGCCTCGCGGACCCAGGCGCCGTCGTCCCACGCTGCCCTGCGCGCCGCCATCCGCTCCCTGGCGACCGGCCCCTCGCCGCGCACCACCGCGTAAAACTCCTCCCAGTCGATCGGCCCATAGTCGTAGCCGCCCTTGGCGTCGTTCCAGGCAAGCTCGGCATCGGGCACGGTCAGCCCGATGAACTCGGCCTGCGGCACCGAAATATCGACGAATTTCTGGCGCAGATCGTCATTGGTGTCGCGCTTGATCCGCCAGCGCATCGACTGGGCGGTGTTGGGCGAATCTTCGTCGGGCGGGCCGAACATCATCAAACTCGGCCACCACCAGCGATTGAGCGCGTCCTGCGCCATCCGTTTCTGTGCCGCCGTGCCGTTGGCGAGCACGATCATGATCTCATAGCCCTGGCGCTGGTGGAAGCTTTCCTCCTTGCACACCCGGACCATTGCGCGCGCATAAGGACCATAGGAGGTACGCTGGAGCGGCACCTGGTTCATGATCGCCGCGCCGTCCACCAGCCAGCCGATCGCCCCCATGTCGGCCCAGGTCAGCGTCGGATAGTTGAAGATCGTCGAATATTTGGCTTTGCCCGAATGGAGCGCCTCGATCATTTGCTCGCGGCTCGTGCCCAGCGTCTCCGCCGCGCAATAGAGATATAGCCCGTGCCCGGCCTCGTCCTGGACCTTGGCGAGCAGGATCGCCTTTCGCCGCAGCGACGGCGCGCGCGTGATCCAATTGCCCTCGGGGAGCATCCCGACGATCTCGCTATGCGCATGCTGGCTGATTTGCCGGACCAGCGTCCGCCGGTACGCGTCAGGCATCCAGTCCTTGGGCTCGATGAACTCGTCCGCCGCGACCCGCGCCTCGAACGCCTCGAGCAAGGCGGGATCCTCGGGTTTGCCGATCGGTGCGACCTTGGGCTGCTTGCCCATTTCAGTAGTGTACATAACATCCCGTCTAGCAATTGCGGCCCGACACTTCAAACGCGCGAGCAGGGCCGCTAGAGCCGCGCGATGACGTACGACACCATCTTATCTGAAAACGCCGGCAGGGTTGCACGGATCACGCTTAACCGGCCCGACCGGCTAAACAGTTTTACGCGCCAGATGCACGCCGAACTGGCGGCAGCGCTTGGCGATCTGGGCGATGCCCGCGTGGTCATCCTTACCGGCGCGGGACGCGGGTTTTGCGCGGGGCAGGATTTGAACGACCGAAGCGTCGCACCCGGCGAAGCCGTCGATCTCGGCGCGACCGTCGAGGAGAGCTGGAACCCACTGATCCGAACGCTCGCCGCACTCCCGCAACCGGTCATCGCGCGGGTCAATGGCGTTGCGGCGGGCGCGGGAGCCAATATCGCGCTCGCCTGCGACCTCGTCGTCGCTTCGAAATCGGCAAAGTTCATCCAGAGTTTTTCGGCCTTGGGCCTGATCCCCGACAGCGGCGGCAGCTGGCACCTCCCGCGACTCGTCGGCCAGGCACGCGCACTCGGCCTCGCGCTGACCGGCGAACCGCTCCACGCCGAACAGGCGGCTGACTGGGGTCTGATCTGGAAATGCGTCGACGACGTCGCGCTGGATGCCGAGACGGATGCGCTCGCCGCTCGCCTCGTTGCTTTGCCCCCGCTCGGGCTCGCAGCGATCAAGCGAATCGTTCGAAGCTCATGGTCGCGCGACCTCGACCAGGAACTCGACCTGCAACGCGACGAAATGCGCCGCCTGGGCTTCACTCACGACTATCGCGAGGGCGTCGCCGCGTTCCTCGAAAAGCGCCCGGCCAAGTTCGAAGGCCGCTGAACGGCGCGACGTGCGCCACGACTGCGACACGTCTCGCGCGGCTCGGGTTGATTCCCGCCCGTCCCAAAATTGCACCCGCGGTTGATGCTCCCTTGATTGCAGAGGCGGTCAACGGCAGCGGCTGTGCAGGATGAAGAGATGAAAAGCAGATTGTGTAGCCTGTTGGGCCATCGACGCGACAGCCGCCGGGCCACGCCTCACGCCGCAACCTGGCGATCTTACTGTTGCCGGTGCGGAATCCTGATGGAAAGAATTGCCCCTCGGCGATGGATTCCCGTTCGCGACGGTTCACCCGATCCTGCCCCAAGTCGAGACGAGCGGGGCGCCGCCCGCGGCACTTATCCCCTTCCCCGGCCAGCTGTAGCGAGTGAGTCGCATAAGCCGGTCGAGATCGACCAGCATTTCGACCACGGTTCGAAACGCGGGGCGTCGGCCAGTCGCGCCGAACATTATGCCGCGCGCGCTGCCGAGGCGAGACAATTTGCCAAGGCGGCCGCCGACCATTCGATCGAGCAGATCCATCTCGAGATGGCGCTTCGCTACGATCTGCTTGCCCGGCTTGAAGTCGACGAACCGCAGCCCCTGCACATGGTGCGTTGACGGCAGCAGGCGGCCGTCGGCGGCGGAACCCGGAAGGGATTTCGGGCCGGATTCCGCCGCGCTCAATCGCTTCTGGTCACCATGGCCACTCGCTGCTGTCGACCACGCCGTCGCGGTTCCGGTCATATTGCGCCCAGGCCGAAGCGCTCCAATATTCGTCCGATGTCAGCCAGCCGTCGCCGTTGCGGTCGAACGCGCGATAGCTCGGCTCCCAATTGGCGCGATTATAAGCCGCGTAGAAGCCACCGCCGTACCAGCAGTTGGAATATTCGGCGCGGCTGATCCGGCCATCGCGGTTCGTATCCCAGCTCGTGTAGCCGCTCGCCCGATAGCTATTCCATTCGGCGGTGGATATCCGACCGTCCGCATTGCGGTCGATCAGGCCATAGCTGCCGCAGGTGGCATAAGTGGCTTGCGGGTCGAAGGCCGTGGCGACGGACTGGACGTCACTGCCCAGGCCCCTGACGGTATTGCACCCGGCAAGGACGCTCGCCGAAGCAAGAAGGGCGGTTGCGATCAGGTTACGCATCGGAAGTCTCCTCCATGCAGAGACCCTCGCCTCCGCCCGCTCACGGGGGAGGGCTTTTATCAACCGACGAGGAACTTTCGGGTTCCCGCCGGCACAGCCTCATTGGGGCGGGCGCGAGCCGTTGGCAGGCGCAACGAACGTGGATGACGGTCGCGATGGAGAATCGCTCGGCAGGGGGATCCGAGCCGCTCAAGGAAACGGCCGGCCACCTGCTGGTGACCGCCGGCCGAACCCTAGCCTAGTGCTTCGCGCTTAACCGCGCTCCGGCTCGACCGGCGGCGGCGGCGGCGGAACGTAGACCGGCGGGGCCGGGCAAATATCCGTCGCCAAAATCACCGAGCCATCGGGGCAGGTTTGCGTCGCTGGAGGCGGCGGCGGCGGCGGCGGTGGCGGTGGCGGTGGTGGCGGTGGCGGTGCTGCGCCACCAAAGTTGAAGATCAGGCTGGCGAGCAGGCTGTGCGAGCGAAAGCGCTCGTCGAAGTCGGCCCGCAACACCGCATTGGTGGTCGTGTCGACGATGATCGGCCCGACCGGATTGACCGTGGTCCGGTTGGAATTCCCACCGGCAGCAAAGGACTCGCCAAGGTCGAGTTTGGCCGTACGGAAGTACCGGTACTTGAGCCCGATATCGACATTGGGCGTGATCGCGTAGCGCACGCCGGCGATGGCCTGCACCGCGAACGCCTTGTCGCGCTCGCGCAGCAATTTAACCCGCGCCCGGCCGATGCCCGCGCCGGCATAGAAGGACAATCCGTCCTCATTGCCGAAATCCAGCAAGGCGTTCGCCATGAGCGAAAGGACCTTGACCCGACCGTCGACGTCGAGGTCACCCCCAGTGATTGCGGCGCCGCCCGGAGCACCGATATCGGGCGAGGCGGACGGACGGTTGAGCGCGGTATTCACGGCGCTCAGGAAAGCGCTGTCGACTTCGAGTTCGTCCACACTGGCGCGCTTGCGTGCAAGCTCTCCTTCAAGCCTGAACATCCCGAAATCATAACCGGCGATGAGGTCGAAGTCGGTACCGCGCTTGTAATCGAGGCTGAACGCGTCTTCGAACGTGGCATCGGTAACGCCGACGGCGAGCGGAGTTGCCTGAAGCTGCGTCGTGGTGAAGTCCGCGAAAACATCGGCATCATTGTCCCTGGGGAACAGGATACCGCCTTCGATGCCGACATAGGGTTGTCCGTCGCGGGCAAGGGCCGGAGCAGTAATGGCCGCCGCGGCGGCGGCGGCGAGGAGGTAGTTGCGCATGCTGTTCCCCTGAGTGGTGACTTGGTGGTAGTAGGAACTCCGGTCACCGCCCCGCGGTTTCACCTCGATTCGATCAATTATAATCCGTTGCCCAAGGGACACACAAGGGGGGGGCAGCGGGACTCCCTAAATATTTGTAAAAAAGCGATTGAAAGGGCGATCGTCAAACCGATTAGGAGTCCGCACCCAAAGGGTATAGGGCTTGCCCATCACCAGACCTTTACCGTGGCCTCCTGGTGGCTGAGAGACGTGTCGCGCGCTCCCGCCTTTGCGGAGCGCCCTATGACCAAAAAAGCCGATGCGCTGCCCGCTGCCGACGATGCTCCGCGCCACGTCCTCGCCCCGATGCTTCGCAAGCTTGAGCTGTGGAACCCGCTCGAGCCAGATGATCGCGCGGCGCTGCTCGCACTGCCTTTTGTCGAGCGCGATCTGAACGCCAATCAATATATTGTCTGGAAAGGCGACCGGCCTCAGCACAGTTGCCTCTTGCTGTCCGGCTTTGCGTTTCGCCACAAAACCGCGGGCAACGGCGGGCGCCAGATCATGTCGATCCACTTGAAGGGGGATATCGTCGATCTGCAGAACTCCTTCCTCGGCGTCGCGGATCATGATGTCCAGATGCTTGCTCCAGGCCGGGTTGCACTCATCCCGGTCGAGGCGATGCGCGAAATTGCGTTCCGCCGCCCGGCGATCGGAATGGCCTTGTGGTACGAAACGCTTGTCGAAGGTTCGATCTTTCGCGAATGGATCCTCAACATTGGCCGCCGCGACGGCCTCACGCGGATCGCTCATTTGCTTTGCGAATTCGCGCTGCGGCTCGAAGTTGCGGAGCTCGGCGACCAGTCGCAATATGAGCTTCCAATCAGCCAGGAGCAGCTCGCCGACGCCGTATCGCTGACCTCGGTTCACGTTAATCGCAAGCTGATGAGGCTCGAACAGGACGGCCTGATCAAGCGAAGCAAGCGGATGATCACCGTCAACGACTGGCAGGCACTGGCAGAAGTGGGGGACTTCCAGCCCGCCTATCTCCACGTCAACCCGCCCGGCTTCCAGCCGCTTGCCCGCCGGCCGTAACCAGCCCGGGTCTGGCCGGCCGTGCCGGACCTAGCTCGAAGAGCCCGCCGGGCGCACGACGATCAGATATTCTCCATCGACCTCTTCGCAATTCGAAATGTGACCACGCGCCCGGTTGAAGATAGAGCCGCTGCCTGGGGAAGCCTGGTCCGCTGCCGTCGCCGGCCGCCTGAGCGCCGCTTCACACTCGCGCAGATCCGCGAAGCCGCTCGACGACTCACTGTTGGTCAGTGATATCGCGACGCCAGGGTATGCGAGGCTCGGCTGCGCCACCATCAACGCCGCCGCCGCTACCAGGAATTTCGTCATTTTTTCTTGCCTTTAGAGCTAGGTTTCATGGTTAACGCAGCATCGCGCTCAACGATCCACCGCTCGACGAGACTTCGCCCTTGCGTCCCTCTTTGATGCTCATTTTCCTCGCTTTCGGAGCACCAACACTCACCCTAAGGAAGATGAGAGCGATTTCAGGGAGACGCAGGTGAAGACCCCGCAGCTGTTGAACTACGCCCGCGATGCCTGGGTGCCGGGCGGCGGCGAACTGGCGCGGATTGCATCGGCGATCGACGGCGCGCCGGTTGCGACGACCGGCTCTGGCGGGCTCGATTTCGCGGCGATGCTGCGCCATGCCCGCGACGTCGGCGGCCCGGCGCTGCGCCGCATGACCTTCCACGAGCGCGCCCGGCTGATCAAGGGACTCGGCCTCGCGATCACGGCACGCAAGGAGGAATTGTACGAGCTCAGTTCGCTGACCGGCGCGACGCGCAAGGATGGCGTGATCGACATCGAGGGTGGGGCCGGAACGCTGTTCAGCTTCTCGTCCAAGGCGCGCCGTGAATTGCCCGACGCCCATGTCCTGCTCGACGGCGCGCTTGAGCCCTTGTCGAAGCGCGGCAGCTTCGTCGGCCAGCACGTCTATACCCCGCTGCACGGCGCCGCGGTTCACATCAATGCGTTCAATTTCCCTGTCTGGGGAATGCTCGAGAAACTCGCCCCGACCCTGCTTGCGGGGATGCCCGCGATCGTCAAGCCGGCCAGCTCGACCGCCTATCTGTGCGAGGCCGCGGTGCGGATCATGGTCGACAGCGGGCTGCTCCCCGATGGCGCGCTCCAGTTGATCGTCGGCGGGGTCGGCGACCTGTTCGACCATCTCGGCGGGCAGGACGTGGTCAGCTTCACCGGCTCGGCGACGACCGCGCTCAAGCTTCGCTCGCACCCCGCGATCGCGCGCGAAAGCGTGCGGTTCGTGGCCGAACAGGACAGCTTGAACGCGTCGTTGCTTGGCCCCGATGCCGCTCCGGGAACACCCGAGTTCGAGCTGTTCGTTGCCGAAATCGTCAACGAAATGACATCGAAGGCCGGCCAGAAATGCACCGCGATCCGCCGCGCCATGGCTCCCGCCGAGCACCTCGACGCGCTCGAACAGGCGATTGCGGCCCGGCTGGGCGCAATCAGCGTGGGTGACCCGCGCGATCCCGCCAATGCGATGGGCGCGCTGGTTTCGTGCGCCCAGCGCGACGATGTCCGCCGCCAGATCGCGAGACTGGTCGATGCCGGGGCCCGGATCGTCTCGGGTGATCCCGCGGCGTCTCCGGGAGTTACCGGCGGCGCCTTTCTCGATCCGATCCTGCTGCGCGCCGACGATCCGTGGGCGGCAAGCGCGGTCCACGACGTCGAGGCGTTCGGCCCGGTCGCGACGATCATGCCCTACCGTGACCTCGATGACGCGATTGCGCTCGCCAATCGCGGGATGGGCAGCCTTGCCTTGTCGCTGTTCACTCACTCGCCCGATCACGCGCGCGACTTCATCCTCGGCACCGCGGCCTGGCACGGGCGGATGCTGGTCATCGACCGCACCAGCGCAGCGGAATCGACCGGGCACGGCTCACCCTTGCCGGTGCTCGTCCATGGCGGGCCAGGCCGCGCCGGCGGCAGCGAGGAAATGGGCGGGGTGCGCGGGGTCAAGCATTACATGCAGCGCACCGCGCTCCAGTCGTCGCCCGCGATGATCGCAGCGATCACGAGCCAGTACATTCCCGGCGCGCCCAAGCGCATGCTCGACGCCCATCCGTTCCGCAAAAGGATGAGCGAGCTTGCCATTGGCGACACGCTGGTGACCGCTAGCCGCACCGTGACCATCCTGGACATCGAGCATTTCGCCGACTTCACCGGTGACAATTTCTACGCCCACATGGACGAGGAGGCGGCGAAAGCCTCGCCGATCTTCGAAGGCCGGGTCGCGCACGGCTACCTCATCCTCAGCTTTGCCGCCGGGCTGTTCGTCGATCCCGACCCGGGCCCGGTGCTCGCTAATACCGGGCTAGAAAACCTGCGCTTCCTGACCCCGCTCTACCCCGGCGATTCGATGCGGGTCGAGCTCACCGTCCGCTCAAAATCGCTCAAGAGCGACGATATCGGCGTAGTTCGCTGGGCGGTCGAGATCTTCAACCAGAAAGACGATCTGGTCGCGACCTACGACCTCTTGACCGAGAACCGCCCCTGACCACCGGAACGCCGCTCGATCGCCGTTCGTTTGTCCTCCGAGCTTTTCGTTCAGGAGGACAAGATGGCCATCATCCGCGACTTCATGACCAGCCAGGTCGAAACGGTCGGCCCCGACGACACCGCGCGTGACGCCGCCGGGTTCATGCTGAGCGCCGAAACCGGCTCGATCCCGGTATGCGAGGGCGACAAGGTCATCGGCATGATCACCGACCGCGACATCGCGGTTCGCGGGGTCGCCAATGGCAAGGGCCCCGATTGCACCGTTCGCGACCTGATGAGCAGCGACGTGGTCTGCGTCCGCGACACGGATGACTGGACGAGCGTTGCCCAGCAGATGAGCGAAGCGCAGGTTCGGCGCCTGCCGGTGATCGACGCCGAGGGCAAATTGGTCGGCATGGTCAGCCTTGGCGATCTCAGCCGCGAAGCCCACCCGGCGGTCGCGACCGAGGCGCTGGAGGGTGTCAGCGCACCAGGTGGACAGCACCAGCAATAGTTGGCGCGGCAGCCTGGTTAACCGCTTAATCCGGCGATCGCTTCGTCGACCAGTCTGGCGTCGCTCGACACATCATTGCGTTCGCCGATGAGCTTGGCCGCGGCAGCGGTCGCGATGCTGGCGGCGGTGGCGCGGAGTTCGTCGATCGCCGCGCGCTCGGCGGCGGCAATCTTGGTCTCAGCCATTTTGGTGCGCCGCTCGACCAGCGCTTCGGCGTCGGTCCCGGCTTTTGCGATGATCGCCTCCGCCTCGGCATGGGCCCGCTCGACCATTGCCGCGGCGTCGGCTTCGGCGGCCCGGGCCTTGGCCTCATATTCAGCCTTCAGCGCTTCGGCATCGCGGCGAAGCGCCTGCGCCTCGTCGAGCTGGGCCCGGATCGCCGCGATCTTGGTGTCGAGGCTCTTGCCGATTGCTGCGGGAACCTTCTTCCAGATCAGGAGGAGGATCACGATAGCCATCGCCAGCGCGACCACCGCCGGCGCTTCGACTAGGCCAAACGCGTTGGGCGCGGCGTGCTCGCCCGGCACTTCGCTATGTGCGGTCGGCTCAGCCACGGGCCAATTCCCTTTTCACCGCGACGCGCACCGCAGCGGTATCAACCTGGATTCCGGCAACCTTGGCGATCAATTCCCGCGCCGCTTCGGCTGCGACTCCCTCGATCTCGGTCAGTGCGGCGGCGCGCGCTTCGGCGATGCGCGCCGTCGCCGCATCGACCTTCGCCCCGAGCGCCGCATCCGCCTTGGCGATCGACTTTTCGGCCGCGCGCGCGGCGTTGGCCTTGGCCTCGGCCGCGAGCGCCGCCGCTTCGGCGCGGCTCTGGTCCATCCCCTGCCGATAGTCCTCCTCGAGCGCGTCGGCGGCTTCGCGGGCATTGTGCGCCGCTTCGAGGTCCGCCGCGATCCGGGCATCGCGCGAGTCCACCGTCGACTGGATCCTGGGAAGCATCCCAAGCCCGATCACGACGAAAATCGCGCCGAAGAAAATCGCCAGCCAGAACAGCTGCGATGCAAAAATCTCGCCGATCTGGGCGATCTGCGGCATGGCCGACCCCTAAGCTTTGACGGTCAGGCGACGAACAACAGGATCATCGCGACGACGAACGCCAGCAGGCCGAGCAATTCGGCGGCGGCAAAGCCGATGAACAGCCGCCCTTGCTGCCCATCCGCGGCGGCCGGGTTGCGCAGGGCGCTCTCGAGGAACGAGCCGAACACGTTGCCCACGCCGAGCGCGGCCATCCCCACCCCGATTGCGGCCAGACCGGCACCGAGCAGCTTTGCGGCTTCTGCGTCCATGATAATACTCCTTGAAGGTGGTTGTCGAACTAGTGAAGGTTGATCGCGTCGTTGAGATAGAGCGACGTGAGCAAGGCGAAGACATAGGCCTGGATCGCGGCGACCAGCAGCTCGAGCAAGGTGATGCCGATCATCAGCGTGAAGCTGAGCAGGCTGACGACCGGTCCGAGCCACATTTCGGAATTGATCCCGTTGATGACGAAGCCGGCCAGGACTTCCATCAGGATGTGCCCGGCGGTGATCGCGACGAACAGTCGCAGGCCCAGGCTGAACGGCCGCATCAGGAAACTAATCAGCTCGATCGGGAAGATCGCAGCGGCCATCGGGCCCTTGACCCCGTGCGGCACGAACAGCGAGAAAAAGTGAAAGCCGTGCTTGGCGAACCCGATTGCAAGCACCATCGCGAAGCTCGCCAGCGCAAGCACGCCGGTGATGGTCAGATGGCTCGTCACCGCAAAGGGGTGGGCACCGACCAAAGCGACCGGCAACATGCCGAGCAGGTTGGCGAACAGGATGAACATGAACAGCGAGAAGACATAGGGCACGTACTTGCGGCCGGCCGGTCCGATGTTGGCATCCATCATCGACGTGATGAAGCCGGTGAACCCCTCGACCGCCATCTGCCAGCGCCCCGGAACCAGAGCGCGCTTCATCCCGCCCATCATGAACAGCCAGATGGCAGCGAAACTCACCGCCATCCACAGCGCGCTATTGGTGAACGCCACGCTCTGGCCCGCGATTTCCCAATGCCGGCCAGCCAGTGGCTCGACCAGAAATTGGTGCATCGGATCGATCTTGCCCGATTCAGCGGCCACGCGACTTTGTCCTTCTAGTCCGAACGCCCGCCGCCCTCGGGGCGCCGGGTCGACATCTTGATAATGCTCCAGAAGCCGCCGACGGTCCCAAGCACCATCATCACGACCAGGAGCAGGTGCCCCGTCCCGAGCCAGCCGTCGAGCAGCCAGCCGATCAGCGCACCACCCGCAAGCCCGCCGATAAGGGTCGACAGGACGCGTTGGCCGAGCTGCTCATTTGCGTCGGCCGCCGGCGCCCGGCCGGTCCTCTTCGCCTCCTCGACTTGTGCGCGCTTCAATCGCTGGTCGAGCGAATCGAGCCGCACATCCTCGGGAAGCTTCGGGGCCTGCCCGGGCTCGTCCTCGACCATGGTTCCGTCTCCCGCAGTTGAACGCCAGCACCCTTGCAAAAAGGCGTGGCGCGAAAGGCATTGGAACATGGCGGCGAATGAGCCCGCCAAGGCGCCGTCCCTTTATGAACCGGATCGTTCCAAGTCAACCGTTGCCGGAACGCGCAGGGCGGTCCATGGTTGACGCTTCATGACCCGCTATCTGCTGATCGCAGCGCTCCTTCTATCCGCCTGCAGCGGCCCGTTCGGGGGCAAGCCCCGCACGACCCCGTACAAGTTCGGGGACAAGGGCGACCTGGTCGACTTCAATTATAGCTGGCCGGCCGAAGCTTCGGCGATCCCAGCGCTCGAACAACGCTTCCGCGCGATGCTCGACAAGGCATGGCGCGAGGAGCTCGCGGCCGCGGTCGCCGACCGGGCCAGGGCCGCCGCCGCCAGGCGCGACTACGCCGGACACCAGTTCGCGTTCGAATGGGTCACCGCCGGCCAGTCGCGTCGTTTGCTCTCGCTCGAAGGGCAATCGAGCACCTTGACCGGCGACTTGCATCCCAATCACGGCAGCGCCGCCTTGCTGTGGGATCGCCGCAGCCGGACCGTGATCGCTCCTTCGGCGCTGCTCGCCGCGCCGGCGCGCCTGTCCTCGCTCGTGCATGCCGGTTTTTGCAAGGGGCTCGACCGTGAGCGCGCCAAGCGCCGCGCGGTGGCGCCCCCCAACGCCCGGGCCCGCCCTTGTCCCGCCATCGGCAAAGTCACGATTGTCCCAAGCGACACCAATGCCAACGCCCGCTTCGATTCGCTGCGCGTGACCGCCGACCCCGAGGTTGCCGGCTCCTACGCCGAAGGAGTCTACCTCGTCGTGCTGCCGGTCACCGCCAACTTCCTGGCCGCGCTAAAGCCTGCCTATCGCTCGAGCTTCGAAGTCGCTCAGCCGCAATAATCGGGGCGTGGCGCCGCCTGCCCGGGAGCTCGCCGCCGCCACTGGCCGTCGCCGAGCATATAGGCCTCTCCAATCGCAACCCGCCCCAGAAGGGTGCATGCCGCGGTGATCCCGACATCCTGCGCTCCGACGCCGCGCCGCGCCGCCAGGTTGGCGAACAGCGAGCGGCGCTTGATGTTGATCGCCGCGACCTGCGTGCGCAACGCGGCCGAGGGCGTCGTCACCACGCCCAGATAGCCGTCGAAGCGTTCGCCGATGATGCCCGCGACCCGCGCCTGGGCGACCACATTCCCCTCCTGCGCCAGCGCGCCCGGCGCGAGCAAGATCAGCGCCGCTGCAAGCAAGATCGCTCGCATCACGGTTTCCTCGGCGGCGGCGCCTGTGGAAACGCCTCGGGATTGGCGTTGATCAGGGTTTCGACGTCTTTCTGCAGCCGGACCAGCACTTCCTGCCGGATATTGACGTTGAGGTTGATCTCGATCGGCTTCTCGGGCGTCTTGACCGTGATGCAGCCACCCAGCGGCAGCAGCAGCGCCGCGCCGCCGGCGGCGAGTATCAGGCGGGGTCGGGTCATCGGCTTGTTCCTCATTGCTTGCTCGGTGCGGGGGGTGGAGTGACGGTGATTTGTTCATCGACCGGGGTCTGCGTCTGGCTCGTCTCTTCTGCCCGGCGACGCACCTCGGTGACGATTCCCGGGACCTCGTCGAGCGGGCGCGGAAGTGCATCGGCGATGATGTCGGTCGGGTCGCGGAAGCTTTTCGCGGTCGCGATCAGCGCTCGGAACGGGCCCTTGATGTTCACGTTGAACTTGAACGGGATCCGGTTGATCGAGCGGATGAAACGCTGCGTGCTGGTATTGCCCAGCCCGACCCCCTCGACCGTCAGCCGGGTGCCGAATTCGCCGTCGAGATAGCCATCGAGCCGGATGATCATCGACTTGAAGCGAAGGTCGCGTAGCGCGTCGAACGCGAGCTTGCTGACCATTCCCGTGTTCGCCTTGTTGACCACGCCGTTGTATGACAGCGTGCCGCCGCCGGGCCGGCTGTCGAGGCGACCGCCGACAATCCGCCCGCCTTCATCGTCGAAGATCATCGGCAGCACGCCGTCGAATACTCCGGTCGCGCCGATTTCCTTGAAGCCCATCGTATCGACGAAGGTCTTGGCGTTGAGGCCGACCACTTCGAAGGTCAGCCGCTTGGCGTTACGCCCGCTGAAATTGAGAATCGTTTCCTGGAGCACCAGGCGGCCGCCCATGAACGGCCATTCGCCGCGTTCGATCCTGACCCGCCGGTCGGGCAGGAGCGAGTAGCGAACGACCCCGCCCTCGACGAGGATGCCGGGGTTGATCGTCTTGATCGTCGCCACCAGCCCCGGCGCGGTCTCGAGCCCGAGGAGATCGGTGAACACCAACCGGGTGTTAAGCCCGGTGACCGGCCCGAACGCCGCCGCGAGATTGGTATCGATGACGTCGAATTCGCCCGTCGAGGCGACCTTGCCGCTCCCCGCCCAGTTGATCCGCCCCTGCCCGCGAACGACTCCCTCGACCAGCGCGATCACACCCTCGCTCAGCCGGGTCAATTCCTCGGGCTGGAGCCCCTGGCCGAAGCGAATGCCCGGAACATCGAGCACGGCATTGCCAACGCCCGAAGACAGGCGATGCGCGATCGTCACCTCGGTGATCGGCGTGCCGCTCGCGGGATGCTTGAGCGTTCCCCCGGCGCGGATCATGTCGTTGGCCAAAGTGAAGCTCATATTGTCGCTGCGCAGCGGATAGAATTTGGCCGGGACGGCCTTGTCGGTGACGGTCACCCCGCCATTGAGCGTCAAAGCGCTGTTGTAGAACTTCCAGCTGCCCGCGGCGTCGCCGATGAGCAGCGGTACTCGCCCGACGACCCCGTCGGCGCCCGCGAACCGGCCCGAAATTCCCGATCCCGCGAAATTGCCGGTGAGTTTGGGCACGTTGATCAGCACCGGCGACGCGCTCTGGCCGAGCCGCACCTTCATCCCGGCGACCTCGAACTGGCGCTGGCCGAGCATCCGCGCGCGGGCGGCATCGAGCGCGAACGGCGATTTGCCGAGCTGGCCGCGCAGGGCGATATTGCGCGTCGCCACGCCGAACCCCATCGGGCTGCTTCCCGCGCGATACAGGATCGCCGGGCCGGTCGGGCACAAGGGCAGCCGCGTCGCCCCCAGCCGCAGCCCGCCCAGCTGCAGCGAGGCGAAGCGCGCGTCGATACAGCCTTCGCCGAAGCGCAGGCTCCCGTTCGGCCCGAACCGCCCGGCGATCGGCACGCGCAGCCCGGTTACCCGCCCACCGCCGAACGGCCCGTCGAGCAGCGCCGTGGTCGAGACCTGGGTCCAGCCGTCGTGCCGCGCGGCAAAGCGCACCGGCGCGAGCGCCACTCGAGCGCCGCCCGCCGCATAGGGCGCGATCAAAGCGGTTCCGCTGAGCGGCGACCCGTTGCGCGGCTGGCGAAGCGCGATTCGCGTCGTCGGAAGCCCGCCGCCTTGGGTTCGGATTTCACCGTCGATCCGAAATTTGCCACTCGGCCAGTAATAGCTCACGCCGTCGCCGCCCGCGACCGTGACTCGCGCGCCGTTGGGCGCGCGGACGTTGGCGGTCTCGATCCGAACCGCTCCGCCGCCGCGGCGGTTGATCAGGCGCAGCGCTCCGCCGACCTCGAAGCTTTGCGCCGCGCCGCTGATCGCACGCGAAATCGCCGCCGCGATCGGGGCAAGCGGAGTTCCTGCCGCCGACGCGAGCGGCCCGGTGATCCCCGCGGTCAATTGCGGCGCCAGAGCAACGCTCGACGCTCCATAATCGCCGACCAGAGTCAGCGCGCCGGCGCGCGCATCGAGCCGGTAGCGTCCGTCGATCCGGGTCCGGTCGGCGAGGATCCGCGCCAGCCGCGCCTGGCGCGCCGAGAGGTCGATCCGGCCGAGGATCTCGGTCGGGGTCCCCTTGAAGGTCAAATTGCTGTTGACACCGGCGAGCCCGTTGACCCCCGCCTCGGCGGTCGCGAGCGAGAGGCGGCCCTTGCCGTCGAAACTCTCGAACGCTTCGGAGAAGGTCGAATCAATCTCCATCCGCGGTTCGCCCAGCGCCAGGTCGCTCGCCGGGCATTCGAAGCGCCGTGCCCCGACCGGGCCAACGACATGCGGGCGCCGAGCCACGACCGCCAGGCTGACGTACGCGCGCAACTGGTCGAGCCGGCACGCCCCCGGAGTTAGTTGCGACGAGGCGACGGCGAGCTTGCCGCGGAACCCGCCTGACAGGTTGCCGCGGCCTTGCAGTGCAAAGCCGAGCGGGCCGAATGGGGTGCCGAGCGCGATGCTGGTATCGGCGACGTCGACCACGAGGTTGGGAAGAGTGAACGGCTTGCCGCTTGGCGGCGGGAGCAATTTGTCGAGCTGGCCCCAGCTGACCCGGTTGCCGACGATCTTGCCCCTGAGCCTGACTCCGCGCGCCGCGATCCGATAGACCTCGACCGCCCCGTTCCACTTGATCCGCATCTGGATCACCGCGCGGCGGGCGACGAGATCGGGGTTGGCGGGGTCGCCGAGGACGAGGTTGGTCACCTGCTGGGTGCGCAGCCCGATCCGGTCGAGCTTGTAGGTCGCGGTGACGCCTCGCTTGGCAAGCTCGCGGGCGACGATGTCGTTGGCGATCGGTTTTCGAGCGAACCACACTCCCGCCACCGCCACGAACAGCACCCCGAGGAAGGCGATCAGCGTCCATTGCGTACGCCGCCAGATCAACGCCCGGCGGCTGGCGCTCACGGGCTCCCCGCCTGCCGTATCAAGCTGTTGGTCGTGCTCTGGGGCCATGGTGTCTTTCAACCCGCACGTACGCGGACCGTTCCGCGCACGACACAAAGCTTGCGTTGCATGACGACAAGGCTTTGCCTAGCGTCGCGGTCCATGGCCGATGCTCCCCCCGACGCTTCTGGCCACCGCGCCCGCCTCAGGCAGCGATTGTTCGACGGCGGCGAAAAGGCGCTGCTCGACCATGAGCTGGTCGAATATCTGCTGACCCTCGCGATTCCCCGCCGCGATACCAAGGCGCAGGCCAAGCAACTGATCGCGCGCTTCGGCGGGATCGGCCAATTGCTCGCCGCCGACGCGGAGGCGCTTCGCCGCGAGGGCCTCAGCGACGGCGTGATCGGCGCGCTCAAGATCGCTCAGGCGACCGCCTTGCGACTGCTCGAAACGCGGATCGAGGGCCGCCCGATCCTGTCGAGCTGGGATGCGCTGGGCGACTATCTCCAGGCGGCGATGGCGCATTCGCCGGTCGAGGAAGTTCGAGTGCTGTTCCTCAATGCAAAGAACATGCTGCTCGCCAATGAAGCGATGTGGCGTGGCTCGGTCGACGAGGCCTCGGTCCACGTCCGCGAAGTCATCGCTCGCGCGATCGCCTTGGGCGCGACCGCGATCATCATCGTCCACAATCATCCCTCTGGCGACCCCAGCCCGTCGCAACAGGACATCCGCCTCACCCGCGACCTCGTCGAAGCCGGCCGCCACATGCGCATCACCGTCCACGACCACGTCATCGTCGGGGCGCAAGGCCGAAGCAGCCTGAAGGCGCTCGGGCTGATTTGAGGACGACGCCGGGGCCGTTTAAGCCCGCTGCTCGATGACCAGGCCGACGGCTGCAATTCTCTCGACGCAATCGTAGTGCGCAAGCTCGAGTTCCTCGCCGAACACGTCGACGTCGATCTCCTCGACCGCCACGCTTGCGCCGGCGAGCCTGCACGTCTCGCCGATCGCGTCGAGCAACGGCGAGCGCCCCGCCGCCACCGCCGCTCCGGTGTAGAGCAGCATCGTCCCCCGCCCGCCGTCGAGGAATTGCTCAACCCAGGCAAGCGCGACCGCGCCGCCGAGCAGCCCTCCGCCATCACGGTATGTCCGCCCGTCCGGGTCGACGATGTAAGGCGGATTGGCGATGACGACGTCGTGCCCCGCCGGAAGCCGGTCGGCGCAAATCAACTCCGCAGCGAGGCTCGCCGCCAACAAATTGGCCCGAGCAAGAGCGAGCGCCGCGCGGTTGACATCGACCATCGTGATTGAGCCGACTTGTTGCGCCCGTGCCGCTGATATCGCTCCGGCGCCGCTGCCCGCGCCCATGTCGACAAGATGTCCGACCGGGCCAATACGCCCAAGCTGCGCGGCTACGAACCGGGCAAACCGATAGGTGTCGGGCCCGAAGAAGACCGAGTCCGGCGCTTGGGTTGGAAAGCCGGTGTGGACGAACAGATCGGTGCCGAGGCTCGCGACCCGCACTTTGCTGCGCAGGTTGGCGCCCGCTCCCTTTACCGCCTGCGCCGCGTCGAGCAGTTCGAACATGTTCGGATCGAGATCGTCGTGCGCGAACGGCCGGTTCCATCCAAACACATCACGAAGCGTGGGACGGTGGCGGACGGGGCGCGCGAGCACTCTGGCATGGGTCGCCGGGGTTACTGCGGTGAATTGATAATCGCGCCGGCGGAGTTCAGCGAGCAGCCCCGCCAGTGGCTCGGCGGCAACTACCACAATTGGCGGCGGTACCGGGCAAAGCAGCGGGCCCCGCACGTGAGCCGGATCAGCGCTCCTTCGGCAATCGCCCTCGAGCGCCTCGGATCCTCTTCAACCGCCGGATGGATCGCCTCGGCGTTCCACGCCTCGCTGTGCCGGACGTCCAGGGTCGAGTGGAGATCGAAGTAGAGCCGGTCCTTTGCCGAAAGGCCGAGCCGCCTGAGCCCCCGGGCGACCGCCCCGGAGCGGCCGGGCGCGGTCAATTCGACCACTCCAAGCGCGCCAACGGCATGCCAGGCGTAATCGCGCCTCGTCGCCATCGCGGTCATCGCATTGGCCAATGCCAAACTCTCCCAGCAGGTGTCCTCGATGGTCGGCTGAAGGTCGAGCGCATCGACGAGGCGCTGAAGCATCGGGCCGTGCATTCCCTTGATGTTGCCCCGCCCCATTTCGTCCCAATAGTTGCGCGCCAGCTCGAGCTTGACTCGAGAGGGCAATTTTACCTGCGTGTAGGCGGTCAGGTCGTCGAAACCGGCCTCCCCTGCCGCCTCCTGGCGAAGATACCAGCGCATCTCGGCGAGCCCGGCCTGTTGTTCGAGCCAGGGGAAAAGCGGATCGTCTTGCCCGGGACCAATGTCCTTGAGCTGCTCGAACCAGTTGACGAAGCCATCGGCATCGCTCGGGACGGCTGCCGCCTCTTGCCTGATCTCGTCGACCAGCGTGACCAGGAAGCTCAACTCGAGGCTCGACATTTGTTCGTCTCGCCGCCGGCTTACGGGCGAAACCTCGTCCGGAAGCCGCGGCATCAGGCGTCGGTGGTTCCAGTGCGCCAGCTGCTGCTGGACATTGTCACCGAAAAATCCGGTGCCCTCTTCGGAAGGATGCTCAAGTTGCGTTGCCATCGGTCGAGAACCATCGGGTGATGAAGCCGTTCCGCGACTGGCAACCGATCTTCGGTCCCACCGCCTGAAATCAAAGCCGAATCTCGCTTCTGTCGATAGGCGGCCAAAGCGCGATTGCGAGGGCCGCTGCGACGCCGTTCACGGCGCGGCGCGATGACCAGGTTTGATACCCGCGCCGCCCTCTGCTAGCCGCCCAACCATGGTTCCTCGCTATTCCCGCCTCGCGATGACCACGATCTGGTCGCCTGAAAATCGCTATCGAATCTGGTGGCAGATCGAGGTGTTCGCGGCCGAGGCGATGGGCAGGGTCGGGATGATCCCCGCCGACGATGCGGCAAGCATTCGCAAGGCCTATGACGAGGGCGCGCTTGGCGAGATCGACGTCCCCGCGATCGATGCGATCGAGGCGGTCACCCGCCACGACGTCATTGCCTTCCTTACCTGGGCGGGTGAAAAGCTCGGCCCCGAGCGGCGCTGGCTTCACCAGGGGATGACCAGCTCGGACGTGCTCGACACCAGCCTCGCGGTGCAGTTGAAGCAGTCGGCCGATTTGCTGCTCGATGACCTCGATCAATTGCTTGGCGTGCTCGAGCGCCGCGCTTTCGAGCATAAACTGACTCCAATGATTGGCCGCAGCCACGGCATCCATGCCGAGCCGGTGACCTTCGGGCTCAAGCTTGCCCAGGCGCACGCCGAATTTGCGCGCAATCGCGCGCGCCTCGCCGTCGCTCGCGACGAAATCGCGACCTGCGCCATCTCGGGCGCGGTCGGCACCTTTGCGAATATCGACCCCGCCGTCGAGGCGCATGTTGCCGCCGAACTGGGCCTGACTCCGGAACCGACCTCAACGCAGGTCATTCCGCGTGATCGCCACGCGATGTTCTTCGCGGTGCTCGGGGTAATCGCTTCCTCGATCGAGCGCCTCGCAGTCGAAATCCGACACCTCCAGCGCACCGAAGTGCTTGAGGCCGAGGAATATTTCGCCCCCGGGCAGAAGGGCAGTTCGGCGATGCCGCACAAGCGAAACCCGATCCTGACCGAGAATTTGACCGGCCTCGCCCGCGTCGTCCGCGCAGCGGTGATCCCGGCGATGGAGAATGTCGCGCTGTGGCACGAGCGGGATATCTCCCATTCCTCGGTCGAGCGGTTCATCGGCCCCGACGCCTGCATCACCCTCGATTTCGCGCTTGCCCGGCTGACCAACGTGATCGACAAGCTGCTCGTCTATCCTGACCGGATGCGGAAGAACCTCGACCGGATGGGCGGGCTGATCCACTCGCAGCGGGTGTTGCTGGCCTTGACCCAGGCTGGGCTCAGCCGCGAGGACAGCTATGCCCTCGTCCAGCGCAACGCGATGAAGGTGTGGGACGCCGATGGCGCCTTGTCGCTGCTCGACCTGCTCAAGGCCGATCCCCAAGTCACCGACCGACTGTCCTCAAGTCAGCTCGAGGAACTGTTCGACCTCGATTATCATCTGCGCCGGATCGACGCGATTTTCGCGCGCGTGTTCGGATGACCGGCGCCGCCCCCGCTTGCTCGATCCGGTCGGCAGGCTTCCTCATTGCCTTGTCGGAAGATTGGTCGATCGAGGCGGTTTCAGCCAATATCCGCGATTTCGTCGAGTGCGAGGCGGAAGACATGATCGGCCGTCCCGCGTCCGAAGTGCTTGCCGAAAATGCCATCCACGCGCTCCGCAATCGACTTGCATTGCTGCGCGACCCGGAGGGCATCGAGCGGCTTCTCGCCTGCGCTCTGATCGAGGGCGGGCAAGAGTTCGACGTTACGATCCATTTCTCCCAAGGCCGCATCATAGTGGAGGCCGAGCGGGCGACGGCAAGGACGTTCGGCGACGTGACCGGCACGTTGCGCGGAATGTTCGCGCGCCTCGACGAAGCGCCTGACCTGACCGCATTTCTTGCCGCAGCGGCGCGGCAGATGCGGGCCTTAACCGGCTTCGACCGCGTGATGATCCTGCGTTTCGAGGAGGACGGGAGGGGCCGGATCGTCGCGGAATATTCGCGCGGCGGAGTCCCGAGCCTGCTCGGCAAGCACTTGCCGCCCGACCACCTTCCGCTCGAGGAACGGCGCTGCCTGCAACGCTCCTCGCTTCACCTGAGCGCGGAAATCGACGCCGAACTGACGCCGCTCATAATTGCTTCCGGAAGCGAACCACCCGACTTGTCGCGAGCGGCCCTGCGACCGCTTGCACCGGCCTATTGCGACGAGTTGCGCCGCATGGACGCGCGCGCCGCAATGTCGATTGCGCTGAACGTCGGCGGTTCGCTGTGGGGAGTGATCGCGTGCGTTCACCATACGACCCGCAGCCCGGGGTTCGAGCGCCGATCAATCGCCGATTTGTTCGCGCAATTGCTCGCGTTGAGGATCGAGATTTTTGAGCTGAAGGCAAGGATGGTGACAAGCACGCAAGGCTGAAAGGGCGAGCCGTTAGGCGTCTAGGATCGTCTTCAAACGAGCGAAAAAGCCCTTGCTCGCGGGACATTCGTCACCGGTTTCGGTTTGGCGAAACTGGTCGAGCAGCGCCTTTTGCTGCTTCGACAATCTGGTCGGCGTCTCGACCAATATCCGCGTCATCAAATCGCCACGGCCGCGATTGTTGACCACGCTCATTCCCGCGCCGCGCTGGCGAAGCGTCTCGCCCGACTGGATCCCGGACGGGATCCTGATCTCGATGCGGGCGCCGTCGATGCCCGGGATGGTGATCGTCCCGCCCAATGCTGCGGTGGTGAAGCTGATCGGCGCCTCGGCGATCAGGGTCGATCCCTCGCGCTGGAAGATGGCGTGGCACTTGAGGTGGACGAACAAATAAAGGTCCCCCGCACTTGCTCCGCGAACCCCTGCCTCGCCTTCCCCGGCGACGCGAATCCGCGTGCCTTCGTCGACCCCGGCGGGAATATTGACGGACAGCTTGCGGTTCTTGAGCGCGCGGCCCTCGCCGTCGCACGACGGGCACGGATCGGCGATGGTCTCGCCCGATCCCATGCAGGTCGGACAGCCGCGCTCGACCACGAAGAAACCCTGCTGGGCGCGAACCTTGCCCGCCCCGTTGCAGGTGCCGCAGGTGCGCGCTGCCGAATGGCCCTTCGACCCCGACGCCCCGCACGCCTCGCAGCGGGCCATTGCCTGGACCGCGATGGTTTTCTCGACGCCCGCGAACGTCTCCTCGAGCGTCAGTTCAAGGTCGTAGCGCAGGTCCGACCCGCGCGCCGCACTGGCTCGCCCGGCGCGCGGGTCCATGAAATCGCCGAAGATCGAGGAGAAGATGTCGGAGAATCCGTCGAAGCCCTGGCCGCCACCGCTGAACCCATTGCCGCCGCCGTTCCGGAACGCGGCGTGCCCGAAGCGGTCGTAGGCGGCGCGCTTCTGCGGGTCCTTGAGAACTTCATAAGCCTCGCTGATCTGCTTGAAGCGCGCTTCGCTATTCGTGCAGCCGGCATTGCGGTCGGGATGGCACTCCATCGCGATCTTGCGATACGACGCCTTGATCGCCGCCGCATCGGCCCCGCGATCGACCCCGAGCAACTGGTAAAAATCGGTTTCAGCCATGTCGGTCGCCCCAGTCCGTCACCCCGGCCAGAGCCGCGATGACGGACATGGCTTAGCCCTTCTGCTCGTCGTCGACTTCCGAAAATTCCGCGTCGACGACTTCTTCCTCGGCAGGCTGAGCCTCGGCGGTGGTTTCGGTGCCCGCGTCCGCCGCCGGCTGGGCCTGCTGCTGCTCATAGATCGCCTGGCCAAGCTTCATCGCCGCGTTGGCAAGCGCTTCCGACTTGGCAGTCATCGCCTCGGGCTCGCCGCCCTCGACTGCGGTCTTGGCTTCGGCAATCGCGGTCTCGATCTCGGTCTTGACCTCGGCGGTGACCTTGTCGCCATGCTCCTTGAGCTGGCTCTCGGTGCTGTGGATCAGGCTCTCGGCCTGGTTCTTGGCCTCGGCTCCGGCACGGCGCTTCTTGTCCTCGTCGGCGAACTGCTCGGCATCCTTGACCATCTTTTCAATGTCGGCGTCGCTGAGCCCACCCGACGCCTGGATGCGGATCTGCTGTTCCTTGCCGGTGCCCTTGTCCTTGGCACTGACGTTGACGATCCCGTTGGCGTCGATGTCGAATGTCACCTCGATCTGCGGGACGCCGCGCGGTGCGGGCGGTATTCCGACGAGGTCGAACTGGCCGAGCACCTTGTTGTCGCCGGCCATTTCGCGCTCGCCCTGGAAGACGCGGATCGTGACCGCGTTCTGGTTGTCGTCGGCGGTCGAGAAGGTCTGGCTCTTCTTGGTCGGGATCGTGGTGTTGCGGTCGATCATCCGCGTGAACACCCCGCCCAATGTCTCGATTCCGAGCGATAGCGGAGTGACGTCGAGCAGCAGCACGTCCTTGACGTCGCCCTGCAGCACCCCCGCCTGGATCGCGGCGCCCATCGCAACCACTTCGTCGGGATTGACCCCGATATGCGGTTCCTTGCCGAAGAAATCCTTCACGACTTCGCGAACGCGCGGCATTCGAGTCATTCCGCCGACCAGCACGACCTCGTCGATGTCCTTGGCCTCGAGCCCGGCATCCTTGAGCGCTTTCCGGCACGGCTCGAGCGTGCGATTGATCAGCTCGGCGACCATTTTCTCAAGGTCGGCGCGGGTGATCGTCTCGACCAGATGGAGCGGGGTCGTCTGTCCGCCTTCCATCCGAGCGGTGATGAACGGCTGGTTGATCTCGGTGGTCTGCGCCGAACTCAGTTCGATCTTGGCCTTCTCCGCCGCTTCCTTGAGCCGTTGCAGAGCGAGCCGGTCGGACTTGAGGTCGATATTTTCCTTGGCCTTGAACTTGTCGGCCAGATATTCGACGATTTTCGCGTCGAAATCCTCGCCGCCGAGGAAAGTGTCGCCATTGGTCGATTTGACCTCGAACACGCCGTCGCCGATTTCCAGGATCGACACGTCGAACGTGCCGCCGCCAAGGTCATACACCGCGATCGTCTTGCCGTCGTTCTTCTCGAGCCCGTAGGCGAGCGCCGCGGCGGTCGGCTCGTTGATGATGCGCAGCACTTCAAGCCCCGCTATCTGCCCGGCGTCCTTGGTCGCCTGGCGCTGCGCGTCGTTGAAATAAGCGGGAACGGTGATCACCGCCTGGGTGACGGTCTCGCCGAGATAGGCCTCGGCGGTTTCCTTCATCTTCTGGAGCGTGAACGCGCTGACCTGCGACGGGCTGTAATCCTTTGCGCCGGCCTGGACCCATGCATCGCCATTGGGACCCTTGACGATCTTGTAGGGGACCAGTTCGGTGTCCTTCTTGGTGATCGGATCGTCGAAGCGACGGCCGATCAGGCGCTTGACCGCAAAGATGGTATTGTCGGGGTTGGTCACCGCCTGCCGCTTCGCCGGCTGTCCGATCAGGCGCTCGCCGTCCTTGGTGAACGCGACCACCGACGGAGTGGTCCGCGCGCCTTCCGAATTCTCGATGACCTTGGGCTTGCCGCCCTCCATGACCGCCACGCAGCTGTTGGTGGTGCCCAGATCGATCCCGATCACTTTCGCCATATCTTGCCCTCTTACTCTGACTAAAATGCGCCGCCCCGGCAGGGCCGGCCAACGGTTCTGGTTTCGGAGGCGATATAGGGGCGGCTTGCCCAACGACAAGGCGTTGCAGAGGCAGGATGACTTGTTGAGCTTTTACGGCATAAGCACCGGTGATGGGGGCACTTCGCGACGGAACATGGCTATCGGCCGAGCGGGTGCGGCGGATCGTGGCCATTTGCCTGGTGGTTTCCGCCGCCTCGATCGCGCTGCTGTTCGCGACTTCCCAGGGAACACTCGACTGGAAAGGGCGACCGCTCGGCACCGACTTCTCGCAATTGTGGACCGCGGGAACGATGGTGTGGGACGGGCGCGCGGCGGCGGTGTGGGACTGGCCGAGCCATTTCGCGGTCCAGCAACGCTTCCACGGCTCGACCACGGTCGACCTGTTCGGCTGGCATTACCCGCCGCCATTCCTGCTCGTCGCCGCCGCGCTGGCGAGTCTCCCCTACGTTGCGGCGCTGATTGCCTGGCAGACCGCGACGCTCGTTCCGTTGACGGTCATGGCGCAGCGCTATCTGAAGCGGCGCGATGGCTGGCTCTACGTCCTCGCCGCGCCGGTCACGCTGGTGTGCCTGGTCCACGGCCACAACGGCTTCCTCACCGCGCTTCTGCTCGGAGGCGGGCTCATCCTGCTCGACAAAAAGCCCCTCCTCGCCGGCCTGCTGCTTGGCTGCCTGGTCTACAAGCCGCAGTTCGCGCTGATTATTCCGCTTTTGCTGCTGGTGACCAGACAATGGCGTGCCATCCTCGGCGCGGCCGTCTCGAGCCTGGCGCTTGTCGCTGTCACTCTTGCAATCTGGGGCTGGCCGGTGTGGCAGGCGTTCATCGACAGCCTGCCGCTCACCCGACAGGTGGTGATCGAGCAAGGGACGACCGGCTGGGAAAAGATCATGTCGCCGTTCGCGGCGGTCCGCGCGTGGGGGCTGGCCGTCACTCCGTCCTACATCGTCCAGGCCGCCTTCACCCTCGCCGCGATCGCCGCCACGCTGTGGCTGGCGTGGACAGCCCGCCCCGCGCTGCGCAACGCCGCCACGGCCGCCGCGGTGCTGATCTCCACCCCCTACGTGCTCGACTATGATTATGTCGTGCTGCTGCTCGGCATCGCCTTTTTGTGGAAGGACGGCGAGGAGCATGGCTGGGGCGCGTGGGAGCGCTCGCTGCTCGCGCTGGCGTGGGTCGCGCCCTTGTTCGCGCGCGCGCTTGCTGCGGCGACCCTGGTCCCGCTCGGGCTGGTGACCGCGATCATCGTCCTAGCGATCGCGGCCAGCCGCCAGATCAGGGCATCGCCATCCCGCCATTGACGTGCAACGTCTGGCCGGTGACGTAGCCCGCCTCGCGGCTCGCCAGATAGACGACGCCGGCGCCGATATCCTCGCCGCTGCCCATCGCGCCCGCCGGGATCCGCGACAGGATTCCCGCTTTTTGCGCCTCGTTCAGTGCGTCGGTCATCGCCGAGGTCATGAACCCGGGCGCGATGCAGTTGACCGTGATCCCGCGGCTCGCGACTTCCTGCGCGAGCGCTTTCGACAGCCCGATCAGCCCGGCCTTCGACGCGACATAATTGGCCTGTCCCGGATTGCCGGTGACGGCGACCACCGAGGTCACCGAGACAATCCGCCCGAAGCGAGCGCGCATCATCGGCTTGCACGCGGCCCGCATCAGCCGAAACGCGGCCTCCAGATTGACCGCAAGAACCTCGGAAAACTCCTCGTCCTTCATCCGCATGGTGAGGTTGTCGCGGGTGATGCCTGCATTGTTCACAAGGATATCCAGCTTGCCGAGCGCTTCGACGGCTTGCGGCACGAGTTGGTCGACCTGTTCCGAATTCGACAGGTCGCACACCAGCGTGACATGATCGCTGCCCAAATCCTTCGCGAACGCCTCGAGCTTGGCCGCGTTCGACCCCGACAGCGCCAGCCGCGCTCCCTGCCCGGCCAGCGCTTTGGCAATCGACGAACCCAGCCCGCCGCTCGCTCCAGTCACCAGAGCGGTCATTCCCGACAAGTCGAACATCACGCGATCTCCCTGGCCAGCGCTTCCAGATCCTCGATGGTCGTCACGCTCGTGACCCGGGCGTCGGGCGCGATGCGCTTGACCATCGGTCCAAGCACCTTGCCGCCCAGTTCGACGAATTCCTCGACCCCGGCGGCGGCCATCGCCGCGACGGTTTCGCGCCACCGCACGAGGCCAGTGACCTGCTCGACCAATTGCTCGCGGATGGTGCCGGGATCGAGCACCTGCGCGGCGGTGACATTGGCGTAAAGCGGCACCGCCGGCGCCTTGATGTCGGTCCGGCCGAGCGCCTCGGCCATCGCGTCGGCGGCGGGCTGCATCAGCGGGCAATGGAACGGCGCCGACACCGGCAGCAGGATCGCGCGCTTGGCGCCCATCTCCTTGGCCATTGCGATCGCGCGCTCGATCGCCCCTGCATGACCCGAGATCACCACCTGGCTTGGATCATTGTCGTTGGCGACGCTGCACACTTCGCCCTCGGCGGCGGCCGCGGCGATCCGCGTCGCAAGCTCGATATCCGCTCCGAGAAGCGCCGCCATTGCGCCGATTCCGACCGGAACTGCGGCCTGCATCGCCTGCCCGCGCAGCTTGAGCAGCCTGGCGGTGGTTACAAGGTCAAACGATCCCGCCGCGCACAGTGCCGAATATTCGCCCAGGCTGTGTCCCGCAACGAACTGCGCCGCCTTGGCGAGTTCGACCCCGCCCTCGCGTGTCAATGCGGTAAACACCGCCAGCGAATTCGCCATAATCGCCGGCTGGGCATTTTCGGTCAGCTTGAGCTGGTCCTCGGGCCCGTCGCGCATCAGCTTGAACAGTCCCTGCCCAAGCGCCTCGTCGACCTCGCCGAACACGTCGCGCGCCGCTCGGCTCGCCTCGGCCAGCGCTGCGCCCATCCCGACCGCCTGGCTCCCCTGTCCCGGAAAAAGGAATGCGCGCATCGTAATTCCTGCCCAACTGTGCTTTGTCCCGCGCGGACTAGTGCGCGTGCGTCACAATGCCAAGCCTCGCAGGGAGCGGCATGAACCAATCGACCGCCAAAACACAGATGATGGGACCGTGGCTGACGACCGCGCTGGTCGTCGGCACCATGATCGGCTCGGGCATCTTCCTGCTGCCGGTGAGCCTCGCGCCGCTGGGCGCCAACGCGATCGTCGCCTGGCTCGTCAGCGTCGCCGGCGCATTGGCGATCGCCTTCGCGCTTTCGCGCCTGTCGCGCGCGGGCGGCGGTGGTATTCAGTCCTATATCGAACAGGCGTTCGGGACGCTGATCGGCTTTCTCGTCACCTGGGCCTTCTGGGTCGCCAATTGGGCGTCGATGGCGGCGGTAGCGATCGCCTTCGGATCGGCGATGTCGCGCATCAGCCCGATCTTCGGAGCCGATACGGTCATCATCCTCGCAGTTGCGGCGATCGTCTTGCTGACCATCGTCAACGCCCTGGGCGTGCGCGTCTCCGGCGGGGTCAACCTCGTCACCGTGGCGATCAAGCTGTTGCCGCTCCTTGCAATCGTCGTCTTGCTCATCATCGCAATAAGCGCCGACGCCCCGCTCGAACCGCTCGCCGCGGTCCCGCTGACCATCGGCAGCATCGCCACCGCCACCTCGCTGGCCCTGTTCGCGCTGCTCGGTTTCGAGAACGCGACCGCCCCGGTTGGCAAGGTCAGCGATCCGTCGCGCACGATCCCGCTTGCGATCCTTGGCGGCACCGCGATGGTCGGTCTGCTTTATTTGTTGTCGAGCACCGCAGTCACGTTGCTGCTGCCGGTTGATGTCATCGCCAATTCACCCGCGCCATACGCCGAGGCGTTCGCCGCGCGCGGCGGCGAAAATCTCGTCCAGCTCGCCGCATTCGCCATTGCCATCGCCGCGTTCGGAGCTTTGAACTGCGCCACCCTGGTCGGGGGCGAGCTCGGCTTTGCCATGGCGGCGCGGCGCCAGCTTCCGGCGGTCATGGCCCGCACCCGCGGCGCAAATACGCCAGTCGTCGCGCAAGCCGTATCGTCGACCCTGGCGATCGTGCTTGTCCTCGCCAACAGCAGCCGCTCGACCGCCGACCTGTTCACCTTCACGATCTTGCTGACTACCTCGGCGACGCTGGTCGTCTATCTTGCCGGAAGCGCGGCGGCGCTGCCCTATTGCAGGTCGGCGGCAACGCGCGCGATCCTTGGCCTCGCCTTCGTCTTCATCGCCTTCGCCTTTTACGGAGCGGGGTGGGAAGCGGACGGCTGGTGCCTCGTCCTGCTTGCGATCGGAATGGCGGTCTATGCCGTGATGCGCGCGATCAATTCGCGTGGTTCCAGCCCGGCGGGGGCGCCCGTTCCAGCCGCGCCTCGGGAATAAGCCGCCGCAATTTCCGGGCAAAGCTGCGCAGGCATAATTCGCTCGTCCCGAGCGGTCCCGCGACATAGCTTGGGCTGGCCATGCCCAGCTGGACTCGCGTGATCAACTCACTGTCTTCCTCATTCACCCGCCGGTTGATCCGCCAGTTTAAATAGCGTGCCGCCCGCATCTCGCGTCCCGAATCAGGCAGCGCATAGCTGACTTCGCGGATCATGGTTTCGGTCGCGCTGACCGGCAGGAACTGCATGAAATCGACCTGGTCGGGGTAGATGTCGAACGCGACGTTGGGGAACAGCTTGTAATAGAGCCATTTGCGCCGGTGAGAGTGCGGCAGATGCTCCGCCATCGGCAAAAACCGCTGATAGGCGCGCTCGGAAAGATTGTCCGACAGATCGTCGCGAAGTTCGCCTTCCATGCGGTCGACATGCTCGCGCGCCTCGATCTTGTAGCTTCGCCCGAACAGCCGCGTCAGCCCCGGATGCCCGACCGGAATATGAAGCCCGTCCGAATAATTGTCGGCGATCGTCTTCCAGTTAAGCGGGCGCGACCGCAGGGTCACCCGCCCGATCGCGCGCAATTCCCCGAAGCGATACGGCGCGACCTCGGCTTCGTAGGGCGCCATCATCTCGGCCACGCTTGGCGCGCCCGGTTCGAGCGCGACGAACAGGAACCCATGCCACTCCTCCAGCGCAATCGGCACCAGCCCGAGTGTCTCGGGCTCGAGCCCGGGATATTCGCTGCGATGCGGCACCCCGACCAGCCGCCCGTCCCGCGCATAGCTCCACGCGTGATAGGGGCAGGTCAGTACCTTCGCGCATCCCGCCCCGCCATCGACCAGCCGTGATCCGCGGTGGCGGCAGACATTGGCGAAGGCGCGCACCTCGCCATCGTCGCCGCGAATGACGATCACGCTCTCGCCGAGGTAATCGAGGCTCCGCCACTCGCCCGGCTCGGCCACGTCGCTCACATGACAGACCACCTGCGGCGCCGCTCGGAGGAAGGCTCGTTTCTCCGCTTCGAGGAATTCGGGATCGCGGTACAGCCACCCAGGCAGGCTCATCCCGTCGAGCAGGTCGGGGGCGGGATCGACAAGATGAAGCGGGGTCGCCATGCCGCGACACTTGCCATTCCCGCGCCGATGCGGCAATGGCGCGGGCAGCCGGGCGACGGAACGCGTTTCCGCCGCCCCGCTTGCTTTGACGACAGCCGGAGGGGCGCTTGCATGGTGCAGCGTCAGCGATCGGCCAACGAAATGAGAAACGCATGCCGCTTTACGAGCATGTTTTCCTAGCGCGTCAGGACCTGGCTCAAGCCCAGGTCGATACGCTCGCGGAGAACGCCACCAAGATCGTCGCCGACAATGGCGGATCGGTGGTCAAGACCGAAACATGGGGCCTTCGCGGCCTCGCCTACCGCATCGCCAAGAACCGCAAGGCGCATTATGTCATGCTCGACATCGATGCCCCCGCGCCGGCGATTGCCGAACTCGAACGCCAAACCGGGATCAACGAGGACGTGCTTCGCTTCCTCACCATCCGCGTCGATGCGCATGAAGCCGGACCTTCGGCGATGATGCGCAAGTCCGAACGCAGCGAGCGCGGCGACCGTGGCGGCCCGCGCGGCGGTGACCGCGACCGTGGCGATCGTGGTGATCGCGGCGATCGCGGTGACCGTCCCGAGCGTGCTCCTCGCGCCGAACAGGAGGCTTGAACATGGCTCGTCCGTTTTTCCGCCGCCGCAAGAGCTGCCCGTTCTCGGGCAAGGATGCCCCGGTCATCGACTATAAGGACGTCCGCCTGCTCCAGGGCTTCGTCTCCGAGCGGGGCAAGATCGTCCCCAGCCGCATCACCGCGGTCAGCACCAAGAAGCAGCGCGAGCTGGCGAAGGCGATCAAGCGCGCCCGCCACATCGGCCTGCTTCCGTACATCGTGAAGTAAGGAGGAAGCGACATGGATGTCATCCTGCTCGAACGCGTGGAGAAGCTCGGCGCGATCGGTGACGTGGTCACCGTCAAGACCGGCTTTGCCCGCAATTTCCTCCTGCCCAACAAGAAGGCGCTGCGCGCCAACGCGGCCAACAAGAAATTGTTCGAGGCCAACCGCGCCCGCATCGAATCGGACAACGCCGATCGCCGCGGCGAGGCCGAGACCGCTTCGAAGGACGTCGACGGCAAGACTGTCCAGCTGATCCGCCAGGCGTCCAACACCGGGCAGCTTTACGGGTCGGTTTCGGCGCGCGACATCGTCGATGCGCTCGAACCCCAGGGCGCCAAGGTGACCAAGAGCCAGGTGATTCTCGGCCGTCCGATCAAGGCGATCGGGATGCACGAGGTCAAGGTCGTCCTCCACGCCGAGGTCACTGCGATCGTGAAGGTCAACGTAGCCCGCTCGCCCGAGGAAGCCGAGCTGCAAGCACAAGGCGTCGACGTCATGTCGTCGATGTTCGAACGCGACGAGGCCGGATTCACCGAAGAGTTCGATCCCAATGCCGAGCCTGGAGCGACCGCCGAGACCGGTCCCGAGACCCCGGCCGCGGAAGCCGTGGACGAAACTGGGGGCGAAGGCGAAGGCGAAGGCGAA
>Ga0136633_1000043_pt1 | contig 81051 bp, 85 predicted proteins | sample AntDrymeUQ832206_2_FD_105494 | JGI IMG/M metagenome (GOLD analysis project Ga0136633, IMG submission 105494) | Polar desert sand microbial communities from Dry Valleys, Antarctica - metaG UQ83 (22.06) | ecosystem: Environmental > Terrestrial > Soil > Desert | place: Antarctica: Dry Valley...
CGCCCTCCCCGACCGGTGAAGCGCTCGCTGGACCTTGCCCCCGGCGCCAGCGCGGCGCCGCCCACGCAGCGCGGCAAGGCACCGATACCTGCCCCCGGCCCCGCCAAAGCGCCGCCCACGCAGCGCGGCCAGGCACCGACCACCGACTCGCGATACCAGGTGAAGCTCGCAGCGATAGCTGCTACCCGCAGAAGCGCTGCCGTGATGCGCAACACTCCTTCCATGAGGGCCAGGACTTCGCCGCGAATGGCCCCGATGCCTCGGCATTCGGCCCACTGGCGCCCTCCGCCCGCCTGGCGCGAAGCCATTGGTGGCGCGCCGGTGGAAGCAATGTTCGCGGTAGCCGTCGGTCTGCTCTGCGGTCTGGTGGTCCCGATTCTGGTGATCGCAGTCTTCTCCCGCCCATAGGGCAGCCCATTCGCCAGTGAGCCGAGAGTCGCCTCAGCCGTCGGTCCATGAACGAACGGGGTTGCGTGGAGTCACCGCCTTCGGTCTGGAACCCATTGACCGTCATCGAGTTCGGATGCAGCATCATGGGACTTTCGACCTATGCGGGGGACCCCGTTGCGACCCATACCCGATGCCCTCAACGGACGCATCGTCTACGGCGTCGACCTCGTGCGCGTGTGGGAGCGCTGGGCCATCATCGTGCCAAACGCGGATGGGCTTCACGCTCCGGTGGAATGCCCGGAGGACGCTGAGGCGACCGCGCGGGCGGTGATCTCACGATGGATGGACACCGACCCAAGCTCGTTCGAGGTCGAGATCCGCACAGCAGACTAGTCACCCCGATCAGGGATCTTCCGACCGCCGGCAGGATTCGACGGTCAGTACGCGGCGCCGGAGTGCATTTGCGAGTGCCCGCTCATGGGCTGATCCTCCTCGCGTGTCCGATCCGCTCCGGTACCATTGGCTCATGGCTTCGACCCGCCCGGAGCGCAAAGTGCGGCCATGGAGCCAGCCCTCGCTATCACACTCATCGCTTACCTCACAGTTCTGGCGGGAGGTCTCGCCTGGCTCCTCCGTATGGTCCACCAGCGGAGAGATGTCCCGAGGTCGGAAGACCGCGGGGAGCCCTCAACCGCGGTCGGAGCTCATCGGTCTCGTTCTAAGAGCCCATAGGACGGAGCGCGAGCGCTGATCCGAGAGTCCCAGGTTTGCTCGGCCACGAGCACGACTACTCCTACGCCGCCGCACCCAGCGGCATGAACGGAACCTGGTCGTCCGCCAACGATCGATGCAAACCGCGATGTCTGTGCCAGCGTCGGGCGTTCCCGCCTCTGGACGGCGGACGGATCGCGGTCGTCCTGCTCGAGTCGGCACGTCGACGCAAGCTGCCCGCGGAGTGCGAGGCACTCATCTAGCTGACCGGCTTCGCCGTCCTCATGGCACTCATCATCCTGATCAGCATCCAGGACATCCAGCGCCTGCTGACCGGCAGCTAGGATCAACGCAGCACGCCAACGTGCATAGGGTACGACGCGGCCGTCCGGCTCCCTCTCGTGGCGCGGAAAGGGGCAATCGGGTATACTTCAGCACGGTTCGGCCGGCCAGACGGACCAACATTTGAACTGAGTGCCTCAGACGTGGGTCGGTTCGCCATCCCACGTCTTTGTTTGTCCCGGGTGTTCTGATCCGGCGCGGAGCGAGGAGCCGCAATGAATCGAGACTTCATCGGAGCGTTGCTCCAGCTGAACGCCGAGAAGGGTGTGCCGCAGGAGATCCTGATCCAGACGCTGGAGCAGGCAATCGAGTCGGCCTATCGGCGCAATGCCGACGCGCCCGAGAACGTGGTGGTGACCGTCAATCCGGAGAGCGGCGAGATCAGCGTCGCCCGGGAGTACGACGTGCTCGCGACGCCGGAGGAGATCGAGGATCCCGAGTCCCAAATGCTGGTCGCCGATGCCCAGAAGATCGACCCGACCACGGGTGTCGGGGGCAAGGTTCGCGTGCCGGAGAACGTGACGCAGGCGCAGCTGGGCAGGATCGCCGCCCAGACGGCCGGGCAGGTCTATCGGCAGCGACTGCGCGAGGCGCAGCGCGACGTGGTCTTCCAGCAGTACGCGGCCCGCGAGGGCGAGATCATGACCGGCACCGTGCAGCGCACGACCGACTCAGCGGTCGTGCTCGACATGGGGAAGGACGTCGAGGCCGTCCTGGCCGTCACGGAGCAGCTGCCGGCCGAGGCATATCGCATCGGCCAGCACCTCAAGGTGTACGTCATGGAGGTGCGGCGCACCACGCGCGGCCCCGTCATCGTCGCCAGCCGCACGCACCGCGGATTCCTGCGCCGCCTGATGGAGATGGAGATCCCCGAGATCTTCAACGGCACCGTCGTCATCCGCGGCATCGCGCGCGAGGCGGGGAGCCGCTCGAAGGTCGCGGTCGAGAGCCGCCAGCAGGGCGTGGATGCCAATGGCGCGGCCGTCGGCCAGCGTGGCGCGCGGATCCAGTCGATCGTGGCCGAGCTCAACGGCGAGAAGGTCGACATCGTCCTGTGGGACGAGGATCCCGGTCGCTTCGTGGCCGAGGCCCTCTCGCCGGCCGAGGTGGTCACCGTGCGCATCGACGAGGAGCACAAGATCGCCAACGTGATCGTGCCGGAGCGGCAGCTGAGCCTGGCCATCGGCAAGGAGGGGCAGAATGCCCGCCTGGCGGCCAAGCTGACCGGCTGGCGCATCGACATCCGCTCCGAGACCGGAGTCGCGACGGCGGCCGCCGGCGGCGACCACGCGGACGAGGGGCCGCACGGGGAGGCTCATCAGGATGCCCATCAGGAGGCAGCAGCCGATGCCGAAGCGACGACCTGACCACGTCCCGACGCGCACGTGCGCCGTCTGCCGCCAGGTCAACCCGAAGCGCGAGATGACGCGGATCGTGCGGACCCTCGACGGCTCCATCCGCCTCGACGAGACCGGAAGGGTGTCCGGTCGCGGAACCTACATCTGCCAGCAGGCGGCCTGCCGCGACGGCGAGCGCAGCGCGGCTGCAGTGAAGCGAGCGCTCGGCGCGGAGCCCGCGCCCGGAACGCTCGAGCTCGAGGGAACGACACATGCCACCACGTAGATACCGACCACGCCGCGGGCCGCGGCCGCAGCGCAAGCGAACCGGGGGTGCCGCCGCCGCGCTGCTGGAGGCGCAGGCGCCCGTTCGTCCAGCCGGACCGATCGAGCTGCCGAGCTCGATCGCCGTCAAGGACTTCGCCGAGACGCTCGGCGTCAGCATCGCCGAGATCATCAACGTCCTCATCCGCAACGGCATCTTCGCCACCGTGAACCAGGCGATCGACTTCGACACCGCCTCGCTCGTTGCGGCGGAGCTCGGGTTCGAGGCGACGGAGGGCGGTGCCGCCGAGCGCGCCGCGGCAGTTGCCGCCAGCGAGCAGGATCTCGTCACGCCCGGCGGTCCGGGCGAGGGCGAGGGCAAGCCGACGCTGTGGACGGATGACGACCCGGCGAAGCTGGTGACCCGCGCGCCCATCGTCACCGTCATGGGTCACGTCGACCACGGCAAGACGAGCCTGCTCGACGCGGTGCGCGAGACGAAGGTCGCGTCCGGCGAGAGCGGCGGGATCACGCAGCATATCGGCGCCAGCGAGGTCGTCCACAACGGCAAGCGCATCGTGTTCCTCGACACGCCCGGCCACGAGGCGTTCACCGCCATGCGCGCCCGCGGCGCCCAGGTGACCGACATCGCGATCATCGTGGTCGCGGCCGACGACGGCGTCATGCCCCAGACCAAGGAGGCAATCGACCACGTCCGCGCGGCGCGTGTGCCCATGATCGTGGCGATCAACAAGGTCGACAAGCCCGACGCCAACCCCGACCGGGTGAAGCAGGAGCTGGCCGATAACAAGGTCCTCATCGAGGAGTACGGCGGCGACGTGATCGCCGTGCCGGTGAGCGCGAAGCAGCGCACCGGGATCGACGACCTGATGGAGATGGTGCTGCTCGTCGCCGACCTCCAGGATCTCATGGCGAACCCGGAGCGCGACGCCATCGGCACGATCGTCGAGTCGAAGGTCGACAAGGGTCGCGGCAACGTGGCCACCGTGCTCGTCCAGACCGGCACGCTGAAGGTCGGGCAGGTCGTGAGCGTCGGCCGGACCTGGGGCAGGGTCCGTGCCCTCAACAACGCGGCCGGCAAGCGGGTCAAGGAGGCCGGGCCGGCGTCGGCGGTCGAGATCATCGGCCTGCAGGGCCTGCCGGAGGCGGGCGACATCCTGCGCGTCGTGAGCGACGAGAAGACGGCCCGGGACGCCGGCGAGGCGGCCGACCGCGTCGCCGCGGGTGCCGACGGCCAGAAGGTGAGCAGCCTCGAGGACATCAGCGCCCAGATCAAGGACAGCGAGGTCGCCGAGCTGCGGGTCGTGCTCAAGACCGACGTGCAGGGCTCACTCGGGGCGATCCGGCATTCGGTCGAGCGCCTGAATACGGCCGAGGTGCGGATCAACATCCTGCGAGAGGGCGCCGGCGACATCAACGAGAGCGACATCAACCTCGCCTCCGCCTCGGACGCGGTCGTCATCGGATTCAACACGAAGCTCGACGCGGGTGCCCAGCGCTCGGTCGAGGCGACCGGGGTCGACGTGCGGATCTACGACGTGATCTACAAGCTGACCGACGACATCGGCCAGGCACTCCAGGGACTCCTGACGCCCAAGCTGATCGAACAGGTCGAGGGCCACGCCGAGGTGCGGATGGTGATCAAGGCCGGGCGTGCCGGCAACGTGGCCGGCTCGTACGTCACCGACGGGCGCATCGTGCGCGGCGGCCAGGCGCGCCTCTTCCGGGCCGGCCAGCTGCTGGCCGACACGCGGATCACCTCGCTCAAGCGCTTCAAGGACGACGTCCGCGAGGTCGCAACCGGCTTCGAGTGCGGCATCGGGCTCGACGCGGATGACATCGCGGAGGGCGACGTCATCGAGTGCTACCAGATGGTGACCGAGGCCGCCTAGCCGATGAGCCAGCGTACGGATCGGCTCGACAGCCAGATCCGAGCCGAGCTCGCCGAGCTGCTCCAGCGCGAGATGAAGGACCCGCGCCTCGGGTTCGCGACGATCACACGCGTCGAGACCGCTCGTGACCTGGGCACCGCCAAGGTGTGGGTCAGCATCATGGGCACCGAGGTGGAGCGCCAGAAGACGATGAAGGCTCTGACCGATGCCGCGCCATGGCTCCGCCGCCAGCTCGGAGGGCGGCTGACCGTGCGCCACGTGCCGCAGCTGGTCATCCGCCTCGACGACTCGATCGAGGCAGGCGACCGAGTCCTGCGGCTGCTGCGCGAGATCGAGAACGAGAACCGCCCGTGAGCCGCGAGGCCGTTGTCGAGGCGATCCGGGGCGCATCGCGCATCACCGCCATCTGCCACGAGAACCCGGACGCCGACTCCCTCGGCTCTGCTCTGGCGCTGCGAATCGCCGCCGAGCGGCTCGGCAAGCAGGCGGAGGTCGTCGCCGCCGATCCGGTGCCGCCATCGCTGGTCGACCTGCCCGGTGCCGCCGATGTGCGGCGCACGCCACAGCTCGAGCCGGACCTGGCGATCGTGGTCGACGGGCCGCTCTCCCGGACGGGTGCCGTGGTTGCGGACGCCGCGGACTGGCTGGCCCGCGCGCGGATCATCAACGTCGACCATCACGTCTCGAACGACGGGGAGGGGGCCAGCGTCGCGTGGGTCGATCCGGCCGCGGCGGCGACGTGCGAGATGGTCGCGCTCCTCATCCCGGACCTGGGTCTGGAGATCGACCTCCAGATCGCCACCGTGCTGACCGCCGGAATCGTGCAGGACACGCACACCTTCTCTCATCCAAACGCGACGCCGCGCACGCTCCGCGTCGCCGCGGACCTCCTCGAGGCCGGAGCGCCGCTGTCGGCCATCCACCGGTCGATCTACGCGGACAAGCCATTCAGCACGCTTGCCCTGTGGGGCCGGATCATGGCGGGGATGGCGCAGCGCTGTGACGGGCGCATCGTCCACGCGGCCATGACGACCGCCATGCTTGCTGAGGCCGGGACCGACCCGGTCGCCTCCGAGGGGTTCATCGACCTGCTGGCTACGACGAAGCGTGCGGACATCACCGTCCTGTTCAAGGAGGTGGACTCCTCGCACACGCGCGTCAGCGTGCGCACGTCGGCGCGGGCGGATGCGGTGGCGATCACCTCCGCCTTCGGCGGGGGAGGGCATGCCCGGGCCGCAGGCTGCGGTGTCGACGCGCCGCTGGCCGAGGCGGGGGTGCGCGTGCTCGCCGAGTGCGAACGAGAGCTCGACCGAGCCGATGCTCGGGGTCGTTAACCTCGACAAGCCAGTCGGCCCGACGAGCCACGACATGGTCAGCCTCATGCGACGCCTGACCGGAACGCGGCGCATCGGCCACGCCGGCACGCTGGATCCTCTCGCATCGGGGGTGCTCCCGATCCTGGTCGGCGCAGCGACGCGGTTCAGCGCCGAGCTGACCGGCGGAGGAAAGCGCTACGACGCAATGATCCGCCTGGGTGGGCGCAGCGAGACCGACGACGCCGAGGGCACGATCGAGCCCGGCGACGGGCCGATCCCGGGCCGGGACGCCGTGCGCACGGCCCTCGCGACCTTCGTCGGGACCTTCGACCAGGTCCCGCCGGCGTTCAGCGCCCGGAAGCAGGGCGGCCGGACGGCGCATCGCACCGCCCGCTCGGGCACGCCGATCGACCTTCCGGCCCGCTCGGTGACGATCGATGCGATCGAGCTGCTCGCGTTCATCCCGGACGCCGAGGGTGCGACGCTGCGCATCGACCTGCGCTGCCACGCGGGGACGTACGTGCGGTCCCTGGCCCGCGACCTCGGCGACCGCCTCGGCTGTGGCGGCTACCTGTCCGCCCTGCGCCGGACGGAGGCGGCCGGCCTCCGCGTCGAGGACGCCATCTCGCCTGAGCGCCTGGAGACGCTTGCCGCGAATGGCAGGCTCGCCGACGCCGTCCTGCCGGTCGGGGCGCTGCTCGACCTGCCGCACGTCTCGGTGGACCCCGACGCGGCGCGCGCGTTCGCCAACGGCTCGCCGTCGGCGATCGGCGGGGGCGGCACTGACGGGCGACGGGCGGTGTTCGCCGGCGGGGAGCTCCTGGGCATCGGCGCGCTGAGGGGTGGGGTCCTGCAGCCCGAGAAGGTCCTCCCACCCGGCGAAGCCCGATGACCGCCCGCGGGCTGGACGAGCTTCCGACCATCGGCCCGGCGGTGGTCACGCTGGGCGCGTTCGACGGCGTGCACCTGGGGCATCGCCAGGTCGTCGCGGCCACGGCCGCTGCCGCCCGCGATCGAGATGCCGCGAGCGTGGCGCTCGTGTTCAGCCCGCATCCCGACGAGGTCGTCCGGCCGGGGACGATCGTGCAGCGACTCCTGCCGCCGGAGGTGACGCTGGAGCGCCTCGAGGAGGCGGGGATCGACCACGCCGTCGAGATCCGCTTCGACGACGCGCTCCGGTCGGTCGAACCCGAGGCCTTCCTGGCCGGACTCGGCCCCGCCCTCGAGCTGCGCGCCGTGGCCATGACGCCGACCAGCGCGTTCGGCCGCAACCGGGCCGGGACCCTGGAACGCGTTGCCGAGATCGGCGCGACCGAGGGCTTTGACGCCGTCACTGTGGAACCGCTCATCGTCGACGGCGTTCCCGTCTCGTCGTCGCGCATTCGCGACCTGCTGCGCGCCGGCGACGTCGGCGCGGCGGCGGCGCTCCTCGGATCGGCACCACTGCTGCGCGGCCGGGTCGTCCATGGCGACAGGCGCGGTCGCGAGCTCGGCTTCCCGACGGCGAACATGGCGTTCGACTACTCCGCGGCATTGCCCGCGCTCGGCATCTACCTCGGCCGGGTGAGCGTCGCGGAGCGCGGAGTCGGACCTGACCATCCCGCGCTCGTGAGCGTCGGCGTGCGGCCGACCTTCCACGACGACGGCCGCGTGCTCGTCGAGGCGTACCTCCTCGACTGGGACGGCAACCTGTACGACGCGACCATGGACGTCGAGCTCGACGATAGGCTGCGCGAGGAGCGACGGTTCGAATCGGTCGAGGCACTCGTCGCGCAGATGCGGGCCGACGAGGCCGGCGCCCGCCGCCGCCTCGGCCGCTGATCGCCAGATCAGGCCCCCTCTGGTAAACTTCCGAAGCTAATGGAAAGAATGTGGAGGAATACGTGCCGCTCGCCAAGGACGCGAAGAGCGCAATCGTCGACGAATACGCCACGCACGAGGGCGATACCGGATCACCCGAGGTGCAGATTGCGCTTCTCACCGAGCGGATCAAGTCGCTGACGGAACATCTGCGCAGCTTTCCGAAGGACAATCATTCGCGCCGCGGGCTCTTGAAGCTCGTCGGGCAGCGCCGGCGGCTGCTTGCGTACCTTGTTCGGAATGACGTCGACCGATACCGCGCCGTCATCAGCAGCCTGGGGCTGCGCCGCTAGACACCGCACGCGATCGACCCAGGCCCGAGACGGCTCCGGGTCTCGCATCACGACCCAACCAAGGGCATCCGCCCCCGCCTGACGCCTGCGCTCGAGCGAGCGCGCCGCGGGACAACGAAGAGCGCCGGATGCCGCATCGAACATCAGGAGAATGAATTAAGTGGCAGTCAAACACGAAGCCGAGATCGGCGGCCAGGTCTTCAGCATGGAGGCCGGCAAGCTCGCCGAGCAGGCGGACGGCGCGGTCATCGTCAGATACGGCGACTCCGTCGTCCTGGCGACCGCGGTCGCCAGCAAGGAGGCCCGCGAGGGCGCCGACTTCTTCCCGCTCACCGTCGACTACGAGGAGCGAATGTACGCCGCGGGCAAGATCCCGGGCGGTTTCATCAAGCGCGAGTCGCGCCCGTCGGAGGCGGCCATCCTGGCCATGCGCCTGACCGACCGGCCGATCCGCCCGCTCTTCCCGAAGGGCTACTTCAACGACGTCCAGGTCGTCCTGACGGTCCTCTCGACTGACCAGGAGAATGACCCGGACATCCTGGCGCTGAACGGCGCATCGGCGGCGCTGAGCATCAGCCATATCCCGTTCCAGGGCCCGATCGGAGCCGTCCGCGTCGGTCGCATCGGCGGCGAGTTCGTGACGAACCCGACCAACACCCAGCTCGCGGAGAGCGAGCTCGACCTCGTGGTCGCCGGCACGCGAGACGCCGTCATGATGGTCGAGGCCGGCGCCAAGATCCTGCCCGAGAGCGTCATGGCCGATGCGATCGCTTATGGCCATCGCGAGCTCCAGAAGTCGATCGAGCTGCAGGACAGGCTGGTCGCCTCGGCCGGTGCGCCGAAGAAGGAGCCGTTCATCGGCCCCAAGGCCGGCTCCGTCGCCCAGCTCGGGAAGCTGCTGGCCGAGGGTCGGAACGAGTTCGTGGTGTTCGACCTCGAGACGACCTCGATCAAGCCGGAGAATGGCTACATCGTCGACATCGCCGCGCTGCGGCTGCGCGACGGGCAGGTCGTGGATCGGTTCGAGTCGCTCGTCAACCCCGGGCGTCCGATCGTCGGCCACCAGGTGCACGGCATCAGGACCGATGACGTCGCCAGCGCCCCAACGGCGTCCGAGGTGCTCGGCCGCTTCGTCGACTGGGTGGGGGAGACGCCGGTCGTGGCGCACAACACCTCGTTCGACGTCCCGTTCCTGCTGCGCCACCTGCCGAACGACAAGAAATGGGCGCCGAGCGCGGTATTTGATACTCTCGAGCTCGGGTACCAGCTGTACCCCGACGCCGGGGCATACAAGCTCGCCGACCTCGTCCGCTTCCTGTTCGGCCGCGACCATGCCGCCGCGCACCGGGCGATGCCCGATGCCGAGGCGACGGTCGAGATCTTCCTGCACTTCACCAGCGGCCTCGCCGAGCGCCTCGACGCGCTGCGCGAGGACATCGCCGGCGAGGTGCGTCGTGCGCGCGAGACCTACGACCGGTCCGAGCAGGGCGAGCGCATGGAGGATATCCGGCGACGCCACGGCATCGGCGCACCGCTCATGGACGTCGTGACCAAGGCGACCGTCCGGGAGCTCGTGCTGAGCGAGAACGTGCGCATCGACGGCCGTGACACGAAGACGGTCCGACCCATCAGCGTGGAGGTCGGCGTCCTGCCGCGCACCCACGGCTCGGGCCTCTTCACCCGCGGCCAGACCCAGGCGCTCTCCATCGCCACGCTCGGGCCGTCCAGCGACGTGCAGCGCATGGACACGATCTCGCCGGAGACCGAGAAGCGCTACATGCACCACTACAACATGCCGCCCTACTCGGTCGGGGAGGCGAAGTTCATGCGCGGTCCCGGCCGGCGGGAGATCGGCCACGGCGCGCTCGCCGAGCGGGCGCTGCTGCCCGTCCTGCCGAGCGTCGACGAGTTCCCGTACGTCATTCGCGTCGTGTCCGAGGTGGTCAGCTCGAATGGGTCGACCTCGATGGCCTCGACATGCGGCTCCACGCTGGCCCTCATGGATGCCGGCGTGCCGATCAAGGCGCCGGTCGCCGGCGCGGCGATGGGCCTCATCACCGACAAGGAATCCGGCCGATACGCCGTCCTCACCGACATCACGGGCAAGGAGGACGCCTACGGCGACATGGACTTCAAGGTGACCGGCACCTCGGAGGGCGTCACCGCGCTCCAGATGGATATCAAGGTCGGCGGCATCACGACCGAGATCATGCGTGACGCGCTCGACCAGGCGCGTGAGGCGCGGCTGCACATCCTGGGCAAGATGACCGAGGTCATCAGCGCCAGCCGCGAGGAGCTGAGCCAGTACGCGCCACGCATCACGACCCTCAAGATCCCGGTCGACAAGATCCGCGACGTGATCGGCGCCGGCGGCAAGGTGATCCGCCAGATCACGGCCGAGACGGGCACCCAGATCAACGTCGAGGACGATGGCACGATCCAGATTGCCGCCACGAGCGGCGAGGCCGCCCAGAAGGCGATCGCCTGGATCGAGGGCCTGACCAAGGACGTCGAGGTCGGCAAGGAGTACCTCGGCAAGGTGACCCGGATCATGAACTTCGGCGCCTTCGTCGAGATCCTGCCCGGCAAGGAGGGCCTGGTCCACATCAGCCAGCTCGCCGACTACCGGGTGCCGCGGGTCGAGGACGTGGTCAGCATCGGCGACGAGCTGATGGTGATCGTGACCGAGATCGACCGCATGGGCCGCGTCAACCTGAGCCGCCGCGCGGCGATGGAGCGGCACATGGCCAAGGCGGGCGACCGCAGCTGAGACCGAGCGGCCGCGCTGGATGGGCATCGCGGGCGGCTCGACAGGAGGCGGCGCGGCGGCGCTGGAGCAGATCGCGGGAACGATCCGTGGCTGCACCCGATGCCCGCTGGCGCGCGGCCGCACGCACACCGTCCCAGGCGAGGGGAACGTTCTCAGCGACGTCCTCCTCGTCGGCGAGGGTCCCGGCGCGCGGGAGGACGCCACCGGCCGGCCGTTCGTGGGACCGGCCGGCGAGCTGCTCGCAGAGCTCCTGCATGCCATCGGCTGGGAGCGCGCGGACGTCTTCATCACGAACGTCGTGAAGTGCCGCCCGCCCGGCAACCGTGACCCGGAGCCGGTCGAGGTCGCAACCTGCGCCACCTACCTCGAGGCGCAGGAGCGCGCCCTCGACCCGTCGGTCGTCGTCACCCTCGGCCGGCACTCCCTCCAGCGCTATCTGCCGGGGGCGCGGATCGGCGGGGTTCATGGCCGGCTGCGTCGCTCCTACACCGGTCAGCACATCTTCCCGATGTACCATCCTGCTGCGGCGCTGCACCAGGCCTCGCTGCGCGAGACGCTGTTCCGCGACATCCGTGGCCTGCCGGCGGCGCTGTTGGACGCGCGCCGAGCGCTCAGCGACGAGCGATCGGCCTCGATCCAGGCGGAGGAGGCGGTGGTCCCGACGAACGGGAGCGAAGTCGCTGATGACGCCGAACAGATGACCCTCTTCTAGGAGCCTCCATGTCCGATTCCCTGCGCATCATCCCGCTCGGCGGGGTGGGCGAAGTCGGCAAGAACATCACCCTCATCGAGATCGACGACGAGATTCTCGTCGTCGATTGCGGCCTTGCCTTCCCCGAGCCTGAGATGCTCGGCATCGACCTGGTCATCCCCGACGTCACCTATCTCGAGGAGAACCGCGACCGCGTCCGCGGGATCATCCTGACCCATGGCCACGAGGACCATACCGGCGCCCTGCCGTACGTGCTGCCGAAGATCCCTGGCACGCCGATCTACGCCACGCGCCTGACCGAGGGGCTGGTGCAGGGCAAGCTTCGCGAGCACAAGCTGCTCGAGTCGACACCGCTGCACGTCGTGGAGCCGGGCATCGAGTTCGCGATCGGGGGCTTCCGCATCACGCCCTTCCGGGTGAACCACTCGATCCCCGACGGCGTCGGCTACGCCATCGTCACCCGCCTCGGCACCATCGTGCACACCGGCGACTTCAAGTTCGACCACACCCCTCCCGACGGCAGGCGCGCGGACCTGGGCCTGATCGCCGAGATCGGGAACCGCGGGGTGGACTTCCTCCTCTCCGACTCAACCCGGGCCGAGAAGGACGGCTACACCCTGTCCGAGACGACCGTCGGGGAGAGCCTGCAGCGGCTCGTCGGCGAGGCTCCCGGGCGCGTCATCGTCGCCACCTTCGCATCCAACATCGGACGCGTGCAGCAGGTGATCGACGCCGCCGCGGCCCACGGCCGAAAGATGGTCGCGATCGGCCGCAGCATGGAGCAGAACACGGCCATCGCGCTCGAGCGCGGCTACCTCGACGGACGCGACGGCACCTTCGTGCGCAAGGAGCAGCTCCAGCGACTGCCCAAAGAGGAACTGGTGGTCATGACGACCGGCAGCCAGGGCGAGCCGATGAGCGGGCTGACGCGGATGAGCAACCGCGACCATCGCAACATCACCATCGAGCCCGGCGACACGGTCATCGTCTCCGCCTCGCCGATTCCCGGCAACGAGGAGGCGGTGGCCAAGACCATCGACAACCTGTTCAAGGAGGGGGCGATGGTCCATTACGAGCCGCTCGTGCACTGCCACGTCTCCGGGCACGGCTCGCGCGAGGAGCTCAAGCTCATGCTCGGGCTGGTCAATCCGACCCACTTCATCCCGATCCACGGCGAGTACCGCATGCTCGTGCAGCACGCGCTGCTGGCAGAGGGCGCCGGCGTCGACGTCGACAAGATCTTCATCCTCGAGAACGGCCACGTCGTCGCGTTCGACGGTCAGCGGGCGAGCATGGCCGACGCCGTCGCGGCCGGGGCCGTGCTGGTGGACGGCATCGCCGCCATCGACGGCATCGACGGCGTCATCCTGCGCGACCGCCGCATGCTGGCATCGGACGGCGTAGTGATGGTCGCCCTCACGATCGATGCCAAGACCGGCCAGCCGGTCGGCGTGCCCGACCTCGTCAGCCGCGGCTTCCTGTCCGACCCCGACGATCCGCTCATGGCCTCCGCCCGCGATCACCTGCTCGAAGCGCTCCAGCAGCGCCACGAGGACGAGCACACCGCCGAGGCCGGGTACGTCAAGACCAAGATCCGCGACACGCTGAGCCGATACTTCCACCAGCGCACCAAGCGCCGACCGATGATCCTGCCAATCGTGCTGGAGGTCTGACCCGCCCCGTGGCAACCCGACGGAGGACGACGCGCAGGCGGACGACGCGCCGCCGGCAGAAGAGCCCGGTGGTCGTCAGCGGCCGCTTCGTGCGGGAGGCCCTGGCGCTGGTGCTGCTGCTGCTCGCGATCGTCAGCGTCATTGCGCTCTTCGCGCCCGATGCCGGCGCGATCGTGCGCCCGTGGCACGGCCTGCTCTCGACCGCCCTCGGATGGGGGATCGCCTTCGCCCCGCCACTCCTCGCCGGCTTCGCGCTCATGCTCTGGATGAAGACGATGCCGGCCGAGCGCTGGATGGCCGCCACCGGCGCGGCGCTCGTCGCCCTGGCGCTGCTCGGCATGTTCCACCTCGCCGTCGGCGGCGGAGCGGCTGCGGTCGCCACCGGCGAGGGTGGGGGAGCCCTGGGGTTCGGCGTCAGCGCCCTTCTCAGTGGTGCGGTCGGGCCGGCCGGCGCGTGGATCGTCCTCGGGCTGCTGACGGCGGTCGGCCTGTTGCTGTATTTCAACATGACGATCGGCGACCTCGTGGCCGCCTACCTTGCCCAGCGGGACGAGCGCAACGAGCGCGAGGCGGACGATGCGCGTCGCGCCGCCGCCCGACGACCACGCGGCGCAGAGGCTCGGGCCCAGGCCGAGGCGAGCCCCGCCGACGGGAGACCCGGCCTGATCGACCGCATGCGAGACCGCCTGGCCGGTGGCACCGACGTCGACGAGGAACCGCCGGTGATCGTTCGTCGCGAGCGCCCGGGCCCGGCATCGGCCCCCGGCGTCCCGCGGCACGTGGCCGTCCCCATCGCCGTAGATGAGCTGGCGGCGAGCGTGGCGACCGCAGAGCTCGAGAACACCGAGGAGGCGCACCTGGCCGAGGCCGCTCCCGGAGAAGGGGCAGATGCCGCGCTCGAAGCGGTCGAGCGCTCGTGGGATCTGCCGGGGCTCGAGCTGCTGGCCGATGCGCCGGAGTCGTCGGCGGCCCAGATGGACCTCACGGCGAAGGGGCAGCGCATCCGCGAGACACTCGCCCATTTCGGCATCGGCGTGAAGGTGGCCCGCATCCAGGAGGGACCGGTCGTCACCCAGTACGCGCTCGACGTGGATCCCGGGATCAAGCTGAGCCGCATCGAGGGCCTGTCCGACAACCTGGCCCTGGCCCTGGCCGCGCGCAGCATCCGGATCGAGGCGCCGATCCCGGGAGAACCCTACGTGGGCGTCGAGATCCCGAACTCGGCCTTCGACCTGGTGACGCTCAAGGAGGTCCTTGCCAGCCGCATCCACGTGGAGGCCTCGAAAAAGTCGAAGCTCGCCTTCGCGCTCGGCCAGGACGTAGCCGGCCAGCCGTTCAGCGCCGACCTCGCCAAGATGCCGCACCTGCTCATCGCCGGGGCGACCGGGTCGGGCAAGAGCGTCTGCGTCAACGCGCTGATCGACAGCATCCTGATGAACAGCACACCGGCCGAGGTGAAGCTGATCCTGATCGACCCAAAGCGCGTCGAGCTCGCACAGTACAAGGGCATCCCGCACCTGCTGTGCGAGGTCATCGTCGAGCCGGACAAGGCGGTCAACGCCCTGAAGTGGACGATCGGCACCATGGAGAGCCGCTACGCCGAGTTCGCCTCGCGTGGAATGCGCAACATCGCCGGGTACAACGAGGCGCTGCGCGCCGGGCAGCCGCGGATGCCGTACATCGTCATCATCATCGACGAGCTCGCCGACCTGATGATGGTCTCCGCCTACGAGGTCGAGGCCACGATCACCCGCATCGCCCAGCTGGCCCGCGCCACCGGCATCCACCTCGTCGTCGCCACCCAGCGCCCGTCGGTCCAGGTCATCACCGGCCTCATCAAGGCCAACATCCCGAGCCGCATCGCGTTCGCGATGACGTCGGGCGTCGACTCCCGCACGATCCTCGATACGATCGGTGCCGAGGACCTCCTCGGGCGTGGCGACATGCTGTACCAGCCCATCGATGCGCCGCGCGCGGTTCGGCTCCAGGGCGTGCTCGTGACCGATGCCGAGATCGAGGCCGTGGCGCGGCACTGGCGCGCCCAGGGCGGACCGCAGTACCGGCCAGAGATCACTGCGTCTCGCCGTGACGGCAAGCTGGGCGGGCGCCCAGGGGAGCAGGACGAGGACGACGACTCCGATGCGCTCCTGACCCAGGCAGTCGACATCGTGCGCCGCTCGGACAAGGCATCGGCCTCGCTGCTCCAGCGACGGTTACGGATCGGGTACGCCCGGGCCGCCCGCATCCTCGACCAGATGGAGGACCGCGGCATCGTGGGGCCGGCCGACGGCAGCCGCTTCCGCGAGGTGCTCGTGACCCCCGATGGCTGGGGCGGCGACATCGGCCCCGACGAGGACGCCGACCCGTGACCAACCAGGTCCACAAGCTCGGGGAGGTGCTCCGTACCGCCCGCGAGGCTAAGGGAGTGGACCTCTCCAGGGTCGAGCGCGACACGAAGATCCGGGAGCGCTACCTGTCGGCACTCGAGCGGGGCGAGTACCGCGAGCTGCCGGGCGCCGTCTACACCAAGGGCTTCCTCCGCAACTATGGCGCATACCTGGGGCTCGACCCCGAGTACCTGATCGACCTCTACCGGCTCGAGGCGACCTCCGGCACGCCCGATCGTCCGGTGTCACCCGCTCCGCCACGGCCCATCGCCGTGCGCCGGTCGCGCACCTTCGTCGTCACGCCGGCTGCGGTCGTCGGCACCATCCTCACCCTGTTCGTCGGAACGCTGATCGTCGTGCTCGGCTATCAGCTCTTCAACTTCGCCCGCATGCCGGAGCTCCGCGTGCTCGAGCCCGCCGGCGACGTGGCCGCCCATGTCGGCGACACGATCACGGTCCGGGGCAGCACGGCCCCGAACGCGCGGGTTACCATCAGCGGCCTGCGCGAGAATCCCGTGGTCATGGCCGACGCGCGCGGCGACTTCCAGGTCACCGTCAGCCTCGTCCCCGGATCGAACGTCATCGAGCTCACGGCCTACGATCCGGTCACGGACCGCGACTCGGATCCCGTCATGCGCACCGTGCAGGTGGTGGGCGAGGCGGCGGCCAGCGCGAGCCCGACGCTCGACCCGATCACGCTGACCCAGCCGGAGGCCGACGCGACGCTGGGGAGCCCGGTGTCGTTGGCGGGTACGGGCACCCCCGGCTCGACGCTGGAGGTGACCGCGTTGCTCGTCTCGGCCGCCGCACCGACCTTCGCCGTGACCGATGCGGGCGGGAGTCCTGTCGCCGTCACGCCCGCGTCGCCGACGCCGCCGCCGCCGGCCACCGTGGGAATCGATGCCGCCGGTGCCTTCGCCGGCAGCCTTGACCTTGGCCCGGGCACATGGGACGTGACCGTCACGCCGGCGAGCGGCGAGCCCGTCAGTCGGCGTGTGATCGTGCAGCCCGCTGCCGGCCTGGGCGGTACCCTGAGGCTCGAGGGCGGCCAGTCCTACCTCGAGATCGACCAGGATGGGGCGCCGGTCGAGGACGTATCGGGCAGCATCGCGGCTGACGGCGAGAGCGTGGCACTCAACGCCACGCGGGAGCTGCGGATCCGGGCCGGCAATGCCGGTGCGGTCCGGCTGACGATCAACGGCCTCAGCATCGGCGCCATGGGAAGCAGCGGAGCGGTGGTCGAGTGGCGCATCACGCGTCCCGCCGATTGACAGGAGGATAGGGGAGCTATGGCAGGAGACGCCTCGTTCGACGTGGTCAGCGACTTCGACCAGCAAGAGCTGGTCAACGCGCTGGACCAGGCACGCCGCGAGATCGCGACGCGCTACGACTTCAAGGGCAGCAAGGTCGCGTTCGAGCTGGGCAAGGACGCGCTCACGCTCACTGCTGACGACGACTACCGCGCAGGAGCGGCGAAGGACCTTTTCGAGTCGAAGGCCGTGCGACGCGGCCTCTCGCTCAAGATCTTCGACTGGGGCAAGATCGAGCCGGCCGGCGGTGGCACCGTGCGCCAGGAGGTCAAGCTCAGACGCGGGCTGACGAGCGAGCAGGCAAAGGAGCTCTCGAAGCGGATCCGCGAGGGCTTTCCCAAATCGAAGCCGGTCATCCAGGGCGACGCCGTGCGCGTCTCGGCAAAGTCGCGCGATGAGCTCCAGGCGGTGATCGCCGACCTCAGGGCGCTCGACTATCCGGTCGCCCTGCAGTTCACGAACTACCGATGAGAGCTGGTGCGCCTGCCGAGCGTATCTCCGTGTATCCGCAAGGCCGATGACGGCGGACCGCCCGCCGACGGACGAGGAGCTCGACGAGGCTGCGCGGCGCCTTGGCCGCCAGCTCGTGAAGCGCGGCTGGCAGATGGCGAGCGCCGAATCGTGCACCGGCGGCCTGGTCGGCCACACGATCACCCAGGTGCCGCGCGCGAGCGACCATTACCTTGGTGGGGTCGTCAGCTACTCGGACGCCGTCAAGGAGGATCTGCTCGACGTCCCGGCCAACCTCATCGAGCGCGTGGGCGCCGTCTCGGCCGAGGTCGCCGAGGCGATGACGACCGGTGCGCTCGCACGCTTCCCGGTGGCGCGGCTCGCGCTCGCGGTGACCGGCATCGCCGGGCCGGACGGCGGCAGCGCCGAGAAGCCAGTCGGACTGACGTACATCGCCGCCGCGATCCGCGAGGGGAGGGCCGTGGTCGAGCGGCACACCTGGCCGCACGACCGCGATGGGAACAAGCGCGCCTCGGTCCTCGCAGGGCTCGACCTTGCGACCCGCCTGGCAAGCGACGGCGCCTAGCGTGGTCGAGCGCGGGGAGCGGATCCACGTCATTGGCATCGCCGGCTCGGGTGCGGCGGGCACGGCGTTGCTCCTCCATCACGCCGGCGCGATCGTCGACGGCTGCGACGCAGACGCCCCGTCGCCCTACACTCCCGCCCTCGACGCGGCCGGGATCCGCTTCGTCGCCGGCCACGATCCCGGGCATCTGGTGGGCATCGAGCGCGTCGCGATCTCGCCAGCGGTTCGCGCCGTCCCGGGCCATGCCGAGCTGGAGTCCGCCGCGGCGCGCGGCATCGAGGTCGACACGTGGCAGGCGCTGCTCGGCGAGCTCCAGGCGGCACCAGGGCGCATCGGCCTCGGCGTGACCGGGACCCACGGCAAGTCGACGACGACGGCCCTGCTTGGCCACCTGCTCGTTACCGCCGGGCTGGATCCCACCGTCGAGGTCGGCGCCTTCATCGGCGAATGGGGCGCATCGGTTCGGCCCGGTGGGGGAGCGGCGTTCCTGGTCGAGGCCGACGAGTTCGGCGACAACTTCCTCAACTACCACCCCGCCGGCGCAATCGTCACGAACGTCGAGATGGACCACCCGGACTACTTCGCCGATGCCGCCGCCGTGATGGACTCGTTCGAACGCTTCGTTCGAGGCATGGGCACCCATCCGGCGCTTGGCGGCCGGCTGCTGCTGATCGCCGCCAACGACCCGGGCGCGGACGAGCTGTTCGGTCGCATCGACGACTGGGAGGGGCACGTCGTGCGCTACGGGCCCGGCGGCGACGTCGCGGCGACCCACGTGGTGCGCGACCGCAGCGGAACGCGCTTCGGCCTCTTTGACCGCGAGTGGGAGACGAGGCTGGCCGGCGAGCACAACGTCCTCAACGCCACCGCCGCCCTAGTTCTGGCCCGGGCTCTCGGCGCCGACCTCGATCTCCTGGCCGAGGGCCTGCGAACGTTCGCCGGAGCCGGGCGGCGCATGGAGCTGATCGCCGATACTGCGGCCGTGACGATCTACGACGACTACAGTCATCACCCGACCGAGGTCCGCGCGGCGCTCGGCGCCGCACGCCAGATGGTCGGCCCCGACCGGCGGCTGTGGGCAGTCTTCGAGCCGCACATGTACTCGCGCACCGCGCTGCTGATGGACGACTTCGCGACCGCCTTCGCCGATGCGGACGAGGTCGTCATCGCCGACATCTTCGCATCGCGCGACACGCCGCAGGCGATGGCATCCACCAGCGCGGAGGCGCTGGCCGATGCGATCGAGCGCACCTCGGCCGTGCCTGCGATCGCCACCGGCGATGTGGACGCCACCACCGACTACGTGGCGGACCATCTCGGCAGCGGTGACGCCGTCCTCGTCATGGGAGCGGGCAAGTCGTACCGCATCGCGCGCGGCCTCGCGGAGCGGCTGGCATGATCGGCGCCCGATCGGCCCTCCTCGGCGCGCTGCTGGCCGTCGCGGTCGCGATCGCCTACCAGGGCGTCGTCCGCCTCGTCGAGGCATCGGGTGCGGTCGACCAGCCGGCCGTGATCCTCATCCTCCTGCTGTCGGCATTCCTTGGCGTCCTGACGGCCGTCGCGACCCGCATGCTGCGTCTGCCGGGCGCCACGGCGCCGACTGTGCTCGTTCTGGGCTGGACGCTGGTACCCCTGATGCTGGGCGCCATTCCGAGCGCCGCCACCCAGCTCTTCGGTGGCGATGCCGCGCTCTCCTCGGGTCAGGCGCTTGCGCTTGCCACCGCCACCGTCGCGGCCGCCGTGACGCTCGGGGTGCCGGGCGACCGTCGCTAGATGTCCGGCGACGATCGCGAGCTGCTCGACGAGCAGATTCGCTACTACCGCGCACGGGCGGCCGAGTACGACGCCACCTCAACGCCGGACGACGATCCGTTCGCGAACGCGGCAGATCGTGTTCGCGCGGCGCTGCGCGCCTTCGGGCCACGCGGCAGGGTCCTGGAGCTCGCCGCCGGGACCGGCCAATGGACCGGCCTGCTGGCCGAGTACGCCGATGAGCTGATCGCCACCGACGCATCGCCCGAGATGCTCGAGCTCAACGCGGCAAAGGTGGGGGAGCGGGGCGTCCGATACCGCGTTGCCGATGCCTTCGCCATGGAGCCGACGCACGATCACGACGTCGTCTTCTTCGGATTCTTCCTGTCCCACGTCCCTCGAGGCAGCTTCGAGTCCTTCTGGACGGGTGCTGCCGGCCTCCTGGCGCCCGGCGGTCGTGTCTTCTTCGTCGACGAGGCGGCGCACGGCCTGTGGGAGGAGGACTGGATCGACGAGGGCGCGGGCATCGTGCGGCGAACCCTCAGCGGCGGCGACGCCCACCGCGCGGTCAAGGTGCTGTGGCGCCCCGCGGAGCTCGAGTGGCTGCTCGGTGACCTCGGGTGGAGCGCATTGGTCCGTGCCGAGCTGCCGTTCTACTGGGGGACGGCTCGCAGGTAGTTGCAGACGCAACCATCGATGGTATGATGTGGGCATGCCTGCCATCACCGTCGACGACATCACCACCCTTCCTCGTATTCCGGCGGCCGATCCCGTCCGAGCGCGCGCACGTGCGGTCCGCAGCGTCACGATCGCGCCCCGCGGCTTCGAGGGCGACGGATTCCCGGTGCGCCGCGCATTTCACGGCGTGGATCTCAGCGAGCTCGATCCGTTCATCCACCTCGACCAGATGGGCGAGGTCGAATATGCGCCGGGCGAGCCGAAGGGGACCCCGTGGCACCCGCACCGCGGCTTCGAGACGGTCACCTACATGATCGACGGCACCTTCGAGCACAGCGACTCGAACGGAGGCGGGGGAGTCATCACCAATGGCGACACGCAGTGGATGACCGCCGGTGCCGGCATCCTGCACATCGAGAAGCCGCCGGAGGCGCTCGTCGCCGGCGGAGGGCTCTTCCACGGCTTCCAGCTCTGGGTCAACCTGCCGAAGGCACTCAAGTGGTCGCCGCCGCGCTACCAGGACATCCGCGCTCGCGAGGTCGCGTTGTTGGCATCGGCCGATGGGGGAGCTCTCGTGCGCGTCATCGCCGGCGAGGTCGGCGGCCACGCCGGTCCCGGATCGACCTACACGCCGATGTCGCTGGTGCACGCCACCCTCAGCCCCGAGGCGGAGCTTTCGATCCCGTGGCGAGCGGACTACAACGCCCTCGTCTACGTCCTGGCCGGAGCCGGCGCCGTCGGCGCCGAGCGCGTCCCGCTCCAGATGGGCCAGCTTGCCGTTCTGGGGCCGGGCAACGCGGTCAGCGTCTCGGCATCCCGCACGCAGGAGAGTCGCAGCCCCACGCTCGACGTCCTGGTCCTTGGCGGTCGTCCGATCCGCGAGCCGGTCGCGTGGGCCGGTCCGTTCGTGATGAACACGCGCGACGAGGTGATGCAGGCCTTCACCGACTACCAGGCCGGCAGGCTCGGCAGCATCCCGGTTGTGCATGGCGCACCCACGACGCTGACCGAGTCCCAGCCGGACGCGTGACCCCGGACGCTTCGCGCGCGGCGGCGAAATCGCCGGAGGTGCCTCGACGTGCGGGGGACCTTCGCGCACAATAGCGACCTGGGGCCCAAGCCCGAGTCCCCGCGAGCCCGGAGGAGGGCCGAGCACCATTCCCGAGCAGTCGTCCCTGGCCGATCCACGCGACCCCAGCGCCGAGGCTGAAGCGGCGGGTGCACGGGAGCGGATCGCCGACCTGGAGGCTCGGCTCGCGCGGACGGAGTCCGCCGAGCGTAGCCAGTCGATCCTCTACCGGATCGCCGAGACGGCGACCGGCGCCCACGACATGCCGTCGTTCTACGCGGCGATCCACGAGATCGTGCGTGAGCTCATGTACGCGGACAATTTCTACATCGCTCTCTACGACGACCGCCGCGAGATGATCAGCTTCCCGTTCTACCGGGATGAGGTCGAGCTCGACATCCCAGACCCGACCGTCTGGGAGCCGATCGGGACGGGGCAGGCCGCGGGGCTGACCGGCTACCTTCTGCGGGCAGGCAAACCGATGCTGATGAGCCGGGACGAGTATCGGCGGATCGTCGCCCGCGGCGAGGCTGCCGAGATCGGGGTGGTCGGCACCGACTGGATGGGGACTCCGTTGCGGGCAGACGGCCGCACGATCGGCGCGGTCGTCACGCAGAGCTACCGGGACGACCGGCGCCACTCGCCGCAGGATCTCGAGCTCCTGACCTTCGTCGCGCAGCACATCGCGACCGCGCTGACACGCGCGCGGGCGATCGAGGAGACGCGACAACGGAACGAGGAGCTCGCGCTCGTAAACGAGATCGGTGCCGCGCTCGCAAGGCAACTCGACTTCGGCGCCGTCATCGATCTCGTCGGGGAGCGCATCGGGGCGATCTTCGATGTGGACTCCGTCTCGATCGCCCTGCACGACCCGGAGACGAACCTCATCACGTTCCCATACTTCCTCGAGCGTGGAAAGCGGGTCGAAATCGACGCGTGGGAGCTTGGACCCGGCCTTACCTCGACGGTGATCATGAGCGGCAAGCCGTTGCGGCTCGGGACGCTCGAGGAGGCCCGCGAGCGGGGCGCAATCGAGGCGGGTCTCCCCGAGGAGGACGCTCCGCCGTCCGAGTCGTGGCTGGGCGTGCCGATCCCGGCAGGCGGACGCGTGCTCGGCGTCGTCAACCTCGACCGGCCGGAGCCACACGCTTTCTCGGAGGCGGACGAGCGCCTGCTGGCGACGCTGGCGTCGAGCATGGGTGGAGCCCTCGAGAATGCCCGCCTCTTCGACGAGACGAAGCGACTCCTGACCGAGACGGATGAGCGCGCCGCGGAGCTGGCGGTGGTGAACAGCGTGCAGCAGGGCCTCGCCGCGAACCTCGACATGCAGTCGATGTACGAACTTGTCGGCGACAAGATCCGAGAGATCTTCGACGCCCAGGTCGTCGACATCGGCATCGTGGATCAGGGCGCCGGTCTCATTCGCTTCCCGTACAGCATCGAGCGCGGGGTACGTTTCCCGGATGAGCCGATCCCGATCATCGGCTTGCGGAAGCTCGTCCTGGAGACCCGCCAGCCGCTCGTCATCAACGAGCACTCGTCCGAGCGCGCCATCGAGCTCGGCCAGCCCGGAGCGATCCAGGGCGAGGTGGCGAAGGCCTCGCTCTGGGCCCCGCTCATCGTGGGTGACGAAACGCGCGGTGTCATCTCGCTCCAGAATCTCGATCGCGAGGGGGTATTCGCCGACTCGGACGTGCGCCTGCTCACGACCCTCGCGTCGAGCCTCAGCGTGGCCCTGGAGAACGCTCGCCTCTTCGACGAGACGAAGCGCCTGCTCACCGAGACCGACGAGCGCGCGGCGGAGCTCGCCATCATCAACAGCGTCCAGCGTGCACTCGCCGAAAACCTCGACATGCAGGCCATGTACAACCTCGTCGGCGACAAGATCAGGGAGATCTTCGACGCCCAGGTCGTTGACATCGGCGTGCTCGACGAGGCGGCGGGCGTGATGCGCTACCCGTACACCATCGAGCGCGGCGTTCGCTTCCCGGACGTCCCGACCCCGCTCGACGACTCGCCACTTACGCAACGGGCGATCGCGGAGCGGCAGGCCTTCGTGATCAACGACGTGCCGGCATGGAACGCCGACCTTGGCTCGGCGCAGGTGATCCAGGGAGAGGAGCCGATGTCGCTCCTAGTCGCGCCCCTCATGAGCGGGTCCGAGTTCCACGGCCGGATCAGCCTGCAGAACCTCGACCGCACGAACGCGTTCTCGGACGGAGACCTGCGCCTCCTGTCGACCCTGGCGTCAAGCCTGAGCGTAGCCCTCGAGAACCTCCGCCTGTTCGACGAGACGCGACGCCTGCTGACGGAGACGGATCGCCGGGCAGCGGAGCTGGCGATCGTGAACAGCATCCAGCGCAACCTCGCCGCTGAACTCGACGTGCAGGCGATGTACGAGCTGGTGGGGGAGCGTGCCAGCGACGTCTTCGACACGCAGGTCGTCGACATCGCCATCTTCGACGACGCGAAGGAGCAGATGCGGTTTCCGTTCCAGCTCGAGCGCGGCGAGCGCTTCCCGGACCACCCCGGCCCGATCATCGGCTTCCGCCGCCATGTGCTCGAGACGCGAGAGCCGTTGCTCGTCGCCTCTCGGCTCGCGGAGCAGGCGGAGGAGCTCGGACAGCCCGCGCAGCTCATTGGCGAGCCGGCACGCTCGGCGATCTTCGCGCCGCTCAGCGTTGGGGACGACATCCTCGGCGTGATCTCGCTTCAGAACCTCGACCGCGAGGAAGCCTTCGACGAGCGCGACGTATCGCTGCTCACCACGATCGCCGCGAGCCTCAGCGTCGCCCTGCGCACCGGGCGCCTGATCGACGAGACGCGCCAGCGGGTCGCCGAGCTCGGGACCATCAACGCCGTCGGCGAGGCGATCACCGAGCAGATGGAGGTGGTGCCGCTCCTGGCGATCGTCGGCGAGCGGGCGCGGCAGGCCTACGATGCGGACATCGCCTACGTCGCGCTCCTGGACGATGAGCGCGCCATGATCGACTTCCCGTACTACGTGGAGGCCGGGGGGACGCAGCCACAGGAACCGCTGCCGTTCGGCGAGGGGCTGACCTCCCTGGTCATCCAGCGCCGCCAGCCGTTGCTCCTCAACCGCGTCGAGGACTGGACGGCTCTCGGCCAGCGCGGCGTCGGAACGCGGGCGATGTCGTGGCTCGGCGTGCCAATCCTCGCCGGCGATCGCGCGATCGGCGTCATCAGCGTCCAGAGCACGACGGTGGAAGGGCGGTTCTCGGCGAGCGACGTGACCCTGCTGGCGACCATCGCCGCCAACGTGGGCGTGGCGGTCCAGAACGCGCGCCTCTACGCCGAGACGCGGCGGCGGGCCGACGAGATGGCAGCGCTCGCCGAGGTTGGTCGCGAGATGTCGGCGACCCTCGAGCTCTCAGTGGTCCTCGAGCTCATCGCCGACCGGGCGCGCACCCTGCTCGAGGCGGATGCGAGCGCGGTCTTCCTGCCGAAGGCTGACGGGAATGTCCTGCACGCCCTGGTGGCGACGGGGGATATCGCCGAGGAGCTGCGTGCCGACTCGATCACGCGCGGCGAGGGCATCATCGGTGACATCGTCGTAAGCGGCCAGGCCGAGGTCGTGAACCACACCTGGAGCGATCCGCGTGCGCAGCACATCGAGGGGACGATCGACACCGACGACGACCGGCTCATGGCCGCGCCGCTGACGGTGCGCGGCGAAGTGGCTGGCGTGCTGGCAGTGTGGCGCGGCAACGGGAGCGAGTTGTTCACCAACGCGGACCTCGACTTCCTGGTGGGCCTCTCGCAACAGGCGGCGATCGCACTCCAGAACGCCCGCCTCTTCGCCGATGCGTCGGAGTCGCGCCAGGGGGCCGAACAGGCGAACGAGGCGAAGAGCAGCTTCCTCGCCGCCATGAGCCACGAGATCCGAACGCCGCTCAATGCGATCATCGGGATGAGCGGGCTCCTTCTCGACACACAGCTCGACGCGGAGCAGGCCGAGTTCGCCGAGACCGTCCGGACGTCGGGCGATGCCCTGCTCACGATCATCAACGATGTGCTCGACTTCTCGAAGATCGAGGCCGGGCGCGTCGATCTCGAGGCGCGTGCCTTCTTCCTGCGCGACGCGATCGAGGGATCGCTCGACATCTTGGCCCCGGCGGCTGCGAAGAGGGGCCTCGAGCTCGTGTACGCGATCGACGAGGACCTTCCGGCCAACCTCGTGGGCGACGCCGGCCGGCTTCGTCAGATGCTGCTCAACCTGCTCTCGAACGCGGTCAAGTTCACGGAGCGAGGGGAAGTGGTCGTCACCGTCGGCGGCTCATCGCTCGGCAAGCAGGACCATGAGCCCGAGTGGTGGGAGCTCCGCGTCGACGTTCGGGATACGGGGATCGGGATCCCGCCGGACGCCATGGAGAAGCTCTTCCAGTCGTTCAGCCAGGTCGATGCCACCATCGCTCGGCGCTACGGGGGGACGGGCCTCGGCCTGGCCATCAGCCGACGGCTGGCCGACCTCATGGGCGGATCCCTGACCGCCGAGAGCAGCGGCGTGCCGGGGGAGGGAAGCGTCTTCCACCTCGTCATCCGCCTGCCGATGGCGTCGCTGGACGCGGTGTCGCCCACGCGGCCCGCGCGCGTCGACGCCGACCTGTCCGGCCGCTCCGTCCTGGTCGTCGACGACAACGCAACGAACCGGCGGATCCTCGTGGCCCAGACCGCGAGGTGGGGGATGATCCCGCGCGAGACCGGCTCGCCGACGGAGGCTCTCGCCTGGCTCCGGTCGGGCGAGCGGTTCGACATCGCGCTCGTCGACCTGCTCATGCCCGACCTCGACGGGCTGGGTCTTGCGGCCGAGGTTGCCGCCATGCCTGCGAATGGCGATTCCAGGCCGGTCCCCATCGTGATCCTCTCCTCGATCGGCGTTCGCGACCGCGAGGGCGCACATGTCGCCGCCTGGCTCGCGAAGCCCGTCAAGCCGTCGGCTCTGCACGACGTGATCGCCACGGTGCTGCTGGGGGCCAGCGCCGAACGCCCGATCGCCCTCGATCCGTCCCCGGGGGACGCGGTGCCGCTCGGGCGTCGCCATCCGCTGCGCATACTCCTGGCGGAGGACAACGCCGTGAACCAGAAGCTCGCGCTGCGCCTTCTGGCACAGATGGGCTACGAGGCCAACGTGGCGCACGACGGAGCGGAGGCCGTCCGGGCGGTGGAGCGTGACGAGTTCGACGTCGTGCTCATGGACGTGCAGATGCCCGAGCTCGACGGTCTCGAGGCCACCCGCCGAATTCGACGCGGGCTCCCGGACCGACCGATCTGGATCGTCGCGATGACAGCGAATGCCATGGCCGGGGACCGGGAGGCTTGCCTGGCGGCCGGCATGAACGACTACATCAGCAAGCCGATCCGTCCGGCCGAGCTCATGGCGGCGCTCGAGCGCGTGCCGACCGGTGTCGTCGGGAATGGAAACGGCTCCGCCAGGAGGGGCGCCAAGGTGCGCAAGCCTGGCGCCAAGGTAGGAAAGGGACGAGCCCGTGAGCGAGACTGACGCGCCGATCCTCGACGAGAAGGTGCTGAGCAATCTAAGCAGTTCCGTCGATGACGATCGTTCGTTCGTTGTGGAGCTCATCGAGACGTTCCTGGCCGACGGGCCGGACCAGCTGACCGCCATCGACGCGGCTCGTCTCGAGGACGATGCCGAGGCGCTCGTGCGGCCGGCGCACACCCTCAAGTCGAGCAGCGCCACGGTCGGCGCGATGCGACTCTCCGCCACGGCACGCGAGCTCGAGACGATTGGTCGCAGTGGTGCGCTCGGGGAAGGCATCGACGAGGGGATCGCCCGCCTCCGCCTGGATTGGCGGGCGAGCGTGGACGCGCTGCGCGCCTGGGTGGCGGGCACCGGCCAGTGACACGGGCTGGCGTCGCTCTCGTCGTGGACGACAGCCGGGTCAACCGGCTGGTCCTCGTCCGTCTGCTGAGCGGGCTCGGCCTCGAGGTGATGGAGGCGGAGAACGGGGCCGAGGCGCTCGAGCTGCTGCGGGCGACACCCTCCGCATTCGATGTCGTGCTGCTCGACGTGCTGATGCCCGAGCTCGACGGCTACGCGACGCTCGAGGCGATGAAGGCGGCCGAGGCGACCCGGCACGTGCCCGTCCTCGTCGTGTCCGCCGTCGAGGAGCTCGACAGCGTGGTGCGTTGCATCGAGCTCGGCGCGACCGACTACCTCACCAAGCCGATCAACCCGCGCGTGCTCCAGGCCCGCGTCAGCGCATCCCTCTCGGCGAAGCACCTCAGGGACCTGGAGCTCGAATACCTCGAGCAGCAGCGCACCCTGACCGCCACCATCGAGCGCCAGAAGACAGAGCTCAGCCGGTTCCTTTCGCCGCAGATCTCGAGCCTGATCTCGTCGCCGGAGGGCGAGCGTCTGCTCTCCGGACACCGACGCCAGATCACGGTAGCCTTCTGCGACCTCCGTGGTTTCACGGCCTTCGCCGAGCAAGCAGACCCCGAGGAGATGCTTGGCGTGCTCGGCGAGTACCACCGCATGATCGGCGAGGCGATCATCGACCATGGCGGCACCCTCGAGCACTTCGCCGGCGACGGCGTGATGGTCTTCTTCAACGATCCCGTGCAGCAGGACGACCACGTTGAGCGCGCGGTGAAGATGGCAGTGGACATGCGAACGCAGTTCGCCGTGCTCGAGGCGGGATGGCGCAAGCGTGGGTACGAGCTCGGGTTCGGTGTCGGCATCGCGGTCGGCTACGCGACGCTGGGGCGGATCGGCTTCGAGGGACGCTACGACTATGGGGCGATCGGCAACGTGGTGATCCTTGCTTCGCGGCTCAGCAGCCAGGCAACGGCCAACCAGATTCTCATCAGCCAGCGCGCCGCAGGGATGGTCGAAGACCTGGTTGATGTCGAGTCTGTGGGGGAGCTCCAGATCAAGGGCCTCAGCCGCCCGGTGAGCGCCAGCAACGTCCTCGTCCTGCGCTGATCGCGGAGGTAGGTAGGCCTGCCGCTGAGTGAAGATCGTGCCACCAATGGCGAACGAAGACCAGTCCATCCGCGCGTCCGACTCGACCGCCGCATCCGCCACTGAACCCGATTCCGTCACGCGCGGATTCCTGTTCGCCGATCTTCGCAGCTACACGGACTACGTCGAAACCCATGGCGCCGCGTCCGCAGCGGCGCTCCTCGTTCGCTATCGGATGCTGGCACGGACCGCGATCGCCCGATTCCGCGGCGCGGAGATCAAGACCGAGGGGGACAGCAGCTACGTTGTCCAGGGGTCACTGCCGCAGCGATCGGGCCGGAGCGGGTGCGGACCCGCCCAAGGTCACATAACTACTATTTGCGGAAGTTCCTCGCTGAGTAGCGGCGGCTGAACGTCCTGCGGCCGTGACCGGATGGTCCTATGCGGCCCGCACGCCCGCGCGGATACGCTGCATGGCATGGGACACCGGTTGTTCTCCGTCGCAATAGCCGGGCTCGCGCTCGGCAGCATGGCCATGGTCGGCGGCACCGCAATCGGCGGTGAGCTCGGACCATTGGCGGCCGGCTATGGCCTCCTCGTCGCCCTCGGTGCGCTGTACCTCGTCGCCGGGCTCGCCATCCGCGAGCGCCCCTGGCGCCGGCTCACGACGGCCTCGCTGAAGCGCCCTGTGCCTGACCACATCGCCGGTCGCCGCGTCTTCTAGCGGCTCGCGCGCCGCTGCCGGAGCGCCTCGAAGCCGATGATCGCCGCCGACGTGGCGGCCCCGAGCTCCGGAGCCCGATCTCGACCGTAGCCGATGCGGATGCGCACGTCGGCCTGGTCCACGAATGAGCGTGTCACGCCGCGCCGCTCGCCGCCGATGAGCAGGAACAGCGAGCCGGTCAGATCCGCTTCGCCCAGCTCCGTTGCGTCGTCGACCGCAACCGCGCACGCCACCCGATAGCCTGCCCGTCGACACGCTGCGGCCGCGTCCTCGGCGGACGAGCTCCGCGCGCTCGGCATGAGCTCGGTGGCGCCGGCCGAGGCCCGCGTCACCGTTGCCAGCCCGGTTTCCCAGCTGCGGCCCACGACCAGCCCGCCGACCCCGGCCGCGTAGAGCGCGCGGACGGCCTGGCCGAAGTTGAACGGGTCCTCGATGCCATCGAGCATCACGATGAGCGACCCCTCCCCCACCTCGCCCAGCAGCGCGGGCACCCCGCGCTCGCGGCGCGGCCCGACCAGCGCCAGAACGCCGCCGTGGGTGCGACCGGTGGCCAGCTCCTCGATCACCGCCGCCTCGACCGGCTCGATCAGGACGCCGCGCTCGCGCGCCAGCGCACGGAGCCGCACCAGGCGCCGGTCACCTGGCCGCGTGGCCCAGATGCGATGTACCGGCCGCACCTCTGCCTCGAGCACGGCCTCGATCGAAACGTGGCCCTCCACCACCATCGGCCATTGGTTGACGGGCACTGATCCGCGGTCCGGCCCGTACGGGACGAGATCGCCATCGCCCAGGAATGGCGCGTCATCCGCGACCGGGTTGAGCCCGATCTCGGCGCGGCGCTCGTCGACGCGCCCGGCATCCCGCACCGGAAGGGGATACTCGATCTCACCGTCGGCGGCGAGGAGCACGATGGTGCCGTACTCCTGCTGCGCCCCGCCCACGGCCGCGATGCGGTCGGCCAGGGTCGCTAGCTGGCGGGGATCGGCATCGCCGCTCTCAACGGCAGCGGTGACGCGTGGCAGCCAGTCGCGCCGCAGGTCGTTGGCCCGGTCCGCGTGCTGCGCCAGCATCCACGCCGCATCCGTGCCATCGGCGCCCACCGCGCGCAGGCCGGGCCACGCCTGGAGCTCGTCGATGATGGTGGCGAAGCGCCCGACGTTGTCCTCGTTGACCTGCAGGAGCGACTGCGCCTCCGGCGGTGCGTCCTCCCACGCATCGAGCGCCGTGATGAGCGGCGTCACGGGCCCCGCCAGGCGTCGCTCGAGCTCGGCGTCCAGCGCCGTGTCCGCCGCGCAGCGCGCGTAGAAGTCGTCGGCCGCGGCCAGCTCGCGGTCGGTCATGGCCAGGAGCTCGTCGCGGAGCTCGGGGAGCTGCGGCACGGCCGCCGTCAGCGCGATGCGGCGGTGCGGCGGTGCGCCGACCGCGCGGCCGCGGTCAGCTCGGCGGCGATCGACTGCGGCAGGTGTCCGCTGACGCGCACGCCGCGCTCCTCGTACCGCTCCTCGACGTCCCCGGAGGTGCGGGCGCGGGCCACGAGCTCGCCACGCTCGTACGGGACGATCGCGTCGACGGCCACCATCCGGCCACGCAGCGCGTCCGCGATCCGCTCGCGCAGCGCATCGAGCCCGGCGCCGGTCACGGCGCTCACGAAGAGCGCGCGGTCGGTGGCGGGGGCAGCCTCGGCATCGACGGCGAGCAGGTCGATCTTGTTGAAGACGGTGATGCGCGGCTTGCTGCCGGCGCCGAGCTCGTCGAGGACCATCTGCACGGCCGCCTGCTGGCCGACGAAGTCTGGATCGGCGGCGTCGACCACCTCGAGCAGGAGCTCGGCGCGCATGACCTCCTCGAGCGTGGCGCGGAACGCATCGACCAGATCGTGCGGGAGCTTGTTGATGAACCCGACGGTGTCGGTCAGGACCGCCTGCTGGCCATTCGGCAGGCCGACCTGCCGGCTGGTCGGGTCGAGCGTGGCAAACAGCATGTCGGCGGCGTAGACGTCCGCATCGGCGAGCGCGTTGAGGAGCGTGCTCTTGCCGGCGTTCGTGTAGCCGACCAGGGCGACGCCGGCAACCTGGTTGCGATCGCGCTGGCGCGCGGCGGTGGCGCGGTGCTTCTTCACGTCGTCCAGGTCGGCCTTGACCTTCTTGATCTTCCCGCGGATGAGGCGGCGATCGGTCTCGAGCTGGCTCTCGCCGGGACCGCGCGTCCCGATCCCGCCACCCGTGCGCGACAGGTGCGTCCACAGCCGGGTCAGCCGCGGCAGGTGGTACTCGAGCGCGGCCAGCTCGACCTGGAGCCGCCCCTCCTTGGTCTTGGCGTGGCGGGCGAAGATGTCGATGATCAGGGCCGAGCGGTCCAGCACCTTGCAATCGAGCAGCTTCTCGAGGCTGCGCTGCTGGTTCGGCGCCAACTCGTCGTCCACGATGAGCAGGTTGAAGTCGGTCGCCGCCTTCTCGTCCACCAGCTCCGCGGCGCGGCCCTTGCCGAAGTACCACACCGGGTCCGGCTCGGGGCGTCGCTGGGATGCGCTGCCAACCACCGTCGCCCCGGCCGTCTCGGCCAGGGCTGCGAGCTCCGCGAGCGAGCGCTGCACCGGCCAGCGACCATCGCGGGGATCGTCGAGGCCGATGAGGAAGGCGCGCTCGACCGGGGTGGTGAGGTCGATCATGCGTGCGCGTTCGGACATCTGTTCGATCTCATGGTAGCCGAGGTGGGGCGGAATGGCAGGGCTCGGACTTTCGTGCGGGGCGCGCAATCGTCATCGGCAACACCGACACCTCAGCCCAGAGCGACGCGCAGAAGCCTATCCGCGTCCGCCACCAGCGTCGGGTCGTCGCCCGGCGCGCTCCCCGCATTCAGCCACATGATGCGCGCGTCTCGACGGAACCAGGTCACCTGCCGCTTCGCGTACTGGCGGGTACGCCGTGCCGTGAGCGCGATCGCTTCCTCCAAGGTCGACTCCCTCGCCAGGTGAGCGGCGGCCTCGCGATAGCCGTGGCCGGTCATGGGCCGCAGCTCCGGGCCGTATCCGACGTCGAGCAACGCGCGGACCTCCTCCAGCAGGCCGTTGGCGAAGAGCCATGCGGCGCGCTGGTCGATGCGCCGGTACAGCACCTCGCGCGGCCGGCTGATGCCGATGAGCGCCACGCGACCCGGAAACGGCGCCGCCGACGGCGTCGCTCCCCCACCGCCCGCCCCGGCACGCTCCAGGGCCCGGACCACGCGCCGCGGGTTGCACAGATCGATCCTCGCCGCGGTCCCTGGTGCCTCGCGCCGCAACCGGGCCGCCAGCGGCTCGATTCCCTGTGCCTCGAGCTCGCTGGACAGACGCTCGCGGAGCTCCGGCGACCAGCCCTGAGCGGCGTAGTCGTGGCCGTCGACGAGGGCAGAGACGTAGAGGCCCGTGCCACCCACCAGCATGGGCAGGCATCCGCGCGCGGCGATCTGCGGGATGAGCGTCCGCGCGCGCTCGACCCAGCGGGCCACGGTGATGGGCTCGTCCGGATCGGCCAGGTCGAGCAGGTGATGCGGGACCGCCGCCCGTGCGGCCGCATCGGGCTTGGCAGTGCCGATATCCATGCCGCGGTACGCCTGGCGCGAGTCGGCGACCAGGATCTCGACCGGGAGCCGGGTGGCCAGGGCCAGGGCCAGATCGGTCTTGCCCGATGCCGTCGGGCCGACGATGCCGATGAGCGGGGTCGTGACGCCGGCGCGGATCATCCTCGGCCGTCGGCGCGCAGTATATCCGTATATACGGAACGCCCCACGGAAACGCTACACCTCGACCAGGCGCTGGATCTGCTCGATGGCGCTCGCTCGCCCCGTGGCACGGTCCGCGGTGATGACGACGGCATTGAAGCTCACCGGCCCCTCGGCCACCGCGAAGCGGGTCGGCAGGTGGCGGGTGAAGCGTGGCAGCACCGTGTCGAGGCTGAACCCGATGACCGAGTCTCGCGGGCCGGTCATGCCGATGTCGCTGATGTAGGCGGTCCCACCGGGCAGGACGCGCGCATCGGCGGTTGGCACGTGGGTGTGCGTGCCGACCACCCCCGTGACCCGGCCGTCGAGGTACCAGCCCATGGCGTTCTTCTCCGACGTGATCTCGCAGTGGAAGTCGAGGATCCGGATCGGCGGCAGTGGATCGGCCGCGCCGTCGAGCAGCTCGTCGAGCCTGGTGAACGGTGAGTCGAGCTGGTTCATGAAGACGCGGCCCATGGCGTTGATGACGGCCACCTCGTCGCCGCCGTCGGCATGGTGGATGAGCCAGCCGCGACCGGGTGCTTCGTCGGGATAGTTGATCGGCCGCAGCACGGGGCGATCGGTATCGAGGTAGTCGTAGATCTCGCGTTTGTCCCAGATGTGATTTCCGCTGGTGATGACGTCGATCCCGCCGGCCAGCAGCTCCTCGGCCAGGCTTGGCGTCAGGCCCGCGCCGGCAGCGGTGTTCTCGCCGTTGGCGATGACCATGTCGAGGTCGAGCTCCTCGCGCAGGTCCGGCAGGGTCTGCGTCACGGCCAGCCGACCGGGCTTGCCGATGATGTCGCCGATGACGCAGATGCGAAAGGGGCCTGCCGGGCTCACCGCGCGTAGTCGACGGCGCGCGTCTCGCGGATGACGGTGACCTTGATCTGGCCGGGGTACTGGAGCTGCTCCTCGATCTTCTTGACCACGTCACGAGCAAGGCGGCTCGAGGCGAGGTCATCGAGGTCCTCCGGCCGCACCAGGATCCTGATCTCGCGCCCGGCCTGGATGGCGAAGCAGCGCTCGACGCCGGGGAAGCTGAGCGCGATCTGCTGCAGGTCGTCGAGCCGCTTGACGTAGTTGTCCAGGCTCTCCCCGCGCGCTCCCGGCCGCGAGGCGCTGATGGCGTCGGCGATCTGGACCACGGTCGCCTCGGTCGACGCCTGCTCGACCTCCTGGTGGTGGGCGGCGATGGCGTTGCAGACCTTGGCGTTCACGCCGAAGCGCGCGGCGATGTCGCCGCCGATGGTGGCGTGCGGTCCCTCCACCTCGTGGTCGACCGCCTTCCCGATGTCGTGCAGCAGGCCGCCCTTCTTGGACTCCGCCACGTTGGCCCCGATCTCGGCCGCCAGCAACCCCGCCAGGCGGGACGTCTCAATGCAGTGGTTCAGCACGTTCTGCCCGTAGCTGGTGCGATATTTCAGGCGCCCGAGGAGCTTGATCAGCTCCGGATGGAGCCCCGGCACGCCCGCGTCGTAGGCGGCCTGCTCGCCGGCCTGTCGCATGACCACCTCGATCTCGGACCGGCACTTGGCGACCGTCTCCTCGATCCGGCCGGGATGGATCCGCCCGTCGCTGATCAGCTTCATCAGGGTCATGCGCGCAACCTCGCGCCGGACCGGATCGAAGCCGGACAGCACCACTGCCTCGGGCGTGTCGTCGATGATGAGGTCGACACCGGTCGCCTGCTCGAGGGCCCGGATGTTGCGGCCCTCGCGCCCGATGATCCGGCCTTTCATCTCCTCGTTCGGCAGAGCGACGACGGTGACCGTCGCCTCCGAGGTGTGGTCTGCCGCAATGCGCTGCATGACGGTGGTCAGCACCCGTCGCGCCCGGTCCTCCCCCTCCTCGGTCGCGTGGCGCTCGATGTCGCGCACGCGGTGCTGCGCCTCTGCCTGCGCTTCGTCGACGATCTTGCCGATCAGCCCTTCGCGCGCCTCGGATGCACTCAGGCCGGAGACGCGCTCCAGCTCAGCCAGCTGGCGCTGCTGCAGCTCGCGCAGACGCTGGAGCTCGGCCTCGAGCTCCTGCTGGCGCTGCGCCAGGGCTTCTTCGCGCTGCTCGAAGGTGGCCAGCTTGCGATCGAGCGCCTCCTCCCGGTCCAGGAGTCGGCGCTCGGTGCGCTGTTGCGTGGTCCGTTGTTCGCGCCCTTCCTCCTCGGCAGCGCGGCGCAGGCGAAGCGCTTCGTCCTTCCCCTCGAGGACGATCTCCTTCTGCTTGGCGCGCGCCTCGGTCACCAGGCGCTCCGTGTAGTGCTCCGCGTGCTTGACCGAGCTCGCGCTCATGATGCGACGCAGGAGGAATCCGATCACGATGCCGGCGATGGCGGCGATCGCCGCCACGAGGACGACGAGAGGATCAGGCATGTTGGCTCCCCCGAAACGTTGGAGCCCGCTATGGGCGATCTCGCGCCGGCCCGGAGGCCTGGCGCATCGTAAGTCGAAGGTGGCTGCTGGCTCGGGCCGTCCCCGATCCGGGGAGTGTAGCGCAAGTCGGCCGGCGCCTCCGGCGAGGGTCATGCCCGGAAGACGCGGCCCATGAGCCGGACGTGGTCGAGGTCACGCGGAAGGAAGTCCTGCAGCATGATGCGCTGCGCGCCATGCCGCGCGAGGGCATCGACCCGCTCGTGCGCCTCGTCGGGGGTGCCCATGATCCAGCGGCCGCGGCGGGCCTCAAGCCACGAATCGCCGTCGGCCCCCGACTGCCCCAGCGTGACAAGCAGGTCCGCGACGCGCGCTCGCAGGTCGCCGGCGCTCTCCGCCACGAGGACCCCTGTCATGGCGGAGTACACGATCTCGTCGGGGTCTCGTCCCACCGCGCGACACGCGTCGCGGATCCGGCCGTACGCGGCGGGCGCGTCGTCGGGTGACGCGGAGAGCAGGTTGAACTCGTCGGCATAGCGGGCGACGAGATCCGCCATGCGAGGCATTCCCTTTCCGCCCAGGATGGTGTGCGGGTGACGCCGGCCATCCCGCCCGATCTCCCCGTGGCGCATCGCGCTGCGAACTCGCCAGTGCTCCCCGTCGTACGACCACCCGTCCGGCTCAGTCCACAGGCCGTGAAGGATGGCGAGCTCCTCGGCCAGCATGTCGTACCGCTCGGTGAGCGGCGGAAAGGGGATGCCGAGCTGAGCGTGCTCCTCGTCGTTCCAGCCGGCCCCGAAGCCCGCTTCGACCCGACCGCCGCTCATCTCGTCGACGGTCTGGATGACCTTGGCCAGGTTGCCGGGGATGCGGAAGGTGACCGGCGACACGAGCGTCCCGAGCCGGATGCGGTCGGTTTCGCGGGCAAGGCCGGCCAGGGTGGTCCAGGCATCGGTCGTCGGCAGGCCGGACTCGCCGGGGAAGCTGGCGTAGTGATCGGAGCGAAAGAAGGCTTCGAGCCCCGCTTCCTCGGCCGTGCGGGCGAGTGCCAGGATCTCGTCGTAGGTGAGCCCCTGCTGGGGCTCCGTCATGAGGGCATAGCGCATGCCCGCTAGCCTAGCCCGATGCGGCCGGAAGCGCCCTCAGATGTGGGTCGCGGGGGCGTAGCCGACGCGTCCGGCTCGATCGAGCCAGCGCGGCCGCGTGTCGCGCACCCGGTCGGCAGGAGCCAGCAGCTCCTCGTCCTCCCAGTCGTCGACAGGCTCCGCAACCTTCCGAGTGACCTCGGTCCGGTCGAAGTTGCGGTATTCGTCAAGCCAGGCAGAAAGCTCCATCTCCGAAGCCTAGGCCGCGGCCGCCGGACGCGGCATCCGTAGAACTACGGAGGGGCCCACGGAACGTCGGCTCAGGGATCGACGGCCCCCGCTGCACGGGTCCTCCGCGACGAGCCCAGGGCCTCCCGGTAGCCGGCCACGAACGATTCGAGGTCCACGCGGGCGATCGTGTCCGCGATGACGTCGAGTGGCAGGTCCTCGAGGCGCCTGAAGCGCAGGCAGGACTTGCCCATGTCGAGCTTCTTGCCCGACTCGGCGTACCGCGCCTTGAACCAGCGCTCGGTCCGCGGGCTGCCGTAGACGCTGTTGAGGTAGAGGCTCATGTAGTTCTTCTGGCTCGCCAGCGCGGCGAGGCCCAGGGGCTGCCCGTTGTACGTGTTCGGGAAGCGCTCCAGCGGGACGTACCATCCGATCATCCCGTACTGCATGCCCTCCTCGAAGCCGGCGGGAAGGTTGTTGCGCACCACCTCTCGGACTGCGTTGATCGCGGCCCGGCGATCCTCCGGCAGCGCCGCGATGTAGTCCTCGGCGGTCTGTGCGTCGCTGGTCACCATGTCGGGTTCGCGGCCTCCTCAAATGATCGGTGAGCTCCAGCCTAGCGCTCGCTCACGTCACGTCGTCGGTCGCATCGATCGCGCCGGCGGCACGGATCGTGGAGCGCACCGTTTCGGGATCGAACCCGCGACGCATGAGGAACATGCCGATGCGCTGGCGGGCTCGGCCGTCCTTCGGCAACGGCCGGCCGCGCAGGTGGGCCTCGAGCGCCCCGCGCGCCCGATCCGCCTCGGATCCCGGGAGCGACTCGTCTTCGGGCGGGCGCTCGGGACTGGCGTGCTCGTCGCGGTAGGCTTCGATCACTTCGTGGGGCACGCCGCTGCGGCGCAGCTCCGCCTCGATCAATCGCAGCCCGCGCGGCGCGTGTCGGTCGCGCTGCTCGCCCCACCATCGGGCGAACGCGGCGTCGTCCACGTAGCCGACCTCCGCGAGTCGATCGAGCGTGGCGGCGATGACCGACTCCTCCGCACCGGCGCGCCGGAGGCGACGATCGAGCTCCCAGCGTGTCCGCGGACGCGTGCCGAGAAAGCGGACGGCGATCTCCATCGCGGCCGTGCGGTCAGGCGGCTCGGACGGCTGACCGGCCTTGCGGCGGGATACGGACCGAGGCATCCGACCCGTTCGCTACTCGGCCTCGCTGATGCCGTCGACGCCGACCTCGATACTCGCCACCTTGCCGCGGATCTCGTCGTCGATGCGCTTGGCGATCTCCGCGTTGGCCTTGAGAAAGTCGCGCGCGTTCTCGCGACCCTGGCCGAGGCGCGTCTCACCGTAGTTGAACCAGGCGCCTGTCTTCGACAGGATGCCGGCCGCGATGCCGACGTCGAGCAGGCCGCCCTCGGTGCTGATGCCCTCGTTGTACATGATGTCAAACTCGGCGACCCGGAACGGGCTGGCGACCTTGTTCTTGACCACCTTGACGCGGGTGCGCGAGCCGACGGCATCGGTCCCCTGCTTGAGCGTCTCGATGCGCCGGATGTCCATCCGCACGCTGGCGTAGAACTTCAGCGCGCGTCCACCGGGCGTCGTCTCGGGGCTGCCGAACATGACGCCGATCTTCTCGCGCAGCTGATTCGTGAAGATGAGCGCGGTGTTGCTGCGGTGGATGGCGCCGGTCAGCTTGCGCAGCGCCTGGCTCATGAGCCGCGCCTGGAGACCGACGTGAGCGTCGCCCATGTCACCCTCGATCTCGGCGCGTGGCACGAGCGCGGCGACCGAGTCGACGATGACGACGTCGACGCCGTTGGAGCGGATGAGGGTCTCGGCGATCTCGAGCGCCTGCTCCCCGGTATCGGGCTGGCTGACGAGCAGCTCGTCCACGTCCACGCCGACGTTGCGGGCGTAGCCGGGATCGAGCGCATGCTCGGCGTCGATGAAGGCCACGACCCCGCCCAGCCGCTGGGCATTCCCTGCCACGTGATAGCAGAGCGTCGTCTTGCCGCTCGACTCCGGGCCGTAGATCTCCGTGATCCGGCCGCGTGGCACGCCACCGACGCCGAGCGCGAGGTCCAGTGCCACCGAGCCGGTCGAGATGGCGGGGACGTTCTGTGCCGCGCGGTCTCCGAGGCGCATGATCGAGCCGCGCCCGAACTGCTTCTCGATCTGGAGGATGGCGGCCTCGACCGCGCGTCCACGCTCGCCGTTCTTCTCTACCGGTACCTGGGCTGTTGCCACCGGTGCATCCATCTTGTGTTCCACTCCTGAAGTCAATCGTGTACGGGTCCCGGCGGCGGCGGGGGGCTGGTGCGGGTCACTCCTCGTCGCGGGGCTCGCGCTCCTTGCGCCTTGGCTTGATCACCTCGACCGAGGCCGGCGGCTCGTACGATGGTGTTGACGCGGGCGGGATCTTCGGCGCCTTCTCCTTGGCCTTGCGCTTCGGCTCCTTGCGGGGTCGATCTCTGCCCTTTGCCATGGCCCGAACCTCCGAATCTTCCGGGCCGGTCGAACTGCGCCGATCATGCGCCACCGGCCCTTACCAACCGATTACCCGCCGCTTACCGATCGGCAGCGAGGGCCCCATCCCAAGTCGACTTCGATTCTACGCCTCGCTTCGCGACAGCTCCCCCGTCGCGTTCTGCGCCATTCTACACCGTTGTCATACGCCGTCATACAATCCAGGTCGCCGATGTATAAGGCAGGTCCGCGCGTGGAGGCACTGCCCCGCGCAGGATTGTCCCGCAGATGAGGCTCCGCCGCGCGGGAACAGCTCCTCGCGTGCGTCGGGGCCTGACCTATCGGCACCGACCTGAGGCACGTCATCCGGCCGCATCGCGGCCGAAGGCACGCACGACGCCCTCGCGCAGTGCGGCGAATGACCCATCCGCAAGCGAGGCTCGCAGGCGCCGCATCAGCCCGAGCGTCCAGGTCACGTTGTGGACCGATGCGAGGCGGTATGCCAGAAGCTCACGCGCGCGGAACAGGTGGGCGAGATACGCGCGGGAATGGTTGCGGCATGCCTCGCAGACGCAACCAGCGTCGATCGGGCCGGGATCGTCCTGGAGCGCGGCGTTGCGCAGGTTCAGGCGACCCGCATCGGTCCAGACCTGGCCCGTTCGCGCCACGCGCGTCGGGAGGACGCAGTCGAACAGGTCAACGCCGCGCTCGACCGCCGTGAAGAAGTCGGCTGGCGAGCCGACCCCCATGAGATAGCGCGGGCGCAAATCGTCGCCGAGCGCGTCGGCAACCACCTCGAGCGTGGCGGCCATGTCGGCCTTCGACTCCCCCACCGAGAGCCCGCCGATGGCGATGCCGTCGAATGCCAGCGCGCCGATGGCAGCCACCGAGGCGCGCCGCAGGGAGGGATCCACGCCGCCCTGGACGATCCCGAACACCGCCTGGTCCGGCCGGCCGCCGGCCGCCAGCGAGCGATGTGCCCAGCGGTGCGTGCGTTCCATCGCATCGGCCACCTGCTCGCGCGGCAGGCCCGGATCGACGAGCTGGTCGAACGCCATCGCGACGTCCGAGCCGAGGAGTGCCTGGATCTCCATCGCGCGCTCGGGGGTGAGACGGTGCGTGGACCCGTCGAGATGCGACGTGAACGTGACCCCGTCGTCGTCGACGCGGCGCAGGTCGGCCAGGCTGAAGACCTGGAAGCCGCCCGAATCGGTCAGGATCGGCCCATCCCAGCCCATGAACCGATGCAGCCCCCCGAGGCGCGCGATCCGCTCGGCCGTGGGCCGCAGGTTGAGGTGATACGTGTTCCCCAGGATCATCTGGGCGCCGGCCGCCCTCAGGTCCCCCGGCGTCAGGGCTTTTACCGTCGCCTGGGTGCCGACCGGCATGAATTCTGGTGTCTCGATGGTGCCGCGAGGCGTCACAATGCTGCCCACCCGGGCGCGGCCGACCGCCGTCGGCCTGAACGAGTGAGTGATCGGAGCGGGCGTTGACACCGCCGGAGAGGATAGGCTACGTGCAACACGGAGAGGTGACCGTCGGGTGCGATTGACCGAATGGCCGCGCATGCCGTTCCTGAACGAGGAAGTCAAGGAATGGATCGCGATGGAGCTCGCCAGCCTCGGGGTGGAGGATCTGGCCGTGTATGCCCTGGAGGCCGGCACCGAGGGCGATGAGCGCCGCGTGATGGTGGCCACCGAGGTCGGCCTCCTCGATCATCGCTACGCCCCGTTTGGCTCGTCCGCCCGCTATCGCCTGGCGATGCTCATGTATCCGTGGCAGGTCCTGCGCGGCGTCGAGCTGCGCGCCGACACCTTCCGGCTGTGGGCGCGCGAGCACCGCACCCGCTGGTCGTTCCGCCTGCATCACCCACATTTCGAGGCCGCCACGGAGTCCCCGGACCTCGGACAGGCGCTGTGCGATCTCGCGCGCGTGTGCGCTGTGATGGCCGAGCCGTTCGGCGTGCCGGCCGGCCGCGTCTCGAGCGACGTGCCGGGCGTCATCCCCGGTGGTCCTCGCCCGCTCCCAGCCGTCGAGCCCACGCCCAAGCCCGACGCAGGCGAGGCGGAGGAGGCAACGGAAACCTCGGCGCAGGTCGTCGGGAAGTCCGAGACCGATGGGGACGCGGCGCCCGAGGCGGCCGACGACAAGGCCAAGCCCACCGCCGTGCCCATCGGCGACGGGGAAGAGGTCATCGAGCTATCAGTCGAGGACCGGGCCGCCGTGCCCACCCGCTCCGACGACCAGGCCTGACCCGTTCGGCGGCGGGATACCCGCCAACCGTGCAGGTGAACCACCTCGCCCGGCGATGCGCCACCGGAGCGTCCCGATTCACAGGGGCGTGAATCAGGACGGTTCGGGCGGGTTGATCGGCGCGCCATGCACGCCTCACATGAATCCGGCGGTTCAGACGATCAGCATCGCGTCGCCGAAGCTGAAGAACCGATACCCCTCGTCGAGCGCGGCGCGGTAGGCGCTCAGCAGCGCGTCGCGCGCCTCGAACGGTGTGGCGCCGGACATCCCCGACTGGACGAAGGCGGTCACCAGCAGCAGCAGCGAGCTGCGCGGCAGGTGGAAGTTCGTGATGAGCGCGTCCACGGAGCGGAACCGATGCGCCGGCGTGACGTACAGGTCCGTCCAGCCACTGTCCGCGCCGAGCCGCGCCGCCGTTTCCAGCACCCGCACGGTCGTGGTGCCAACGGCCACGACCCGCCGAGCGTCGCGAACCGCCATCCGGGTCGCGCCCGGGATCTCGTACCACTCGCGATGGATCCGATGCTCGTCGATGAACTCGCCTTCGAGCGGGCGGAACGTGTCGAGCCCGACGTGCAGGGTGACGGACGCGCGCCGGATCCCGCCCGCGTCCAGCGAATGGAGCAGCCCGGGCGTGAAGTGCAGGCCTGCCGTGGGCGCCGCCGCCGACCCCGGAGGGCGGGCGTACACCGTCTGGTATCGGTCCGGCGGCGCGGAGCGGTCCGTGATGTACGGCGGCAGGGGGACCTCGCCGGCCGCGTCCATGATGGCGTGCGGGTCGCCGACGAAGCGCACGGCGCGGGTGCCATCGCCGAGCCGCTCCCTCACCTCCAGTCGGTCGCCGCTGCGCAGCGTCACGACGTCGCCGACCGCGAGGCGACGGGATGGCCTGACGAGAGCCTCCCATCGCTCTCGACCAGGCTCGAGCGGCCGCAGGACGAGGATCTCCGCGGCGCCGCCGTTGCGCCTGACGCCACGCAGGCGCGCCGGGATCACGCGGGAGTCGTTGACCACCAGGAGATCGCCGGGGTCGAGCCATCGGCCCACATCCGCGAAGCGGGCGTGCTCGATGCCGCCGCTGGACCGGTCGAGAACGAGGAGCCGGGATGCGTCGCGGGGCTCCGCGGGCACCTGTGCGATGGCATCAGGCGAGAGGCTGTAGTCGAAGTCGTCGACTCTCAGGCGCGGCTGGCTCACCGCTAGAGCGTAGCGCCCGGCCGGAGGGACCGGCCGGGCGCCGTGAGTCGCGACTGCCGTCAGGCGAAGATGCCGCCCGGCAGCAGGCCCTGTGCGAAGTACACGACGAACGCCAATGCGACGATCCACATCAGCGGATGGATCTCGCCGATCTTGCCGAGGGCGACCTTGATCAGCACCCACGTGATGAATCCAGCACCGATGCCGTTCGTGATGCTGAATGTCAGCGGCATCAGCGTCAGCGTCAGCAGCGCCGGCAGCCCTTCCTCCACGTTGGTGAAGTCGATGTCCTTGATGAGCGAGGCCATCAGGTAGCCCACCAGCACGAGCACCGGTCCGGTGGCCACGAACGGGATGAGCGGGGCGAGCGGAGTGACGAGGATCGCAAGGAGGAATAGCGCGCCGACCACGACGGCCGTGAGCCCCGTCCGGCCTCCCTCCGCCACGCCCGCCGCGCTCTCGATGTAGCTGGTGTTCGAGCTCACGCCGGCCGCTCCGCCAGCAGCAGCACCCACTGAGTCGACCAGGAGCAGGCGCCCGATCCCAGGGACCCGCCCGCGCTCGTCGGTGAGGCCGGCCTGCTCCACGATCCCGGTGGCCGTTCCCATCGTGTCGAAGAAGTCGGTCAGCATGAAGGCGAAGATCGTGAGCAGCGCCGCCCCGATGCCGAGCGCCGTGAAGACCTCGCCGAGGTCGAACTGCCCGAGCGTCGCGAAGCTCGGCGCAATCTGGAAGGACTCCGGGGCCTCCGTGACGCCCAGCACGAATGCGATGATCGCCGTCACGATGATGCTGATGACAAGGGCGCCGGGCACCTTTCGCACGAAGAGCACGATCGTCAGAACGAGCCCGAGCAGAAACACGCCGAGTGGCGCCGTGGTCGGGAAGACGAAGAAGACCGGTACCGGCCCGTTCGCGTCAGCGTTGTTGACGATCAGGCCGGCGTCGACCAGCCCGATGAACAGGATGAAGAGACCGATCCCGACGCCGATCGCGCGCTTCAGGCCGAGCGGCACGGCGTTCATTACCGCCTCGCGCAGGCCGACCAGCACGAGCAGGAGAACGACCAGGCCCTCCAGGACGATCACGCCCATCGCGCCGGCGGGGCTGAGTCCCTGCCCGAGCACAAGACCGAATGCGACGGCTCCATTGATGCCGAGACCCGCGGCCAGGGCGATCGGGTAGTTGGACACGAGCCCCATCGCGATGCTCAGGACGCCGGCCACGAGCGCGGTTCCCGCGGCGACGGCCGCGGGATCGAGGCCCGTCGCCGCCAGGATGTTGGCGTTCACAAAGATGATGTAGGCCATGACCATGAACGTGGCCAGGCCTGCACGCAGCTCACGCCCAACGGTCGTCCCCCGCTCGGTGAGCTTGAAGAAGCCGTCCAGGCCACCACGCTCGGGTTCCAGCGCGGCGTCCCTCCGCGGCATCCCCGGGTCGTCTCGCCGCGGGACGTCGGCGTCGTCCCGTCGTACTGCCCCGGTCACATCTGCATCCACTCGGGCACCCTCCGCTCAATTGGCATGCACGAGCCCGACACCATGTTGGGCACCGATGCCGCTGCGCAGCCTACTCCCGAGTGGATCGCTGATGCGTCGCTTTTCAGCGGAGCAGCGTGGCCGCGGCTATCGGCGCATGAAGAGGTTCACGATGACGGTGAGGATCACGCTGATGACGATCATGGTCACGATCGGGATGTAGACGCCGCCACGCTCGCCCTCGATGGCGATGTCGCCCGGCAGGCGTCCGAACGGCAGCCGCACGCCAAGCATCGCCAGCCCCCCGACCACCGCCAGCACGATGCCAATGATCAGCAGGACTCTCCCGAGTTCGGGACTCATCTCGACATCATTGTGCATCGTCCATGATGGCGCGCATTGTTGGTGCATAGTTTGCTTCCTGTGGCTCGTGCTCGCCGCAGTCCTGGCAGGCTGCGGATGCACACAGGTGGGGTGCTTCAACCGGATCCAATTCGCTCCCGGCGCAGATCTGATGGCCGGCGTCGCCTACCAGGTGGATGCCTGTTTCGACGGCGCCTGTCACGAGGGGACTCTCGAGGCCGGCGACGATGGCACGGCCGGCGTCGAGGGAGCGCTGGCCCTGTGGGCCGATCGGGAATACAGTGGAGCTCAGACTCGCCGATGATCCAGGCGACCTCGGTGGCTTCCACGACATCACGTTCACGATCCGCGACGACTCCGACGAGCTCGTGGCGGACTATTCGAACTCGATCGAGCTCGTCCGCAGCGAGCCGAACGGTGGCTGGCCGTGCGGGCCGACATGCTGGTCGGCGGACGTCGGACCCTAGCCGTCGAAGAGGCCCGGCTGGGCAGATGCGCCCGCAGGCGACGTCAGCCCAAGGTGCTGCCAGCCGCTGGCGGTGAGCTGCCGGCCGCGCGACGTGCGCGCAAGCAGGCCGATCTGCATCAGGTACGGCTCGACGACGTCCTCGATCGTCTCGATCGGCTCCGAGACGGTCGCCGCCATGGTCGCCAGGCCAACCGGGCCGCCGCCGTGGTGGTCGGCCATCGCCTGCAGGAGCTGTCGATCCATGGCGTCGAGGCCGCGTTCGTCGATCTCGAGCAGGCGCAGCGCATCGCCCGCCAGCGTCTCGGTTACTCCCCCATCGCCGCCGCCGCGGACCTGGGCGTAGTCGCGCACTCGCTTCAGCAGCCGGTTGGCGATCCTCGGGGTGCCGCGCGAACGCCCGGCGACCAGCGCGGCGGCCTCATCGGTCAGGGAGATGTCCAGGATCTCGGCGGATCGGCGGAGGATGCGCTCGAGCTCGGTCTCGCTGTAGTAGTCGAGCCGATAGGTCACGCCGAAGCGGTCGCGCAACGGGCCGGTGATGCTCCCGACCCGGGTGGTCGCGCCGATGACCGTCACGTGCTCGATCTGGAGCCGCACCGTCCGCGCGCCGGGGCCCTTCCCCAGCACCACGTCGAGGGCAAAGTCCTCCATGGCCGGGTACAGGATCTCCTCGACGGCGTGGCTGAGCCGATGGATCTCGTCGATGAACAGCACGTCGCCCTTGCCCAGGGCGGTCAGGACGGCGGCCAGGTCGCCGGCCCGCTCGATGGCGGGGCCCGAGGTCGTGCGAATCTGCGCGCCCATCTCGGCGGCCACGATGTTGGCCAACGTCGTCTTGCCCAGCCCGGGTGGCCCGTACAGAAGGATGTGGTCGACCGGCTCGGACCGATGCTGTGCCGCGTCGATCAGGATCGCCAGGTTCTCCTTCACCCGGTCCTGGCCGGCGAACTCGTCGAGCCGTCGCGGACGAACCGTCGACTCGAGCGCGAGCTCCTCGTCGGCAATCTCGGCGGTCGTGATGCGCTCGATCGTCATCGGACGTCGTGCTGGGCGTCGCGCAGGTCAGCGCGGGGGCTCATCGGCGCCAAATCGAACACATGGCCGATTCTAGACTCATGGTAGCGGTGTCGGCCCCGGAACGCGCTCAGGCTCGGTCGCTCCGACCGCTCCGTCGGGGTGGAGGGTGACGGTCATCGTCAGCTCCTCGCCCGACGCCATATCGACATACACCCGCGCACTGGTTCGGTCGGAGAGGCCCGGGCAGTCGACGTCGGGCGGACAGAAGCCCCCGTACCGCACCTCGAAGTCGTCGACGCCGCTCACGAAGGTGAGCCGATCCCGGACCGCGCGGATCGCCATCTCGCACGTCAGCTCGGGCTGCGGCTCCATGCCCGCGGTGCTGCACCTGGGGATCGCCGAGCCGGCCACGCAACGAGGACCGCGCTGATTGCCGCGGTGGTGACGACGGAGGCGACGTCCGCGCGCATGATCCGCGTTATCGTCTCCTATCGCTCTTCCGCGGCGTCGACAAATCGAACATGTGAGCGATTCTAGCCTCAAAGGCCCGGGCGCCCGAGTGCTTCCGTCCGATCGGCGTGGCGAGCGCCCGGCTGCATGCCCACAACGGCCGTTCTCATACCATGCGCTCCAGATCCGCGGGCGTGTCAACGTCCGGGGCATGTTCCCCCACCTCGATCGGCGTCACGAGGTGCCGGTTTCCGCGGATGAGGTAGCGGAGGCCCTCGTCCCCGGTCGTTGCCGCGGCCATCCCGAAGGCGGATCGCTCCAGGAGGACGGGCGGACCCAGGAGGCCGGCGGCACGGGCCGCCACGATCGGCCGTTCGCCGCGGGCGTGAAGGATGTCCGCCATCACCGCGGCCGGGACGGTTGGTTGATCGCCGAGCAGGATCAGCGCCGCGGTGGCCTCATCGGGAACGGCCGCGAGTCCCAGGCGAAGGGAGCGGCTCAATCCTTCTGCCGGCGCGTCGTTGACGACGACGGTCACCCCGGCTGGTGGTGGAACGGCCGACGGCAGGACGACCACGACGCGCCACAGCCCCGCGTCGCGCGCCAGACGGACCACTGCATCGAGCAGTGTGCCGGCGCCGAACGGGGCCAATTGTTTCGGCGAACCGAAGCGGGTCGAGGCACCTGCAGCGAGGATGACGGCGGCAGTCTGCACGAGCCTATTCTGGACCTGTGCGGCCGCACAGCGACCGCGTGGTAGGGAGTAGCCCGTCGGAGGACCGGCCGCGTACCATCAGCGCCGATGAGCGACACGCGCGGAGTCAACCGGGCTGAGAGCAGGGCGCCAGGACGGTGAGCGACCCGTACGACCTGCTGATCGAGAACGGCACGGTCGTCGACGGGAGCGGCGAGCGTGGTTTTGCGGCGGCGGTCGGCGTGCGAGGGGATCGGGTCGAGGTGGTCCATGGCGAGATGGACGAAGCGGTCGCGGCCGGGCGCCGCATCGACGCGACTGGCCTCATCGTGTCTCCCGGCTTCATCGACCTGCACAGCCACTCCGGGCTGATGATCTTCGCCGATCCGCTCCACGAGCCGAAGGTGCGCCAGGGCGTGACCACCGAGGTGATCGGCGTCGACGGGCTCAGCTATGCGCCGATCCCCGATCCGGCCGATCTTGACGCGCTGGCGCATATGAATGCCGGCCTGGATGGGCGGCCGGACATCGCATACGACTGGTCGAGCGTCGAGAGCTACCTGGACCGGCTCGACGGGCTCCATCCATCGGTGAACCTGGCGTTCATGGTCGGCAACAGCGCGCTGCGAATGGCCGCAATCGGCTGGGAAGACGTCGAGGCCAGCGAAGCGGACGTCCAGAACATGCAGGCGATGCTGCGAGAGGCGATGGAGCAGGGCGCCATCGGTCTTTCGTCAGGCCTTGACTACCCGCCCGGCGCCTTTGCGACGACCGACGAGCTGGCCCAGCTCACGAACGAGGCCGCGCGCCACGGCGGCTTCTACCACACGCACGTGCGCTACTCGCTCGGCGACCGTTACCTGGACCCGTTCAGGGAAGCCATCGACATCGGGCGCGCCGGCGAGGGCGCAACGCACATCACCCACTTCTACCACCGGCAGACATTCCCCGGCGGGCCCGGTCCGATGCTGGCGCTCGTCGACGACGCCCGCGCCGAAGGCCTCGATGTCACCTTCGACACCTATCCCTACGAGTGGGCCAGCACCCGGCTCCTGATCATGATCCCGCCATGGGTCCAGGCGGGTGGACCGGCGCGAACCAAGTCCCGATTGTCGGACATGGGTGTGCGCAACCGCATCCGGCGGGAGCTCGCCGAGCGCGGCGTGCTCTACGCCGGCCGGCGTGCCTGGGACGACGTGCGGCTGGGCGCCTTCACGCGCCCGGAGCTGCTCCGGTGGGAGGGCCGCACGCTCGGGGACGTGATCGCCGAGCGCGGGGAGGATTCGGTGGACGTCCTGTGCGATCTCCTGCTCGAGGAGGACCTGCGAGTGAACCAGGTGACGCCCGGTCCCTGGACCGAGTCGCTCCGCGAGTTCATCCGCCATCCGGTCGGGATGATCGGCACCGACTCCACCTTCGTCGGCGACAAGCCCTCGCCACGCACGTACGGCTCATTCCCGCGCGTCCTCGGCCAGTTCGTACGCGAGGAGGCGCTGGTCAGCCTGGAGGAGGCGGTCCGCTCGATGACCTCGGCCGCGGCGGCGCGTATCGGCCTTTCTGACCGGGGCCTCATCCGTGACGGCCTTGTGGCCGACCTGGTCGTCTTCGACCCGGAGCGTGTCCGCTCCAACGCGACGTACGACGAGCCGCGCCAATACCCCGACGGGATCGAATGGGTGGTCGTCGCTGGCGACATCGTGGTGCAGCGCGGCGAGCACACCGGTGCACGACCAGGACGGGTCTTGCGCTCCGGCCGATAATCAGCCCTCGCGTTGCACCCCGGCATCGTGCCCGAGCCCGTGGGAGCGCGAAGCAATGGAGACGGATGTGCCCGCCGCCGCAGATGTCGCCGCGCTCGCCCTGCAGGCCCTGCTCGACGAGCTGAGCAGCCTTCGGAGCCGCCACTTCGAGCGGCTGTCCTCGCTCGAGGCCGGATGGACCACGCGCGTGGCCGCTGCCCAGTCCGAGGCGATGGCGCTCCTGGCCGCCGCGAACCGACTCGATGTCTACGAGTCGGCCACGCAGCGCCTCGCCGCTGTCTGCGTGAGCCGCGAGATTCCGCAGCCCGCCCGAGCGGCCGCCTACGCGGCCCTGGTCGGTCTCATCGCCAGCGACCTGCTGCCGTATGCCACCTTCCGTGTCCTGTTCGAGTCATGGGAGGCGGGGTTTGGCGGCTGGGTCGACTCGTCGGCGATCGTTCATGGCGAAGAGGTCCTCTTCCACATCGACTGAGGGCTCAGATCGCCATCTCCGCTCCGGGCCGCCCGGTTGTACGATTGGGCCGATGGAGCGTCGGAGCCTGAACGTCCGCACCCTGCCGCCCGGCGTCGCCACCCCTGGCACCGCGCCGCCGGACACGATGCCGCTCGTCATTCCGACCGATGCTCCCGCCCCCGGCCGCGCGCGACCCGCAGGCCCCTTCCGTCGCGAGGGCCCGGCCAAGCTGACCGGCGCGGCGAAATACGCCGACGACCTCGTCTTTCCCGGCGCCTGGTTCGGCGCCACGATCCGATCCACGCAGCCCCGCGCGCGCCTGCTGGGCATCGACCTGGACGACGCATTCGACTGGAAGCGCGTGGTTGTCGTCACCGCCGACGACATCCCCGGCGAGAACGTGGTCAGCCTCATCGACGACGACCAGCCGGTGCTCGTTCCCGTCGGCGGGGAGATCCGCCACCAGGCCGAGGCCTGCGCGCTGATCGCGGCGCCAGACCGGGCAACCCTGCGCGAGGCCAGGCGCCGCGTACGCCTGCGCACCGAGCGCCTCCCGGCCGTCTTCGACCCCCTCGAGTCGGACCGCGAGTTCGCCCACTACACGGTCGAGCGCGGCGACGCGGCGGAGGCGATGAAGAGCGCCGAAATGGTCATCGAGGGCACCTACCGCGTGGGTCACCAGGAGCAGCTGTACATCGAGAACCAGGCGATGATCGCCGTGCCCCGCGAAGACGGCGGCGTCACGGTGCACGGATCGCTCCAATGCCCGTACTACATCCACAAGGCGATGAAGCGGGCGCTGGCCATGGGCGACGAGCTGGCGGTGGTTGTCCAGGCCGAGACCGGCGGCGGCTTCGGCGGCAAGGAGGAGTATCCGAGCGTCATCGCGCTGCATGCCGCACTGCTGGCGCTGAAGTGCCACAAGCCGGTGCGCATGATCTACGACCGCCACGAGGACATCAGCGCCACGACCAAGCGGCATCCGGCCGTCGTGCGCTATCGGTCCGGGGTCGGCCCAATCGGCGAGCTCGTTGCGCAGGAGATCGAGGTGATCATGGACGGCGGGGCGTACTGCACGCTCACGCCGGTCGTCCTCTCCCGCGGCGTCCTGCACGCGGGTGGCCCGTATCGGTGCGAGAACGTGCGCATCACCGGGCGTGCGATGGCCACGAACACTCCGCCCAACGGCGCGTTTCGCGGCTTCGGCGCGCCACAGACCGAGTTTGCGGCCGAGATGCAGATCAACCGCATCGCCGAGGCGCTCGACGCATCGCCCCTCGACCTTCGACGTCGCTGGGTCTACCGCGAGGGCGACGTCACTCCCACCGGCCAGGTCCTCCGCGAGAGCGTCGGCGGGATCGAGGTGCTCGAGGCGGCGGCGGAGGCGGCGGCCTTCGATCGGCATGCGGGCCAGACGCGCGCCATCCGGGAGGGCCGGTCCGATAGCGCCCGCGTCGCCTCCGGCATCGGCCTCGCGCTGGCGTGGCACGGCGCCGGCTTCACCGGCTCGGGCGAGGTCAAGCTGGCGTCGGTCGCAAGTCTCGAGCTCACCGATGACGGCCGCATCCGCGTCCTGACGGCCTCGACAGAGATGGGCCAGGGCACGAAGACGATCTTTCCGCAGATCGTGGCCGATGCGCTGGGCGTCGAGTACGGCGAGGTCGAGATCGCGCCGCAGGACACCTCGATCGTCCCTGACTCCGGCCCCACCGTGGCGTCGCGCACGGCAATGGTGGTCGGCGGTCTGCTCATCAAGGCCGCCGAGAACCTGCGCGTCCGCGTGGAGCACGCGACGGGGCGGTCGTTTGCTTCGTCGTACCGCGAGGCAGGACCGATGCGGGTGGACGAGCAGTTCACGCCTTATCCCGGCGTGCCGTTCGACGATAAGAAGTACACCGGTGATGCGTACCCCGCCTTCGGCTGGGCCGCGGCCGTGGCCAAGGTCGACGTCGACCTCGACACCGGCGAGGTGGCGGTGCGGGAGTGCGTCAATGCCGACGACATCGGCCGCGTCATCCACCCGATCATGGCCGAGGGCCAGGTGGAGGGTGGGACGCTCCAGGCCATCGGCTACGCCACGATCGAGGAGATGAAGCTTGTCGACGGCCGCTACCTGAACGACCGCCTGGCCACCTACCTCATCCCGACCTCGCTGGACGCGCCGCGGCTGACATCCATCCTTGTCGAGAAGCCGTTTTCAGGTGCCCCGCACGGCGCGAAGGGAGTCGGCGAGCTGCCCATGGACGTCGGCGCCCCCGCCGTCGTTGCCGCCATCCACGACGCGACCGGCGTCTGGATCCACGACCTGCCGGCCACGCCGGAACGCATTCTGGCAGCCATGACTGGCGGCGAGATGCCACCGGCGCCCGGCATCTCGCTCGAAGAGCCATCGCCAAGAACACCCCCGATCGAGAACCTGCCACCCGGCGGAGATGAGATGCCCTTCCGAGCGCCCACGGATCCCCGGGAAGGCCGCTCATGACCGGGCGCGACGGCGGGTTGGCTCACCACTGGGACTATCGGCCACTCCTTGGCCAAATGGCCCACACGCGGATCACGAACAGCCACGTAGGGGCGTTTGGTTGGCCCTCAATGTCAGCCGCGAACCACGATCAGCCATTCATTGGCCGATACGCCCAGCAGCGGACCAAGCTCGTGGGTGCCTCGTGAGCTTCGCCTTTACCGTCAACGGCGAGCCCGTCGAGGTCGAGGCCACCGGCATGCGGCGCCTCCTCGACGTGCTGCGCGAAGATCTCGCGCTGACCGGCACGAAGGAAGGCTGCGGTGAGGGCGAGTGCGGAGCCTGCTCCGTCCTTCTGGACGGTGCCGTCGTCGACGCCTGCCTCGTCCCGGTGAGCCAGGCGCAGGGCGCATCGGTCCAGACGGTGGAAGGGCTGGCGACGAACGGGAGCCTCGACGTGCTGCAGCAGGCCTTCCTGGAGACCGGCGGCGCGCAATGCGGCATCTGCACGCCGGGAATGCTGATGGCCGGCCAGGCCTTCCTTGTATCGGGCGCGGATGCCACCGACGAGAACATCCGCCACGCGATCGCCGGCAACCTGTGCCGCTGCACCGGGTACACGAAGATCATCGAGGCCATCGCCCTCGCCGCGGAACGGAGCCCACGCCGATGACCCAGCGACCTGAATCGATCCCCGAAGCCCTGGACGAGTACGACGTCACGCTGGCACTGACGCCCGGCCAGCTCCTGCTCGTGGCGGTGGGCATCTACCTCCTGATCCGATTCCTGCGCGGCCTGCGGAACTGACCCCACCGATGCCGAACGCGATCGAGCCCCCGTCCGAATCCCCTGCCCGCCTCGGGGCCGCCTACGCACTGCTCGCGGATGCCGACGTCGATAGGCCGTGGCGGCCCATCGCGGGCGGCACGGACCTCATGGTCCAGGTGACCGGCGAGATCGGTGAGCCGCCGGAGCGCGTGCTCGACATCTGGGCACTCGACGAGCTGCGCGGCATCGACGTCGAGTCGGATGCGCTCGTCCTCGGCGCACTCACGACCTACACCGAGCTTCGCCGCTCCCCCGTCGTGGCCGAGCACCTCCCGTCCCTCGTCGAGGCCGCCGCCACCATCGGTGCCGCGCAGATCCAGAACCGCGCCACGATCGGTGGGAACGTCATGAACGCGTCGCCGGCCGGCGACACGCTGCCGGTCCTCCTGGCATGTGGCGCGGATATGGTGCTCGGATCGGCATCCGGTGAACGCACCGTGGGCGCCGATGCGTTCTGGACCGGCTATCGGACGACGGCACGTCGCCTCGATGAGCTCCTGCTGCGCATCCGCATCCCGCTTCCTCCAGGCCGGCAGGTTCGGTTCCGAAAGATCGGGACGCGACGGGCGCAGGCCATCAGCAAGGTGGTGATGGCGGTCGCGTGGCGTGCATCGGCCGTCGATCAGCCCTGGACAGAGGTGCGCCTCGCGCTCGGCTCAGTCGCGGCGACGACGGTTCGCGCTCAAGGCGCCGAAGCCGTCCTCGAGGGCGCCTCACCGACCCGCGAAACGGCCGATGCCGCCACCGCGGCGCTGGTCGCGGAGCTTCGTCCGATCGATGACGTCCGCTCGACCGCCGACTATCGACGGGCGGTGGCTGGTCGCGTCCTGCATCGGCTCATCCGGGACGCCGGAGGCTGGTGATGACCGACCGTGCCGACGGCCTCCCGTCCGGTACGGTCAGCGATGCACTTCCTCGTCCGCTTCCGCATTGGGCGCATCGACGAGGCATCATGCGACGCGTGAGAGTCGGCCAATCGACACTCGGAGCGTCTGCGATGCGTCCCTGGCCTGAGCCATGACGGATTCGCGACGCAGCACGGCCCCCGTGCCGACCGAGGTGGCCGTGTTCGCCACGGCGGCGGATTTCCGCGCCTGGCTGGAAGAGAACCACGGCTCTGCCACCGAGCTCTGGGTCGGCTACTACAGGAAGGGCGTGCCAAAGCAGTCGCTCACCTATCCAGAGTCAGTCGAAGAGGCCCTCTGCTTCGGCTGGATCGACGGGCTTACCCGGCGGGTCGACGACGAGGTGTACACCACCCGTTTCACCCCGCGCCGGCGGACGTCGAACTGGAGCGCGATCAACGTCGCGAAGGTCGGGGAGCTGACTGCCGCCGGGCGCATGCATGCCGCCGGCCTGCGCGCCTTCGAGGAGCGACACCGGCGGACGTCATCCTCGCCCTCTTCAACGGAATGAGCGGGCACACGGGTCCCGATCGCGCCGCGGGCCTGTGAGCACCACGGAACGGACCATGGAGGCCGAGCGCAAGGTCTCGACGCTCGAGCTGTTCTTCGACCTGACGGCCGTCCTCGCCGCCGAGGGCCCTCACGGATGCGCCGGACTTCGCGGCCGCCGGCGCTCGGCCTCCAACGGTACGCCCAGGTCGACCTCGTCGGCTTCCTGATCGTGTTCACGTGCATGATCCTGATGCGGTTCGGCCTCTAGCCGATCCCGAACGCGCGGGCGGCGGCCGTCGCCGCTGCGGCCAGCACGACCACGAGGAGGATCGGCGTCCGCAGCCAGATAGCCACCGCGCCAACCGCCACGCCGATGACTCGCGCGTCGAGGGCGAGGCTGCCGTCGGCCTGGAAGGTCAGGACGGCGACGAGCGCCGCGAGCAGGGCGGCGGGCAGTAGCGCGACGACGCTCAGCACCCGCTGGGGCAGCTGACGCCCTCCCAGGATCACCGGGCCAGCCGCCTTGATCGCGATCGTCGCGCCTGCCACGGCGAGAACCGTCACCCATGCGGAGGTCATCGATGCCACAGCCCGACGAGCGCCGCTGCCGCGGCCGCGATGATCGGCAGGCCGGCCGGCGTCAACGGCACCAGGCCCAGGGCAACCGCGGCGCCGAGCAACGCGACGAGCTGCGAGCGCCGGTCGCCGAGCTGCGGCCAGACGAGCGCCAGGAAGAGCGCGGCCAGCCCGCCGTCCAGCCCGAGCGAGTTCGGATCGCCGATTGCCGACCCACCCAGCACCCCGATCACCGTCCCTCCGACCCAGGCAAGCCACATGACCGCGCCGGCCACGATCAACGTGCGGATGTCGAACCGGCCGCCGCGTCGCGCGGCCACCGCCCACGACTCGTCCACCACCAGCTGCGATGCGAGGAAGCGACCGAGCGCGCCCGAGCGCATCGACGGCGCGACGGACACGCCGATCGGCAGGTAGCGAAGGTTGAGCAGGACCGCGGCGAGGATCGCCGCCACCGCGTTGCCGCCGGCCGAGAGGACCGAGAGGACGGCGAATTGGGCGGATCCGGCAAAGGTCGTCGCGGACATCACGATCGCAGCGACGCCGCCGAATGCCGGGTCGGACGCGGCCAGCACCCCGAACGAGATTCCGAACATGCCAATCGCCGCCGCAAGCGGCAGCGCCAGCATGATCGGGTTTCGGGCCGGCTCGTCGTCGGCCCGCGGCTGGGGCGCTTCACCGAACGGAAAGTGTGGCTGTCTATCGTCAAGGGCCATGGCCCGAGGGTGCCACAATCGGCCGCGTGTGGCAGAGTTGCCCATGACCGAGCCAGATTCCACCCATCCATGCACCGGGAGGCTGGTAACACGGCGCAACATTCATCGCCCCCGGGCACGCTTTTCACCGCCGGAATGCCAGCGCGGGTCTTGGCGGCGATCGGACCGATTCGGCTCGGCATTCACGCTCAGTAGTCGGTTGCGCTCCGCTGCGCTCGCATAGTAACCCGTATTACCAGTCCGGGGACGAATGGCCGATCGGGAACCGGCGTTGCCTCCGGGCGCCTGGCCGAACGGGAGCGCGGCTGCCGATCGTCGAGGCTCACGAACGCAGGGTGCCACAATCGAGCTCGCATGAAGGACCCGAACGGCCGCCGGCCAGAACGTATACGACGACCCGGAGTTCTTCGCCGGCTACTCGCAGCTTGAGCGCTTCGGCGAGAACTGGGGCACGGCGTACGAGCACGGCGCCTTCGTCGCACTCCTGCCCGACGTTGCCGGAAGCCGGGTGCTCGACCTGGGCTGCGGCACCGGCCAGCTCGCAGTACACATTGCCGAGGCCGGCGCGGCCGAGGTCATCGGCCTGGACCTATCCCAGCGGATGCTCGCGGTCGCGAGGGTTGAACGAGCGCACCCGCGGGTGACGTACGTCCAGGCATCGATGGACGAGGCCGACTTTCCGGCCGGCCGGTTCGATCTCGTGGTGAGCTCGCTCGCCCTCCACTACGTCGAAAACTACGCCGGACTCGTTCGTCGGATCGCCGATTGGCTGGTTCCCGGAGGGATGCTCGTCTTCTCGACCGAGCATCCGATCTTCCTCGCACGCGCCTCCGACGACGGCTGGGTCCGCGACGGAGTCGGGCTGCCGCTGCACTGGACGATCGACCGGTACGGCACCGAGGGCCTGCGCGAGCAGCACTGGTTCCGCGACGGCGTCCAGAAGTTCCACCGCACGCTCTCGACGCTCCTCAACGGTCTCGTTGATGCCGGCTTCGTCATTGAGCGTGTCGTCGAGCCGATGCCGGATGACGAGGCCCTCCGCCGCCGGCCGGACTGGATCCACGAGCTGAAGCGCCCGATCTTCCTGCTCGTCCGCGCACGCAGGCCATGACCCGGCACAATGCGCGCATGACAGATGCGCCATCCGTCGTCGAGTTCACGCGTGGCAGCGAGCATGTCGAGGAAGTCCTGACCCCCGCGGCAATGGACTTCGTCGCCAAGCTGCATCGGTCCTTCAACCCCGAGCGGGAGCGCCTGCTGGCCGACCGCGCCTTCCGCCAGGCTCGAATCGACGCCGGCGAGACTCCCGACTTCCTGCCCAACCCGATCGAGAGTCGCGATCCGGACTGGCGCGTCGCGCCCGCACCACCGGACTTCGACGATCGCCGCGTGGAGATCACCGGCCCGGCCGAGCCGAAGATGCTGATCAATGCGCTCAACTCGGGCGCATCGGTCTTCATGGCCGACTTCGAGGATGCCCTCTCCCCCACCTGGGACAACGTGGTGACCGGGCATTGGGCGGTGTCGGAGGCCGTTCGACGACGCCTCACCTTCCAGACCGATGAGAAGGCGTACGCCCTCAACGAGGCCGTGGCCACGCTCTGCATCCGTCCCCGCGGATGGCACCTGGTGGAGGCTCACGTCCTGGTGGGCGGCGCGCCGATCAGCGCCAGCATCTTCGACTTCGGGATCTGGTTCTTCCACAACGCCCGCGAGCTGCTGGACCGCGGATCGGGCCCGTACCTGTACCTGCCGAAGCTCGAGAGCCACCTCGAGGCAGCGCTCTGGAACAGGATCTTCGTCGCCGCTCAGGAGGCGCTCGACGTCCCGCAGGGATCCATTCGCGCAACGGTTCTGATCGAGACGATCCTGGCCGCCTTCGAGATGGACGAGATCCTGTTCGAGCTGCGCGAACACGCCGCCGGCCTCAATGCCGGTCGCTGGGACTACATCTTCAGCATCATCAAGAAGTTCCGGTCGCGGCCCGACATGGTGCTGCCGGACCGGTCAGCGGTCACGATGACCGTGCCCTTCATGCGCGCCTACACCGAGCTGCTCGTGCAGACCTGCCATCGGCGCGGCGCTCACGCCATGGGCGGCATGGCAGCTTTCATCCCGTCGCGCCGCGATCCCGAGGCCAACGAGCGGGCGCTGGCCAAGGTGCGGGAGGACAAGGAGCGCGAGTCCTCCGTCGGATTCGACGGCACCTGGGTCGCCCATCCCGACCTCGTGCCGGTGGCCCGCGAGATCTTCGACTCGGTCCTCGGCTCACGTCCAAACCAGAAGGATCGACGGCGCCCCGAGATCGCCGTCACTGCCCCCGACCTCGTCGACGTCCGCATCCCGGACGGGGCCGTCACCGAGCGCGGGGTGCGCGCCAACGTGTCGGTCGGCCTCTCGTATCTCGCATCGTGGTTGGCGGGCAACGGCGCCGCCGCCATCAGCAACCTGATGGAGGACGCCGCGACTGCCGAGATCTCTCGCTCGCAGCTATGGCAGTGGCGAACCCACGCGGTCCCTCTCGACGACGGTGCGCCGATGACGGCCGAGCGCTACACCGCCATCCGCGACGAGGAGCTCGCCACGCTGCGCTCATCGCTCCCGGACTACCCCTGGGCCGATGCCGCTGCCCTCCTCGACGAGCTCGTCCTCTCCGACGACTTCGCCGAGTTCCTGACCCTGTCGGCCTACGACAGACTCGGGTGACCGTTCAGGGACCCAAGGCTCGCGCATACGCCCATCAACGTGGCTGAAGGTTTCGTCAGCCTCGCGGCGGGTCGAAGATCATGTGCATCCGCCCCTTCCCGACCGCGTGCTCGTGCCTGCGGCAGATTCCCATGGGCGTGCCGATGATCCTGAACTGGGGATCCCGGAATCCGAATGAGACCGTGCGCAGCGCGCGCTCGGAGCAGCCCTCGACGTTGCAGTGCCTGCGGACCATGTGCTCGCGGTACTCGGCGATCCTGATCGGCGCCCCGCACGAGCAGTCGATCCGCGTCTGGAAGATGTCGCGGTCCACGTAGCTCACCCAGCGGATGATAGAACACCCGTTCTAATCAATCGCCCAACGGTCTCGCACGTTACGTGATCCTCGCCGACCCCGAGGGCAACCGCCTCTGCGTGGTCGATACGACCCGCTAGGTCGTCCGGCGGCGGTCAGGAGCAGGCTCCCACTCGAAGGTGGTCGACCCGTTATCGAGACCGAATCGGCGCGCGAGATCGGCGAGACCGCGGCCCAGCGCTGCAACTCGCTCTGCATCGTCGTCGATGAAGCGGTACACGGCGATCGTCGGTCCGTAGGTGCGCTTGAAGTAGTCGCGGAACTCCTCGGGCGTACCGAACTGATCGACCGTCAGGCTCTGCACCTTGACTTCGACACCGGTCACGCGATCCCCGAGCAGCGCGCGGACGTGGGCTTCGCTCCCCGCAGCGGCAGAGACTAGGCCCCGGGAGCGGCGGCGGCGCGTATGGCTTCATCGGCCGATGGCGTACGTCAGGCGGATGCGTCGTCGAGCGGTTCCGCCACCTCGCGCGCCATCGCGGCGACGCCCTCCGCACCGGCGGCGGCCGGAACGCCCAGGATGACGTGGTTCGCGCCCGCTGCCACGAAGCGCTGAGCGATCTCAAGCGCGGTCCGCCGGGTCTCCGCCGATGTCCCGCAGTCGAGCTGCGCGGCGAAGGTGAAGTCGTTTGGGTCGCGTCCGGCAGCCTCGAGCGCGCGGCGGATCTCTTCGCGTTTCTCCGCGAAGTAGACGACGTCGCCCGGGCGATTCCCGGGCATGGGCCAGCCCTCGGCGTATTCGACGGCGAGCCGAATGCCGCGAGGACGCTGGCCACCGAGCCAGATCGGCGGGCCACCGGGGCGTATCGGCGGCGGCTCGTTCGTCGCGCCGCTGAGCGGGAACTGCGGATCGTCCAGCGTGACGCCATGCCTTTTCGTGCCATCGGGTCCGAAGAGGGCTGAGACCACCCGAACCGTGGACTCGAGCCGGTCGAATCGTTCGCGCATCGGCGGCAGCCGGATCCCGAACGCGTGGTGCTCCCCCTCGTGCCAACCGGCGCCGATGCCCAGGATGAACCTGCCGCCGGTCACGTTGTCCAGCACGGTTGCGGATTTCGCCAACACGGCGGGATGGCGAAAGGTTGCGGACGCCACGGCGATCCCGAGCCAGCGCCGCGGAACGCGATGCGCAAGCGCCGCGAGCGTCGTGAACGGTTCGAATGCGACGCCTCCCCGCTCCCGGCCGGCGTCCGACAGGTGATCGCTCATCCACGCGGCGTCGAATGCGGCGAACTCCCCGGCGCACGCCCACATGCCATCGAGCGTCGGCCAGTCAAGGCCGACGGAGCCCGTCGCCGAGACGCGGAAGCCAACTAAGCCTGGCCGGCTGCGCTGCTCACTCACCCGCGCAGGATCGCACGACGCGCTATCACCCGCCGATGATCGCCAGGTGGCGTGATCCGCCACAATCCTTGCATGCGGCCCATTCTGCTTGGCGTGGTGTTGGCGTCAGCGGTCCTCGGGTGTGCGCCCGTGGCACCGCTTGAACCCCGGTGCGTCGACCTCGACGCCGAGCTATGTGACGCCGCCTGGCAGCTCGCTCAATCGCACCTCCAGCCGGGTGATGGTGCGATCCAGGACGCGGTGGTAGGTCGTGCCGGTGGGGCCGCAACCTGTCACCCGGTGCCCTGCCCCGAGTCGATCGCCGCGACGGTCTATTACCCCTCGGGCGTCTTGCAGGAGGTCAATCTGCAGGTCACAGGCGGCCTCCGGGTCACGGACGCAAGGCGCGTGGTGCTGGCAAGTCCCCCTCCCGATGGCGGAAAGCCGGAGCAGGCGCCTTGACCGATGCATGCCGGGAATCGAATCATCGACGTGGCTGGTCGGCAGCAGTTCGAGGCCCGAGGTGCTCAGCCGCCGTCGGCGACTCGGTAGATCTCCAGCTCGGGCTCACCGCTGGCGTGGTCGTTCACGACGGCGAACGGGTCTCCGTCGGCGAGTGATCGGTACTCCTCGCGGAGCGCGCCTGACGGGTACCGACGGCTGTTGCCGACCGTCAGGATGATGTAGTTCCGCTCGGCGGTGAGGAGGCGCGCGCGGCCGCTGTCCGGTGGAAGGGCAAAGTGGTACGTGGCGCAGCCGGAATACCAGGTCAGCTGTGGCGGCGGATAGCCCAGGATCGCGCACGCCTCATCGCCCGCATCCCGACGGATGAGCCTGGCGGCGTCGATGAGGTCGTACTGGTTCGGCGCCGCTACGGCCTGGCGGCGGAGCTCCTGTGCAGCGCTGCCCACCCCGGTCACCGTGGCCACGATCACCACCGCCGCGGCGACCGCGGCCCGCGAGGGTGGGGTGAGGCGCCATGACAGCTGGACCCCGGCCATGCTGCCGGCGATGACCAGCAACATGATCGGCAGGAGGATGTAGCGAACATCCGGCAGGGCGACCATGCCCAGGAGCGCCACGTGGAGCAGTGCGGGGACGAGCACGAACGTCTGCGCGCGCGTCACACGGTCGTTCAGCCCGAACCGATACGCGAAGACTGGCCAGGCTGCGAGTCCGAGGATGATCAGCGCACCGCCGACGGCACCGGCCAGCTCCGCGGGCAGCATCTCCACGTAGCGACGCAGCGCCTCCCCCGGGTAGGCGGATGACGCGAGGGACTGCGCCATGCGGGCGATGCCGATCGGGCTTCCCGTCATCAGCGTCGACTGGACGAAATGCGGGATGAGAAGGACCAGCAGCAGCGCCGCGGTGGCGAGCGCCAGCCGCCAGGCCGCGAACAGCCTGCGGTGCCACAGGATCACGATGGTCACCGCAACCGCGGTCAACGGGACCGAGGCGCCGTAACGGACGTAGAACGCGGCGGCCGCGATCGGCGCCAGCCACAGGAGCCCGCGGGACGGGGCCGGACGCTCTTCGAGCTGCACCCACGCCACCATCATGAACAGGGCGACGATCGCGGCGGATGGCACGTCGGTCAGGAAGAACCCCGCGTTGTAGAGGAGCCCGGGGATCATGGCGATCACGATCGCGGCCACCAGCCCGGCCGCGGGCCCGCCGAGCCTGCGTGCCAGCGCCCATCCGGCGACGACGGCCAGGGCGCCCGATAGCAGGCCGATCACCCGAAATGCCACCTCCGACGCGAAGGGCACAGCCGGGAGGCCGAGGAGCGAGATGCCCGGCGAGCGATGCTGGGACCAGCCCGTGTTGGGCGTGCCCTCGACCCAGGCGCGCGATGTGTTCGCGTAGATCGACTCGTCGAAGCCGAAGATCGGCGCGATGAAGATGAATCGCACGACGGGAATGGCGAACAGGACCACGATGATCCCGAGGGCCAGCAGCTCGCCCCGGGTGGTGTGCCGTGCAACCGACCCAAGTCCGCTCTCGAGCCAGTTGCGAATTGCGGACGCGCGGTATGCCAATGGAAAGGCAGCCGGCGAGGCAACGAGAGCCACGGCGGAGCCGATGAGGAGCACCTGTTTCGTCACCTCGATGCGCGGTGCATCGGGCACCAGTCCCACGGCATCGGCGACCAGGACGGTGACTCCCAGCAGCATGGCCCCGCCGGCCGTCGCCGCCACGGCGATCGGGGCCAGCAGCCTGGGCCCGGGCCGGCCCCAGCGGGTCGCGACACGCCACAGGAAGACACCGACCGCCAGCGCCAGGACGCCTGGCACGGAGATGGCCATGGTGAACGGAACCCGGGGATCGACCATCGCGGCCAGGGAGAGGCCGAGCAGCGTGGCGAGGATGATGGCCGCAATCGCCAGCGACCCGACGCTCAGCGCGGTCGTCCCCAGGGCCAGCGGAGGCGGCCGCAGGCGCGCATCCCGTCCGGGCGCCGGACGCACGCGGGGACCGCTGAACAGGGTGCGAACGATCGTCCACGTGATGACCACGCCGTCACGCACCGGGTTGAGCTTCGACTCGCCGATGCGCTCGGCATAGGAGATCGGGACATCGGTCCAGCTCAGTCCCATGCGCGCTGCCTTGACGCAGATCTCGGCCTCCAACCCGAACCCGCGCGAGCGAAGGCCCATCGCCACCAGGTGCTCGCGGCGGACGCCGTACAGGCCGGTCAGTGGATCGGCCGAGAGGAATCCCGAGAACCAGTGAATCGCCGTCCGCAGCACCGCGTTTCCGAGTCGGTTGAGGGTCGGGATGTGGCCACGACCCCCGGTCCGCGAGCCGAGCACGACGTCGTAGGCATCGAGCAGTCCAATCACCGCGGGGATCGCGCTGACCGGGTAGGTCCCGTCCGCGTCGATGACGACCACCTTCGGGCGGCGGACCTCGGCCAGGCCGGCTCGGACCGCCTCGGCCTTGCCGCTGTTGCGCTCGAGGCGAATGACCCGGAAGCCGGCATCACGCGCGACCTGCGCCGTGCGGTCCGTCGAGCCATCGTCGACCACGATGACCTCGACGCCGGCGTCACGCAGCGGGACCAGCGCCGCGAGAACCGCAGGGAGGGCCATCTCCTCGTTGTAGGCGGCGGTGATGACGGTCGCCTCGGACAGGTCCGTCACACCTTCGTCGGACAATGAGACCTCCTGAGGGGACCAGCGTGGTCAGGGCTGGGGCATTCTACCGATGAATTGTCCGGAAGTCCCTGACGTCCGGGGTATCGTTGCGGCATGCGACTTCCCGGCGCTGAGCCCGATTGCGGTCCGCTGCTCGAGCTCGGCCACATCCAACGGCAGCTCCGACTCGATCCGCCCCACTTCGAAGGAATCGACACGATCGTCGTGACGCAGATCATCGGGACGGTGGGCCGCGCCCGCGACTTCGACGCTTGCTTCCGCCCGATCCAGGCCGCACTTCGGAAGCGCATCGAGGAGATCCTGGAGGCGAATCCGTCCTCCCTGGACGAGCCGATCGAGGTCGTGCGCGTCGATCGCGCCTACTTCGTGTCTGACGGGCACAAGCGCGTGGCCATCGCGCGCCAGGAGGGGCGCGAGTTCATCGACGCGCGCGTCAGCCACATGGCCTCGGCGTACGCGCTGACCCCGGAGGTCGAGACTGAGGCCATCGAGCGGACGGCGCGTGAGAGCGAGTTCCGACGGCACAGCGGCCTCGCGGATGGCGTCCCGGATGCGCGCTTCGCCCTCAGCGACGTGACGTGCTACGGGGAGCTGCTCATCGCCGTGCAGAGCTATTCCTACGACAGGGTCATCGCATCAGGCCGCGCCCTGCCGCCGGCCGAGGCGGCCAGGCTGTGGTACGAGGACAAGTACCAGCCCACGGTGGCGACGGGCCAGGAGGCGGTCGGCGGGCTGCTCGAGTCGATCACGGAAGCCGACGTCTTCCTCACGCTGCATCGCCAGGAGCGCGCCGCCTGGGGCGGCGAGTGCGGTGAGCCCGAATGCGTCGCGGACATGCTGCTGGCGGAGCGGCGGCGGATCGCAGCCCGTGCACGCTCAACGCTGGACCGCCTGCTGAATCGCGACCCCCAGCCGAAGGACGCTCCGGCTCTGCTGCTGCCACTGGCCGGCGGCCCGCACGAGGCGCACGACGAAGCGATGACCGAGGAGCAGCCGGCTCCCTGAGCCGACACTACCGGGGATGGCGGACCGATGAGTTCTCCGCCTCGCGCCGGTCAGATTGATCACCACACAGAGGAGATCCACGTGCTCAAAGACAGGCCCGCCTTCTCAGGCTTCTCGACCGACGACATCCCGAAGGCGAAGGAGTTCTACGGGCAGACGCTCGGGTTTGACGTCACCGAGGAGAACGGGATGCTCACGCTGAAGTTCCCGGGCGGCCACACGGTGCTCATCTATCCCAAGGACGATCATGAGTCGGCGACGTTCACCGTGCTCAACATCCAGGTCGACGACATCGATGCGGCCGTCGACAAGCTCATCGCCGCGGGCGTGCCCATGGAGCACTACGGCGAGGAAGCCGGGCAGGACGAGCGCGGCATCGCGCGCGAGTACGGCCCGCCGATCGCCTGGTTCAAGGACCCGGCCGGCAACATCCTCTCGGTGATCAAGGTGGACTAACCAGGCGCCGTGCGAGACTGTGCCGATGCAGACGTCGGAAGCCGCCATCCTCTTCGATCATCTGTACTGGATGCGCGACCCGGTGCTCGAGGCTACCGCCAGGCTCAGTGCCGAGGAATTCACGGCGAGATCACAGACCGAGGGGTGATCGGTCGAATCCATGCCGCGACGGCGGGCCTGCTCCTCGTCGCCTGCGCCGCGACCGCGCCGACGACGGCGCCCTCCCCGTCAGCACCGTCCCGCACAACGCTGGCGAGCAGCGCCGTTCCGGCGTCGTCATCCCCTGTCCCCCCGCCCTCGCTCAGCCCGACGCCGTCGCCGCTCACCAGTGCTGGCCTCCGCGACGCGGTGACGGGCGCAGACATCCGGGTTCACTTGGAGGAGCTCCAGGGCATCGCCGATACGCACGGCGGCAACCGCGCGACCGGCACCACCGGCTTCGACGCATCGGTCGAGTACGTCGCTTCGCGGCTGGTCGCCGCGGGCTACGAGGTCACGCGACAGCCGTTCACGATCAGCCAGCAGGCCAGCGTCAACCTGCTCGTCGAGCGCCCGGGCGCGATCGGCGACGACGTGATCATGGCGGGCGCGCACCTGGACTCGGTGCTTGCCGGACCCGGCATCAACGACAACGGCTCCGGTGTCGCGACACTCCTGGTCCTCGCGCAACGCCTCGCGGAGCTGCCCGCGCCGGAACGAACGATCCGCTTCGCGTTCTGGGGCGCGGAGGAAGGCGGTCCCTTCGGCTCTGCCGTCTACGTGGATGCTCTCCCGCCGGCGGAGCGCGAACGGATCGGCGCCTACCTCAACCTTGACATGCTCGGCTCGCCGAACTTCATCCGCTTCGTCTATGACGAGCCTTTCGCCGCCGATGGCTCGGACGCGATCACGACGCTGTTCGCCGACTACTTCGAGGACGCCGGCATGGCCTGGGAGCCGATCGACCTGACCGGCCACGCGGACCATGGCGTCTTCACGAGCGCCGGCATCCCGACCGGTGGTCTGTTCAGCGGTGGCGGCGAGCCCAAGACCGATGCCCAGGCCGATGCCTTTGGCGGCTCCGCCGGCGCGCTCGCCGACCCCTGCAGCGACGTCGCCTGCGACACGATCGCCAACCTCAGCGACGTCGCACTCGATCAGCTGTCGGATGCCGCGGCCCACGCGATCGCGATCCTGGCGGAGCTGCCGTGACCCGTCCGGCGGGTCAACGGTGGGCTTACGGGCCGGCGACGACCTTGATCAACGCCGCCGGTGGCTTGCGCAGGGTCGCGTCGAGATCGGCCAGGTAGGCACGATAGATCGGCTCGAGGTCGGCATCGGTCGAGGCGTCGAGATGGCGCAGAAGCCTCCTGGCGGTCGTCATCCCGTGCTGGTTGGCAGCGACCCAGTCGCGCATGGCGGCAAAGAACGCCTCGTCGCCCATCGCCGCGCGAAGGCCGTTGAGGAACTCGGTGCCCTTGTAGAAGACCGTCTCGAAGTAGCCGTCGCAGCTGCTCCAATCCCCGCCGCTGGTGGGTCCTGCCTCCCAGGCGAAGACCTGGCTGTCCACCGGGCGCCCAGAGCATTGGTTCTCCCCGATCCCCATCAGGTAGCGCGCGCTGAAGTCCGCGAAGCCCTCGTCCAGCCACGGCTCACGCTGCTGGTCGTTGCCGAGCTGGGCATAGAACCACTGGTGCGCGACTTCGTGATAGACGACATACGTATCGGTCACCTTGCCGCGGGTGAGGTGGATGGCGCGTGGGTACTCCATGCTGAAGCCGCCCCCGGCCCCGACCTCCGCCAGGACGAGGTCCGGCCACGGGTATGGCCCAAACGCCTCCGACAGGCCGATGAGCGCCGTCGTCGCCAGGTCAGCCGTGACCCTGCCGTCGACCGTCTGCGTGTAGACCCGTAGCGCGATCTCCCCGACGGAGCGCGTCGTGAGCACGAACGCCGGGTTGACGACGAAGCTGAAGTCGCGAACGTCCTCCACCTCGCAGACCCACGAGGTTCCGGTCGCCTCGGGTGCGCTCACGAGGCCCGGACAGGCGACGGCGTCGCGGCCCAGCGGTGCCGCCGTCGTCAGCTCGAGGCGGATGGTGTCTGCGGTGAAGGAGATCTGCGGGTCGCCGAGGCCGTACACCTCGTGCTCGGTGGAGACGATCGGGAACCATTGGCCAAAGCTGAGGACGCCGGCCTCGCGGCTGAGCCGTGCGCTGAACGCATCGGGGCTGGTCCCGACGTTGAGCGCGAACTCGAGACCGATCTCGGCACTCTCGCCGCCGTCCAGGCCGTCGAGGGGAACCCGCAGGTTGATCGTGGTGGTCCAGTCGGCCTCGATCTGCCGGCCATCGACGCTGACCGTGTCCCCCATTTCGAGATAGCCGAGGGCGCGCGGGACGACGGACAGGTTGACGTGATCGATCGTCCGGGTCGAGCGGTTGGTGAGCGTGACCACCTCGACGGCTTCGAGGCGTCCGCTGCCGACGTCGAGCGTTGCGGTGATGTCGTAGCGCTGGGACAGGCTGGTGGTGGTCGCGGCAGTGGCCGGGTGGCGCGCCGCCTGACCCGCCACGGCGCCGAGCGCCAGGATCGTTGCCAGGGCGAGGGAACGGCGTACGGGCATACCTCATGTTGCCGAAGCAACGATCGCCTGTCATCCTCCGTCCCACGCCCATGAACTCCCAGCCTCCGCGCCGCGCGCAGCGGCGCTGGCCGCTCGCCGCCATGGCGTTGGTCATCCTCTTCGTCTCCGGCTTTGCCGCCGTGCGCGCCGACGTCCTCGGCATGGGCGAGCGGTTCGACCGCTGGAGGAGCCGAGTGGAGGCGTTCATCGATCCGCCACCGGATCGGTCCACCATCCCGACCGTGGTCGTCACGCCCGAGCCGAGCCCGACCGCGACGCCGGTGCCGACCCTGGCGCCGTCCGCGTCACCGACGCCGTCCCCCACCCCGCTCGTCCGCGAGCCGGTCGACATGACCCTGGTCGACCACCATGCCGCAGTCTTCAAGTCGCAGAACACGAGCGAGGACTGTGCCCCCGCGGGCACCCAGATGGTGCTCGCCATCCTGGGCCTGGCCGGCACGTCGGAGACATTCCAGGAGGAGCTCAAGGGTCGCATCGGTGAATGGGAGTCCTTCGACGACAGCCACGACGGCGGGTGGGGGCCGGCTGCCGTGTCGCTTGCCCTTGCCGCCTACGGGGCGCCGGGCTACGAGATCCGTGCCTATGACTCGCATATCGATGCCCTGCGCGGCGCGGCGACGGCCCTCTCGGCGACGAACAAGCCGGTCGTCTTCTTCCCATGGTGGGGCGCCCACACCTGGGTCATGACCGGCTACCGCGCCGATGCCGATCCCCTCCTGTTCCCGGACGCCAACGTGAGCGGCCTCTACATCCTCGATCCGTGGTATCCACGCGTCTCCTCGATCTGGGGAGCATCGGACGGGCCGGGCAACTTCGAGGACCTCGCCGAGATGGAGCGCAACTGGCCGGCCGGAGCTGGGCCACCCGGTTACGAGGCGGTCGGGCCGGGGTGGACGCGCCCGGAAGGCTTCTACCCCGATCGCGACGGCAAGTACGTCATCCTCGTCCCCACCATCCCGCTCGAGAACGGATGAGGCCGAGATGCTCAGCCAGTCGCCTACGTCGGACGCCATCCGCGCAGGCGAATCGCCAGCGCGAGCCCCAGCAATCCAACCTTCGCCGCCTGCCCGATTGCGAAGCCGATCGGGATCGCGACGATCGCCAGCTCCCCGAGCAGCAGCTGGGTCGCGAGCACCGTGATTCCCAGCCCGGCCAGCGACGCGAGCACCTGCAGCAGCGTGTGGCGGGTCGCGTAGATTGCGCGGCTGAGGAGGTGGGCGAGGCTCTCGAACGGCACGGAGATCGCGAAGGCGGCCAGCACCGATGACGTGATTGCCACGTCCTCGGCGTCGAACGAGCCGCCACCGAGCAGCACCCGGATCGCAAGACCGCCGACCACGGCGAGGCCGATCGCCGCAACGACGGTCAGGACAGTGATGCTGACCAGGTTCGTGCGCAGCAGTCGCAGGAAGGATGGCCGATCCCCTTCGGCATGCGCCGTCGAGAGCGAGGGGAAGACGGCCAGCGCAAACGCAACGCCGATGAGGCTGACGGGCACGCTCTGGAAGTTCCGCGCAAAGCTGATCGCGGAAACGCTGCCCGCCGCGAGGGTCGTGGCCACCGAGGTGAAGAACAGGAACGTCATCGGCTCCACCGGTTGGCTCGCCGTCTTGGGCAGCATGAGGCGCACGAACTCTCGTACTGCCGGCACCCGGAAGCCCCGGCCGAGGCCGATCCGGAACGAGCTGCGCCGCAGCCCGACGAACCGGCTCGCCAGGTGGAGCACGGCGCCGATGAGGGCACCGATTGCCGGGCCGAAGATGCCGAGAGCGTCGCTGAAGGCCACGGTGCCGAGGATGATCCCGGCGTTGTAGAGGAGCGGCGCGAGCCCGTACCAGAAGAAGCGCTGCTCGGCCAGCAGGACCTGGCCGAGCGTGAGGGATACGGCGAACAGGATCGGTGTGACGAGCATGACGCGGAACAGCCGCACGTAGAGGTCTCGCTGCCCTGCGTCGAAGCCAGGCGCGATGAGGGCGGTAGTCTGCTCGGCGAAGACGAACATCGCGATGGCCGCCACGCCCATGATCGTCACCGCGCCGGTGAGGATCGTGCGTCCGAATCGGTCGCCCTCGCGCCCGTCGCCCTCCGACCGGAGCTGAAGGAAGATCGGGATGAACGGCGCAGCCAGGCCGGCCTCGACGAGGACGTCCAGCAGGAGCTCGGGGAGCACGAAGGCCGCGTTGTACGCGTCGAGCTCGGCTCCCGCCCCGAACGTTCGCGCGAAGGCACGGTCGCGCACGAGGCCCAGCAGGTAGCTGCCGAAGATCAGCGCGGAGAGGAGCGCCGCGCCTTCCGGAACGAAGCGAGTGACCCGCGACCAAGCTCGATGGAGGCGGGGCGGAGGCACCGCGCCGGCGTCAGCCGACATTTGTGCCGTCGTGCTGTCGTGTGGTCGTGCAGCACAAGTGAGGGCTGATGGGCGCGCGCCTCAACCGTTGGCTCGCGAAGCGAATGTGTCGCGCAACCTGGCGATGTGCGAGCGGCGGCCGTCCTCGAGCGCGGCGAGCCATCGGCCAACCTCGGGGTCGTCGCCGATCGGCGTCAGGACGAGCCGGGGGCGCGCTGTCATCGGCACGAAGTGTAGGGACTTGCGCAGCACGGTCGAGCGCCCCTGGTGACAGGTCAAGGTATTCGTGGTAGGCTCCTTCGCAGCAACGCCCACCTAGGGCTTCACCACGCGGCACCACGAACGCTCCTCTCACGGTCTTAACGGCGAGATGGCTCGCTGAGGCCGCGCAGAAGGAGTGTTTTCACTTGTTGACCTACCAGGACAAGACGCTGACGTGCGTGGACTGCGGGATGGAGTTCTCGTTCACCGCGAGCGACCAGCAGTTCTACGCCGATCGCCAGTTCAGCGAGCCGCGGCGATGCCCGGCATGCCGCGCAGCCAAGAAGGCCGCGCGTGGCGAGAGCACCGGTGGCTACAGCAGCGGCGGTGGCTACGGCGGTGGCGGCGGTGGCGGCTACAGCGACCGGCCTCGCGAGATGTTCAGCGCCACCTGCGACAGCTGTGGCAAGGAAGCTCGCGTCCCGTTCCGGCCGACCGGCTCGAAGCCCGTCTACTGCAGCGACTGCTTCCGCCGCTAGGCAGAGCACTCGAGCAGCAAGAAGCCCGGTGGCATCCCCACCGGGCTTCTTCGCGTCCGCCGAACTCGGCTCATTCCTCGATCGGCCGCCACGGCTTCGCCCACGGATAGCGGCGGCTCGCAACCTCGAGTGCCTCGAGCATCTCGGCCCGCGCCGTGGACAGGGTCTCGGCCATACGAGCCGCCTCGGACGGATCCGTGTCGCTGCGCTGCCCCTCGGCCTGCAATCCCTCGGTCACACGCCGGTAGGCCTGGATCGCGTCATTCGCCGCCCTGGTGATCTGGCTCGTGGCCTGTCGCAGCAGTCGGACCTGCTCGTCCGGGCGCAGCTCCGCCAGCAGCTGGCGGTCGAGCGCGGCGCTAACCTCCTCGATGCGGGTCGTGGCGCGACGGATGACGCGAAGATCGCCGGAGCTGCGACGGGAGAGGCGGGTTGTTGCTCTGGTCAGGTGCTCAGGGTACACCGAAGGGTCAGTCTTCGGCCCGGTACACCAGTCCCACGCCCCCCGGCTCGGTCAGGGTCAGGAGATTCCCGGCGACGCTGGGGATGAAGCCGTCGGCGACCACGCTGACCACGTTGTCGTCCTGCCGGCTCAGGACCGCCGGACATTCGGTCCCATCCATCGTCAGGGTCGGGGCGAGGATCTGCTCCCCCTCCTCCACCCAGCTGCCGGTGAACGATCGGCAGCCGGTCGACCCACTGAAGGTGCCGTCGGAGCGGAGCTGGAGGGTCGCGGGTTCGCCGATCGTCGATGAGGCGACGTCGCCGACGAAGACGGTCTCGAGCACCCACGCGGTGCCGAAGACGTCGGCGGTCGGGGCAGGCGCCAGCGCCGCGAAGCGGAGCTCGAGATTCTGCCCGCGAAGCACGAGCTCGTCCCCATCGCCCCCGATCGACTCGACCTCGCCGAGCGCGGCCATGTACGCCGCCTCCGACGCCATCACCGGCTCCTCGCAGCCCATCATCGTCATGCCGAGGTCGGTGATCCGGAGCCTGCCGTCCGTCACGCTCAGGCGGCCGCCGTACGTGTTGCACGCCGATGTGCTACCGATCTCGGAGCCCTCGACGGTGAGAGTGATGGGATGGTCATCGAGGATGGGGATCTCGGCCCCGTCTGCCCGGCCGGCCGTCAGCTGCCACGACCCCTGGGCGTCGAATGGCTCCGCGCTCGGGCTGGACGACGGCGCGGCCGCGGATCCGCACGCCGCCAGCAGGACGGCGACGACGAGAGCCAGGGCCGCATGGGGTCTTCGCATTCCGCCGAGACGCGCCCGCGACCCAATCAGTTGCCTCAGTCGCCGTGGTTCTCGTCCCGGTCCCACTCGTCGCGCTACGTCGATCGGTCTCGAGGAAGATCTCCATCACGCCAGGGTCCGCTCCAGGAACCGACCGTCCACCTCCCCGATCTGCCGGCCGCGGACCAGGACCTCGCGGACGGCGCCGGCGACTTCCAGGCCCTCGTACGGCGTGAAGTCGCTGGTGTGGTGCATGTCGGCCTGGCGCACCGTCCGGCGAGCCATCGGATCCCAGAGCACGAGATCCGCGTCGCGGCCCACCTCCACCTCACCCTTCGTCGGCAGGCCGAAGAGGCGGGCGGGAGTGGTCGAGAGCACCTCGACCATGCGCTCGACGCTGATGCGTCCCTTCGCGACCCCCTCGGCGTAGACGACGCTGAGCAGGGTCTCGATGCCGGGCGCGCCGTTGCTGATCTGCGGGAAGGGCGGCGCGGGGACCCGCTTCTCGGTATCGAGCCGATCGGGGACGTGGTCGCTGGCCACCACGTCGAGGATCCCATCGCGCAGGCCCGCCCACAGGGCGTCGACATCGGCCCGCGTCCGCAGTGGCGGCGAGATGACGCGCTTGATCACCTCGGCCTCGTCCGCATCGGCGTAGAGCGCATCGGTGAAGGTCAGGTAATGGGGGCATGTCTCGGCGTAGACCGGCTCTCCGCGCGATTTCGCCTGCGCGACCGCGTCGAGGGCCTCCTCGCAGCTGAGGTGAACGACGTAGAGCGGAGCCTCCGCGCGCCGTGCCATCTCGATCGCGCGGCGAGTGGCGGCTCCCTCGGCCCGGGTGGGCCGGGTGAGCGCGTGGTGGCGACATCCGACGTCACCGCGGGCCACGGCCGTGCCGACGAGTGGATCGATGATCGCGGCGTCCTCGCAGTGGACCTGGAGCATGCCACCGTGTCGCGCCGCGGTGCGCATGACCTCCTCGAGGATCTCGTCGCGGAGTGCGAAGTCGTAGACCATGAAGGCCTTGAAGGTCGGTACCCCCGCCGCGATCAGCGCCGGCAGCTCGCCCACCGGGTCGTCCTGCTGGCCGGTGACCACCGCGCACAGGCCGAAATCGACGGCCGACTCCCCCGCCGTGCGCTGCGTGAACTCGTCCAGGCCGCCCAACAGGGAACGCGCGGCACCATCGGAGATGCCCGTACCGGGATTGTTGAAGGTCAGCACCGTCGTCGTGCCACCGTGCGCGGCCGCCAGGGTGTCCTGCCGGAACCGATGCGGATGCTGCGCGTCCGGCAGGCGCAGGTGCGTGTGCACGTCGATCGCGCCCGGCAGCACCAGCAGCCCTGTCGCGTCGATGATCGTCGCGCCTGTGCGCTCGAGGTCGAGACCAATGCGCTCGATGCGACCGTCCGCGACGGCGACGTCCGCGACCTGGATGCCATGCGCCGTCACGACGGAGCCGTGCCTGACGGCGATGTCGCTCATGCCGGGCGGCGCCTAGTCCCCGCCGCCGCCACCGTCTCCGCCGCCGTCATGGCCGCCGCCGGGTTCATCATGGTCCGAGCCGCCTCCGGACCATCCTGCTCCCGAATCGGTGCCCCGCCGCGTCCGGGCGCCTGGGCGGCTGATGGCGAGAACGATGAGGGCAACGACCGCCCCGATGACGAGAGCCGGGATCAGCCATTCCATCGGTCAAGCCTCCTCGCTGATCTCGATCTCCTGGGCGCCTTCCCAGAGCACGCGCCGGCCCATCTCGCCCAGCCGCTCCATGCCGGAGGTCAACGTGGCGAAATGATTGCCGGCCAGCTGGCCGACCCGGGAGTTGAAGCTGCATGCACCGTAGGGGAAGAGGATCTCGCACTCGCTGACGTCGCCGGTGTAGATGAGGATGTCGCCGGGTGCCGGATGGGAGGTGTGATTCTCGAAGCCCACGTCGGGTCGCTTGTCGCCGAACGGGATCCAGGTGGATTCGCCGCTCCACTTGCAGTGGATCAGCTGCGAGCGAATCGGCAACCAGGGCCGGAGCGCCGCGCGAGTGAGCGGCGCGGCGCCCTCCCATCGGGCGCCGAAGGTGATGTCGTCGACGCGGATCGTCAGGTCGGCCATCGATGCAGGATACGCCGAGCGCCGCGCCCCGGGCCTGGCGCGGTGAAGATCGCGGCCGTCAGCCATCGCCTCCGGGGACGAGGATGTCGAATCCGGCGGCTCGACCCTCGGGCGCATCGGTCATGATGCAGGCATGGCAGGCCAGCGCCCAACCATCAGCACGCACGTCCTCGACCTCGCCAGCGGAAGCCCCGCCGCCGGCGTGGGCGTCGCCCTCTTCCGGCTGGCCGATGACGGCAGCCCCGACCTGCTCGCCGACCTCCGGACCGATGCCGACGGCCGCATCGGCGACCTCCTGGCGGGCGGCGTGCTCGTGGAGGGTGACTATCAGCTCGCGTTCGACGTGGGTGGCTACGTCGACGACCCGGATGCGTTCTTTCAGAGCGCGGCCGTGGCCCTGCGCATCGCGGATGCCGGGCGCTCGTACCACGTTCCGCTCCTCCTCAGCCCCTACGGCCTGAGCACCTACCGGGGCAGCTGATGAAGTCGATCGAGGAGCTCGATGCGCTCGACGTCGACGGCTTCGTGGCGGTGCTCTCACCGCTCTTCGAGGGCGCGCCACGCTTCCTGCGACGCCTGGCCGCTGCGCGTCCGTTCGAAACCGAGGACGAGCTCTTCGCCGCGGCGCGCGTGACCGCGCGTGAGATGCCGGAGGAGGAGCGGATCGAGCTGCTCGACGCGCACCCGCGTATCGGTGCCGATCCGGCGACGGTTTCAGACTTCTCGCACCGAGAGCAGGGCTTCGACGGCCCTCCCGACGAAGACCAGGCGTGGGTCGGGGAGGAGCTCAAGGCCCTCAACGAGGCGTACGAGTCGCTCTTCGGCTTCCGGTTCGCGGTCTTCGTTGCCGGCCGCCCCCGCGCCGAGATCATCCCCATCCTGGAGCAGGCCCTCCACGCCGAGCGCGACGAGGAGCTGCGCCGAGGGCTGGACGACGTCGTGCTCATCGCCGCGGAGCGAATGGACCGGCTGCGCGGCCCGCGCCCGCTGCGGGAGGAGCTGCGGGAGGCGATCGCGCTCGAGGTGTCCCGTTTCATGGTCGGGGAGATCGACCGCCACGGCCTCGTGCGCGCGACGCATCGGCTCATGGAGGAGGGTGTCGAATCCCCCGCCCTGCTGGCGCTCTCCCTCGTCAACGAGAACGAGGTCGACGATATCCAGGGGGCAAATGCGCGACTCATGGATGAGATCGGATTGGCGGGATGGGACGCTTCACAGGCGGGACAGCTGCTCGCGCTCCACGCGGCCGCGTCGATCCTGGGGGAGGTGAGCCAGCCGATCGATGGGGCGCGCCGCATCTCAGCGGTCTCGGGGAACACCCAGTTCAACGACCTCGCGACCCGATGGGCAGCCGAGGCGGAGAACCGCGATGCACTGAACGCCGAGATCAGGCGCGCGGCCGCCGAGCTGTTCGGTCCGCCGGACCAGGAGCCAGCCGGGTGAAGCACGAGATCCGCTACGGCAAGGCGGACGTGAAGGTGTATCGCACCTACGCCGAGCCGCTGACCGGCATCACGCCGATCCCCGAGTCGCCGTTCAACGGGCGGGACAACACGCTCGTCGCCGCCGCGATCGAGGTCATCGTGCGCGGCACAGTGTTCCTCGATGCCTACACCCGGGGCGACAACCGTCTCGTCGTGGCGACCGACACGATGAAGAACTTCATCCACGCGGTCTCGCTCAAGGCCCGAGCCCGGACGCTGGAGGAGTGGCTCCTCGAAGTCGGCGCTGCCTTCCTGGACACGTACCCGCACATGGAGCGGCTGACGATGCTGGGCCGCGATCTCCCGTTCCCGGCTGCCGTCGTCCCCTCGGCCGACGGCGATGGTTTCGAGCCCTCCGACCGCCTCTTCAGCCGTGACCGATGCGACCATGGCTCGGCTCGCCTCGACCTGGAGCGCGATCCCGACGGCAGCGTCGTCATCACCGATCACGAGTCCGGCCGACGAGAGCTGCAGCTCATCAAGGTCACCGGCTCCGCCTTCGCCGACTTCGCTCGCGACGAGCACACGACCCTGCCCGAACGACCGGATCGGCCGCTGTATATCTGGTGCGACATCGGCTGGAAGTACGCCGATGCGTCCGACGCCGTGCTGGCGCATCCCGCCCGCTACGTGGCCGCCGAGCAGGTCGCGGACCTGGCAGTCGCCGTCTTCCACGAGTTCGTGAGCCTCTCGATCCAGCACCTCGTCAACGAGATTGGCCTGCGCATGCTCGACCGCTGGCCGCAGCTGGCGGAGGTCAGCTTCGACGCGCAGAACCGGCTGTGGGACGTCGCCGCCGAATCGACCGACGACCCGCGGCTGAAGTCGTACGCCGACCCCCGCCCGCCGTACGGGCACATTGGCCTCGTCCTGCGCCGCGAGGCCTGACCGGTGCGGCATCCCCTTCGTGCCGCCATTGGTTCCGTCGTGGTGCTCGGCGCGCTCGTCGCATGCATCCCAGGTCTCGGTGCGTGCGACATGAAGCCGCTGATCGTCCTGCCGCTTGCGGCGGTCGGCCCGGTCGGTCCGCGCGTCACCGACCCGGACGCGGCATCGTGTGCGTCGATCGTCGAGTTCGACGGTCGGAGCTACTTCGCCAGCGGCGGCGAGGGGACCTGGACTGTCGACATGGATGACCTGGATCCGATCGGCCTTGCGTCGTCCGCGATCGATCCGGCGTGGACGGACGCGACCGTGTTCACTATCTCGGGCGTCGAGCCGGCCGACGCCATTGCCATGCGGTATGGGACGAGGGCGACGATCTCCGTCCTGCTCACCGGGGATCTTCCAGAGAGCGTGTGCGCGTACCTGGCTGCCCCGGAGATCGAGCCCGCCTGCGCGGGTGACGGCTGAGGACCGGCACTGTGATCAGTCGAAGGTCATCCACATGCGGGGCAGGCTCCGGCCCGGGATGATGGTCGAGAGCGTCTGGCCGGTGCGCTCCATGCCCATCCGCTCGTAGAACCCCACCGCATTCGGATCGGCGTCGAGCTCGAGGGAGGAGGCGCCGGAGGACCGAGCGATCGCCACGGCGTGCTCGAACAGCCGGCGTCCGTACCCGGCGCCAATGACATCCGGCTCGACCCACATGTCCTCCAGCTCGGCCGGGTCCCCGAGGACGACCCGGTGGAAGCCGACAACGCGACGAGCCGCGTCCTCGAGCACCCACACCTGGCCGGCCGCCACATCTCCCGCCGAGAGCGTCATGGCCTCGCTGACACGTCCCATGAACTCGGTGTCGTATCCCCAGTGGGCCTTCGCCCGATATGCGAGTGCGCTCAGCGCATCGGCCTCGTCGGGTCGTGCGCGCCGGATGGTCATCGGCTGCGGGCAAGCTCCTGCAGCGCGGCCTTGATGCGGACGTCGAGCTCCCCCTCGGTCCCCGCCACGGCGCCGGCGGCCCTCCGCGCCTCCGACCCCGAGTAACCGAGCGACTCGAGTGCCGCCACCACGTCGGAATCGGTAGAGCTCGCTCCGGCGGCCGCGATTCCCGCGGCGTGCACCTTCTCCTTGAGCTCCAGGATGATGCGCTGCGCCGTCTTGCGGCCGACGCCGGAGACGGCGGTGAAGACGTCAGCGTCATCGGTCACGATGGCCAGCTGGAGCTTCGTGACCGGAAACGCGGCCGTGATGGCCAGGGCCAGGCGCGGGCCGACCTGGGAGACGGTCATGAGCAGCTCGAAGAAGGCCAGCTCCTCCGTGCTGGCGAACCCGAAGAGAGCCTGCTGATCCTCCCGGACGAGGTGGTGGGTGAAGACCGACGCCTCCTTCCCAACCGTCAGCTTCGCCAGCAGCGCCGGACCGGCGACGACCCGGTAGCCGATGCCGCCTACCTCCACCAGGGCGTGGTCGACGCCGACGTGCGTCACCGGCCCGCGGATGGAGCCGATCACCCGACTGCGACCCGTGGCTCCGACGCCGCACGGTAGGCGCAGCCGATGGCGATGGCCAGCGCGTCCGTCGCGTCGTCCGGGACCCCGTCGAGGGAGACGCCGAGGAGCCGCTGGACCATGGCCGCGACCTGGGCCTTGTCGGCCGCTCCGTTGCCGCAGATCGTCTGCTTCACCTCGTTCGGCGTCGGCTCGTCGATCGGCAGCCCCGCCTCCGCGGCGGCGAGGAGCGCGATGCCGCGAGCCTGGCCGACGGCCATGGCGGTCTGCACATTGCGTTGGAAGAAGAGCCGCTCGATCCCCACGCGCTCCGGTCGGTGCTCCTCGATCAGGCTGCGCAGCGCCTCGTGCAGCTGGCGCAGCCGCTCGGCGTCCGTGGCGTCGGAGGGTGTACGCACGCAGCCCGCGTCGATCATGCGCACGGAGCCGTCACGCAGCTCGACCACACCGAAGCCGCAGATGGCCGTTCCGGGGTCGATGCCGAGCGTGATCACCCGGCCATGGTAGCCACCGCGGGGCCTTCACACGCGCGTTCGAAACATTTCGTCCCACGGGGTTGACACCGTCCGAATCATCTCGTACTATCGCCGTAGTTCGAATGTTATCGGACGAACTTGATCTGATTGGACGAAAGGATGGTGTTAGAACAATGATGCTGCCACCGAACCCTGGCGTCCTGGATTCACTGATTCGGGACCGCCAGACGCAGCTGCGCACGCCTCCGACCACGCCCTCGACGCGACCCACCGTCGCCTTGCGCGTGCGGGTCGGCCACGCGATGATCGCGGCCGGAAGCATGCTGAGTGGCGAGCGGGTCGAGCGGCCCGCTCCGCCTTCGGCACTCCGCCGCGCCGCCTGACCACACACCCGGAGGTTTGACCGATGGCGCCCACCCGTCGCCCCGGCACCCCGCCCGTCGTGACCATCGACGTGTCGCCCGCATACGAGCTGCTCGAGTCGCTCGTCACCACCTTCGACACCGGCGAGGCCGACACGTACGAGATCGGCCCTGAATGGGTCGCCGAGGCTCGCCGCCGAGCCGGTGACGATCTGCTGGAACGCATCACCTCCGTCTCCCACGGCGACTCCGACACCTTCATTCACCTGATGGGCCTCGTCTACGACACGCCGACGCCGCGCGACATCCCGGCCTTCCTCGCACACCTGCGCGAGACCGATGCCGACGAGATCCGCCTCCACCTCGTGCAGTTCTATGCTCGCGACACGCGCCGCACGACATCGCCGAGCGTCATCCGAGCCGCAATCGCGGGAGACGCCGACGCCCAGGCCGAGTTCGTCCGAACCTCCCATCCCGAGTGGGAACCGTGGACGGACTATCTCCGTCGCGTTCTCGACGTCGACGGCGAGGGATACAAGCGGGAGCTGATCGAGGTTCTCGAGCTGTGGGCCGAGCGCGTCTGGAAGCCGGAGTCGCTGACGATCATGCCGATCATCGAGCGCGATGCCGAGATGAAGCGCGACCTGCTGCGCGACCTGCCCGTCGACCGGTTCGTCACGACCGCCACCAACGGCGTGGAATTCGCACCGCGCCCGGGCATCGACCGCGTGGTGATGGTGCCGAGCTTCGTGAATCGGCCGCTCGTCTCGTACCTCGAGCTCGGCGAGGCCCTGATCATCATCTACCCGGTGGCTGATGAGAGCGTCGCCGCAGATGCCGACTCACCGCCGCTTCGCCTGGTGCGCCTCTCGAAGGCACTCGGCGACGAGAAGCGGCTTCGGATCCTGCGCGTGCTCTCCGACGGAGAGAAGACGCTCATGGAGCTGGCCGAGATGTTCGGCGTCGCCAAGACCACCATGCACCACCACATGATCGTCCTTCGCTCGGCCGGCCTCGTCGCGGTCGGAGTCGGGCAAAAGCGCTATCGGCTCCGCACGGAGACCGTGCCGGACGTCGGCGCGCTGCTCAGCGGGTACCTCGGCGCCGCGACTGGTCCGTCTGCGGCGTCGAGGTCGCCCGCCCGTCCACGACGGCGCCGGACCGGCACAGAGGGCTGACGCCGTGCGCCTCGGGCTCCAGCTCCCGTCGTTCTCGTACCCGGGAGGCACGGCCAGCCTGCATCTCGATCTCATGGAGATCGCGCAGGCGGCGGAGTTTGCCGGCTTCGACTCGCTGTGGGTGATGGACCACCTGTTTCAGCTTCCCGCCGATAGCGGCTGGGGCGGCCCCGACGAGCCGATGCTGGAGGCCTACGCCACGCTGGGCTTCCTGGCGGGCGCAACCTCGCGGGTCAGCCTTGGTGCGCTGGTCGGCTGCGCCCTCTTCCGCGAGCCCGGGCTGCTCATCAAGACGGCGAGCACCGTTGACGTCCTCTCCGGCGGACGGCTCACCTTCGGGATCGGCGCAGGGTGGTACGAGCGCGAGGCGCGGGGGCTGGGGATCGAGTGGCCGGATCGCCGGGAGCGCTTCGCGCGCCTGGAGGAGACCCTGCAGATCGCCCACCAGCTGTGGCGTGACGACCGATCCCAATTCGCCGGCCGCTTCACCACCCTGGCCGAGCCGATCATCCGGCCACAGCCGCTGTCGCGCCCCCACCCGCCGATCATGGTCGGCGGCAACGGCGAACGACGGACCCTGCGCCTGGTCGCCCGCTACGGCGACGCATGCAACTTCCTGGTGCTGGAGCCGGACGAGATTCGCGCCAAGCTGGCAGTCCTGCGCGCCCATTGCGAGAACCTCGGGCGGGACGTGCGAGAGATCGAGGTCACCGCGCTCGATGAGGTCGACCTGCGACAGGGCCGCATGACGCCGGCCGACGTCCTTGCGCGGGCGAGGGCCCAGGCCGCGGCCGGCGTGGAGCATCTGATCGTGAACATGCCCGAGGTGTGGGACGTCCGCCACCTGGACCTGATCGGCCGCGAGGTGGTCCCTGCCCTGCAGGAGCTGGCGGCATGATTTCGGGGAACTGTTCCGGCACATTCAGGCCACGGCCGCAATAGGGCCGATCCAGCGACGTATCGGACCGTAGTGCAGGCTGTGCGCCGCGTCTGTCCGTGATTGGCGGCTTTCAGCACGATAATGCGGCGGTCACCTGAAATTGACGAGTCGGCTGGAGCTCTACCGTCATCCACCCGCCTGCGGGTCGGCCTGCCTACACAACCTGGGCTTCGAGCTGCTCCATCAGGCCGGCGGGGATGTCGAAGTTGGCGTAGACGTTCTGAACGTCCTCGAGATCCTCCAGGCGCTCCATGAAGACGAGCACCTGCTTGGCGGTCTTCTCGTCGGCGATGTCGACCTTCGTGGTCGGCTCCATCGACAGCTCGGCCGATTCCGCCTCGAAGCCGGCACCGGCAAGCGCGCGCCGGACGGCCTCGAGGTTCGCAGGCTCGGTGGTCACCACGATGGCGCCTGCATCGGGGCTCGAGACGTCGGAGGCACCGGCATCGATGGCCGCCAGCGTGACCTCGTCGGGATCCGACCCGTTCAGCGGGACGCTGATGATCCCCTTCTGCTCGAACTGCCAGGCGACGTTCGACAGGGACCCGCCGGCCTTGCTGAAGACGCTGCGGATCTCCGAGGCGGTGCGGTTCCGGTTATCCGTCATGGCCGCCACGATCACCGCCACGTTCGCCGGACCGATGCCCTCGTAGCTGACCTCCTCGTACTGCTCGGC
>Ga0136633_1000044_pt1 | contig 80590 bp, 77 predicted proteins | sample AntDrymeUQ832206_2_FD_105494 | JGI IMG/M metagenome (GOLD analysis project Ga0136633, IMG submission 105494) | Polar desert sand microbial communities from Dry Valleys, Antarctica - metaG UQ83 (22.06) | ecosystem: Environmental > Terrestrial > Soil > Desert | place: Antarctica: Dry Valley...
CGGGCCAGCCCCGGAGACGCCGCTCGACCGGCGCGCCGAACCAGATCAGCCCGGCTGTCGCCAGGAGCGAGAGCTGGAACGCGACGTCCCAGAGCACCGGGGGCGCGATCAGGAGCATGAGCACCGCCGCCAGCTCCAGGGCCGATGCGGCGTGCGCTCGCGAGCCTCCCAGCCGGGCCACGAGCATGCAGCCGGCCATGAGCGCCGCCCGGATGACCGAAGGGCTGGCCCCCGTGAGGAGGACGTAGCCACCGATCGTTGCCGCCGCTACCGTTGCGCTGGTCCACCGGCCACCCGGCCGCCGTTCGAGCGGCCGTGCCAGCGCCGCGACAAGCGCCGCGACGATCGCGATGTTCCAGCCAGAGATCGCCACGACGTGGGTCAGGCCGGCCGTCGCGAAGGCGTCGTTGATCTCCGGCGCGATCGATGCGCGCACGCCGAGCAGGATTCCGGCGCCGAGCGCAGCCTCCGGCTCGGGCATGATCCCGTTGAGCCCGTCCAGCAGCGCCCCCCGCAGGCCGGCCAGGACCGCGCCGACGCCCGACGCCCTCGCCACGATCTCCGCGGACCGCGGACGACCGATGGCGCCCACGCCCTGCCGCGCCAGGTACGCTCGGTATTCGAAGCCGTCGAAGTCCTCGGGCAGCTCCATCTCGGTGCGAACGCGCACGCGATCACCGCTCCCGACGTCGATGCCGCGCGGCATCCAGGCCAGCAGCCGATCGCCGAGCGCCACCGGTTGCCCGTCGACGGCCACCAGGTCTCCCAGCACCAGCTGAATCCGTCCGGCGCGCGGCCGGGGATCGTCCATGACCGTGCCAACGAGTTCGTGCTCCGCGCCATCCACCAGAGCGGCGACCGACGGGTGCTCGGTCGGTCGTGAAGGATCGGTCGCTTGCTGGCGCCACGCTCCGGTCGCACCGCCGGCCAGCAGGACCGCGATGAGCGCGAGCACGCCGCCCGCTCGGGAGCCGGGGGAGAAGATCACCCCGAGCGTGCCGCCGATCGCGGCGCCGCCGAGAAGCACCCCGACCGGCAGCACCAGCCCGAGATCGGCTCCGAGGATGCCTCCGGCGATTCCGAGCAGGGCGGCCGGAAGCGCAAACCGTCCGATCCCCACCTCTCACCCGGCAGTGGCGAGCGCCTGGATGTCCTCCAGCTGTCCGCGGTTGATGACGCCCCGCTCCACGGCATCCTCGAGCGATGCGAATGGCTGCTCCTGGCGCGCGGCCACGATCTTCTGCACCGTCACCGGACCGATGCCGGGCAGCGCCTCGAGCTCCTCCGGGGTAGCCGTGTTCAGGTTCACCAGGCCGCCGCCCCCGCCCGTCACGGGCGCCGCCGACGATGCCGGCTGTCCGGGCACGACCACCGCTGCCTCGCCGATGCGCGGCACCCGAATCTGCTCCCCATCGGCCAGCGCCTGCGCGAGGTTGATGGCCGACGCCGCCGCGGCGAGGTCGACATCGGTGGCGTACCCGCCCGCAGCGGCGATCGCGTCCGCCACCCGCGATCCGGCGGGCAGCTCTCGGATCCCGGGCTCGGCGACCCCGCCCTGCACGTCGACGACGAGCGCGGTCGGCATCGTCGCGGAGGCGGCGGGTGAGCTCACCGGCGTCGCCAGGGCGAGGCCGTCCGGGGCCGTCGTGAGCGGATCATCGGCCGTGTCGCCGCCGACCGGCGCGAGGAGGACCCACGCCGCGGCGAGGGCCAGGATGACTGCGCCGCCACCGGCGGCAACCATGATCCGGTCGGATCGAGACACGTCGAGCCTCCGCATGGGAGGCGAATCAGCCGGGGAGCAGACTGCGTCCGAGGCCCGGCGCCCGGGCACTCGACGCCGGGCCACGGAAGCAGGACCGCAGGCTACCGCGTCGGGCCTTACCGGCGGGTTACTGCGGCCTTATCGCGTCAGTCTCGCGGCGTCACGACGTTGACGAGCCGTCCCGGGATCTGGATGACGCGGTGCGGCGTGCTGCCACGCAGGTAGCGCTGGACATGGACGGAGGCCAGAGCCATGCGCTCGATCTCCTCGGCGGGCGTGTCGGGCGTCACGACCAGGCGGTCCCGCAGCTTGCCATCGACCTGCACGGGCAGCTCGATCGTATCGGCAGCGGCCAGCGCCGGATCCGCGACTGGCCAGGCCTGCTGGTGCACCGAGTACGTATGCCCTCGCCGCTCCCACAGCTCCTCCGCGACGTGTGGCGTCAGCGGCGCCAGCAGCAGCAGCAGCGTCTCGACTGCGCCGGCATACGCCTCGCCGCCGGCCAGCCCGGCCTCACGCGCGCGAATGGTCGCGTTCGTGAGCTCCATCAGCTTGGCAATGGCCGTGTTGAAGTGGAAGTCCTCGTAGTCCTCGGTGACCGCAGCGATCGTCGTGTGCGTCACTCTCCGTAGCGCTCGCTCGAGCTCCTCGCCCTCGGCACCGATGGATGCGACCGCGCCGTTCAACGGAAGCGCCGCGCCCCACACCCGCGCCAGCCAGCGGTAGATGCCCTCCATGCCCGATGGATTCCACGGGCCGCCCTGGTCCCACGGACCGATGAACATCAGGAACGCGCGCACCGTGTCCGACCCGTAGCGCGCGACGAGCTCGTCGGGCGCCTGGACGTTGCCGCGCGACTTGCTCATCCGGTTGTGATCGGCGCCCAGGATCTGGCCCTGGTTGCGCAGCTTCAGCGTCGGCTCGTCGAACGACAGGTGCCCCAGGTCGCGCAGCGCCTTGATGAAGAAGCGGAAGTAGAGCAGGTGCATGACGCCGTGCTCCGCGCCGCCGGTGTACAGGTCGATCGGCATCCATGCCGCCAGCTGCTCCGGCTCCCACGCGCGCTCCGCGTCGTGCGGCGAGCAGTAGCGCAGGAAATACCAGCTCGAGTCGATGAACGTGTCGAGCGTATCAGTCTCGCGCCGAGCCGGGCCGCCGCACTGCGGGCAGGTGGTCGCCAGCCACTCGGCGTGCGACTGGAGCGGCGAGACGCCGGTCTTCGCGAAGTCGACGTCCTCCGGCAGGACGACCGGCAGCTGGTCATCCGGCACCAGGACGGCGCCGTGCTCGTCGCAGTACACGATCGGGATCGGCGCGCCCCAGTAGCGCTGGCGGCTGACCAGCCAGTCTCGCTGCCGGTACGTGACGGCCGCACGGCCCAGCCCCGACGACTCCAGCTGCTTCGTGATGGCGGTGATCGCCTCGGCCGCCGGCATGCCGGTGAACTCGCCGGACTCGACCAGCACCTCGTCCTCGGTGTGCGCCACGAACGCCTCGCCCGCTGGCAGCTCGCCGGAGTCGGGGGCGACGACGTACCGGATGGGCAGGTCGAACTTCCTGGCGAACTCGAAGTCTCGCTCGTCGTGGGCGGGCACGGCCATGATCGCGCCGGTGCCGTAGCCGGGCAGCACGTAGTCGGCGATCCAGATCGGGATCCGCTCGTTCGTCATCGGGTTGATGGCGTATGCGCCGATGAAGGCGCCGGTCTTCTCGCGCTCGGTGTTCATGCGCTCGATCTCGGTCTCGCGCCGGGCGTTGGCGACGTACGCGTCGACATCGGTCCTGCGGTCCTCGGTCGCGAGGGTCGCGACGAGCGGGTGCTCGGGCGCAAGGACCATGAAGGTGGCGCCGAAGACAGTGTCCGGGCGAGTGGTGAAGACCCGGATCGGCTCCACGTCATCGGCCTCGACCGGGAAGTCGATCTCGGCGCCCTCCGAGCGGCCGATCCAGTTCGTCTGCATCAGCCTGATCGGGTCGGGGTAGTCGATCGCACTGAAGTCGAGCAGCTCGTCGCTGTAGTTCGTGATCCGGAACCACCACTGCTCCAGGTCGCGCTTCTCCACGGGCGTGCCGCAGCGCCAGCAGCGCCGCTCCGGGCCCACCACCTGCTCGCGCGCCAGGACGACCTGGTCCTTCGGGCACCAGTCGACCGGCGCCTTGGCCCGGTAGGCCAGCCCTGCACGGAAGAACTCGCTGAAGATCCATTGCGTCCATCGGTAGTAGGCGGGGTCGCTCGTGACGACCTCGCGCGACCAGTCGAATCCGGCGCCCATCGACCTGAACTGCGTGCGCATGCGCTCGATGTTCGCTTCCGTCCACCTCGCCGGGTGGATGTTGCGGTCGATGGCCGCGTTCTCGGCCGGCAGCCCGAAGCTGTCGAAGCCCATCGGGAACATGACGTTCTCGCCGCGCATGCGGTGGAGCCTGGCCACGATGTCCGGCCCGGTGGCGGCGTACCAGTGCCCGATGTGCAGGTCGCCCGACGGGTAGGGATACATCGTCAGGACGTACTTCTTCGGGCGCGGGTCGTCGTCCCGGGCGGTGTTCAGGCCGTCGGCCTCCCATCGCTCGCGCCACTTCGCCTCGTAGGAGGCGGGGTCGAAGCGCTCGCGACGTCGCGCCGCCGGCTTTGGGGTCTGGGTCGTCATCGGTCCTTCCTCCTGGCGATCTCGCAGTCGACGACGTAGGGAATCTCGAGCGCCCCGGTCTCCACCGCATGGCGCGTCGCCAGCTCCCCGAGATCGGCGCGGAACGCCGCCAGCCGTTCCGGCGCCAGCGCCCGCACGTACGAGGCGGTGAACGCCAGGCCGATGAACTCCTCCGGGCTCATGGACACGCTGTGCCTGACCTGGAGGAACGTTGCCGCCTCGAACGCGCCGCTCTGCCGGAGCCAGACGCGCGTATCGGGATGTCGGCCGGGACCACGCGTCGAGGCGTCCGTGCCGTGGTCGTCGAGCAGGTCCAGGTAGGCACGCATGAACGACGAGGCGTTCGCGTCGCGAATGTTCCAGAACAGCGCGATCCCTCCGCCTGGACGCACGATCCGTCCCATCTCGCTCAACGCCCGCGCATGATCGAACCAGTGGAAGGCCTGTGCTGCCGTAGCCAGGTCGACAGACGCCGACACGAGGCCGGTCGCCTCAGCGCTGGCCTGCACGGTCGTTATTGCCAGGCGGGCCTCAGCGGACCGCGCCCTCAGGACGTCGAGCATCGGCTCGCCGGGTTCGACCGCCATGACCTGCCAACCGCGCGCGGCCATGGCAATGCTGGCGAGCCCCGTCCCCGCGCCCAGGTCTGCGACCACGGGTCGGTCGGGCAGCGCCAGCCGGGTCGCAATCACGCCGAACAGGGCATCCGGATAGCCCGGCCGATAGCGGTCATAGTCATCGGCCCAGGCGTCGAACGCCCGCCCTCGGTCGGCGGCCACCGCGTTCATTCGCCTTCCTCGGTCGCGAACCAGGCCATGAGCAGCTCGTCGCGGTACTCGTCGTTGGATCGGTACTGCTGGCGGCGCGTCCCCTCGCGCACGAATCCGCGGCGCTCGTAGACGGCGATCGCCCGCTCGTTGTCGGGGAAGACCCCGAGCGACAGCTTGCGCATCCCGCGCTCGCGCACCCAGGCCTGCGCGCCGGCGACCAGCTCGGTGCCGATCCCCACGTCGCGCCAGTCGGCCGCGATGCAGATGGAGAGCACGCCGATGTGCTCGGTCGCGCGCCCGCGATCGACGCTGACAAGCACGTTGCCGACCACGTCGCCGTCCGCCTCGGCCACCAGCACCAGGGACTCCTCGGCGCGGATCAGCTCGCCGATCCAGAACGCCTCCGACGGCTCGCTGACTGCGCCCGGGGTGGTGATCAGCCAGCGACCCGCGGTGCGGACATCGGCGAACAGGCGGGCCAGCGCGCGCCCGTCGGTCGGCCGTCCGGGCCGCAGCGTCCAGCGGCGGCCATCGTTGGCCGTCTTCGCCTGGCTGCCTCGCGTCTTGATCATCACGCAATCTCCGGACAACGACGAACCCCTCCGTCGTCAGGACGAAGGGGCTCACATCTTCGCGGTACCACCTGAGCTTGACCGATGAAAGGTGGTGGAGCTGGGGGGACTCGAACCCCCGACCCCCTGCATGCCATGCAGGTGCTCTCCCAGCTGAGCTACAACCCCACGCATTTCGTCGGTCCACTCGTCGGCGCCGCTATCGGAGCGCCACTCCGGCCGGACTCATCGCCAGGCTGCTCGACGGGTGAGTTCCGCGCTCCTCGAACGCCGGCTTGCACCGATCCCGGCTCGCTCTGAACGAGGCGCAGCGCGTACTGCTCCCGCGTCAACGCGTCGGCGTGGAGGATATCACAGGGGTTGTTTGGGCCTCAATCGGCGGCGTCGTGCAGCCCTGGCCTGTGTGCGGTACGCGCGATTGATCGAGCACTCGACAGCGTGAGCCGCGCCGCTCGACGCAGCTTCTGCACGCGGGCACTCGATCCATCGCGCAGATGCAGCGCAGAATCTGCCTCAGGTGAAGAGCGCTCGATCCATCGCGCGGGAAGGGCTTGACAGGCGGTCCGGAAGGCGTATTATGCCATCAGGTTATTTAACTACCTAGCGAAGTATAGAGGGAGAGGACCGATGGCGACCGACAACGAAGCCTACGCGGCACAGGAGACGCCCGAGCCGTCCCCCGAGCTCCGGAGGCTCGACCGGCTGGTCGGCACCTGGGACGTAGCGGGCCCGACAGTGAAGGGCAGGGTGACATACGAATGGATGGAGGGCGGGTTCTTCCTCCTCCAGCACGTTGACCTCGAACAGGAGGGTCATCGGTCGAAGGGGATCGAGGTCATCGGTCAGCTCCGGCCGTTCGGCGAGTCGGAGCCGAGTGCCGACATCCGATCGCGCTACTACGGCAATGGTGGCGAGACCTTCGACTACACCTATGAGATCGAGGGCGACACGCTCACGATCTGGGGCGGGGAGCGCGGATCGCCCGCGTACTACCAGGGGGCGTTCGCTGCAGACGGCAATTCCAACTCCGGCGCATGGGTCTACCCGGGCGGCGGTGGCTACGAATCCACCATGACCAGGGTCAAGTAGCCCGACGCTCATGCAGACCGATCCACTCAGCACGACCTTCGCGGCCCTCGCCGACCCGACACGGCGCGCCATCCTGGCTCGCCTGGCCGACGGCGAGGCCACGGTCACCGAGCTGGCCGCGCCCTTTCCGATGAGCCTCCCGGGCGTGTCGAAGCACATCAAGGTGCTTCAGCGCGCCGGGCTGATCGAGCAGGGACGCGAGGCGCAGTGGCGGCCTTGCCGGCTCGAGGCGGAGCCGCTGAAGGACGTCGCCGCATGGGCGGAGCAGTTCCGGCGGAACTGGGAGGAGAGCTTCGCTCGCCTCGACGAATACCTGGTACATCTGCAGTCAAAGGAGAGGAACCGTGGTCGCAGCCGCACGGAACGAGACCGATAGCGCGCCTCGGGAGGCCACCATCGACCTCCCATCGGATCGAGAGACCGTGATCACCCGTGTCTTCGACGCGCCTGCCAGCCTGGTCTGGAAGGCGATGACGACGCCGGAGCACATCAAGCGCTGGTACGGCCTGCGCTCGCTCGAGACGACAATCGCCGAGTACGACCCCCGCCCCGGCGGCAAGTGGCGCTTCGTCCAGCGCGCGCCCGACGGTGAGGAGTACGCATTCTCCGGCGTGATCCGCGAGGTCGATCCGCCCAACCGCGTCGTCAACACCGAGCAGTTCGAGGCGATGCCGGGCACCGAGTACGTGGTCACCACCACCTTCGTCGAGAAGGATGGGAAGACGACGATGACGTCGCACATGCGATACCAGAGTCGCGAGCACCGCGACGGCCACCTCCAGTCGGGCATGGAGTCGGGCATGAACGAGACCTTCCAGCGCCTGGACGAGGTCCTCGCCACGCTGGCCTGACCGCCGCTCCGGACCGATGCGGCCGCCGGGCCTCAGGCACCGGCTGCCGTATCGCGAGGGCCTTCCCGCGGATCGATGCCAACCGGATTGGCCTCGCAACCAGCGAACGCGCCGCCGGAGGCCCGCAAACGCCAGTAAGCGACATTCGCCCGACACTCCGCCAACCAGATTGGCCAGCTGACCGGCCGATCGGCGCTCGTTCGTCATAAGGCCAATGTGGCTAGAGTCGAGGGCCGCTTGACCCTCACGTTACGTTAGGCTCTATGGTCGTGTCGAAGGACGAACGAATGAGCTTGACGGTTGGCTCGGTCGCCCGGCTTGCCGGGGTGACCGTGCGGACGCTGCACCACTACGACGAGATCGGGCTGCTGAAGGCCAGCGGCCGGTCCGATGCCGGCTACCGCCGGTACGCGGACGCGGATCTCGATCGGCTGCAGCGGATCCTGTTCTACCGCGAGCTCGGGTTCGGACTGGACCAGATCAAAGACGTCATGAGCAACGGCGATGCCGACGCGGTCGGCCACCTCCGGCGGCAGCACGCGATGCTGCTGGACCGGATCGGGCGGCTCGAGCGCATGGCAGCCGCCGTCGAGAAGGCGATGGAGGCACGAACCATGGGAATCAATCTGACGCCGGAGGAGCGCTTCGAGGTCTTTGGCGACTTCAACCCCGACGACTACGCCACGGAGGTGGAGGAGCGCTGGGGCGACACCGATGCGTATCGGGAGTCGGCCAAGCGCGCGGCGCGCTACACGAAGGCCGACTGGGAGCGCATCAAGGCGCAGGGCCAGGCAGCGATCGAGCAGGTGGTCGGTGCCATGAACGCCGGCAAGCCGGCCGACAGCCCCGACGCGATGGCCGGCGCGGAGGCGCATCGGCAGCAGATCAGCGACGCATTCTACGACTGCACGTACGAGATCCACCTCGGGCTGGCCGAGATGTACCTCGCCGACGCCCGCTTCACGGCGACCTACGAGAAGATCGCGCGGGGGCTGGCGCAGTACCTCCACGACGCGATCAAGGCCAACGCCGCCAGCCAGGCCGGGTGATTGGCCCGCCCGCCCGGGATGGGATTCCCATCGGATTCTCATCCCGGGATCTCGATGCGTGGATCCTGCGGCTCGCGCCGAGGATCCCACGCCTAACGACCGCCGCGAACCAGGCTCCAGTTCTCGTGGTGGCAATCCGATCGGGTTCGCGGCCCCGATCCGTGGCTAGCGATCTCCCATGACAGTTCGATAGGAATCGGGGTCCGGAGCCGAGCTCGGCCCACGATTCCCAATCAGCTGTTCGCCCCAGGACTGCAAGGCGTCGGGTGCTGATCGATGGTGCCGAGTCCCACGCTCAGCGACGCGCGGAAACCCCCGCCGCCATTCCCATGGCGCATAGCGGATCGTGAACCACGCTAAATGTCGTCAGCAGTCCACGGGTGAATGGCTGATCGAGAGCAGCCTCAGCCGGCCGATTCGAACCGGGACTTCAGCCGCTCCAGGGTGGCCTCGATGTCGCCACCGGCGGCTGAGGCGATCATCGGCTCCATGAAGGACGTCAGCATCGAGCCTCGGATCTCCATGGCGAAGGAGAGATCGGTCGCTTCATCACCGTCGGCCGGTGTGAGATCGAGCGTGGCGTGGACCTTCACGCCGCTCATCTCGCTGCCGATCGCCATCCGCCGCGGCGGCTCGTACTCTGTCACCGTCAGGGGCGCCTGCATCTGCTGGCCCATGAGCTCCCGCGTGACGAGGGCGGTGGCGCCGACGCGCATCTCCCCCTCGGACGTTCGGCGCGCGTCGGTGATGCCGGTCTGCCACTCGCTCAGCTTTTCGAGGTCCGACAGGTAGGCGAAGATCTCAGCCGGCGGAGCACCGATGACGATGCGCCGTTCAACCCGTTGCATCCGGCTACGGTAGCGGATGTCATGCTGCGCGCCGATGAGCACGCTGCGTCGCCTCGTTCGCGCCCTCGGCCTCCAGGCACTGGCCGGGCTCGCGGTCTGGACGATCGTCGCGAGCGTCGCGGCCAACACCGAAACTGCCGCCCTCGATCTCGTGACGATGCTCCTGCTGTTCGGGCAGCTCGTGATCGTGCCGCTCGGGCTGCTGCTCGTGCCGCCGGCCGGCAGTGGAGGCAGGCTGGCCGATGCCCTAGCGCGCGGCGGCCGATTCCTGTTCCGGAACGGCGCCGTGGCGGCAATGGTGGCGCTCGCCATCCCGCGCGGTGAGCTGTCGGCCGCGGTTGCCGCCGTGTATCTCGTGCCGGCGTTGCTCGTCGCGGCTTCGGTCGCTCTGCGCGTGCGGGCGATGCGGAGCCCGTCCGACGCCGCAACCGTCGCCGCCGGCGCCTTTCTGGCCGCCGGGGCGCTCCTGTTCGTGCTTCACCGGCAGGACGTGGCGTTCGCCGGGTTCCCCGAGCTTGCCGTCCAGCTGACGTCCGTCCATCTCCACTTCGTCGGTTTCGGGCTGATGCTCATGGCAGGTGCGCTCGCCCGTCGCTCGCCCAGGCTCGGTGGGGCGGCGGTCGGCCTGCTCGTCGCGGGCGTCCCGGCGAGCGCGATCGGCATGCTCGTCCATCCCGCGGTCGAGGTCGCGGGCGCAGTGGCCGTCACGGCGGGTCTCGCTGCGCTCGCGGTCGGGGCGTTCCAGATGCTCCGACGCCCGGGCGTCCCGGGTGACGCGCGCCGGCTGCTCTTCGTGTCGCTCGCTACGTCGCTGCTCGTCGGCGCAGCCGCCGTGGCCTCGACGGTGGGCGCACGCAGCGTCGACGTCGGCTCGATGGCCCGGATCCATGGCGGGTTCGCGGCCATCGGCGTCGTCTTCATCGGCCTGCTCGGCTGGCGTCTTGCGGACGGGCGATAGGGCAGCGGGCTAGTGCAGGATCTGGGACAGGAAGCGCTTCGTCCGTTCCTGCTGCGGGGCCTCGAAGATCTGCCGGGGCGGTCCCTCCTCGACGATGACGCCCTCGTCGAAGAAGACCATTCGGTTGGCAACAGCCCGCGCGAAGCCCATCTCGTGGGTGACGCAGATCATCGTCATGCCCTGCTCCTCCGCCAGCCCACGCATGACGTCGAGCACCTCGCTGATCATCTCCGGATCGAGGGCGGAGGTCGGCTCGTCGAAGAGCATGATCTTGGGGTTCATGGCCAGCGCACGGGCAATGGCCACCCGCTGCTGCTGGCCACCCGACAGCTGCGCCGGATACTTGTGCGCCTGCTCGGGGATGCCGACCCGCTCGAGCAGCTTCATGCCGACCGCATCGGCGTCTTTGCGGGCGTACTTCCGAACCCGCATCGGCGCCAGGGTGATGTTCTGGAGCGCGGTGAGGTGCGGGAACAGGTTGAACGACTGGAACACCATCCCGATCTCACTGCGCACGGCGGCAATGTTGCGAATGTCGTTCGTCAGCTCGATCCCGTCCACCGTGATCGTGCCGCGCTGGTGCTCCTCGAGCCGGTTGATGGTGCGGATGAAGGTCGATTTGCCGGACCCCGAGGCCCCGAAGATCACGACGACCTCGCCGACGTTGACCGTCAGGTCGATGCCGCGCAGCACGTGGAGCTGGCCGAACCACTTGTGCACGTCGCGCGCGACGATGATCTCCCGATTCGTGGCCTGCTTCGTCTCCGCCACCGAATCGCTCATGGGTCCACCTCATTCACGGTCTCAGCCTGTTCCATCAGCGCGTTCCGACGCCGAGCTGGCGCTCCAGCCGGTAGCTCGCCTGCGACATGGCGTAGCAGAGGACGAAAAAGACGGCTGCGATAAAGAGGTAGACCTCCATCCTGGCACCCAGCGACTCCGGCTGCCCCAGCACGGCGCGTCCGACGTTCAGCAGTTCGAGCAGCCCGATGATAGTCACGAGTGTCGTGTCCTTCAGGAGGCTGATGAAGAGCCCGACGTTGGCCGGGATCACAGCCCGAAGGGCCTGTGGCAGAACGATAGAGATGTTCGTCTGGACGCCGGACAGGCCCAGGGCCTGCGCGGCCTCGACCTGGCCGGACGGGATGGATTGCAGGCCGCCCCGGACGTTCTCGGCCACGTACGCCGCCGAGAAGAGGCTGATCCCGCCCATGGCGCGCGCGACGCGGTCGAGCTGCCACCCTCCCGGCAGGAAGAGCGGCAGGATGAGGTCGGCCATGAACAGGATCGTCACCAGCGGCACACCGCGGATGAGCTCGATGTACCCGGTCGAGAGGATGCGGACCGCCGGCAGCCTGCTCCGCCGCCCGAGGGCGAGGAGCACCCCGAGTGGGAACGACAGGACGATACCGACCGCCGCCAGGAGGACCGTCAAGAGCAGTCCACCCCACTCGTTCGTGCCGACCGGCGTGAGGGGCGTTCCACGGAATCCGGCGATCAGGACGAAGGTGATTGGGAGCGACACCAACCAGGCACCCGCGAGCACGCGTCGGGGGATCCGGGCGCGCCGCCCGACGGCGTATGACACCCAAACCGCCGCAGCATTCGCCGCATAGGCCACAACGCCGAGGATGCCGATCGGCGAGAACGCGATCAGAATGGCGATCAGAGCCTGGACCGCGGATAGTGTGACGGCCAGCGTCCGTGTCGTGCGGCCGAAGGCGCCGGCACTGAGCCCGGCCAGGACCGACGGGATGGCCAGGCTGAGCCAGATGCGCCAGGCCAGGTCGCCGGGGTAGCGGCCGATGAGAAAGACGCGCAGGTTGTCCGTCACAACGCTCCAGCGAGCATCAGCCGTGGCCCACCCGCCGACCTGGATCGCCAGCCAGACCAGCGCGGCTCCCACAAGGACGGTGACAAATGCGCTGACCGGCCCGGAGAAGAGGTTGGCGCGGAGCCAGCCGATGGGGCCGATCGTGGTCGCCGGCGGAGTCAGGGTCTCGGCGGTCAACGCTCGATCACCTGGACGCGGCGGTTGTAGAAGTTCATGAGGAGGCTCGTCGCGAGGCTGATGACAAGGTAGGTCCCCATCACCAGGATGATCACCGGAACCGGCTGACCGGTCTGGTTCGACATCGTCTGACCGATCTTGAAGAGATCCGAGTACCCGACCGCGATCGCCAGGCTCGAATTCTTGGTGAGATTGAGGTACTGGCTGGTGAGCGGCGGCACGATGATGCGGAGGGCCTGCGGGAAGATCACCAGGCTGAGGACCTGACCCTCGGAGAGCCCCAGCGCGCGGGCCGCCTCGAGCTGACCGCGGCTGACGGCCTGGATGCCGCCGCGCACGACCTCGCCGATGAAGGCCGCGGTGTAGATGACCAGGCCGGTGAGCAACGCCGCGAATCCGGTCGAGAGCTCGACGCCGCCGCTGAAGTTGAACCGTCCGAGCACCGGCAGCTCGAAGGCCAGTGGCGAAGCACCGGCCGCGAACCATCCGATCACGGGCAGCCCGAGGGCGGCTACCAGTCCCATCGTACGCAGCCGACGAACCGGCCGGCCTGCATCGTCCCGCCGGCTCGCCACCATGCGCGTGATGACCACCGTCGCAATCGCCGCGACGCAGAACCCGAGCCAGATGGCGAATCCGTCCGTCGGAGTGGCGCCCGGAACATACAGGCCGCGCTGGTTGAGGAATGCGACGCTGCCGAGGGCGACCGACTCCTGCACGGGCGGAAGCTGGAGGAAGACGACGAAGAAGATGACGATGAGCTGGAGGAGGAGCGGCGTATTGCGGATGAGTTCCACGTAGCCCGCGGCGACGCGGCTGACGAGCCAGTTCGGCGAGAGGCGGGCGACGCCCACGCCGATGCCGAGGATGGTGGCCAGGATGATGCCGACCACGCTGACGAAGAGGGTGTTGAGCAGGCCGACCAGGAAGGCGCTGCCATAGCTGCTCGTCGCCGAGAACGGAATTAGGCTGTCATCGATCTCGAATCCGGCCTGGCGGCCGAGGAAGCTGAAGCCGAAGCCGAGCCCGCGCTCCTCCATGGCGGTCGCGAAGTTGCTTGCTGCGAAGGCAATGAGCAGCAGGACCGCGAGCACGACGACGAGCTGCGCGGCAACGCGCAGGACCCGGACGTCACGCCAAAGCGGGACCGCTCGCGCGCGACCGCCGCGGCTGGCAACCGCCATCTCTGGGCGATCCGAGCCTCGGGGCGGGACTCACTCCCGCCCCGAGACGCCGGCTCCGTTATCGGTATGGCGGCGCGTAGAGGAGCCCGTCGTCTGTCCAGAGGCTGTTCAAACCTCGTTCGAGGGCGATCGGGGTTTCCGGCCCGAGATTTCTGTCGTAGATCTCCGCATAGTTGCCGACCTGGCTGATCACAGCGACCACCCAGTCGGGTTCGAGACCCAATCCGGACTCGAACGGCTCCTCGCCCTCCGGCGTTACCCCAAGGAAGCGCTGAACGACCGGATTCTCAGTGGAGGCGGCCGTGTCCTCGACGTTCTCGGACGTGATCTCGAGCTCTTCGGCCTCGATGCTGGCGTAGACGACCCACTTGACGACGTTGAACCACTGGTCGTCGCCGAGTGGCACGACCGGGCCCAGCGGCTCCTTGGACAGCACGTCGTCCAGGATCAGGTGATCGTCGGGACTCTCAAAACCCGAGCGCTGGGCTGTCAGCTGGGACCGGTCGCTGGTCGCGGCGTCACAGATGCTGTTCTCCGCCGTGTACGCGTCGTACAGGTCAGGGGCCTCGGGGAACGTCTGTGGGTTCAGCTCGATGCCCGCGTTCGTTGCCGCATCCTGGAGGTTCTGCTCCGTGGTGGTCCCGGTCAGGACGCAGACGTCGGCGCCGTCGAGCTCTTCGATGCTTGTCGCATCGACTTGCGTCGAGTTCACCATGATGGCCTGGCCATCATAGAAGGTGGTCGGGGCGAAGAGGCCCCATGACGTGTCGCGGCTCACCGTCCACGTTGTGTTGCGGATGAGGACGTCGATCTCGCCGGTCTGGAGCGCCGTTGAGCGCTGGTCCGCAGTCAACTCGCGGAACTCGACCGCCTCCGAGTCGCCCAGTACGGCCGCCGCGATCGCGCGGCAGAAGTCAGCGTCGAAGCCGACCGTGTTGCCATCCGCATCGAGGACGCTGAATCCGGGCAGCGTGCCGTTGATGCCGCACCGAAGCTCGCCACGCTCCTGGACATCGGCAAGGCGGCCCTCACCGGTCGATGGCTCTTCGCTCGGCGTGACGCTCTCGGCGGCGGTCTCGGCCGGGCTCTCCTCTGCCGGGCTCTCGGCCGCGCTCTCACTCGCGGGCGTGGTCGACGGTGGCGGCGTGTCGCCGCAGGCGGTGACGACCAGCGCCAGGACGACGAGGCCGATGATGGAAAGGACGGATCGGGGCATGGATGGAATCTCCCTCGTTCATCCGGTGCGGTTGGGCGTGGGCCCGGCGGGCTTGCTCCCATCCTACGTGCTGCGCGCAACCGTCTGTTGGTCGAATGCTCGCGCGCTACTATCGCCCATCGTGGATCGCCGCGGCCTGATCGAGCGCTGGTTCGCCGGACGTGGCGTGCCGCAGCTCATCGCGGGCTACAGCACCGAGCAGCGGATGGACGCGCGCGCCGTGCCGTTCATCGGTGCGTGGATCGTGGTGGGGACCGTCCTGATCTGGGCGCAGCGGCCGGACGCGCCGCTTGCCCAGAACCTCGTCGGCATGACGATCGCCCTGGTGGTGTCCGCGGCGACGCTCGGATTCTACCTCTGGTATCGCCGGCGTCCGCCGTTTCGCTCGGGGGTGCGACTCGACCCGCTCGACATCGCGATGATCGGGCTCGTTCCGGGGGTTGTCGCCGCGGTCGTCCACGGGTCCCCCGGCGTCATCCTCGGCGTGACTCCGAACGTTCTGCTCGGCGTCGGTGTCATCTACGTCGTCACCGGCTTCGGGCTTGTCGAGATCGCCGGTTGGGCACTGCGGCATCTCCGCGCCCAGCTGGGCCAGATCACGACGCTCGTGGCCCGCACCCTCCCCGTACTGCTCATCCTGGTCGTGTTCCTTCTGTTCGCCTCGGAGCTGTGGCAGGCCTCGCATACCCTGGGCGGTGGTGACCTTGCGGCGGTGATCGGGCTGCTGCTGGTCGTCGCGACCGTGCTCGTGGTCACCCGCGCCCGCGACGAGATCAAGACCATCGAGAGCACGCGCGACTGGCCGAGCATCGCGGAACAGCTCCCGGGCACGCCGGCCGAGTCGCTGTCGGAGGTTGCCGCTGCTGCAAGCACCCCACCGCGCAGGCTGACCTGGCAAGAGCGCATGAACCTTATATTCCTGATGCTCGTCAGCCAGCTGGTGCAGTCGCTTTTCGTTGGGCTCCTCGTCCTGCTCTTCCTCGTCGCGCTCGGGCTGCTCGCCATTCCGGCATCGGTCCAGGAGACGTGGGTAGGGGAGCCGGTTCGGACCGTGATCGGATTCGAGCTGCTCGGCGAGCCCCGGCTGCTGTCGGTGGAGCTGCTGATCGCGGCCGGCTTGCTCGGCGGGATGTGCGCGCTCTACTTCACCGGCCTGGCATTGACCGATGCCGCCTTTCGTGCGGACTTCCACGAACAGGTGATCGGGGACATGGAGCAGATCATGGCGGTACATGCCGTGTACCTGATCTCGCCCGAGGTCAGCGATGCTCTCGACCGCAGGAGACGGTCTCCTGATTGCCATCGGCGAGCGTCTCAAGGCGGCGATGCGACCCGAGGACACCATCGCCCGGTTAGGCGGAGACGAGTTTGCCATCCTGGTCGAGGACGTCGCCGGGCCGCAGCAGGTGCTCGAGCTGGCAGAGCGCATCTCGGCCACGTTCGACACGCCGTTCCGACCGGGTGAGCGCGAGATCACCATCCGTTGCAGCATCGGCGTGGTGGTCGCGTCGGGCGGGCATCGCACGGCCGATGACCTCCTGCGCGACGCCGACGTGGCGATGTACCGGGCAAAGGTCAGCGGCCGCGGGTCGTACGCACTGTTCGAGCCATCGATGCAGGCGGAAATCGCGGCCCGCGTCGAGCTCGAGGCCGACCTGCGCGAGGCGATTGAGCGCGAGCGCCTGACGCTCGCCTACCAGCCGATCGTCGACCTTCAGGATGGCCGCGTCGTCGCAGTCGAGGCACTTGCCCGCTGGTCGCATCCGGCGCGTGGCAACGTCTCTCCTGCCGTCTTCATTCCGAGCGCGGAGGAGAGCGGCCTCATCCTTCCGCTCGGAGCCTGGGTGCTTCGGCGCGCCTGTCTCGACCTCGCCGACCTGCGGCAGAGTGGCGGCGCCGCCTCGGACCTCCGCCTCAGCGTGAACATGTCACCTCGCCAGCTCGACGATCGCAGCATCGTCGACAAGGTTCTCGGAGCGCTCCGGGAGGCCGGCCTGCCGCCCGACGTGCTCGACATCGAGATCACCGAGGGGCTCGTGCTCGATGTCGGCGAAGAAGGGCTCGGATATCTCCGCATGCTTCGCGCCGCCGGTTGCAAGGTTTCGTTCGACGACTTCGGGACCGGTTTCTCGTCGCTCGGCAATCTGCGATCCCTGCCGATCGACGGGTTGAAGATCGACATCTCGTTCGTGTCGGCGATGCTCGGCGGTGGCGTGGATGCGGCGGTGGTCGAGGCCGTCGTGCGCCTCGGCGCGGCGCTGGGGGTCACGGTGGTCGCCGAAGGCGTCGAGGACGCGGCTACCGCCGAGCGACTGGTGGAGCTCGGCTGCCCGTACGCGCAGGGCTACTACTTCGGCCGGCCCGAGCCGGTCGCCGCCATCGCGGCGCGCATCACGGATCCTGGCAAGGCGGTCGCGGCGGCCTGAACGTGGTGGTGGAGATGAGGGGACTCGAACCCCTGACCCCCGCGATGCGAACGCGGTGCTCTCCCAGCTGAGCTACATCCCCACGGGCCGTCGGCGAGTATAACAGGGCAACTTTGGGGTTCCCGGACTAGAACATTTGTTCTATCATCGGTGGTCCGATGCTGCAGACCGATGCCCCCGTCTCTCCGTCCCTGGCCACCGCCCTCGAGGCGCTCCACTCACGCGGTCTGGGGCTGCGCCGGGGGAGCGAGGCGCCGACGCTGGAGCGCGCGCGCCCATCGGTCCCCACCGGTCATCCGGCGCTCGATGCCGCGCTTGGCACCGGCGGCTGGCCACGAGGCGCATTGGCGCTCCTCGACGCTCCGGCGGGAAGCGGCGCCACCACGCTGGCGCTCGGCTCGCTGGCGGCCGCCCAGGCGGCCGGTGGCCTGACGGCCTGGCTCGATCTCGACGGTACCCTCGACCCGGCCGTTGCCGCGCGCCTCGGGGTGAGCCTCGAATGGCTCCTCGTCGCACGGCCGCACGACCCCGCCGAGGCGATCGAGCTGGCGGCGTGGCTCGGGCGCTCCGGCCTCATCGATGCTCTCGTTCTCGACCTGGGTGAGCGGGCGGCGCCCGATCGTCGTGCGCTGGATCGGCTCGGCGCGCTGCTTGCACGTTCCGGAAGCACCTCGGCGCTCGTGCTCGCGCCGGCCGGCCGCGCCGTGGCCGGCGCCGTGGCCGGGGTGCGGGTGGCGCTGCACCGGACCGCCTGGCTGGGAATCGGCCGCGATCTCGTCGGCCAGCGGGTGCATGCCGTCGTCGAGCGGCACCGCTGGGCGCTCGTCGGAGCATCCGCTGAGCTCGACCTGTGGTTCGGCGAGGGTCGCCGCATCGATCCGCTCGTGGCGGTGCTCGCTCGACCGCGGCCGCTCGAGGAGCGCCCGGCCCTCCGCGTGGTGAGCGCCTGATGCGTGCGCTCCCATCCCACGGGCGTATCGGCCAATCATTGGCCGATCTTGCGCTCCACGGGAGTTCCAGCCACGCAGGACACACTTGGAACTTCAGTGGCCGATACGCCCACCCCACGGCAGGCTAAAGGAGCAGCACGTGCGATACGCGATCAGCATCCCGAACTTCGGCGACTGGGCCGATCCCCGCACCATGGTTGGGCTGGCAGGCGACGCGGAGGCGGCCGGCTGGGACGGCTTCTTCCTGTGGGACCACATCCGATTCAGCGCCACGCCGCTGCCGGTGCAGGACCCCTGGGTGCTGCTGGCGGCGATCGCGACCGTCACCGAGCGGATGACGATCGGCCCGATGGTCACGCCCCTCCCGCGCCGCCGTCCGTGGGTGGTCGCGCGCCAGGCCGCCTCGCTCGACCACCTCTCGAACGGGCGGGTGCTGCTCGGAGTCGGGATCGGTGAGCCGGCGGACGTCGAGTTCACTGCCTTCGGCGAGCCGGCGGATCGGAAGGTCCGCGCCGAGATGCTCGACGAGGCGCTCGCCATCATCACCGGACTGTGGAGCGGCGAGGAGTTCCGCTTCGACGGCACGCACTACCGGCTGGCACCGATGCGCTTCCTGCCGCGACCGGTCCAGCAGCCTCGGATCCCGATCATCGTGGCCGGCTACTGGCCGAACCCCGGACCGATCCGCCGGGCGGCGCGATGGGACGGGATGAACGCGCTCTTCCCGTACCCGACCGAGGGTTGGGCGGAGAAGTTCGGCGCGCTGGTCGCCGAGCTGCGGGCCGGCCACTCCGACACCGGCCTGCCGTTCGAGATCTTCGACGGCGGCCATACGCCGGGCGAAGACGACCCGGCCGAGTCCGCCCGCCTGGGCGCAACGTGGTGGGTCGAGAGCCTCGACCCGGAGCGCTACGGCTGGGACGGCTCCACCACCTGGCCAGAGGTCGGTCCGCTGCGCGACCGGATCCGCCAGGGCCCGCCTCGCTGAGCATGACCCGCCTCCTCGCCCTCGTCTGGCCAGAGCTTCGCGCACCGGAGGCCGATACCGCCGCCTTCACCCCGATGCTCGACGCGCTCGACGACCTCTCCCCGCGAGTGGAGGCGGTCGACGTGGGGGTGGCGCTGGTCGACGTGACCGGCCTCGGACCGATGTGGGGGACGGAGCGGCGGATCGCGGCACGGGCCGTGATGCTGACCCGCGGCGTCCAACCGCTCACCGTGCGCTGCGGGATCGGCGACAACCGATGGCTGGCGACGCTCGCGGCCCGGCTGGCACGCTTCGAGCGCCCCGGCGCGCCGGCCGCATTCCACGCGTTCGTGCGCGGCGACGAGCTGCGCGACCTGCCGCTCACCCTCCTGCCGGCCGATGCGACGATGCGCCAGCGGTTCACGCTCTTCGGCCTCACGCGCATGGGCCAGCTGGCCGACCTGCCGCGCTCGGCGGTCGGCGCCCAGTTCGGCGCGGCGGGGGAGCGGCTCCAGGCGCTGTCCCGCGGCCACGATCCGAGGCCGATCGTGCCGCGGCGCCGTCCCGAGCGTGTCGAGCGGAGCGCCACGTTCGAGCCCGCCCTCGAGGGAGTCGGGGCGGTGGGGCTCACCCTGCGCCGCCTTGCCGCCGAGCTGTGCGATCTCCTTCTGGACCGCCACCTGGCGCCGGGGCGCGCGACGCTGGTGCTGACCCTGGAGGACGCGCCGGCGCTCCGCGTGGCGCAGCCCTTTCCGCAGCCCGCGCTCGAGCCCGACTGGATCGCGCGCCTGCTGCTCTCCCGCGTGGAGGCTGCCGCTCGAGCCCGACTTCTCTCAGCCGCCGATGGCGCATGGGAGGACCCTCCGTCAGATCCACGGGTCGCATCGGTCCTGCTCGCGTTCGATCGGCTGAGCGACCCGGCCAGCCGGCAGCTCCCGGCATTCGAGGCGCGCGCCGGCCGCTGGGAGGAGCTGCGCTGGTCGCTGGAGCGGATCCGGCATCGGTTCGGGCCTGGCCGCCTGTGGCGGGCCGCCGCCGAGCGCCCGACCGCATCGCTGCCCGAGCATCGGTCACGGCTGGTGGACATCGGTCAATGACGCGGCGCTACGCGAACCTTCCGCTCGTCCAGGTCGAGACCGATGAGCTCGGCGTGCCCGTGCGCCTGCGCATGGACGGCACCGATCACGGTGAGCTCGGCATCTGCAACCGATGGCGCGTCGACGACGGCTGGTGGCGCGAGCCGGTGGCCCGTGCCTGCTACAAGGTCGTCACCCGCTCCGGGCTGCTGTGCACGATCTTCCTCGACGAGATCCGCGGCACCTGGCACCTCGAGCGGCTGTTCGACTGAGTCGCACGGCAGGCGATGGTGTCCGAGCTCGAACGGGCACCCCTCGGAGTACCATCGGAAATACGATGCTTCGCCGGATCCTCATCGTGCCGCTTCGCTTCCTCCGGTGGGTCTATGCGCCGACCGGGCGCACCCGTCCGGGCCACGGCGAAATCGAGTCGCACATGGCCGCCGCCGGGATCGGGCAGGAGACCGGCAGATGGGCGCACATGGAGGAGGAGCGCCTTCGGCATCGAGACGAGGCGTTCCGCGGCCGGAGCGAGGAGCCCCGGGATGACTCCTGACCCGTGGCATCACTCGTGCGGGGAGCGGACGACATGACTGACTTCAACCGAAATCCCGGAGCCATCGACGACCCCGGCATGAAGGGCGGGACCGATCCCGACCTGGATACCCTGCCGCCGGGGGATCACGCTGGGAACACCGGCGGTTCCGGCGAGCCCCAGGCCTCCGAGCTGGACATGCCCGGCCCGGACGATCCGGTCGCTTGGAGCTATGTCGAGGCCGAGACCCTCGTCGTCGGCCGAACCGGCGAGGAGCTGGGCCGGGTGGCGGCCATGCTCGGCACCGAGACCGAGGGCATCTTCCACGGCGTGGCGGTGACGCCGTACGCTGACGGAACGACGCGGGTCGTCCCCGCCGATGCCGTGACCCGCATCACGACCTCGAAGATCGAGATCGCCTACGACGCCGACGAGCTCGCCGCGGCGAAGGAGCATCATCCGCTGCCGGAGTGACTACGGCTGCTCGGCATCGCAGGGCGGATACCCGTCGGGCATGAGCGGCAGGATCGTGAGGTCAACCCTTCCGTTGCCCTCGGCCCAGTCGAGCGACCCGACCGTCGCGAGGTCCAGCCCGATCTGCTCGTACCCCAGGGCCGCGAGCGCGTCGATGATTGCCGCAGCCTCGTCCCGGCTGAGCCCGCCGCACCGGGTCACGGGCGGTTGCGATCCGCTCACCTCGCCGAACTCGTCGAGTGGCCCGTCGAACGGCCACGGGATCTCCGATGCGTCCGCGGTGTCGTACGGCGGAACGTCGCGGTAGGGCGTCAGCAACAGCTGATACTCGGTGCCCTCGTACGGCTCGGCCGGTCCCGTCCATGCATCGGCGCCCAGGAGCGACTCCGGGTCACGCAGCCGCTGTGCGAGGGCGTCCAGCTCCTCGCGCTCGGGGGCAGGCTGATAGTAGGTTGCTTCCTCCTCGTCGCCGAGCCACTGCAGCGAGCGCACGACGACCTGGTCGTCACCGTCATCGGCCGTGAACATATAGACGCCCACACCACGCCCCGGTGGGTTCGCACCCGGCAGCGGCTCGAGCTCGTGGGTCGCAGAGGCGTCGAGCAGGCCGGCCCCGAAGATGTGCTCTCGCAGGTCGGCGAGGCCCTGCTCCGTCAGCGTTCGTCTGACGAGACTGGCGCTCTCGGCCCCGGGAGGAACCGGCTGCCAGATCAGCGTCCCGTCGCCCATCAGCGTCAGCCACGGCACGGAATCGCTCGGATAGGTCGGCCCACCTCCGCCGAACACGACGCGCAGCATCAGTGCGTCGTCGGCCACCGCCGACGCACTGGGCTCCGCCGATGCCGAGGCGCTTGGGACTGTCGCCGATGCGCTCGGCGAGGCTGCAGGACTGGCACTCGGAGCCACCGACGGGCTTGGCGATGGATCGTCGCCGACCGGCCGCCCGACGAGCCCGGCCAGCTGCGTGCCGGCCACGACAGCCAGCAGCAGGACGGCCGCCGCGGCGAGGAGCCTGCCGGCCGGACGAGCCAGCCAGCCGCCGCCGCGCTGCGGTGTGTCCGCGATGCGGCTCATCGTTGCGTCGAGCACACGGCCGGGGGCCTCGCGGGGCGCATCGGAGCGCAGCCGCTCGCCGAGCAGGTCGTCGAAGCGGTCCTGGGTGTTCATGCGACGTGTCCCTCCGATCGCTGGCCGTCGGGGCCGATCGCCTCACGCAGCGCACGACGCGCGTGATGGAGTCGCGATTTCGCCGTACCGACGGGGATGTCGAGCGCATCGGCGATCTCGGAGAGCGAGAGGCCGAGGAAGTAGTGATGGACGATGACGGCGCGGTGGTCCGTCGAGAGCCGCGCCAGGCCGCGGTCGATCGCGTCGCGGTCGGCCAGCGCGCCCGAGGAATCGGTCGTGGGACGATCGTGATCCGGCAGCAGGCGGATGTTCGACTCGTGACGGCGGCCACGCCGCGACTCGTCGCGGCAGGCGTTCACGAGCAGGCGACGCAGCCAGGCGTCCAGCCGCCCTGGATCGCGCAATGAGCGGAGATCCCGCCAGGCCCGAACGAGAGCCTCCTGCACCGCGTCCTCCGCCCGACCCTGGTCACGCAGGATCAGGGTGGCCGTCGCGAACAACTGGTCGACGCGCGGTGCCGCTAGCGAGGCAAACGCGTCGCGATCACCGCGCGACGCCTCTCGGATCAGGATCTCGTCTGGCACCGAACCTCCTCTGCACGCCCATCGGTATGGGCGCGTCTGCATGGTATGGCGCATGCGGCGCCCGCTCGGTTCAGTCGCGCGGTCGGGTACGATCGGCCGATGAGCACGGACGCCACGGAGGTCCGGATCCGGCCGGGCACGATCGACGACAACGAGGCCTGCGCCGCGGTGCTGGTGGATGCCGTGAACGACCTCGGGCGCCGGAACGGCTCGATCCAGGAGGGCAACGCGATCGACTTCACGGCCCAGTGGCCGCGCTGGCGCCCCTTCTTCGACCACATCGCGCGCACGGCGGCCGAGTTCTGGATCGCGGAAGGCCCCGACGGTGCTTTGATCGGCTACGCGCGCTCGATCGAGCGCGACGGCATGTTCGAGCTCACCGAGTTCTTCGTGCGTCCGGGCGTCCAGTCGCGGGGCGTCGGCCGCGACCTCCTGGCGCGCGCCTTCCCCCTCGATCGCGGCGACCTGCGGCTCATCATCGCCACGACGGACATCCGGGCCCTGTCGCGCTACCTGCGCTCCGGCGTCGTGGTGCGCTTTCCGGTGCTCAGCTTCACCGGTGCTGCGCGCGAGGTGGCCCTCGTCGGTGGACTCGATGTCGAGCCGCTCGACCTGGCGCGGGACATCGATGCGGTCCATGCGGTCGACGAGGCGGTCCTGGGTCATCGGCGCGAGGTGGATCACCGCTGGTTCGCGGCTGAGCGCGAGGGGTACCGCTACCTGCGCGACGGGCGGGTCGTGGGTTACGGCTACGTCGGCACGCCGGATCGCTCGGGGAACGGGCCCTTCGCCGTGCTGGGTCCCTCCGACCTGCCCGCAGCGCTGGCGCACGCGGAGCGCCGGCGCCACGAGCTCGGTGCGGAGGAGACGGAGTTCGAGGTCGCCCTCCACAACCGGGCCGCCGTCGAGCACCTCCTTGGTCGCGGGTATCGGATGGACGCCTTCATGACCCTCGTCTGCTCGTCCGAGCCCTTCGGCCAGTTCGATCGCTACGTGTTCTGCGGGCCGGCGCTCATCCTGTGACGGACGGACCGCATCGCGTCGACCGGCTCTGGCCCGACGCCGCACCCGACCTGGATCTCGACGCGGCCATGGCGGAGTACCGGCCCGGCGTGGGCGCGGGCCGACCGTTCGTCGCCATCAACATGGTCACCAGCATCGACGGCCGCGCCCAGCTCAACGGCAGCGCGGAAGGGCTCGGCAGCCGGGCCGATCGCCGCCTCATGCGGCTCTACCGCGCCGCGTTCGATGCGGTCGGCAGCGGCGCCGGGACGATGCGCGCGGCCGGGCTCTGGCTGCGCGTGGGCGACGATCTGGCGGCACGGCGGGCGGCGGCCGGCCGTCCACCGAATCCCATCGGCGTGCTGATCGCAGGCTCGAAGCCGGTGCCCACCGATGCGCGCTGGTTCTCCGGCGACGAGGGACGCTTCCTGGTGGTGGGTGCGACGAACCCGATGACCGAGGTGCCCTCTGGAACGGAACTGCTCCGTGCGCCGGACGAGCGGCCGGCACCGGGCTGGATCCTCGACCGGCTGGCCGAGCGCGGGGTCGGATCCCTCCTGCTCGAGGGCGGCCCGCGCCTGAACGCCGCCTTCGTGGCGGATGGCCTGGTCGACGAGGTGTGCTGGACGGTGGGCGCCCACGTGCTTGGGACCGATGCGCTGCCGATGATCGCGCCGATCGAGGGTGGCTCACCGCACTCCGACACTCCGCTCCGGGCACGCCTGGAGAGCGTCCTGCGGCACGAGGACGAGCTCTTCCTGCGCTACCGCCTCGGGCGCGCCGGGTAGGATCGGTCGATGACGCGGCTCGACCTCGGCCGCCTCGGCGTCTGGGGCCACCTCGACTCGCTCGCCGCGGCCGACGCCGTTGCCTACGCGCGGCACGCCGAGGCGCTCGGATTCGGGACCCTGTGGGTGCCGGAGACGGTCGGGCGCGAGCCGATCGCGCTCGTCGCCATGCTTGCCGCGGGCACCGACGGCATCAACCTCGGCACGAGCATCGTGAACATCTGGGGCCGCGACGCGCAGGCCAGCCGCATGGCGGCCATGACGCTCTCGGAGGCGAGCGGCGGTCGGTTCGTGCTGGGACTGGGCGTCAGCCACCCCCATCTCGCCGGCAAGCTGCGCGGGCACGCGTACGCGCGGCCACTGACCCACATGCGCGAGTACCTTGCCGCCTACCGCGCCGCCGTCTACCGCGGGCCGACGATCGATTCGATGCCGGAGCCACCGCTGCTGCTGGCCGCCCTGCGGGAGCGGATGACCGAGCTCGCCGCAACGGATGCCGACGGGGCCCTGCCGTACCTTGTCACGCCCGATCGGGTGGCATGGATCCGCGGGCGGCTCGATAGCGCCGCCGCGGGCGCCCGCCCGCTGCTCGCGGTGACGCTGCCGGCCGTCATCGGGGACCTGGCCGATCGCGACCCCGCCCGCGCGTACCTGGGGCCGTACCTGCGCACGCCGACCTACCAGGCGTCGTGGCAGCTGCAGGGCTTCGAGCCCGCCGACTGGGAGCCTCCGGGCAGCGACCGGCTCGTCGACGCGATGGTGGCGACCGGGCCGGTGGGCCTCGTGCGCGACCGCATCGCCGCCATGGTCGCCGCCGGCGCCGACCACGTGGCGATCATCCCGCTCGCGGCCGACGGTGCAACCGAGCACCTGCCGGCACTCGAGGCGCTGTCGCGAGGATGAGCCTGCCCGGATCGGTCGCCTGGCTGCTCGTCCTCGCCGCGTGCAGTTCCGCGACGCCCTCCGCGCCGGTCGAGGCCGCCGCGTCAGCCGCGCCTGCACCAGCGGCGGTGGCCACGGCCGCCGGCAGCGGGCCGGAGCTGCTGGTCGCGGCGCTCGGGACACGGCCGGCACAGCCGACGATCGTGCCTCGCTACTCGGTCGTGCTCGTGGCCGACCATTGCGTCGACCGCGACCTGCCCGCCCCACCGGTGGCCGAGCCGGTGCTGGCCGTCCTCGACCGGACCTACGCGCTCGCCGCGGACGACGTCCCGAGCGACCTCGTGGAGGCGGCGACGGCTGGCCTCGACGGCGCCTCGGGCCTGAAGCTCGTGCGCGAGGTCGTGGCGAATGACCTCGGCGACATGCATGCCGCCTGGCGGTCGGCAGGGATGATGATCGTCGTCGAGTCCGCGTACCGTTCCCACGCGGAGCAGGCAGCGACCTTCGACGGCTGGGCGGCGCGCATCGGCGAGGCGGGCGCATTGCTGCGCACCGCTCGCCCCGGGCACTCGGAGCACCAGCTGGGGACGGCAATCGACGTGACGTCGCCCGGCTGGAGCGGCCGGTTCGGCGACTGGGCGGTCGATTCCGCCGAGGGCGCCTGGATGGCGGCGCACGCCTGGGAGTACGGCTTCGTGATGAGCTATCCGGCCGATGGCCAGGACGAGACCTGCTACGGCTACGAGCCCTGGCACTACCGATGGATCGGCCGCGACGCGGCGGCCGACCAGCGAGCAACCGGCCTGCCCCTTCGTCGCTTCCTGGAGCGGTACGTCGGCTCATGAGCATCGACGGCATCGACGAGGCTCGCCTGCCGGCGCTGCGGCGCCGGATGGTGTGGACCCTCTTCGCGGTGTCGGCCCTCGGCACGACCGGATACATCGCCGCGGTCACGGCCGGCACCCTGGTGGCGGCCGAGATGGCGGGAAGCGCATCGGCCGGCGGCCTCCCGACGACCACGACGACGCTGGGCACCGCCGCTGCGGCCAGCCTGCTCTCGTTCATCATGCTGCGATTCGGCCGTCGCCTCGGGATGCTGGCCGGCATCGGGGGCGGCGTGGTCGGCGGGGGATTGGCGCTGGCGGCCATCCTCGTCGGCTCGATCCCGCTCTTCCTCGTCGGCTGCCTGCTGACCGGCTTCGCCAACGGAGCCGGCCAGCTCGGGCGCTACATCGCGGCCGACCTGGCAGTGCCAGAGCGACGGGCGAGCACGATCGGTACCGTGGTATGGGGCGCGACCATCGGGGCGGTCGCCGGGCCGAACCTCATCGCTCCCGCGGGCGAGGTCGCCGGCTTGCTTGGGCTGCCGCCACTGGCCGGCGCGTACCTGCTGACTGTCACCTTCATCGGACTGGCGTTCCTGATCGCGTTCGTCTTCCTGCGTCCGGAGCCCTACCGCCTCGCGGACCCATCCGCCATGCGCGCGCATCCGGAGGGGACCGCGAACGCGTCGATCGGAACACTGCTGCGCAACCCGTCAGTCCTCGTCGCCCTGGTGACGCTCGTGGCCGGCCAGGTGGTGATGGTCCTGATCATGACGATGACCGCGCTCCACCTGACCGATCACGGCCACGGCCTCGGCACGGTCGGCTTCGTCCTGTCGGCGCATACGTTCGGCATGTTCGCCCTCTCGCCGATCACGGGCCGCCTGACCGATCGGTTCGGAAGCCCTCGGGTGATCGCCGCGGGCCTCACCACCCTGGCGCTCGCTGCGGTGCTGGCGGCCGTCGCGCCGCCCGACGGCGGGGCGCTCCTCACCCTCGCCCTCTTCCTGCTCGGGTATGGCTGGAACCTGGGGTTCGTGGCCGGCTCGGCCATGCTCACCGCCGGCCTCGTGCTCGCGGAGCGGACCCGCGTGCAGGGGGTGGCCGATGGGCTCATCTGGACCACCGCCGCGCTGGCCAGCCTCCTGTCCGGGGTCGTGGTGGACGCCGCTTCGTATGCGGCCCTCGGTCTGCTGGGGCTGGCGCTCCTTGTTGTGCCGGCCGCGCTCATGTTGGCGCGAGGCGGCAGAGCAGCGCGGCCCGCCTGACGGGCGAACGGGCGTTTGGCACGATCGTGATGGCTGGGCATACTGGCGCGCATGCCATCGAGCAGGGCATTGCGGCAGGCGGCACTCCTCGTCCTCGTGGCGGTCCTCGGGACGCTCGCCGCGTGCGACAGGTCGGCCCCCCCGTCGCCAAGCGCGGTCGCGTCGGCCTCCGCCATCGCCTGCGCCGCTGACGAGATCGAGGCGAGCGGCATCAACGGCAGCGTGGTCGATTCGGACGGCAATCCGCTGGACGACATCCTCATCCAGATCGATAACCTCGGTGGGTTCCGCGGCACGGCGCGCACGGCCGAGGACGGCGTCTTCACCGCCCCCGGCGTGTCCGGCGAGTTCGTCATCGCGACCGTCGACATCGGCTACGACTCGGTGACCCAGCGGGTCACCGTGCCGTGCGGCGAGACGATCGACGTGGAGCTGGTCCTGACCCCGGCCGGCGGATAGCCCACGCAGCCGGTGATTCGCACCGAGCGCCTGCTCCTCCGCCGGTGGCGTGACGGCGACCGGGAGCCGTTCGCCGCGCTGAACGCCGACCCGATGGTCACCGAGCACCTTCCGGGGACGACGTCGCGGGAGGCGTCTGATGCGTTCGTCGACCTCGTCGAGGCCGGATGGCGCGAGCGGGGATGGAGCCTCTGGGCGGTGGAGGCGCCGGACGTGGCGCAGTTCATCGGCTACGTCGGCCTGTGGCCCGCCGATTTCGTCACCGGTGCCCCGATGGTCGAGGTCGGATGGCGGCTGGCGTGCCGGCACTGGGGCAAGGGCTACGCCTCGGAGGCGGGTCTGGAGGCGATTCGCTTCGGCTTTGCGGATGTCGGGCTCGATGAGATCGTGTCGTTTACGGTTGCGCAGAACCGACGTTCGATCGGCGTGATGGAGCGGATCGGGCTGATCCGCGACCCGGCCGGCGACTTCGATCATCCGCGCGTCGACGCCGTCACCTACCCGCACCTGGTCCGGCACGTCCTCTATCGGCTGACTCGCGAGCGGTGGGAATCCATGCGCACCCTTCCCTGATTAGAACAGACGTTCTATCATCGGTCGTCCGATGGACATGCCGGACGACTACTGCGAGCTTCACGCGCACAGCAACTTCAGCTTCCTCGACGGCGCCGCGCACCCCGAGGAGCTGATCGCACGAGCTGCCCTGCTCGGGCTGCCGTCGCTGGCAATCACCGACCACGCCGGCCTGTATGCCGCGGTTCGCGCCTGGAAGGCGGCGCAGGAGACGGAGACCGATGCGGCGCGCGAGGCGGGCCTGCGTCCGGTCCGCCCGATCATCGGCCTCGAGCTCGCCATCCCGCGCAGCAACGAGGAGCTTCGCCTCGCGCGACGCGGCCGCAAGCTGAACGATCCGCTCCGCGGCGAGCATGCCAGCCGCGGCTGGCCGGGCGAGCATCACGCCGGGCCGACGCCGGGCGACCACCTCGTCCTCATCGCCCGCGACGTCGACGGCTACACCGCACTGTCCCGCCTCGCCAGCCGTGGCCACCTGGCCGGGGAGAAGCAGTACCCGGTCTTCGAGCGCGACACCGTGGAGGCGGCGCTCGACGAGGCACGAGGCCACCTGTTCGTTCTCTCCGGCTGCCGCAACGGCGAGGTGCCGCGGCACCTGCTTGCCGGCCAGCGCGAAGGGGCGTTGGCCGCGGCGCGGGCATGGGCCCGCCACGTTCCCGATGGCAACTTCGCGGTCGAGATGAGCCACCACCTCGGACCCGACGACGACTGGCTCACCGCGCAGCTGGCCGAGCTTGCCGACGAGGTCGGGCTCCCGACGGTCGTCACCAACGAGGTGCACTATGCCGATCCGGCCGGCCATCGACTCCAGGACGTGCTCGTCTGCATCCGCCATGGCGCCACGCTCACCGAGGCGCGCGAGCTGCTCCTGCCGAACGCCGAGTATCGGCTCAAGCCGGGCCGCGAGCTGGCAGCCATCGGCGAAGCCCTGCCGGACGAGCGCAGCCGACGGGCGTGGGCCAGCGGCATGGCGCGCAGCGCCGCCATCGGCGCCGAGTGCAGGCTCGAGCTGGGGTTCGAGCGCTATCGGTTTCCGGGCTTCAGCGTGCCGGAGGGGGAGACCGCGTTCTCATATCTGTATCAGCTTGCACATCGCGGCTTACTGCGTCGCTACCAGCCGATTACCAAGCGCGCGCTGAGCCAGCTGACGCACGAGCTCGACGTCATCGACCGCACCAACCTGTCCGAGTTCTTCCTGATCGTGTGGGACCTCATGGAGTTCGCGCGGACGAACGACATCATCGGGCAGGGACGGGGGAGCGCCGGCGACTCGATCGTGGCCTACTGCCTGGGGATCACCAAGGTCGATCCGATCGAGCACAAGCTCCTCTTCGAGCGCTTCATCAACGAGGCGCGCGCGTTGCCCGACATCGACATCGACTTCGACGTCAACCGGCGCGAGGAGGTGATCCAGTACCTCTACACGAAGTACGGCGCCGATCACGCCGCGATGGTCTGCACCATCGTCACCTACCGTGCCAGGAGCGCCGTGCGCGAAGTGGCCAAGGCGCTCGGCTTCCCACCCGAAGGCATCGATGCCCTCGCCAAGGCGCTCGACACCCGCGACGCGACCGACGTCGCCCGCGACCTCGCCATGGATGGCTCGTTCGCCTGGCTCTTCGACGAGCTGGGCATCGACATGGCCGATGCGGCGGTCCCGCCCGGCCGCGATGGGCGAGGCTCCGGGCTCGTGCGACCGACGTCGGATTCGTCCTGGAACCCGCGGCCACGCCTGACGCTCGATCCGGTGCCGGTCAGCCAGGGCAGTTGGGTCCCGCCGAAGCGGGCACGCGTGCTCGACGCATCGGTCACGACGGTCCGGCACGAGTCGCAGGAGACGAAGCGCTATGCGCGCTCCGGGGAGCTCGCCGGCGAGGAGCTTGCGGTGCCGACGCCACGCGACAACGGCTCGCCGGGCCAGTCGAGCGGGCGGCCGCGCCTCGTGCGCGTGGACCCCGAGTCGGGGATGCCAATCGAGGAGCGACGCCGGCCACGGGTCGTGCCTGAGCCGGTGAGTGGCCCGCCGGATTCATCTCAGATATTCACCCCCGGACCTGTAGCGCCGGAACCTGGCCGTATCGGTCCCGGTATCGGTTCTGAAACCTTCGTAAATCTAAGACTTCAGACCGATTCGGCCGAGGAAACTGCCTCCAAGACTCTCCCGATGAATATCCGACAGGAAAGCGGCTACCACCGCGCCGACCACCCCCCGCGCAACCGGTGGCAGTGGCTCCTCCAGCTCTGTGCCGAGATTGACGGCTTCCCGAGGCACCTGGGCATCCATGTCGGGGGCATGCTCGTCACCCGCACGCCCCTGATCGACCTCGTCCCGATCGAGCGCGCCACCATGCCCGGACGAGTTGTGACGCAGTACGACAAGGAAGACGTCGAGCAGCTCGGCCTGGTGAAGATCGACCTGCTCAGCCTCCGGACGCTGGGCGTCGTCTCTGACGCGCTGGACCGCATCGAGCGTGACACCGGCCGCCGGATCGACCTGGACTCGCTGTCACACGACGACCCGGAGGTGTACGCGAGCATCCAGGCGGCCGACACGGTCGGCATGTTCCAGATCGAGTCCCGCGCCCAGATGCAGTCGCTGCCGAAGGCGCGGCCCGAGCGCTTCGAGGATCTCGTCGTGCAGGTCGCGATCATCCGGCCCGGGCCGGTGCAGGGCAACGCGGTCCACCCATATCTGCGACGGCGCGCCGGCGAGGAACCCGTCACCTACGCCCACCCCAGCCTGCGCCCGATCCTCGAGGACACGCTCGGCGTGATCCTGTACCAGGAGCAGGTGATGCAGGTGGCGATCGAGGTGTGCGGCTACTCCGCGGTCGAGGCCGACATCTTCCGCAAGGCGATGGGCTCGCACCGCAGCCACGCCAAGATGCAGGCCGAGCGCGGCCGGTTCGTTGGCGGCGCCATGCGCACCGGGCTCACGGAGCCCGACGCGGAGGCGCTCTTCCAGAAGTGCTCCGCCTTCGCCGAGTTCGGCTTCGCCCGAGCGCACGCCGCGGCCTTCGCCAAGATCAGCTACGACACCGCCTGGCTGAAGCGCTACTACCCGGCGCACTACACCGTCGGCGTCCTCAACAACCAGCCGATGGGCTTCTATTCCCCGGCAGTCGTCATCAACGACGCGAAGCGCCACGGAATCCGCGTCCTGCCGATCGACGTCAACGAGTCGGCCTGGGAGCACGACACGCGACCCCGCGACGACGGCACCCACGCCATCCGCCTGGGCCTTCGCCAGGTGAAGGGGATCGACGAGCGCGCGCGCGAGACGCTCGAGCGCCAGCGCGCCATCGGCCAATACAGGAGCGTCCGCGACTTCGTGGCACGAACGGGCCTGGGCGAGCAGGTGGTCGAGCGGCTCATCAGCATCGGAGCATTCGACTGGACCGATGCGCCCCGCCGCGAGCTCCTCTGGCAGCTGCGCACGACCCTGGCCGATGCCGACCCCGAGTATCCTGCACTGGGCCTGACCGATGACGCCCAGCGCGCGCTGGGCGCCTCCCTGCCGCCGATGACCTCCGCCGAGAAGGTGGCCGCCGACTACCGCGACACCGGTGTGGCGCCGAACCTCCATGCCGTCGAGCTCTTCCGCGAGCGGCTCGCCTCGCGCGGCGTGATCACGGTGGCCGATGCCGCCCGGCTGCGCGATCGGTCGCAGATCCGGTTGGCCGGACTGGCGGTCAGCGTGCAGCACCCGATGACGGCCAAGAACTTCGTGTTCATTGCGCTCGAGGACGAGACCGGCATGATCAACGTGACGCTGCGCCCGCAGGTCTACCAGGCCCACCGCGCGTTGCTCCATCGCCATCCGTTGCTGGTCATCGATGGCCGCCTGCAGGTCGAGGGGGCGGTCCTCAACGTGATCGCGCAGCGGCTGCGTTCCGTGGACGACACCCTCGACTCACCCGCCGAGCGCCTGGACCTCGCCAAGCAGCAGCGCATGTTCCATTAGTCCGATCGTTCCCTTCCGCTCCGTTGACTCCGGCCCTAGACTTCGCACAGCCGACTCCGCCCGGAGCCGGCATCGTCCACGTGGGGGACCATGTCCGAGCCTCGACCAGTCGCACGGCGCCGATCAGCAGCCTTCAGCCTGCTCCTGGCCGTGATCCTCATGGCGTGGCCCTCCATCGCACACCCTGCCGCGGCCGCTGACCCGGACTGGTCCGAGCGCGCGCCGTCGCCGACACGCAGCGGCGACGTCAAGGGCACCGGCGGCCCGGCTGAGTCCCAGCCGACGGGCCGGCTGATCGTCCGGTACGCAGAGGGCACGTCCGAGGCCGGCCGGGAACGCGTTCGTGAATCCGCCGGGCTCGAGCTGGTCGCCGACGTTGCCCTTTCCGACACCGAGCTGGTTGAGCCCAGCGGGGCAGTGGCGCAGGCGATCACCCGGCTCGACGCGCAGGCGGCCATCGAGTTCGTGGAGCCAGAATACCGCCGTGCCCAGGCCACGGGCCCGACGGGCGAGCCGCTGTTCGGCGAAGAGTGGGGGCTGCACAACACCGGACAGACGATCGGCGGGTTCACCGGCGTGCCGGACGTCGACATGAACGTGCCGGAGGCATGGGCGATCACGACCGGCAGCCCGGGACTGATCGTGGCAGTGCTCGACGATGGGGTCGATTTCTCGCATCCGGACCTGGCCGGGCGATCGTGGGTCAACGCCGACGAGATCGCCGGCAACCTCGTCGACGACGACCTCAACGGCTACGTTGACGACACCAACGGCTGGGACTTCTGCAACAACGACAACACGGTCCACGAGGGCACCGCCTCGCACGGCACCCACGTCGCCGGCTCGATCGCGGCGTCGGGAAACGGCGTCGGCATCGCCGGCGTGGCGCCGACCGTGCAGATCATGGCCGTCAAGTTCATCAGCGACGATCCGCTCTGCTCCACCGATCAGCAGGCGATCAACGCAATCGCGTACGCGGCGGCGAACGGCGCGAAGATCATCAACGCCTCGTGGGGCGGCTACGACGTCAGCGCGTCGCTCCGTACGGCGATCGAATCCGTGCCCGACGTGCTCGTGGTCACGGCGGCCGGCAACAACAACATCGACAACGACCTGACACCCCTCTATCCCGCCTCCTACGACCTTTCGAACATCCTGTCCGTGGCCTCGGTCCACAACGAGGGCTACCTGAGCGGGTTCACCAACTTCGGCTTCGAGAGCGTCGACCTCTCGGCCCCCGGGGAGGACATCCTGAGCTCGGTCGTCGGCGGCGGCTGGGCGTACAGCTCCGGTACGTCGATGTCAGCCGCCCTTGCCAGCGGAGTTGCGGCACTGGCCGCGTCCGCCAGGCCGGCGCTGCTGGGCGACGCGGCGGCGCTGCGACTGCACTTGATCGCCACCGCGAAGGCACTGCCCAGCACGTTGGGCTGGGTGGCCTCACCGCGCCTCCTGGACGCGCGCGCGGCCGTGGTCAGCCGTCCCGACATCCGCCGCCTGTCCGGCGCGAACCGCTATGCGACGGCAGCCGCGATCTCGGCGGCGACCTTCACGCCGCACGTGCAGTATCTCTTCATCGCGACCGGGCTGAACTTCCCCGACGCCCTGGCAGGCGGCGCGCTCGCGGCACAGCTGGGCAGTCCGCTGCTGCTCGTTCAGACCAACTCGATCCCGCCGGCGACGCTCGCCGAGGTCCAGCGGCTGCAACCCGAGGAGATCTACGTCCTGGGAAGCAGCGGGGTGGTGTCGGAGTCCGTGGCGGTCCAGCTGAGCACGCATGCGCCGACGTATCGCCTCGCGGGAGCAAACCGATACGCCACGGCGGTGGCGGTCTCCAGCGGCTGGCCGGCTGGCGTGCCGAACGTCTTCATCGCCACGGGGGCAAACTTTCCCGACGCCCTTGCCGGCGTCCCGGCCAGTGGGGCGCTGGGCGGCGGTCCGCTGCTCCTCACGGCACAGACCTCGCTCCCGCCGGAGACCGCGGCCGAGCTCATGCGCCTGGATCCGGCGCGCGTGGTGATCCTCGGCAGCAGCGGAGTCATCTCGGACGCCGTGGCCAGCCAGATCAGCGCAGCCGCCGGAGCTCCGGTCCTGCGTCTTGCCGGCGCGAACCGGTTCGCCACCGCCGCGACGGTCTCGGCCTACGCCTTTCCGGCGGCCGAGACGGCCTTCGTCGCCAACGGGCTCGACTTCCCCGATGCGCTCGCCGGCGGACCCTCGGGCGGCGCCTTCGGCGGCCCGTTGCTGCTGTCGACCGCCACGAGCGCCCAACCACCGACGATGCAGGAGCTCCAGCGCCTGCAGCCAGCGCGGATCTTCATCCTCGGCGGACCGAGCGTCGTCCCGGACGCGGTGATCAACCAGATCGACGCGCTCTTCCCGTAGCGCGCTAGGCTGGGCGGCCGATGCCGAATCGCCGCCCCGATCCGCTCAGCGAGCCCGCCCGCGCCTTCGCCCTCGGGTTGCCGGAGGCGTGGGAGGACCACCCGTGGGGCGAGTCGGTGGCCAAGGTCGGGAAGAAGGTGTTCGTCTTCTTCGGCGTCCTCGACACGGATGACGGCCTTCGATTCACCGTGAAGCTGCGTGAATCACACGAGGAGGCGATGGCGTTCGAGTGGGTCGTGCCAGCCGGCTACGGCCTGGACCGCGGCGGCTGGGTAACGTGCGTGGCGCCGGACGACGCGCCGCTCGAGATGATCACCGCCTGGATCGAGGAGAGCTATCGGACCGTGGCGCCGAAGAGACTCGTCGCGGTGCTCGACGACGAATCGCCGCCTTGACCGCGTCGTGGCGGACGGCGCTGCGCCCGGAGGACGGCGTGCTGGCCGCCTGGATCGGAATCGGCGCGCCGGCCCTGACGGCCGTCGGCGGGGATGGGCTCGCGGAGGGCCTGCTGGCCGGCGTCGTCATCGTTGCCTCCGTCGTCGCCGCCATCGTCTGCCTGGGCACCCGTCCGCGGGACCAGCCGCGCGTCGAGCTGGGGGAAACGGACGGTCCGCGCTGGATCCTGGCAGGGCCGCTGGTCGGGGCGCTCGGGCTCGTCTCCTCCATCGGGATCGACCACCTCGGCCTGGCCGATGACGCGATCGTTGCCGGCCCGGTCAGCCTTGCGGCGCTCGTCGCCCTCCTCGCGAATCCGTGGCTGCCGGTGCTCGACGCCCGGTGGCGTCGACTCCTCGTGCTGCCGTTCACGCTGGTGGCGGGCACGATCTTCGCAGGGTTCTCGGCCGACCTCATCGACGGGCTGGATCCAGGGACCGTCATCGGCTCGATCGGCACGCCCGAGGCTGTGCTCGTCGCATTCATCATCGTCATGATCATGGGCGGCCTCGGCGCGTTCTACGCGATGCTCGTGGTCGCCCCGCGGCAGCTGGCCGATCCGGAGGATGCGGGTTTCCGCTGGATCATCCGCTTCGGCCTCTTCCTCGTCGCCGGGCTGACCGGGATCGGCTGGCTGAACCTCATGGGCTGAGCGCCGGCGGAACCGATCCCGGTGACAGGGCGTCTCAACGGGTGCTGCGCAGCATCGATCACACGCCCCGTAACCAAGGAGGACGGTCGATGCGACGTCCCTGGCTCTCGCTCCTGGCGGCCTCCGCCGCCGTGCTCATCACCGCCGCGCCCGCGCTGGCGTGCGGCGGACTCATCGGTCCCAATGGGGCCGTCAACCTGCTCCGCACGACCACCTTCGCCGGCTATCACGACGGCGTCGAGCACTACGTCACCTCGTTCGAGTTCGCCGGTGGAGGCGGCTCCTTCGGTAGCATCACCCCCTTGCCGGACATCCCCTCGGACGTCGAGCGCGGCGGCGACTGGACCCTCCAGCGTCTGATCCGCGAGACGGATCCGGTCCTCGAGTTCGCCCTTCCCGCGGCCGATGCGCTTTCGGGCTCCGCGCTCCGCGAGGCCGAGGTGCTGCTCGAGACGACGATCGACGCGCTCGACATCACCATCCTGCGGGGCGGCGGCGACGAGGTCGGCCTGTGGGCAAAGAACCACGGCTTCCGGCTTCCGCCCGACGCGCCGGAGGTGCTCGACTTCTACGCCGACCGCAGCCCGATCTTCATGGCTGCCGCTTTCGACGCCGACGCGGCCGCCGAGCGGGGCCAGGCCATCGGCGACGGCACGCCGGTCCACCTGACCATCCCCACCGACAGTCCGTGGGTCCCGCTGCGCATCCTGGGCCTGGGCAAGGCCGACGGCGAGCTCGTCGAGGCCGATGTCTACCTGCTGACCGACGAGAAGCCGGACATGCTCCCGAATCCCGGCGGCTTCCTGGAGTCCGACGGGCTCATCCTGGATCACAGCGCCGCCGCCAGCGATCTGCTCCTGGCAGACCTGCGTTCCGACGTCGGGATGGAGTGGGTGCCGACCCAGGCGTGGCTCACGAAGGTGGTCATCGCGTCGGAGGCGGGCGACCTGCACTTCGACCTCGCCATCGACCCGACCGGCGCGGGCAGTCCGTCCCCGGTCGACGCGGGATACGCGCCGTTCGGCACCGAGCGTGCGCCGGGTCCTCCAGTGGCGCTCTCCCTGCTGCTGGCGGCGATGGCGGTCATCGCCGTGCCCGTGCTTCGGTCTCGTACCGGGAGCGGACGGGCGTCGCGGACGCCGCCGCTGGCCGGCGCGTGAAGCGCCGTCGCGTACGGTGGCCGGCGGCCGCGGCACTGCTCCTCGCTGTGGCCGCGGCGGCCGGCTGCGCGCCGTCCGCGCAGACGGTGACGATCACCATCCTGTATTCGGCCTTCGACCCTTCGACGCTGACGGTGCCCGCGGGCATCCCGGTCACGTTCGTCCTCGTCAACGAGGATCCGATCGACCACGAGTGGCTCATCGGCGACGAGGGATTCCACGATGCGCACCGCACGGGTACCCACGCGACCCACGGCGGGGTCCCGACCGAGGTGACCGTGCCGGCGCTCGAGACGGCCCGGACCACGATCACGTTCGACGAGCCGGAAACCTTCTCGTACATCTGCCACCTGCCGCAGCACGAGTCCTACGGCATGGCCGGAGTGTTGACGGTCGAGGGTTGACGCGCTCCGTATACTCCCGCCGTGCGCCCGAACCCGCCCAGGCTGGTGACCGTGGTCATCGCCCTGGCCCTGATCGTCGTCGGCCTGTCGGTGACCGTCTTTCCGCTCGACTTCGTGAACGCGGCGCTCGACCTCGTGCAGTCCTACCTCGGCACCAACATCGAGGTGACCACGCAGATCGGCTGGCTCTTCCTCTTCGCCGGCGACGCGCTCCTCGTCGCCGGCTCCCTCCTGCCGGGAATCTAGGCGATGGGCGGCGGTCGCATGAACTTCGCCCCGCGCATGCCGACGATCATCGTCGGGCTGGCCCTCATCCTCGTCGGCCTCCTCGGCACGTTCGCCGGCCTGCTGCCGGCGATTGCCGGCCTCTCGTCGGAGGCGCTCGGCGCATGGGCTTTCGTGGCGGCCGCCATCGTCCTGTTCGTCGGGATGATCTTCGAGGGGGTCTAGGCCGCGGCCTCCGGAGCTCCCAGCAGGACGGGCAGGATGCTGCCGAAGAAGTAGCCCGCCACGCCGGCGATGGCCCCGACGGCCAGGATCTCGAGGCCGGACGCCCACCAGGACCGATGCGTCCATCGGCTCTTGACGACGCCGATGCCGAACAGCACCGCCAGCGTGGCGCCCACCGAGGCCACCACGGCCATGTCCCCGGCACCGAACACGTGCGGCAGGATCGGCGGGATGGTCCCTAGGCCGAACGCGGCGCCCATCACCAGCGCACCCTGGAGGGGGGAGCCGCCGCCCTCCTCGATGGAGAGCCCGAGCTCCTTCTCGACCATCGTCTTGAGCAGCACTTCGGGGTGGCCGGCCATGACGCGCGCCACCTCACGGGCCTGGTCGTGGGGCAGGCCATCCTGCTCGAACATGTAGGCCACCTCGGCCTCGGCCTCGCCCGGACGCTCGTGCACTTCCTGGCGCTCATCCACGATCTGGGCATCGAAGATCTCGCGCTGGCTCTTGCTGCCGATGTACTCGCCGGCGGCCATGCTGAAGATCCCCGCCAGGCCGGACGCGATGCCGGCCACCAGCACCGGGTAGCGCTCGTTCGTCGCGCCGGCCACCGTGCTCACCACCGCCAGCGTGCTGACCAGCCCATCCTGGGCGCCGAAGATTGCCTCGCGGATCTCGCCGAGCAGGCTGGCCTTGCGCCGCTCGTCGGTCAGGTGCACCTCGAGGAACTCGTGATCGAACTCGTGGGCGGCCATCTCGGCGCGTGCGTCCTCATCGGCCATGAGGGTGGCGGTCCGGTCCTCCATGAACCAAGCCTAGCCGAGCGGCGTAGTCCCAGCACGGAACGAACGTGCCGTCACGGGCGTCCGGAGGGCATTGGAAGGGAGGGGTATGACAATGACTTCTCACAGTCAGACTCGCACGATCCGGAGGGGCCCGGTCGTCCTGGCGCTCCTGATCCTGGCGCTCGTCGCAATAGGCTGCGGCAGCCAGGCCGGGATGGCGGGGGGCGATTTCGAGGCCGAGCCGGCGGGCACGGCCGCACCCGAAGCGTCGGCCGCGGGTGAAGCCGCGGCCGACGACGAAGAAAACGCAGGTGGCGGTCCCGCGGCGGGCGAGGGCGGCCTCGCAGCGCCGATCGAGCAGCGCATCATCAAGACCGGCGAGGTGAGCGTCGAGGTGCCCGACGTCCAGGCCGCGGTCGGGCGGGTGCGTGCGTTCGCGCTCGAGCTGGGTGGCTACGTCGGCGGCTCGCAGGCCGGATCGAGGGACGAAGGCGCGACGCTGACGTTGCGCGTCCCGGCCGCGCAGTTCGACGAGGCGCTCGAGCGCCTGCGCGGGCTCGAGGGCGAGGTCGTCGCCGAGGCCACCCGCGAGTCCGACGTGACGCGCCAGATCGTCGACATCCAGGCGCGCATCGCGAACCTGGAGGCATCCGAAGCTTCTTACCGGGCGCTTCTTGAGCGTGCCGAGCGAATCGATGACGTGCTGGCCGTGCAGTCGAGGCTGGACGGGGTGCGCGGCGAGATCGAGCAGCTCGAGGCGCAGCTCCAGGAAATCGAGGGCGACGCCGACCTGTCGACCCTCACGGTGTCGCTCTTCCCGGTGGCCGAGCCGGTGGTGGCCGTGTCGGCGACGTGGGATCCGGGCGCCCAGTTCGATGGAGCACTGGCTGCGCTGGTCGGCATCGGCCAGGGCCTGGTCGGCGCGCTGATCTGGATCGGGATCGTGTGGCTGCCGGTCCTGCTGGTGCTGGCGCTCCTCGTGCTCCTCGCCCTGCGCGGGCTGCTCGAGGTCCGGCGGCGTCTGCCGGTGGCGGCCGAGCCGGTGCCGGCCGGCAGAGAGGTGCCACCGGGCTGATCAGCGCGTGCCGATGAGCTCGATGAGCACGGCCTCCTGGACGTACCGCCGGTTCTCGGCCTGCTCGAGTGCCAGCGAACGCGGGCCGTCCAGGACGGCCGCGCTGATCTCCTCCCCGCGGTGCGCGGGCATGCAGTGGAGCGCCACGACATGCGGCGCAGCGTGCGTGAGCATCGACTCGTTGACCTCGAACCCGGCGAACCTGGCCCGCCGTTCGTTGGCCTCCGCCTCCCGGCCCATGCTCGTCCAGACGTCGGTGTAGACGGCATCGGCTCCAGTGACGGCCTCGACCGGATCGGTTCCGAGACTGATCCAGGCCCGGTGACGCTCGCCGAGCGCGCGAGCGAGGGCGACGACGTCGGGATCGGGCGCATAGCCCGGCGGCGTCGCCACGCGCAGGTCCAGGCCGGCCAGCGCACCGGCCAGCATGAGCGAGTGTGCGACGTTGTTGCCGTCGCCGACGTAGGCAAGCCGCACCCCCGCGAGATGCCCGAAGCGCTGGCGGAGCGTCAGGAGGTCGGCGAGCGCCTGGCACGGGTGTTCCGCGTCGGTCAGGGCGTTCACGACCGGGATCGATGCGGCCGCCGCCATCTCGACGAGCGTGTCGTGCGCGAACGTGCGAAGGACCACCGCATCCACCAGCCGCGACAGGTTGCGGGCCACGTCGGCCGCGCTCTCGCGGCGACCGAGCCCGACCTCGTCAGGGCCGAGCGCGATGGCATGCCCGCCCAGGCTGGTGACGGCCACCTCGAAGCTCACCCGGGTGCGAAGGCTCGGCTTCTCGAACAGGAGCGCGACCTGCCGACCGGCCAGCGGCCGGCTCGGCGCGATCGCGGCGCGGTCGGTGCGAAGCAGCTGGGCGCGGTCGAGGAGGCTAGGCAGGCCGAGACCCTCGAGGTCCGCCGCGCTGAGCAGGTGACGCACGGCGGCACCTCCGCGACGGGCCGTCGGAGGTGCGAGGTGCGTGGTCACGAGCTCCCTCCAGCGTCTGCGATCGCGGCGCCGAGACGAGCGATCGCGACGTCGACTTCCTCGGCGCTGATCGTGAGCGGAGGCACGAGCCGCAGGGTCGTGTCGCCGGTGGCGTTGATGAGCAGCCCGTGGCGCTCGAGCGCGGCGGCGACGACCGTCCGCGCGATCGGTCCGGCGGTCTCGAGCCCGAGCATGAGGCCGCGACCGCGGACGGCCGTTGCCAGTCCATCGGCGACCAGCCGATCCATGCCGGCCGTCAGCTGCGCGCCTCGCGTCCGGGCGTTGGCCATCAGGCCCTCGTCGTCGATCACCCCCAGGGTGGCCAGCGCGGCGGCGCACGAGAGCGGGTTGCCACCGAGCGTCGTGCCATGATCACCGACCTTGAAGGCCGCGGCGCCGTCGCGGACGAGGAGGGCGCCGATCGGGATGCCTCCCGCCAGGCCCTTGGCCAGCGTGACCCCGTCGGGCACGATCGGCGTCTGCTCGAACGCAAAGAAGGTCCCGGTGCGACCGACGCCGGTCTGCACCTCGTCGAGCATCAGCAGCGCGCCGACCCGGTCGCAGGCCGCGCGCGCCGCGACCAGGAACTCGTCGTTCAGCGGGTGGATGCCACCCTCGCCCATGATCGGCTCCAGCAGCACGGCGCAGGTGGCATCCGTCACCGCCTCGTCGAGGGCATCGACGTCGTTCGGCGCCACGTGCCGGAAGCCGACCGGCAGTGGCGCGAAGGGCGCCTGGTACTTCGGCTGACCGGTGGCCGCAAGCGAGCCGAGGGTCCGACCGTGGAACGAGCCGGTCAGGCTCACGACCTCGTGCGCGCCGCGCTCCCCGCCGTGGCGCCGCGCCAGCTTGATGGCCGCCTCGTTGGCCTCCGTGCCGGAGTTGGTGAAGAACGCCTTGTCGAACGGCGAGCGTGCGACGAGTGCCTCTGCGAGCTCGACCTGGGGGAGCGTGTAGTACAGGTTCGAGACCTGCACCAGCCTTCCGGCCTGGCGCGCGACCGCCTCGGTGATGGCGGGGTGCGCGTGGCCAAGCACGTCGACGGCGATGCCGGCCACGAGGTCGAGGTACTCGCGCCCCGCGTCGTCGGTCACCCAGCAGCCCCGGCCGGACACGAGCGTGATCGGCTGCCGCGCGTACGTCTGGAGATGGACCCGCGCCTCGCGCTCGGCGACGCTGGTCGCGGCCGGCGAGACCGTGCTCACAGCACCAGCTCCATGGCGTGCCCGGCGCCGCTCGTGGCCGGCCACGGAACGCGGTCGGCATGGAGGACGTCCGGCACGTCACCCATCGCCAGCTCGACGAATCCGTGGCGCGCGAAGTAGCCGGGGTTGCGGGTGATGGCGAAGAGGCGCGCGATTCCACGCTTGCGCGCGTCCCGCACGACGGCATGCACGAGTGACTCGCCCAGACCACGCCCGTGCGCCGCAGCCACGACGCTGAGCGATCGCAGCTCGCCGAGGCCGCCGCCGAAGTCACGCAATGCGGCGCAGCCGACCACCTCGCCGTTGAGGTCGCCGACCCACCAGGTGCCGATCGCCTCGAGGATCTCCTCGCGCGTGCGGGGCAGCAGCACATGTGCGGCGACATAGGTGCCGATCACCTCGAGGATGCGATCGACGTCTCCCGCGCGAGCGCGTCGGACGTACGACGAGTCCGCGGTCAGCGATGCGATCGTCCCGGCCAGTTTCAGGCCGCTCTTGGGCTCCTGCCTGGGGCTCATCGGGCCACCCCCACTGGCTCCGGCGTTGCGGTGGCCCGGTCCGCACCGAGCTCGTCGAGCAGCGAGCGCGCTCCATCGCTGCCGTCGCGGCGGGCCGCCGCCTGGGTGCGCACGGGAAGGCCCCAGATGGCGATGAAGCCGACCGCCGAGGCGTGGTCGAAGCTGTCGCCCCGGTCGTACGTGGCGAGCCCGATGTCGTACAGCGAGTGCGGCGAGCGACGGCCCGTGACGGCAGCGGCACCCGCGGCGAACCGAAGGCGGACCTCGCCGCTCACGAAGGTCTGGGTGTGCGTCACGAACGCGCGCAGTGCGACCCCGAGCTCGCTGAACCAGAGCCCGTCATAGGCGAGCGTCGCGAGCCGGTCGCCGACCGAACGCTTGTAGGCCAGCAGCTCGCGGGACAGGGTCAGCTGCTCGAGGGCGGCGTGCGCCGCGTGGAGGACCACGGCAGCCGGCGCCTCGTAGATCTCGCGGCTCTTGATCCCGATGAGCCGATCCTCCACGTGGTCGATCCGGCCGATCCCGTGAGCACCGGCCTCGCGGTTGAGCCGCTCCACGAGGGTGACGCCGTCGAGCGCCTCGCCGTCGAGCGAGACCGGGACGCCTTCCTCGAAGCCGATCGTGACCTCGCGAGCCTCGCGCGGTGCGGCAGCCGGGTCGATCGTCCACTCGAACGCCTCGGCCGGCGGCGCGGTCCATGGATCCTCGAGGAGCCCGGCCTCGATCGAGCGGCCCCACAGGTTGGCGTCGATGCTGAACGGCGAGCTCGGACCGGAGGGCACGTCGATCCCACGCGTGCGGGCGTACGCCAACTCCTCGTCGCGGGTCATGCCCATGCCGACGCGCATCGGCGCGATGACGCGCAGCGACGGGTCGAGCGCGGCGACGGCGACGTCGAAGCGCACCTGGTCGTTGCCCTTTCCGGTGCAGCCGTGGGCCACGAGGCCTGCCCCGGTCTCGTGAGCGGCATCGACGAGCAGACGTGCGATGAGCGGCCGCGCCAGCGCCGTCGCAAGCGGGTACTGGCCCTGGTAGAGCGACCCCGCCTGGAGCGCCGGCCAGATGTAGTCCGCCACGAACGCCGCCCGGGCATCCACAACGATGGCGCTGCGCGCGCCGCCCGCCAGCGCTCGTCGCTGCACCGCCCCGGCGTCGACGCCGCCGCCGACATCGACGGTGAGCGTGACCACCTCGTGGCCGTGCGTCTCGCGCAGCCACGGCACGGCGACCGAGGTATCCAGGCCGCCCGAGTACGCGAGCACGACGGTCTCGCTGGTCATGCCTCACCCCCGGCCCGGACCGACACCGGGGTTTCCACCTCGGCCAGGATCCCCTCGAGCCGCGCCCGGAAGCGGCGCATGGCGGCTGCGTCGGAGCAGGCCACGAAGATCGTATCGTCGCCCGCGATGGTGCCGACGACGTCGCCCCACTGCGACAGGTCGATCGAGGAAGCGATGGCGTTGGCGGCGCCGGGCGAGGTGCGCAGGACGACGAGGGGCGCCGCCTCCGCGATCTCGAGCGGCAGGTCGCCCAGCAGGCGGCGCAGGCGGGCCTGTGCGGCACCGGTGCCATCGGTCCTGTCGTCGGGCAGCAGGTACGTGTGCCGTCCGCCGCGGACGCCGCGGACGACGCCCAGGCCGGTGAGGTCGCGCGAGATCGTCGCCTGCGTCACGTCGATGCCGCGGGTCGCCAGGGCCGCGACCAGCTCGCCCTGCGTGTGCACCCCTCCCGCTGCGATCAGGCGCCGGACGTGGTCACGGCGCTCCATGGTTGCCATGCGGTCGTGTCTCCTTCGTAGTCTCATCCGATGCTCGCCGTGGACGCCACGTTCACGGTTGTTCCGGTCGTCATGCCGTCCAGGACGGCGCGCACCGCCGCCTGATCGGTTCCATCCGCGATGGTCACCTCGCAGCCGGCGCGCGCGGCCGTGAGGGCGGCCCGCAGCTTCGGCACCATGCCGCCGTGCGCCGTGCCGTCGGCGAGCAGTGCCTCGACCTCGTCGGTCGTCAGCGCCGGGACGAGCTTCGTCCCGCGCAGCACGCCCGGCACGTCGGTGAGCAGCAGGAGGCGTCCCCCGCGCGCCGCGGCGAGCGCCCCAGCCACCTCGTCCGCATTCACATTGAGCAGCTCGGCCCCCGGGCCCCGTGCGATGGGTGCGACGATCGGAACGTGTCCGGCCTCCGCCAGCGTCGCCAGCAGGGCCGTGTTGACCCGCACGACGCGCCCGACCTCGCCAAGGCGGGCATCGAAGCGCTCGGCCCGGAGCAGGTCGCCATCCGCGCCGCCGAGGCCGATGGCGGAGACCCCGGCCGCCACGAACGATGCGACCAGCCGCGCGTTGACGAGGCCCCGCAGGACCGCCACCGCCACCTCCAGCGTCGCCGGATCCGTCACCCGCAGCCCGTCCACCGTCGCTGGCTCGTGGCCGAGCCGCCGCGACCAGTCGCCGACCTCGTTGCCGCCGCCGTGCACGATCAGCCAGCCCGGCGCGGCGCGCTCGCCGAGCAAGCCGAGCGACGCGGCATGCGCGCCGGCCACGCCGCCGAGCTTGATCGTGAGGAGCTCACCGCTCATGTCGTGTACTCGCTGTTGATTGCGACGTACTCCGCGGACAGATCGCAGCCCCACGCCGTGCCGCGGCCGCTCCCGGCGCCAAGGTCCAGCGAGAGGCGCACGACCGGGTCGCGCAGGAGCGCGGTGGCGCGCGCCTGCTCGAAGTCGAGCGGAGCGCCGTCGAAGACCGCCAGGTCGCCGATGCAGATCCGCAGGCGGTCCGGGTCGAGCGCGATCCCTGCGCGGCCGGCAGCGGCCGCGATGCGGCCCCAGTTCGGGTCGGCGCCGTGCACCGCGGTCTTGACCAGGGACGAGGACGCGACCGTGCGCGCAACGGACCGTGCGGCGCCGTCGTCGGCCCCGCCCGACACCGACACCTCGATGAGATGCCGTGCTCCCTCGCCATCGGCCGCGATGGCAATCGCAAGCTCGCGGCAGACCCTCTCCAGCGCATCCGCGAAGACGTCGAGGTCACCGCCGGCGTCGATCCGCGGCCCGCCGGCCGCGCCGTTGGCAAGGACGATCACCGCGTCGTTCGTCGAGGTGTCGCCGTCGACCGTCACCTGGTTGAAGGTCCGTTCGACAACCGGTCGCAGCAGCGCGGCGAGCCCCAGCGGGCCGATCGGCGCATCGGTCGCCAGGAAGGCGAGCATCGTCGCCATCTGCGGGTGGATCATGCCGGCGCCCTTCGCCATGCCGCCGACCCGGATCTCGCGCCCATCCGCCAGGCGAGCCGCGACCGCGTGCTCCTTCGAGCGCGTGTCGGTCGTCATGATCGCTCGCGCGGCCGCGCTACCGGCGTCATCCGAGCGGCGCAGTTCGAGGGTCGGCAGTGTCGCCACGATGTCGGCCACCGGCAGCCGCGATCCAATGAGCCCGGTGGATGCAGGGAGCACCTCGTCGGACGCGCAGCCGAGGTGTCGCGCGGTGGCCGCGACGACGGCGCGCGCATCATCGAGCCCGGCCGAGCCGGTGCCCGCATTCGCGCAGCCGGCGTTGACGACGATGGCCCGGGCCGCACCACGGCTCGCGCGGAGCGCGTCGACGGCGACGAGCACGGGTGCCGCGCGCACCTGGTTCGTGGTGAAGGTGGCGGCCGCGGCAGCGGGTCGGTCGGAGGCGATGATGACGAGATCGGGGCCGCCCGACTCCCGGATGCCCGCCTCGCCGATGCCGACGGCGAAGCCCTGCGCGAACGTGACGCTCATGGGTGCAGTCCCAGCCCGGCCAGCCCGGCGGTCTCGTCGAGGCCGAGGGCGACGTTCATGTTCTGAATCGCCTGGCCGGCGGCCCCCTTCCCGAGGTTGTCGATGACCGCGACCACGACCGCGCGACGCTCGCCCACCCGGCGCGCGTGGACGAAGGCGTGGTTGGAGCCGGTCGCCTGCTTCGTGGCCGGCGGCGTGGCGCTGACATGGACGAACGGCTCGCCGTCGTAGGCGTCGTGCAGGATCTTGCCGAGTGCCTCGTCGTCGAGGTCGTCGCGCAGCGAGACGTAGCAGGTGGCGTGGATGCCGCGCGACTGCGGGACCAGGTGCGGCACGAACGTGACGTGCGGCGTCGCGCCGACCGACGCCAGGCCCTGCTCGATCTCCGGCCGATGACGATGGCCGTCGAGACCGTAGGCGCGGGTCGACTCGGTCAGCTCGGTGAACAGGTAGTCCGCACCGACGCCACGTCCCGCCCCGCTGATGCCGGACTTGGCGTCGACGATGACGTCCCCCTCGATCCCGCCCCAGCGCGCAAATGGGGTGAGCGCGAGCAGGGATGCGGTCGGGTAGCAGCCCGGGTTTGCGATGAGGGTCGCCCCGGCAAGCCGATCGCGGGCGCATTCGGTCAGGCCATAGACCGCCCGCTCGAGCAGCTCGGGCGCCGGGTGCGTGGTGCCGTACCAGGTTGCGTAGGCACTGGCGTCGCGCAGGCGGAAGTCCGCGCCGATGTCGACCACCGTCACGCCGCGCTCCAGGAGGCGCCTCGCGACGGGTGCCGATGCGCCGTGGGGCAGCGCCAGGAAGGCGACGTCGACCTCATCGGGCTCACCGTCGCGGAAGGTCAGGCCCAGCGGCGACAGGTGCGGCAGCTCGCCGGCGAGCGGGGCGCCATCGCGGTCACGGGCATGGATCGACGCGATCTCGACCGACGGATGCCCGGCCAGGAGTCGGACGAGCTCGCCGCCGGCGTAGCCGCTGGCTCCGACCACCGCGACCCGCAGAGACCGGCTCATGCCGTGATCTCCGCGCCGAGGCGCTCGCGAGCCGTCGCCAGCGCTCCGCTGACGCGATCCGGAGCCGTGCCGCCGTGCACGTCAGCCGCGGCGATCGCCTCCTCCAACGTCGGGCGAATGTCGCCGTGCAGCTCGGGGAGCGCCTCGGTCAAGGTTCCCTCCGGGAGGCTGGCCAGGTCGACGCCCGCCTCCTCGGCCGCGGCCACCAGGCGCCCGATGCGCCGGTGGGCCTCGCGGAATGGGACGCCGCGCGCGACGAGCCGTTCCGCCAGGAGGACGGCCCGCGAATGGCCGGCCCCCGCCGAGGCCCGCATGCGATCTCGGTCGAATGCGAGCGTGTCGACGATGCCGTTCATGACCTCCAGGCACAGCCCGGCGGATTCCACCGCGTCGAACATCGCGCGGCGCGTCTCCTGCAGGTCGCGGTGGTACGCCAGCGGCAGGCCGCGGACGAGGGAGAGGACGGCGAGCAGGTCGCCATCGACCCGCGCGGCCCGGGCACGCACCAGCTCCGCGCTGTCGGGGTTGCGCTTGTTCGGCAGCATCGAGCTGCCGCTCGAGAACGCGTCATCGAGCCGTGCGAAGCCGACGTACGGCGTCGACCACAGGACCAGCTCCCCGGCGAAGCGCGACAGGTGCCCGAGCAGGATTGCGAGGGCTGCGATGGTCTCGAGCGCGTAGTCGCGATCGGCGACCGCGTCGATCGAGTTCTCGGTGATGCCAGCGAAGCCGAGCCGATCGGCGACCGACCGACGGTCGAGCCGCAGGCCGGACCCCGCGACCGCGCCCGACCCCGCGGGCGACCGGTCGGCGCGATCCGCGGCCGCCGCCAGGCGCCCGGCATCGCGGTCGAGCATCTCGACGTAGGCGAGAAGGTGGTGGGCAAGCAGGACCGGCTGCGCCGGTTGGGTGTGCGTGTGGGCCGGCAGGATGGTACCGGCCTCCTGCTCCGCGCGGGTCAGGATCGTCGCCTGGAGGGCGCGCACGCCGCCGGTGAGCTGAGCCGTGGCCTGGCGGAGCCAGCGCCGCTCATCGGTCACGATTTCCTCGTTGCGGCTCCGCCCGGCCTGGAGCATGCCACCCAGCTCGGGACCGACCGCGGCGATGACCGCGGCCTCGACGTTCATGTGGATGTCCTCGTGCTCGGGGCGCCATGCGAACGAGCCGTCGGCCAGTCGCGAGGCGACATCGCCCAACGCCTCATGCAGCCGCGCTGCATCGGCCGTGCCGACGAGCCCGAGTCGCTCGAGCTCGGCCACGTGCACCCGGCTGGCGGCCACATCGTGCTCGGCCAGCGGCAGGTCGATCTCGAGCGAGCCCGAGAGGGTGAGCGCCGCGTCGGCGGCGGGGGCGCCAAAGCGGCCATCCCAGAGGGCGGACTGCCTGGAGGACGGGTTCACTTGAGTATTCATACACGGTAGTGCATGATCATGCAAGTCGTGGACGTCCACGTTGACGCCGCGACCCGCCGGCGCCCGCGTGATGGGCTAGACTCCACGGCGGTCCTTTAAGACCGGCACCGTGATGCCGGGAAGGAGCGAACAGGTGCAGACCATCCAGACCGCCGACCACCAGCCAGAGGCACCCGCCGCGTTGCGGCCGGTGCCTCGTTCCGTCGACGGGCTGCTCGCGCTGGAGGGCGGCAGCGTTCGCCACGGCACCATCCGCGGTCACCTCGGGCCGGCGGAGGGCGACCTGATCTTCACGACCGCCGCCACCGGCTGGGGCGAGATCCTGACCGATCCGTCGTATGCCGGCCAGATCGTCGTCCTCACGCACCCCATGGCCGGCAGCTACCGGATCGCCGACGACGAGCTGGAGTCGAGCCGTGTCCATACGCGTGCCATCGTCTGCACGCGGCTCGTCACGCCGCCGGCCGGCCCGGGCCGCTCCCTGGAGGAGCTGCTGGTGGAGGCGCGCATCCCGGCCCTCACCGGGATCGACACGCGCGCGCTGACGCTCGAACTGCGACGCGGCAGCCTGCGCCGCGCGGTGATCCACCCGTCGACGCTCTCCGATGCGGACGCGGTGGCCGCGGCCGGCGCGGTCGTGCCGTGGGCATCGGTCGACCACGTCGCCGGGGTCGCCACGCGCGACCGCTACGCCGTCGCGCCGCGCGGGGCGCGGGCTGGGCGCGCCGTCCTCGTCGACTACGGCGTGAAGCGCTCACTCGTCGTCGCGCTCAGTGCGCGCGGGTTCGAGATCACGGTCCTGCCTCCCGATGCGACTGCCGCGGACATCGGTGCGAGCGATCCGGACCTCGTGGTCCTGTCGCCCGGCCCGGGGGATCCGTCGCGCATGGCACCCCAGATCGCGACCGTCCGCGCGCTCGCCGAGCGGGCCCTTGGCGGCGGTGCGCCGATCCTGGGCGTCTGCCTCGGCCACCAGCTCCTCGCGCTGGCCGCCGGTGCCGAGACTCGGCGCCTGGCCGTCGGGCACCACGGCGGCAATCACGCCGTCCTCGACGTCGCGGCCGAGCGGGTCGACATCGGCGCCCACAATCACGAGGTCGCGGTGGTGGACGGGCCGGCACTGGCAGTGGCCGGGTATGCGGTCAGCCACCGGGACCTGAATGACGGGACGGTCGAGGGCCTTCGGCACGCGGGCGGCCGGATCGCATCCGTCCAGTTCCATCCGGAGGGAGCCCCCGGGCCGATCGACGCGTCGCGCGTCTTCGACGTGGCGCTGGAGCGGGCCCTGGCGTGACCGTCCCGCGCAGGGTCCTCGTCATCGGCTCCGGACCGATCCTGATCGGCCAGGCGGCCGAGTTCGACTACGCCGGCGTGCAGGCCTGCCTGGCGCTGCGCTCGGAGGGGGTGGACACGATCCTGGTCAACTCGAACCCGGCCACGGTCATGACGGACCCGGACGTGGGCGGGACCGTCCTGATCGGGCCGCTGACGCTGCCGTATCTGACGCGCGTCATCGAGGAGCATCGGCCCGATGCGCTGCTGCCGACCCTCGGCGGGCAGACCGGACTCAACCTGGCGGTCGCGCTCGACGATGCCGGCGTCCTCGAGCGCCACGACGTCCGCGTGCTCGGAACTCCGCTGGCGGCCGTGCGTGCCGCGGAGGATCGAGGCGGCTTCCGAGACCTCGTGACGGGGATCGGCGAGCCGGTGCCCGAGAGCGCGGTGGTCGAGAGCGTCGAGGACGGCCTGCGCTTCGTCGCTGCCCTCGGCGCACCCGTCGTCGTGCGTCCGGCATTTACGCTCGGCGGGGGAGGAGGCGGGTTTGCGTCCTCGCCCGACGAGGCCCGCATGCGGATCGCGGCCGGCCTTGCGGCGAGCCCGATCGGCCAGGTGCTGGTGGAGCGCTCGCTCCTCGGCTGGTACGAGATCGAGTTCGAGGTCCTGCGCGACGCGTCGGACACGACGATCGCGATCTGCGGCATGGAGAACCTTGACCCGATGGGGGTCCACACCGGCGACTCGATCGTGGTGGCGCCCATCCAGACCCTGCCGGACTCGGTCGTCCAGCGTCTTCGCCGATGCGCCCTGAAGATCGTCCGCGCGCTGCGCCTCGAGGGTGGCTGCAACGTCCAGCTCGCCGTCGCACCGGACGGGTCGGACTACCGCGTCATCGAGGTCAACCCGCGCGTGTCGCGCTCGAGCGCGCTGGCCAGCAAGGCGACCGGCTATCCGATTGCGCGGGTGGCTGCGCTGATCGCCCTGGGCAGGCGGCTGCACGAGCTGCCGAACCCCGCCACCGGCGGCAACTCGGCGGCCTTCGAGCCCGCGGTCGACTACGTGGTCGTCAAGCTGCCGCGCTGGCCGTTCGACAAGTTCCCGACCGCGGACCGCAGCCTCGGCGTGCAGATGAAGGCCACCGGCGAGGCGATGGCGATCGATCGCGAGTTCGGGCCGGCGCTGCTCAAGGCGATCCGTTCCCTCGAGCCCCGCGGCGGCGGATGGCTGTGGGAGGACCCGGCCTGGCGCCTGAGCCACCGGCGCCCTGACGACGTGGCGGCCTTCCTCGAGCCGACCGACACGCGCCTGTGGCGCATGATCGGGCTGCTCCGTCATGGGTGGGCCGACGCCGCGGCGCTGTCAGCCGCGACCGGCATCGCGCCGTGGTTCACCGAGCGGCTCGAGGAGCTGGTGGACGCGGAGGCGGGGGTTGTGGGCTCGGCGCTGACCGACGTCAAGCGCACGGGCTTCGGTGACGCCGACATCGCGACGATGTCCGGCGTCCCGTGGGCCGCCATCCGCCGAGCGCGCGTGCGTGCCGGCATCCATCCCGCCTATCGCCGGGTCGACACCTGCGCGGGCGAATTTCCGGCCGAGACGCCGTACTTCTACTCCAGCTACGCGGAGCCCGAGGTCGCCCCGCCATCCGACCGGCGCAGCGTGATCGTGGTCGGCTCCGGACCGATCCGGATCGGGCAGGGCATCGAGTTCGACTACTGCTCGGTGCGCGCCGCGTGGGCGATCCGCGACCTCGGCCTCGACGCGGTCGTCATCAACAACAACCCCGAAACGGTGAGCACCGACTACGACGCCTGCACACGCCTCTACTTCGAGCCGCTCGACACCGAGAGCGTGCTCGACGTCATCGACCACGAGCGCGCGCTGACCGGCGAGCCGCCGGCGGTCGTGCTGACCTTCGGCGGCCAGACCGCGATCGACCTGGCCAAGGACCTGGCCTACGCGGACGTGCCGATCGCGGGGCTCACGGCCGAGGCGATCGAGATCACCGAGGATCGGGAGCGGTTCGCCGGCCTTCTCGAGAGCCTCGGCATCGAGGGTCCGCGCGGGCGCCTCGCCTCAGACCCTGACGAGCTGCAGGCGGCGATCGACTCGCTCGGTGGCCTGCCGGTCATCGTCAGGCCGTCCTGGGTGATCGGCGGGCGCGGGATCGCCGTGCTCCGCACGCCGGACGATGTTTCGGTGTACCTTCGGACCGATGTCGGCTGGCCCCTGCGAGCCGACCAGATGGTCGCCGGCATCGAGCTCGACGTCGACGCCATCAGCGACGGGACCGCGTGGGCGGTCCCCGGCATCCTCGAGCAGGCCGACCCGCCCGGTGTCCACTCCGGCGACAGCATCGCCACGCTTCCGCCGCAGCTCGTCCCCCGCGCCGTCCAGGAGCGTGCGGCGGAGGCCGCCGGGCGGATCGCGCTGGCGCTCGGCGTGCGCGGCATCCTCAACGTCCAGATGATCGCGGCCGGCGAGCGGATCGTCGTCATCGAGGCCAACCCGCGGGCGAGCCGCACGGTGCCGGTCGTCGCAAAGGCCACCGGTATCGACGTCGTCGCCGCAGCAGTGCGCTGCGCGCTCGGCTCGACCCTGGCCGAGGCCGGGCTGGCGGCCGGCCTGGCGCCGGACGGCCCGCGCGTCGCAGTCAAGGCGCCGGTCGGGTCGCTCTGGCGGCTGCCCGGGGTGAGCGCCGAGCTTGGACCGGAGATGCGATCGACCGGCGAGGTGCTCGGGATGGCGCTCACGGCGGGCGAGGCGACCGAGCTGGCATTGGAGGCGGCCGCGGCGCATCGAGGCTGACAGCGGCGCCTTGCGGGCACGAAGAAGGGGCCGTCAAGGCTCCAGTACGGAGGGTCCTGGAACCCGACGACCCCCAGAAGATCCCACGAGCGTGATCACTGCGAACAAGCGAAGCCGCGAAATGTCGCTTCTGGCCCGAGCTTCCGTCGGCGACGGGCGTCCGCTCACTGTTGCCTTGATCGAAGTGCCCTTGGAACCTACGCGACCAACCATAGCAAGTCACGTGCCGCCCGTCAGTCCGAGGCCTCAGCGTCGGCGCGGGCGCCGCCCTCGCTGATCGGCGCTCAGCTGCGTCTGCCGCCGGCGCAGGTATCCGCCATACCAGCCGCCGATGAACCCGAGGCCGGCCAGGTAGAGCGCCTGGATGAAGAGCTGGCCGATCGCAGCGATGCCGAAGGTGTCCGGTCCCGCGCCCTGCCGCGCGAACGAGAACAGGACGATGGCGGTGGCGATCGCAAAGCCCAGCACGCCTGCCGCGGTGCCGTACAGGGTCGGCCGTTGCCAGCCGAACCAGCCGGCGCCGATGAGCGAGCCGAACATGAGGAACGTGCCCAACAGGCCGAGGACGTTCTCGGCCCCGTAGCTCAGCGAAGCCAGGTATCCGACGAATGCACCGATCCCGGCCACGACCCACGGCAGCAGGTTCCTGCGGAGCAGGTAGAGCCGCTCGGTGACCGGACGCATGGGGCCGTCGCCGGCATACCCCGCGAGCGGATCGGGACGGTTCGGGAGTGGCGGCGCGGTCGGGAACATTCGCGCCAGGAAGCCACCCCGGTCACGGCGTGGTGGCTCCTCGTCGGGCACCGCCTCATCGGGCTCCGGCAGCTCACCGCGGGCGGCGAGGCGTGCGCGGCGTCGCGCTTCCGCTCGAGACGCGGATCGGTCGTCGATGGACATGGCGGCCGATTGTACCGGGATCGGCCGAACGGTAAGCGAGCGGTAAGCGAGCGATAAGCGGTCGAACCGCATGCTGTGGAGGCCTGCCCCTCCGAGCCGAGGTGTGCTGTGACTCCATCCGCATCGTTCTCGCCGGCGCCGCGCGGCGTGTCGCCGCTCCTCCGATCTCTCGTGGTCAGCCTCGTCGTCGCCGGGCTCGTGCCGGTCGGCCTCGTCCGGCACTCGGCAGGTGCAGGCCCGGGGCACCTGGTCATCAGCGAGATCGTCACCGGCGGAGCCGGCGCGAGCGACGAGCTGATCGAGCTCTACAACCCCTCGGCGGTCGCGCTGCCGCTGGAGGGCCTCGAGCTGGTCTACGTCAGCGCGAGCGGCGCAACGGTCACCAGACGGGTGGGATGGGAGCTCGGGGCCGCGAGCCTCGCTCCGGGAGCACACCTCCTGGTCGCCAACGAGGTTGGCGTGTTCGCACCCATCGCCGATGCCGTCTACGCCGGCGGGATGGCCGCCACCGGCGGCAGCGTGGCGCTGCGCATCCAGGGCGCGACCATGGCGGTTGACGCCGTCGGCTGGGGCGCGGCCAGCGGGGCGTGGCTGGAGGGAGGCCCGGCGCCGGCTCCGTCACCTGGCGCGAGCATCGAGCGCCTGCCCGGGGGGATCGCCGGCTCAACGGTCGACACCGGTGATAATGCCGCCGACTTCGTCGTTCGGACGGTGCCGGACCCGCAGAATGCCGGGTCGCCACCGGTGCCCGGAGGAGCGCCCTCCACGCCCTCGGCCACCCCGAGCCCGACCGCGACGGCGATCGCGACCGAATCTCCGGCAGCGTCCGCGACCCCGATGCCCAGCCAGAGCCCGTCGCCCACGATCAGCTCGTCCGTGCCGATCGGGGCGGCCCGAGCGCTTCCGGACGGCACGACGGTCTCGATCGATGGCATCGCGCTGACCGGATCGGGGTTCACCGATGGCGGCGGCTTCGTCGCCGATGCGAGCGGTGGCATCGCCATCCTGGTCGACGAAGGATCGTTCGCGCGCGGCGAGCGCGTCCACGCGACCGGGACGGTCGACGATCGGTTTGCCCAGCGCACGCTGCACGCGACCGCCGTCGCGGTGCAAACGCCTGGTGAGCCGCCACCGACGGCCGCGCGAGCGACGGGAGCGGTGAACGAGGCGGTCGAGGGCCGCATGGTTCGACTCGACGCGACGATCGACGGCGGCCCGACCGAGCTCAGCGGCGGGCTGGCTTTCGACCTCGACGATGGCTCCGGCGTCGCGCGCGTCGTGATCGGCGCTGCGACCGGCATCGACACTGCTGGCTGGGTCGACGGTCGCCGTGTCGCTGTCGTCGGCGTGGTCGGGCAGCGCGACTCGTCGGGCACGGGGACGTCGGGCTACCGCGTGCAGCCGCGTGATCCTGCGGACGTCGAGCTGCTCGCCGGCCCGTCGCCGACGCCGACCCCGGGCGGCGCTTCGGCGAGCCCCCAGCCGTCGCCGACGGCGCCGGGGAGCGCCGGCGACGTGACCAGCATTGCCGCGGCTCGGGCCGCCGCGCCGAACGCGCGTCTGACCATCCGCGGCGTCGTGACCCTGGCGTCCGCCACGATCGACCCCGACAGCGCCGTGCTCCAGGACGCGAGCGGCGCGATTCTGCTGCGATTGGGCGACGAGATCGGACGGCTCGATCGGGGCGAGCTCGTCGAGGTTCACGGCGTCCGGTCGACGAAGGGCGGCATGGAGTCGCTCCGCGCGACCGAGCCGCCTCGCCGCATCGGCACGGCGGCGGAACCGGCGGCGCGCGCGCTCCGCACCGGTGACGCCGGGGAGGCCGCGGAGGCGCAGCTCGTGGTGGCTCGCGGTGCCCTCGTGGCCAGCGCTCGTCGAGCGTCGAGCGGGACCGTGTCGTTCGAGATCGACGACGGCAGCGGTCCACTCCGCGTCGTGCTCGGGGCCGCGCTCGGCGCCGGCGACGACCACCTCGTCTCGGGATCGTGGGTCGAGGTGGTCGGGGTGCTGGGCCAGGAGACGACTGGATCGCAGCCGACGTCGGGCTACCGCGTCTGGCCACGCGCCGAGAGCGAGCTGCGCGTGCTCGCCGGCCCGGCCGGCACCAGCGACGGGTTGGCCCAGCGCGGCGCGGCCGCCCTCGGCTCCGAGGTTGGCGGGGCTGCGCCGGAGGGATCGCTCGCCTCCATCGGCAGCGGGTCGCTCGCCGACCTGCGCATCGGAGCCACCCTCGTGGCGGGTGCGTGGCCCGAGCTCGAGCTCGGCGGGCTGCTGTGGGACGGCTCACGCCTGGTCGGCGTCGATTCGTCATCTCACGATGTGCTTGAGCGCGCACTCGCGTCGCGACGGCCACCGGTCTCGCTCGAGCTCGGGCGGGTCAGCGCGGTCGGAACGCATCCGCAGCTCGCGACGCTCGTCGTCACCCTCGGTGCCGGCACGGATGACGTCGTCGTGGCGACGGCAGCCCCGGCGCCGCCGCTGACCCGGCTCCCGGCGCGCGACGAGCCTGCCGCATGGGTGTCCGTCGTCGGCCGCCTCTCCCGTGCGGGGGACCGCACCACGCTTGCCATCGACGGTGCCAGCGTGGAGGTGGACCGGCTGTGCGGAGAACGCCAACCATCTCGCATCGGCGTCGCGAGCGTGCGAGGCATTGCGATGGCCGACCCGCTGCGGATCATCGTGCCGTGCGACGGCATCGGTCCGGCCCCGGAGCTCGGGATAGGCCCGAAGGCGGCCGGCGCCGCGCCAGGCGATCCCGTCGGTGAGCCCGCGGTCGCCGGTGCGGTCGGGACGGCCGCCTCACCCCAGCGGGCAATCGCCATCGTGCTGCTCGGGGCTGGGGTTGCCGCGCTCGTGCTGGGGCGGCTGGTCGTGCGGCGGCTCGGGCCGTCGGATGCACCGGACGCGACCGGGGAGGAGCCCGACGAAGGGGAGGAGGTGGCGACCGGTTCGGACCTGACGCTCGTGCGCCTGCCGCGCGAGCACGGTCCGTGAGCGTGGGTGAGCGTATACTCCCGCGCGTTCACGCACGAAGAGGGCCCGCTTGTCACAGCTGACCGAGGCGGACGCCCCGCACACCGGAGATCGCCAATACCACATCGCGCTCGAGCGGGGCGAGCTCGCCGAGCACGTGCTGCTCGTCGGCGATCCCGGTCGCGTCGCGAAGGTCGCGAGTCGATGGGACACGGTCGAGCTGGAGCGCAGCAATCGCGAGATCACGACCGCCACCGGCACCTACCGCGGCATGCGCATCAGCTGCATGTCGACCGGCATGGGCACCGACAACGTCGAGATCGTGCTTGCCGAAGTGATGGAGATCACCGAGGCAGCGACCTTCATCCGCATCGGCTCGTCCGGCGCGCTCCAGCCGGAGATCGGCCTCGGCGACCTGATCATCTCGACCGGAGCGGTCCGGCTGGAGAACACGACGGACTTCTACGTGCACCCTGGATTCCCCGCGGTGGCCCACCGTGACGTGGTGTGGGCGCTCGAGCAGGCCTGCCGGGACCTGGGGTTCATCCACCACGTTGGGCTCACGGCGACGGCGAGCGGGTTCTACGCTCCGCAGGGACGTGCGATGCGCACGCTCCCCGTTCGCTATCCTGAGCTCGCAGAAGAGCTTCGCCTCCAGCGTGTGGCGAATCTCGAGATGGAGTCGTCAGCACTCTTCGTGCTGGCACACCTTGCGGGACTGCGGTCGGGGACCGTCTGCGCGGCCTACGCGCAGCGCACCGACGGCACGTTCCTCGAAGGCGCGGCAAAGGAGGCCGCGGAGGCACGCTGCATCGATGCCGGACTGGCCGGCATCCACCTGCTCTGGCAGGTCGACGCCGACGGCGGCGATTTCCTCGCTCGCCGCGGAGCAACGATCGACCCAGGGGCGGGGGGCTCTCAACCACCGTCCGGCACGCTCGCCGGCGACAAGGGAGGCATCTGAACCGATGGCAACCGAAGCCTACTGCGTCAAATGCAAGACCAAGCGCGAGATGCAGAACGAGAACAAGATCACCATGAAGAACGGCAAGCCGGCCACCGAGGGCGTGTGCCCGGTGTGCAGCACCAAGATGTTCAGGATCGGCGGCTGATTCGTCCTTCGTTCGACACCGAGGCGCGCCGGACCCCCGGCGCGCCTCTTTCGCGTCCGCGCTGGCTAGAATGAGCGCACGTGGACGAGCTCGCCGAACGGTCGGTCCTGGCGGTCGACCTCGGAGGCACCCAGATCCGCGCGGCGCTGATCACCCCCGACCTGGCGGTTCACGCGCGACGTGCCGTTCCGACCCGCGACGAGGATGGGGTCGAGGCCGTCGTCGCCAGGATCTGCACGGTGGCCGCCGAGGTCCGGGCCGGCGCGCTGGCGGCCGGGCTACCGCCACCGATCGGGATCGGCATCTCGGCGCCCGGACCGCTCGACCCGTGGCACGGCATCGTCCTGTCGTCTCCCAACTTGGCGAGGTGGCGTGACGTCCCGCTCGCCGCGAGCGTGAGCGCCGCCCTCGACCTTCCGGCATTCCTCGAGCGGGATGCGAACGTCGCCGTCCTCGCGGAATGGCGCACCGGCGCAGCTCGCGGGGCGGGGACCGTCGTCTACATCACCGTCTCCACCGGCATCGGCGGCGGCGCCATCGTGGACGGACGTCCGCTCCTGGGTCCCGATGGCACGGCCGGCGAGATGGGCCACATCACGGTCGATCTCGACGGGCCGGTCTGCGGCTGCGGCGGCCTGGGCCACGTCGAGGCGATCGCCTCTGGCACCGCATTGGCGCGCGATGCCCGCGCGCTTATCGACGCCGGCGCCGCCCCGCAGCTCCGTGCACTGGCCGCGGGTGGTGCGGAAGTCGACGCCGAGCTCCTTGCGCGCGCCGCGGATGCCGGCGACGCCGCCGCGGCAATGCTGCTCGCGCGGGCGTGGACCGCCGTCGGCGCCATGTGCGCGTCGCTCGTGAACGCTCTCAACCCCGACGTCATCGTCATCGGTGGCGGCATCGCCCGGCACCGGCCACGCCTGCTCGAGATCGCCCGCGAGGAGATCCGGCGGCGCGCCTTCGCGGTACCGGCATCGCGCGTGCGAGTGGTGCCGGCGTCGCTGGGCGATGACGTCTCCCTGGTCGGTGCGCTGCCGATCGTCAATGCACGCATCGGCGACCCGGCCTTCGCTGGCCGGTCGCACCGGCCGCAGGTGGCGGCAACCGCAACGCAAGGAGCTTCCCGTCCGTGAGCACCAGAATCGGCATCAACGGCTTCGGCCGCATCGGCCGCCAGACCCTCAAGGCCATGCTCGAGCGCCATCCAGACGCGCTCGAGGTCGTGGCGGTCAATGACCTGGCCGACGACGAGACGAACGCCCACCTGTTCAAATACGACTCGACCTACGGCCGCTACGCCGGTGAGGTGCGCGCCGGCGAGAACGAAATCGTCGTCGACGGTCATCGCATCCGCTCCTTCAGCGAGCGTGACCCGGCGGCACTGCCCTGGGGCGACCTGGGGGTCGACATCGTGATCGAGTCGACCGGCATCTTCACGGATGCGACGAAGGCCGCAGCCCATCGCGAGGCCGGCGCCACCAAGGTCATCATCTCGGCCCCCGCCAAGAACGAGGACATCACCCTCGTGCTCGGGGTGAACGAAGACCGCTACGACTCGGCGCAGCACCACATCGTGAGCAACGCCAGCTGCACGACGAACGGCCTGGCGCTGCCGGCCAAGGTCGTGTTCGACACGTTCGGCATCGAGCGCGGGCTGATGACGACCGTGCACAGCTACACGAATGACCAGAACGTGCTCGACGTGTTCCACAAGGACCTGCGCCGCGCTCGCAGCGCCGGCCAGAACATCATCCCCACCACGACCGGTGCCGCCAAGGCGATTGCCCTCGTCATCCCCGAGCTGAAGGGCAGGTTCGACGGCTTCGCGCTCCGGGTGCCGACACCGACGGTCAGCGTCATCGACTTCGTGGCAGTCACCTCCCGCCCGGTCACGGCCGAGGCCGCCAACGAGGCGCTCAAGGCCGCTGCGGACGGACCCATGAAGGGCCTGCTCGGCTACACCGAGGAGGAGCTCGTGTCGATGGACTTCAAGGGCGACGAGCGGTCCTCCATCGTCGACGCGGCCTCGACCATGGTGAGCGGCGACAACCTGCTCAAGGTGATCGCCTGGTACGACAACGAGTGGGGCTACTCCTGCCGAGTCGCGGACCTCGCCAGCTTCATGGCCGAGCGGCTCTAGGCGCCGTCGATGGACGCCCAGACGGTCCGCGACGTCGACGTCGAGGGCCGGCGCGTGTTCGTGCGCGCCGACCTCAACGTGCCGATCGAGGACGGCCGCATCACCGACGACTCGCGTATCCGCGCCAGCCTGCCGACGATCGTGTACCTCCTCGAGCGTGGCGCCACGGTCATCCTGGCCAGCCACCTGGGGCGGCCGAAGGGCAAGGTCAATGACGCGCTGCGCCTCAAGCCGATCGCGGACCGGCTCAGCCAGCTGCTCGGTCGACCGGTGCGCATGACGGGCGACGCGCTCGGGCCCGGGGTGCAGGTCGCCGTCGACAAGCTGCGGGCCGGGGACCTGCTCCTGCTCGAGAACCTGCGCTTCCACGCCGCCGAGGAGGCCAACGACGATGAGTTCGCACGGTCTCTTGCCGGCCTGGCCGACCTGTACGTGAACGATGCTTTCGGCGCCGCGCACCGGGCCCATGCCAGCACCGAGGGCATCACCCACCACCTGCCAGCAGTGGCCGGCCTGCTGATGGAGCGCGAGGTCGACGCCCTGTCGAAGCTCCTGCGCCGTCCACCGCGGCCGTTCCACGCGCTGCTCGGCGGCGCCAAGATCTCGGGCAAGCTCGAGGTCGTCGAGGCCCTCCTGTCGCGCTGCCAGGCGGTGCTGCTCGGCGGCGGAATGGCGAACACATTCCTTGCCGCCCGGGGCCTGGAGCTCGGCAAGAGCCTCGTCGAGGAGGACCAGGCCGCCAACGTCGAGCGCATCGTTGCCGAGGCGAGGCGCAAGCGGGTCCGCCTCATGCTGCCGACTGACGCGGTCGTGGCCCCGCAGATCCACCGACGGGCGCGGACGCAGGTCGTGGCGGTGACTGCGGTTCCGAGGGACCAGATGATCGTCGACATCGGTCCGGCGACGCGCAAGGCGTACGCCGAGCACCTGGGAAAGGCGAAGACGATCTTCTGGAACGGGCCGATGGGGGTCTTCGAGGTGCCGCAGTTCGCCGAGGGCACCAATGCCATGGCGAGGACGCTCGCCAGGAGGTCGTCCCACGGGGTCGTCACGATTGTCGGCGGCGGTGACTCCGTTGCCGCAGTCGAGAGGCTCGGGCTCGCCGCCAAGATGACCCACGTCAGCACCGGCGGCGGGGCGTCGCTCGAGTTTCTGGAGGGCAAGACCCTGCCCGGCGTCGCCGCGCTCCTGCCGGCGGATGCCGAGATCAGCTTCCCCGCGGAGGACGCATGACCACGCTCATCGAGGACATGATCGGCCGCGAGATCCTCGACTCGCGAGGCAATCCGACCGTGGAGGTCGAGGTCTTCCTGGAGGACGGCGCGGTCGGGTCCGCCATGGTGCCGTCGGGCGCGTCCACAGGAGCCCACGAGGCGGTGGAGCTGCGAGACGGCGACGCCGCCCGGTACGGCGGCAAGGGCGTGCTGACGGCGGTCCGCCACGTCAACGAGACGATCCGGCCGGAGCTGATCGGGGTCGACGCGGCCGACCAGGTGAGCGTGGACCGGCTGCTCATCGAGCTGGACGGAACGGAGAACAAGTCGAAGCTGGGCGCCAACGCGCTGCTCGGCGTCAGCCTCGCCGTGGCCCACGCCGCGGCCGACGCCGTGGGCCTGCAGCTCTACCGCTATCTCGGCGGCGTGGGGGCCAGGACGCTTCCGGTCCCCCTCGTCAACATCCTGAACGGGGGCAAGCATGCCGTCGACTCGACCGACTTCCAGGAGTTCATGATCGCGCCGCTCGGCGCGCCGACCTTCCGGGAGGGCCTGCGCTGGGCGGCGGAGACCTTCCACGCCCTGGGTGCACTCCTGCACGACGAGGGGCTGGTCACGACGGTCGGCGACGAGGGGGGATACGCGCCGAGCCTCGGCAGCAACGAAGACGCCATCGCCGCCGTGCTGACGGCGATCGAGCGTGCCGGCTACGCACCCGGCGAGCAGATCGCGATCGCGCTGGACCCGGCCACCACGGAGCTGTACGGGGATGGCCGATACACGCTGGCGCGAGAGGGTCGTACGCTCACCGGCGGCGAGCTGATCGACTTCTGGGCCGACTGGGCCGAGCGCTACCCGATCGTGAGCCTCGAGGACGGCCTGGCCGAGGACGACTGGGAGGGCTGGTCGGCGCTCACGGTTCGCCTCGGCGACCGCGTCCAGCTGGTCGGCGACGATCTGCTCGTCACGAACACCCGCCGGCTGGAGCGCGCGATCCGAGAGCGGGCCGCCAACAGCATCCTCATCAAGCTGAACCAGATCGGCACGCTGACTGAGACGATCGAGGCGGTCGAGATGGCTCAGCGCGCGGGGTGGACCGCGGTCATCAGCCACCGGTCCGGCGAGACCGAGGACACGACGATCGCGGACCTCGTCGTGGCGCTCAACACCGGCCAGATCAAGACCGGGTCGGTCAGCAGGTCGGAGCGGATCGCGAAGTACAACCGCCTGCTCCGGATCGAGGAGGAGCTCGGCGATGCGGCCGTGTATGCGGGGTCCGATGCCTTCCGGGCCGTCCGTGGCTGATGCGTTCCGCCTGCAGGACCAGGTGGCGCGGCTGAGCGCGGAGCGGCACGACTTTGCCGAGTTCTTCCGCTCGCCGGCCGGCACGCTGAGCCTGACCGTCGCGCGCTGGCCCGCGGGATCCATCGACGAGCAGCAGCCCCACACCGAGGACGAGGTGTACTACGTGGCGTCCGGGCATGGCACGCTGACGATCGATGGCGAAGTCGTCCAGGTCGGCCCGGGCTCGATCGCGTTCGTGGCCGCAGGCGTCGAGCATCGGTTCGGCGAGATCGGCCAGGATCTCGAGGTGCTCGTCTTCTGGTCGCCGGCTCGGCACGCCAACGCGCCCGGCAGTTGAGCCACCGATGCCGATGATCCGCCACCGATGCCGATGATCCAGCCTGCGGCGACCGAATCGGACGACGGCCGGTCAGCCCTCGTCGGGCGGCGCGTCCTCCGACTTGGCGCGGCGACGAGCGGCTGCCGACTCGCGACTGGCGCGGGTGACGGCCACCTTGGCCTTGCCGGCGGCGGTGCGGGGCCGGTCGGTCGCCTTGCCGGCGGCGGCCTTCGACGCTTTGGCGGCGGCCACCTTCTTGCGCTGAGCTGTCTTGCTGGCGGTGGTGCGCTGCTTCGCCGCGGCCGGGGTCGCGGCCTCGGCTTCGTCGAGCAGATGCGCCGCGTTCACCTTCGTCATGAGCCGGCTCTTGCGTCGAGCGGCGTTGTTCGGGTGGAGAATGCCCTTCGCGGCGGCTTTGTCGAGCGCGCTGATCGCCGCGGCGACGGCCTCGGGACCGTCGCCGGTCGACCGGCCGAGGGCGATGTCGGAAGCCTGCAGGACGAGCGTCTTCGCCTCGCTCCGCGTTCGTCGGTTCACGGCGCGCCGGCGGAGAGCCTGTCGCACGCGCTTCAGGGCGGAGGGCGTGCGCGCGCCCTTCCAGGTTCGAGCCGTTCTTGCCACGTGGGTCCTCATCAGGGGGAGATTGAACAGGGACGCGCGCCTGGATGGGCGCGCGGGCGGAGGCAGCAGTATAGCAGTGGGACCCAGGACGAACCCAAGGGTCCCACTCGACAGATCGGCCCCGAACGGCGACAATCTCGCCAGACCAAGGCCGCGGCGCCTGCCCACTGCCGAGGGGCCGGATACGAGGAGGAAATCAAGGGGATCCGTCCGGAATGCCACCCGGACCGAATGGTCGATCGTGCAACGCTCGCACGCTCCCGCGCGTCTCCTGCGATGTCTTCATGACCACCATCACCGTACCCAGTCGCCTCATGCGCCCGGTTGCCACGCGACCCGCCCGCCGGGCGGCGATCACCGGCTTCGGCGTCACCATCCTCCTCGGCCTGGCCATCGCCGCCGCCACCTCGATGACGATCCTCGTCACGGCCGCGGGCTCCGTCCTGCCCGGCGTCACGGTCGGTGGCGTCGACCTCACCGGCCTCGACCGGGCAGCCGCGTCGGAGCGCCTCGAGCAGGCGCTGCCGTCACTCTCGACCGGAGAAGCGACCGTCGTCGTTGACGGCGATCGCGAGGTCGTCGCGTACGCCGACCTGGGCCGCCGGTACGAGGCGTCTGCCATGGTGGACGCGGCGCTCGGCATCGGTCGCGACGGGAACCCGGTCGCCGATGGCGTGGCGCGGCTGCGCAACCTCGCCAACCCGGTGGCGCTGCCGCTCCTCGTCCACGCCTTCGACGCCGACGCGCTCGATGCCATTGCCACCACCATCGCCGAGCGCTTCAGCTCGACGCCGGTCGACGCCGCGGTCACGCGAGAAGCGACCTCGTTCGCGGTGAGCCGGTCGAACGACGGACGCGTCCTGGAGGCCGGCGTCGTGCGCTCCGCCCTCGCCACCGCCCTAGACTCGACCGATCCGGCCAACGTCACGCTCGAGCTGACCCCGGCAGTGGTGCCCGCGCAGGTCACGACTGCCGATGCGGAAGCGATTGCGCAGGCGGCACGGAATGTCGCGGCAACGCTCGGCCTGGAGGTCCCCGGCGCCAACGAGGGCGAGGAGCCGCTCTCGATCTCGTCGGAGACGATTGCATCGTGGCTGACCTTCGGCCCCGACTACGGCAGCGTGCAGACCGGACTGCACGTCGACGAGAGCGCGGCCGCCGCTGCCGTCACCGCCCTCGTCGAGAAGGTCGACCGCGCGCCGGTCAATGCACAGATCACCGTCGCCAGCGGCGGAGGCCTCGGCGGCGTCATCGCCGGCCAGGAGGGCCGCGCCCTGGTGGTGGACGAGACGACCGAGAACCTGCTGGCCGCTCTTGAGCAGCGCGCAGCGGGGTCGACCATCGGGTCGCTGGCGCTCGTCGTCGACGTCACCGAGCCCGTCGTGACGACGGCCCACGCGGAGGCGACCCTGCCGCAGATGCAGATGGTCTCGTCCTGGACGACCTACTACGTTCCGGCCGAGGGAAACGGCTTCGGCAACAACATCAACATCGGCGCCTGGGACATCGACGGTCGCAACCTGGCGCCCGGCGAGTGGTTCAGCTTCTGGGAGAGCATCGGCCCGGTCACTGAGGAACGGGGCTACAGCTACGGCGGCGCGATCATCAACGGGCGCAGCACGCAGGGCGTGGCCATCGGCGGCGGCATCTGCTCGACCTCGACCACGATCTTCAACGCCGCGCTTCGCGCCGGCCTCGAGATGGGCATCCGAGCCAACCACTTCTACTACATCGACCGCTACCCCGACGGCCTCGACGCGACGGTCTCGATCTTCGACGACTCGGTCCAGGACATGACGTTCCGCAACGACACCGCCAACCCGATCGTCGTGCGCGGCTACGGCGGCCGCGGCTCCGTCACCTTCGAGATCTGGAGCGCGCCGACCGGGCGGAGCGTCGTCATCACCAATCCCGTGACGAGCAACCACCGCCGGGCAAGCGACAGCTCGGTCGTGGACCCGAGCATGGCGCCCGGGACGAGCAGGCGGGTCGAGTACCCGCACGACGGCCACGACGTCTCGCGCTCGCGGATCGTGTACGACGCGGCTGGCAACGAGATCCATCGCAACGACTACTTCAGCTCGTACGCGACCGTGACCGGGATCGTCGTCGTCGGCCCCAGGCCCGCCGCGGAGGCCGAGCCGCCGGAGCCGCCCGCCGAGGGATAACCCGTCGGGCGCCCCACGCGGGCAAGCTCTGCTCTCGGCTAGACTTCCGCCCCGTGATCCCCCCGGAGCGCATCCGTAACTTCAGCATCGTCGCGCACATCGACCACGGGAAGTCGACGCTGGCCGATCGTCTGCTGGAAGTCACGCACACCATCGACAAGCGGCTCATGCAGTCGCAGGTGCTCGACTCGATGGACCTCGAGCGCGAGAAGGGGATCACCATCAAGGCGCGCGCCGTGCGTGTCCATTTCGACGCCGCCGACGGGCAGACATACGCGCTGAACCTGATCGACACGCCCGGCCACGTCGACTTCACCTACGAGGTGAGCCGGTCCCTCCAGGCGTGCGAGGGCGCGATCCTGGTCGTCGATGCGACGCAGGGAATCGAGGCCCAGACGCTGGCCAACGCCCACCTGGCCATGGCCCAGCAGCTCGTCATCATCCCGGTCATCAACAAGATCGACCTGCCATCGGCCGACCCGGACATGGTGATGGGCGAGCTGGAGGATGCCCTTGCCATCCCGCGCGAGGAGGTCCTGCTGGCGAGCGCCAAGGACGGGACCGGGGTCCGCGAGATCCTGGAAGCGGTCGTCGCGCGCGTCCCGGCACCGGGCGGCCATCGCGAGGCTCCGCTGCAGGCGCTCGTCTTCGACAGCCATTACGACCAGTACAAGGGCGTCGTCGCCTACGTGCGCCTCTCGGCGGGGACGCTCCACGACCACGAGCGCATCCGCTTCATGGCAACCGACGCCGAGTCCGAGATCCTGGAGCTCGGCTACTTCCGTCCACAGCCTGTCCCGACCAAGCGGCTCGTGTCCGGCGAAGTCGGTTACGTCGCGACCGGGCTCAAGAGCATCCGCGACGCGCAGGTCGGCGACACGCTGACCACCGCTGCCCTGGGCGCCGAGACGCCGCTGCCGGGGTACAAGGAGCCGCTGCCGCTGGTGTTCGCAGGCATCTACCCGATGCGCGGCGACGACTATCCCGAGCTGCGCGATGCGCTCGACAAGCTCCACCTCAATGACGCCGGCTTCGTCTACGAGCCGGAGTCATCGGCCGCCCTCGGGTTCGGGTTCCGCTGCGGTTTCCTGGGGTTGCTGCACATGGAGATCGTCCAGGAGCGGCTCGAGCGCGAGTTCGACCTCGACCTCATCGCCAGCGCGCCGAGCGTCGAGTACCGCGTCAAGCTCCTCCATGGCGACGACGAGGTCGTGGTCGACAACCCGGCCCAGATGCCCGGCGTGGGCGAGATCGAGCGGATCAGCGAGCCATGGGTCGCCGCGCAGGTCATCACCCCCACCGAGTACATCGGAGCGCTCATGGAGCTCGCCACCGCGCGCCGTGGAGAGTTCCAGAACATGGAGTACCTCGATCCGAAGCGGGTGAACCTGCACGTCGAGATGCCCCTGGGCGAGCTCATCATCGACTTCTACGACCAGCTCAAGAGCCGATCGAGCGGCTATGCCAGCCTCGACTACACGTATATCGGCTACCGGCCCGGCGACCTCGTCAAGCTCGACGTGCTCGTCAGCGGCGAGCCGGTCGATGCGCTGAGCCTCATCGTCCACCGGTCCAACGCCTATCGATCCGGCAAGGCACTGGTCGAGAAGCTCAAGGAGCTCATCCCGCGCCAGATGTTCGAAGTACCGGTCCAGGCCGCCATCGGCTCGCATATCATCAGCCGCGAGACGATCCGGGCCATGCGCAAGAACGTGCTGGCCAAGTGCTACGGCGGCGACATCACCCGGAAGCGCAAGCTGCTCGAGAAGCAGAAGGAAGGGAAGCAGCGCATGAAGCGCATCGGGTCGGTCGAGATCCCGCAGGAGGCCTTCCTGGCCGTCCTGCGCATGAACGAGAACGCCGGGTGACCTGAGGACCGATGAGCTTCTTCGATTCGCTCCGCCTGGCGATCGCGCTCGGCCTGACCCTGTTCCTGGTGCTGCTGCGCTTCGATTCCGAGCGGATCACGCGCTCGGACTACTTCCGCTACCGCACCCCGTGGATGGGCCCGGTCAGCTACTACATCCTCGTCATCGGCTTCGCGATCGGCATCGCCGTCATCCTGCCGTCTGGCCGCGAGCAGCTGTTCCTGACCGGTGGCGAACCAGACGCGATGCTGCCGGTCATGCTCCTCTTCACCGCCATCGCCCTCCTCAACGGCGTGGCGCTGGCCTTCCTGCGCTACGGCGGGATCCTTCCGCTGCCCACCGAGCTGCTGCCGTCCCGTGTCCTCGGCGCGGCCGCCAATGCGATCAGCGAGGAGCTCCAGTTCCGCTCGATCGTGCTGGGCATGCTCCTCTTCGCTGGCGTGCCGGCCGGCTGGGCGATCGTGGTCCAGGCGCTCGTCTACGGCCTCGCGCATCGCCGGCTGTGGCGAGAGCGCGACTGGTACTTCCTGGCGGGGTCGGTCCTGCTCGGCTGGGCCGCCGGCGTGGCCACCTTCGAGACGGGCTCCGTCATCCCGGCCATCGTCGGACACTTCGCGGTCACGATGTCGCTCTTCGCCTTCGCCGGGGGTCGGCTCCGCCAGCGACCGATCTGAGGCCGATGGGAGGCGTGGCGAGGCTCTTCCGCCCGGCCTGCCGGACGGGACCGGCAGGACCGGCTGCCGAGCCCTACCTCGACCCCCGTCGGATCCAGTACGGTCGATGCCACAGACTGTGGGTTTCTTCCACGTCCGCGATGTCCGCAAGAGAGCGACCGCGTTCGGGCATGGACCGTCTGCGTCCCGTGGCGCTTGGCGCCAAGCTTCCCGCGTCGAGCGTGAGGCCTGATGGGCCACGATGGTTCTCAACCGTGGCCGCCGAGCACGTGGAAGTCGTGACCCGCCCTCAGTCAGCGGCACATCGAGCGCCATGATCTCGGTCGCGCACCACCTCTACGTCCACGTGCCGTTCTGCCGGCTCGTGTGTGCGTACTGCGACTTCGTCACCGTCGGCGGTCACGCCAGGGACATCCCGCGCTACGTCGACGCGCTGCTGGCCGAGCTGGCCGTCCGCCCGGCCCCGGGAGATCTGCGCACCGTGTACTTCGGCGGGGGCACGCCCTCGCTGCTGACGGCCGCCCAGGTCGAGCGAGTGCTGGGCGGTGCGCTGGACCGATGGACCAGCGCCGCAGTCGAGGAGATCACGCTCGAAGCCAACCCGAGCGAGCGGGAGACGCCGGACTGGGTCGGGCTGCGCGCGGCCGGCGTGACCCGGCTCAGCCTCGGCGTGCAGTCGTTGAACGACACCGACCTGAAGACGCTGGCACGCGGGCACACGGCGCGTGAAGCGCGCGACGCCTATGCGGCGGCGCGGCGGGCCGGGTTCGAGAACGTCAGCATCGATCTCATCTATGGCATCCCCGGCCAGTCGCTGGACGACTGGAGGATGGGCCTGCTCGCGGCACTCGAGCTGGGGCCCGAGCACATCAGCTGTTACGCACTCCAGCTGGCGCTCGCGCCCGACGAATGGGCGGCGCCGCCACGTCGGGGTGCGCTGCGGTGGCGGACCCGCGTGGATGAGCGCCAGGACGAGGCCCTTGCGAGCGACCAGTACCGCCTGGCGGAGGAGGTGATCGGTGCGGCCGGCTACGGTCACTACGAGCTCAGCTCCTGGGCGCTCCCTGGTCGGGCGAGCCGGCACAACTCGGCGTACTGGGCGCGCCGGCCGTATACCGGCATCGGTGCCGGAGCGCATTCGTACGATGGCGCCGCCGAGCGGTCGTGGAACCTCCGCGACCTCGGCGCGTACCTGCGTGCCGCCGAAACCGCGGTGCGGCCAGTCGCCGACCGTGAGACGCTCGACGAGCCGACCCGTGCATTCGAGGCGATCGCCCTCGGCCTGCGGCGGATCGAGGGTCTCAGCCAGCGTGGGTTCGCCGCCGAATTCGGCGAGGATCCAGTCGAACGCTTTCCCGACCAGGTGGCCGATGGCCGCGCCAGGCTGCTCCTCGAGGTGGCCGGTGATCAGCTCCGCCTCACGCCACACGGCCGGCTCTATGCGTCGGACGCCTCGCTGCCATTCCTGCCACCTGCCGACGCGGCTCGCCAGGTTGAGCTGCCGGCCTGATGCTCTTTCGGCCGGTGACGCTTCGCAGAATCGCCGATGGTGTGGTGAGCGTCGCCTTCCGTCGATGGCACGAGCCGCGCGTCAGATCCGGCGGCCGTCAACGGACCTCGATCGGCGTGATCGCCTTCGACGCTGTCGATGCGGTTGCCGCCGACGAGCTGAGCGACGCCGATGCCGTCGCCGCCGGATTCGCGTCCCGCAACGAGCTGATGGCCTTCGTCGACCGCCGCGACGGTACGATCTACCGCATCCGGCTGCGGCTGATCGGGCCCGACCCGCGGATTGCGCTGCGGGAGGCGCTGCCCGATGACGGGCAGCTTCGCGAGGTGACGCAGCGCCTGGATCGCCTCGATCGCGCGAGCCGCCACGGGCCGTGGACGCGCCCGGTGCTGCGCACCATCCACGACCGGCCAGGCGTTCGAGCCGCGGACCTGGCGATGGACTTCGGCCGGGAGAGAGCGGCCTTCAAGCTCGACGTCCGCAAGCTCAAGGAGCTGGGCCTGACAGAGAGCCTGAGCACGGGGTACCGCCTCTCTCCGCGCGGACGCGCGCTTCTTGCCGCACTGGACCTCGGCCCCGGATGACGTTGCGGAGCCGGGCGCGCAGGGCCGAGCAGTCGCGTTGACAGTGCGCCGAAGGTGGCGGTACCATGCCGCAGACACGGACTTGGCACTCTCAACCGGAGAGTGCTAACGGCCGCGTGCCACATGAACCGGAGGTCGTCGTGACCCAAGATCGACAGGGCGCCCGCGATCGCGGGACGGTGTCGATCCAGCCGGCCCTCGAGCTGACGGATCGGCAGCGCACCGTGCTGCGCGCCGTCGTGGAGGATTACGTGCTCACCGCGATCCCGGTCGGCTCGAAGGCGCTGCTGGGCCGCTACGCACTGGGCGTCTCGCCGGCAACCGTACGGGGGGCAATGGCGGACCTCGAGACCCTCGGCCTGCTCACCCACCCGCATACGAGTGCGGGGCGAGTGCCATCGGACCTCGGCTACCGGCTGTACGTCGAGTCGCTCATGCGCGAGGCGGAGCTGGACCAGGCCGACCGGCTCATGATCCGCCACCAGTTCAGCCAGGTGGAGCTCACCAGCAACGACTGGCTCCGCCTCGCGGCGAGCATCCTGGCCGGCAGCACCCGATCTGCGGCCGTCGTCACACCGGCACGCGCACGCCGGGCCCGGTTCGGGCACGTGCAGCTCGTGGCGCTGGCCGACGGCACCCGGCTGCTGGTCCTCGTGCTGGGCGACGGCAATGTCGTCCAGCGGCGCCTGGACCGCGTGGCGCTGGAACGCGCGCTGCCGGATGTGCCGCTCGACCAGGAGGCGCTCGACGCCGCAGCCGCCGCGCTGAACGCGGAGCTGGGCGGCTTGTCGGGCCCGCAGGTTGCGCGGCGCCGGACGAGGCTCGCAACCCTGCCGGCACAGATTGCCGACGTCGTGTCGGTCCTCCTCGAGGAGGCCGACTCGGTCGTCGTCGAGGAGATTTTCACCGACGGCATCGTCAATGTGCTCGAGCAGCCGGAGTTCGCGGAGGGATCGAAGCTGCGACCGATCCTCGAGGTCCTCCAGCGCTCCAACTTCCTGGAGCAGCTGGTGCCGGTGCTGACCCGAGGCGGCGGGGTGCACGTGATCATCGGCCGCGAGAACACGAACGACGCGATGCACGAGGTGAGCCTCGTGTTCGCTCCATACGGCGCCCCGGACCGGGCGCTCGGCCTGCTCGGGGTGCTGGGACCGACCCGGATGCGATACCCGAGGGCCATCCCGACCGTGCGATACCTGTCGTCCCTCATGGACGAGCTCATCAACCGCCACTACGGCGAGACCCAATGACCGATCGACCAACCAACGGCGGCCCGCGACCGCGAGCCATGAAGACCCGGGGCGAGGAGCGCGCCGACGCCATCAAGACGCCGACGCGCCTGGAGCTGGCGGAGCGTGTCTCGCAGCTCGAGCGAGAGCTCGATGAGGCGCAGCGCAGCGCCGCGGAGCACCGGAACAACTGGCACCGTTCGGCGGCCGACTTCGCGAACTACAAGCGACGGACCGACGAGGAGCGATCGACGCTCGGCCAGTTCGCCAACGCGGTCCTCATCGGCAAGCTGCTCGGCGTCCTCGACGACTTCGATCGGGCGCTCGAGACGGTGCCTGCCGAGCGTGCCCATGACCCGTGGGCCGAGGGCGTCCAGCTCGTCGAGCGCAAGCTGCGCAACGTGCTCGAGTCGGAGGGGGTCACCCCGATCGAGGCCGTGGGCGAGCCGTTCGACCCGAACCTGCACGAGGCGGTGGTCCACGAAGACACCGCCGACCATCCCGACAATCAAGTGATCGGCGAGCTGCAGCGCGGATACCGCCTGCACGACCGGGTCATCCGGCCGAGCCTCGTCCGAGTGGCGAACAACCCGAAGGAGCACTGAACGACCCATGGGCAAGATCATTGGCATCGACCTGGGAACGACCAACTCGGTCGTGGCCGTCATGGAGGGCGGCGAGCCACAGGTCATCACGAACGCGGAGGGCGGCCGGACCACGCCATCGGTCGTCGGCTTCCCGAAGAGCGGCGAGCGCCTCGTGGGCCAGGTGGCCAAGCGCCAGGCGATCACCAACCCGGAGAACACCGTCTTCAGCATCAAGCGCTTCATGGGGCGTCGCTTCGACGACCCCGAGGTGCAGCGCAGCAAGGGCCTCGTCCCATACGACGTGATCAAGGATCCGAAGTCGGACGGCGTCGTCGTCAAGCTCGGCAACGGCAAGACCTTCAGCCCGCCCGAGATCAGCGCCATGATCCTCCAGAAGCTGAAGAGCGACGCGGAGGCGTATCTCGGCGAGAAGGTGACCGAGGCGGTCATCACCGTGCCGGCCTACTTCGACGACACCCAGCGCCAGGCGACCAAGGACGCAGGGCGCATCGCCGGGCTGGACGTGAAGCGGATCGTCAATGAGCCCACCGCATCGGCCCTGGCGTACGGCCTCGACAAGACGAAGGACGAGAAGATCGCCGTCTACGACCTCGGGGGCGGCACGTTCGACATCTCGATCCTCGAGCTCTCCGAGGGCGTCTTCGAGGTCCGCTCGACGAACGGCGATACCCATCTCGGCGGTGACGACTTCGACCAGCGCATCATCGACTGGCTGTCCGAGGAGTTCAAGAAGTCGGAGGGTATCGACCTCACCAAGGACCGGATCGCGCTGCAGCGCCTGAAGGAGGCCGCCGAGAAGGCGAAGATCGAGCTCTCGAGCACCACCTCGAGCGAGATCAACCTGCCCTTCATCAGTGCCGATGCCTCCGGCCCGAAGCACCTCGTCCTGACCCTGACCCGGGCGAAGCTCGAGGACCTGGTCGCCGACCTGATCACCAAGACGGCCGACCCCGTCCGAAAGGCGCTGGCCGACGCGGGCATGAAGCCCGGCGACATCGACGAGGTGATCCTGGTCGGCGGGATGACGCGCATGCCGTCGGTCATCGAGGCCGTCAAGAAGCTCTTCAACGGCAAGGAGCCGCACAAGGGCGTCAACCCCGACGAGGTGGTGGCGGTGGGCGCCGCAATCCAGGCCGGCGTCCTCGGCGGCGAGGTCAAGGACGTGCTGCTGCTCGACGTCACCCCGCTGAGCCTGGGGATCGAGACGATGGGCGGCGTGGCCACCAAGATGATCAATCGCAACACGACGATCCCCACATCGCACACGCAGATCTTCTCGACGGCGTCCGACAACCAGCCGTCGGTCGACATCGTCGTGCTGCAGGGCGAGCGCGAGATGGCGGCCGACAACAAGAAGCTGGCGACATTCCGCCTCGACGGCATTCCGCCGGCCCCGCGCGGCGTGCCCCAGATCGAGGTCACCTTCGACATCGACGCCAACGGCATCCTCAACGTGGCCGCCAAGGACAAGGCCACGAACAAGGAGCAGAAGGTGACGATCACCGCCTCGTCGATGCTCGCCAAGGAGGACGTCGACCAGATGGTCCGCGACGCTGCCGAGCACGCCGAGGAGGACCGCGCCAGACGCGCCGCGACGGAGTCGCGCAACGAGGCCGACGCGCTCGTGTACCAGGGTGAGCGGCTGCTCAAGGACCTCGACGACAAGCTGTCGGACGAGGAGAAGGCGGAGGTCACCGCCCGCATCGAGGCAGTACGCGAGGCGCTCAAGGGCGAGGACACCGGCGTGGTCGACTCGACGAAGGCCCAGCTGGCCGAGGTGCTTCAGCGCATCGGCACCAAGGCCTACGAGGCCACGGGGACGCCCGGTGACGGCAACGGGGCCGATGGCGCCTCGGGCAGCGACGGAGCCGGCGAGGCTGCCTCGTCCGAGGAGGAAGGCGAGACCGTCGAGGGCGAGTACAAGGAGGTCTGACCCGGGGCCGGCCGCGAGGTCCGGCCTCGTCACCTTCACCGCCCGCCTCCGGCGTCACGGTTTCCGCCACCTGCAGATCACAGCCGCACTAACCAGCGTCCGGAGTCGCCGATTCGTCAGATTCAGATGACGGCCGCAGGAGTCGCCTGAGCCCGCAGATTTGGCGTGATCTGCGGCGCTCGGCCTGCAGCACGCCTGGTCTCGACGGTCGAGCCGTCGATACTGCGGCCCTGGCCTGAATCTGACGAGTCGGCTATGCCGGGCATCAGCTGCATGGACGACTCCGTGATCGCTGACCGTCTGAGTCCACGCCGCTAGACTCCAGACCGATGCGACTCGCCACGTGGAACGTCAACTCATTGAAGGCCCGCCTCGATCGCGTGCTGGCCTGGACAGAGCGCAACCAGCCCGACGTCCTGTGCATCCAGGAGACGAAGCTGTCGGACGCGCAGGCCCCGTTGATGGACTTCAGCGCGCTCGGCTATGAGCTCGTCCACCACGGGCCGGGCCGATGGAACGGCGTGGCGATCGCGTCGCGCATCGGCATCAGCGACGTCGTCGCCGGAATCCCGACCCCCGATGACTGGACCGATGACGGCGGTCGCTTCCTGGCGGCCACCTGCGGGCCATTGCGCGTGGCGACCATCTATGTCCCGAACGGACGGGTGGTCGACTCGGAGTTCTATCTCGAGAAGCTCGAGTGGCTCGCGCGGCTATCGGTCTGGCTGAACGACAACGACCCGTCCACCGAGCTCGCGATGTGCGGGGACTACAACGTGGCGCCGGAGGACATCGACGTGTGGGATGTGAACGCGGTGCACGGCGCCACGCACGTCTCGCCCCGCGAGCGGGCGGCGGTGGCGAAGCTGCGCGAGTGGGGGATGGTCGACATCGTGCGTCAATTCCATCCCGAGCCCGGCTTCTTCAGCTGGTGGGACTACCGCGCCGGGCACTTCCACAAGAACTTCGGCATGCGGATCGATCACGTTTACCTGTCGCAGCCGCTGGCGGCCCGCGCCGTAGCTGCCGAGCGCGATCGCGATGCCCGCAAGCCCTCAACCTACCCGGGCATCCCATCCGACCACGCGCCGCTCATCGTCGACTTCGCAGACTGAGCACGGTCATCGCGACCTGTTGCGCCGCGGTCGTACGATCTCGTCGTGACGCGTCTGGACGTCGGGCTGCTGTTCGTCGCGCTGATGCTCATCAGCTTCACCCTCGGGCGATGGTGACGTGGAGGCTGGAAGGCAGCGATCGACGACTGCCACCGCTCTGGCTCGTGGTCACCTGTAACGTCTCGCAGGTCGCGCTCGTGGCATACCTCGTCATCAGCGGCGATCCGCCGACCGAGGTCATCAGCATCGATCCGTTCTGGTGGACGCTGCTGGAGGGCTTCCTGGTCTTGGCGACCCTCGCGATCTTTCCGCTGGAGGTCCGGCAGTTCCTACGCCGCCGCGAAGCGACCTAGCGCTCCGGCGATGTCGCGAGCGACCCTCGTACGCGGCCACGTCACCCTCTCGGCCCCGACGAAGGACCGATACGCCTCGATCGCGTCACGCAGGGCGTGGATGAAACGAGGGTCGTCCTTCGGGTCGAAGCCGTCCTGGAACCAGATGCCGAGAATGTTCAGCGTCTTCGCCTTGCGGTCGAGACGCGGCTCGATGCGGCCGACGAAGTCTGGACCGAACAGGATCGGCAGGACGTAGTAGCCCCATTTGCGCTTCGCCTGCGGGACGTAGACCTCCCACAGGTAGTCGAAGTCCCACAGGTCGCGGAGCTGGCGCCGGTCCCAGACGAGCGGATCGAGCGGCGCGAGGAAGCTGACGTCCGGGACAGGAAGCGAAGATGGGTCCGCGGAGGCCTCGAAGATCGGCTCCTCCGACGCGATCATGTAGCGGATGCCCTTGAGGCCGTCGACCTCAATCGGCAGCAGCTCCCCGTCCTCGACCAGTTGCGCGGTGCGTCGGATGCGCTCGGGTCCTGACCCGGCGCTGTACATGACCTCGCCCTGCGTGCCGACCGCCTTCGTCAATCCGGTTGCGCGGAATCGGCTCAGGAGGCGGTGGGTCAAGGCGACCTCCTCCGGCTCCTTGAGCTTGAGCAGCTCCGCCGGGACGAGGCGCTCGATGAGGTCGTAGTAGCGGCGATTGCCCTCCCGCCGTGCGATTCCGATCCGCCCGGACACGAACAACGCCTCCATCACCGCCCGGCTGGCCCGAGTCGGGGCCCACCACCAATCGACGGCATGCCCGTGCTCGCTGAAGGCAGCAGTCGACAGCGGCCCATCGGTCCTGAGGCGCTTCAGCACGGCCTTGGCCACCGCCGACTGCTCCTTCAGGATCCCGTCGTCGAGCCCAGGCCTGTTGCGGTGCCACGTGATGCGGTAGTGCGGCAGCTCGTGCATCGGCAGCAGGTTGAGGCTCTTGTTGTAGAGCTCGATCAGTCGCCGGTCCTCGCCGTAGAGCCATTGCTCGCACCACTCGCGCCGGTAGCCCTTGATCCGGGCGTGAAGGACGAGGTCGTGATTGCGCGCGCCCGGCACCTCGAGCGGGTCGAACTGGAGCAGGCCCAGGCGCTCGACCACCTCCAGCACGGATTCGGGCTTCGCCATCAGGGAGCGCGCTGGAGCGAGGAGGTGCCGGGTCGCCAGGAAGCGCCGGGCGTGATCGGCCGAGATCTGAAGCGGGGTCATCGCGCCGATCGTAGCCGCTGGTTCCTGACGGAAGCTGGCAGGAATAGGCGCCGCCGCGAGGGCGTGTGCAGCGACGTGCCCGCCGGTGGACAACTGCCCGAGATCTCCACAGGCTGGCACTCGCCCAGAATGAGTGCCAATTGGTATGATCCAGCATGCCATGGCCGTGAAGCGCGACTATTACGACGTCCTGGGTGTTCCGCGTGGCGCGGACGACGCCGAGATCAAGCGCGCCTTCCGGCGCCTCGCGCAGCAGCATCACCCCGACATCGATACGAACGACGGTGCGGAGCTGCGATTCAAGGAGCTCAACGAGGCATATCGCGTCCTGTCCGACCGACAGCGGCGCACGGCATACGACATGTTCGGCCACGCGGGCGTCGAGGGAGCCGCGGCGGGCGGCTTCGAGGGCTTCGGCGGTGGATTCGGCCCGTTCGGCGACATCTTCGACGCGTTCTTCGGCGGCGCCCCGGCCGGTGCGCGCCGCCGCGGCCGAATGGTGGCCGGAGCGGACCTGCGCTACGACCTGACGATCGAGTTCGCCGAGGCCGTGTTCGGGGTGACCAGGGAGATCGCCTTCCCGACGCAGGTGACCTGCCAGCGCTGCGAGGGGGCCGGTGGCGAGCCCGGCACCGAGCCGGAGACCTGCCCCGAGTGCAATGGCTCGGGCGAGAAGCGGCGCGTGGCGCAGACGATCCTGGGCCAGATGGTGAACATCGTCGCCTGCCCGCGCTGCCGAGGCGAGGGACGGATCATCGCCACGCCATGCGGCGTCTGCGGCGGTGACGGTCGTGTGGAACAGGAGCGGACGGTCGAGATCGCGATCCCAGCGGGGATCGACGACGGGCAGCGGATCGCGCTCGAGGGCCAGGGGGAGGCCGGGCCGCGAGGCGGCCCGAACGGCGACCTGTACGTGGCGGTCAAGGTCCGCCCGCATCCTCAGCTGATGCGCCGCGGCACCGAGCTGTACCACGAGCTGGCGATCACCTATCCGCAGGCAGCACTCGGAGCGACCCTGACCGTGCCCACCGTCGAGGGCACCGAAGAGGTCGTGGTGCCGGCGGGCGCGCAGTCCGGCCACGAGGTTCGCCTGCGGGGCCTCGGCGTACCACGGCTGCGCGGGGCCGGACGTGGCGACCTCCACGTGATCGTCAACGTCGTCGTGCCCGCCAAGCTCGGAAAGCGCGAGCGCGAGCTCCTGCGCGAGCTCGACGAGGTCAGCCAGCCGGCCGTTCTGCCTCGAGGCGGCACATCGGTCTTCGACCGCCTGCGCGATCTCTTCAGCTGAGGTCGGGCCGATGCGCTGGCTCGAGCTGAGCGTCGAGGCAGACGCCGAGGCCGTCGAGGCCGTCAGCGAGATCCTCGGGCGCGTGGCGGCGGGAACGGCGGTCCATCCGACGCGCCTCATCCGCGATCCGAGCGACGAGCTCGCCGCTCGCCCCGACCAGGCCGCACCGTTCATCGTCACGGCCCACCTGGCCGACGCCGACGACGCCGCCGAGCTCGTGGAGTCGACCGAGCGCGCACTCTGGCACCTGCAGGCCTTCGGCCTGCGGCCGGTCGGGCCGCTGCGAGTGCGCGGGGTCGACGATGCCGACTGGACCGACACCTGGAAAGAGCACTACGTCGCGCAGCGAATCGGGCGGGTCGTGATCGTCCCTTCCTGGGCCGATGAGACGCTGGCCGAGCGCGAGGTGGCCATCATGCTCGACCCCGGCATGGCCTTCGGGACGGGACTGCATCCCACGACGCGCGGCTGTCTCGTGCTGCTCCAGGAGCTCGACCCGATGCCGGCCAGCGTGCTCGACGTCGGTTGCGGTTCCGGGATCCTGGCGCTCGCGGCGCTCCGGCTCGGCGCGCGGCGCGCCATCGGGTTCGACACCGACCCGCTTGCCGTGTCCGCCGCCCACGAGAACGCGCTCCGCAACGGGCTGGATGGCCGGTTCGAGGTGCGAGGGGGGTCGCTGCCGGCCGGCCCGGACCGGCGACACGGGCTCGTGCTCGCCAATCTCGTCGCCACCGTACTGGTCGACCTCGCGCCGCGACTTGCTGCCCACCTGGCCCCTGGCGGGACGCTGCTCGCGAGCGGCATCATCGAGCCGCGGGCGGCCGAGGTGGAACGGGCGCTCGTGGCCGCCGGCCTCGCGGTCGTTGAGCGGCGCGACGACAGCGAGTGGACCTCGCTGCGGCTGCGGCCGGCGGCATGACGATCCATCGGTTCTTCGTGGCGCCGGAGGCCGTCGGCGGCGAGCGGTTTGCCCTGCCGGCATCCATTGAGCGGCAGGTGCGCTCGGTCCTTCGCCTCCGTGACGGCGATCGGATCGTCCTCCTCACCGGTGACGGCTCGGAGATGGTGTGCCGCCTCGACGGGGAGCAGTGCGTGGTCGCAGAGCGGCGGGCCGTGGCCGGAGAGCCCCTTCATCGGCTCACGGTCGTCCAGGCGCTGCTCAAGGGCGATGCGCTCGAGACGGTCATCCAGCAGGGGACCGAGCTCGGCGTTGCCTCATACAGCCTGGTGGTGACCGAGCGATGCGTCGTGCGCGACATCTCGCCTCGCCGGCTCGAGCGCCTGCGCGCCGTCGCGCGGGAGGCGGCCGAGCAGTCGGAGCGCGGCATCGTTCCGTCGATCGATGGGCCCGTGCCGCTGTCCGGCGCCCTGGTGCCCGGGTCGGTCCTGCTCCTCGAACGGCACGGTGCGGCTCGGCTCGGGCAGCTCGAGCCGCCGGGCGCCGTGATCATCGGTCCGGAGGGTGGCTTCAGCCGCGCCGAGGCGCAGGCGGCCGAGGAGTCCGGCGTCGTGCCGGCTTGGCTGGGACCGCGGATCCTGCGATCGCAGACCGTTGCGGCCGCCGCTGCCACCGTCATCCTGTCGCGAACCGGCGACTTCGCCTAGGCTGGCCGGCATGACCGATCGGGACCCCGAGTGCCTGTTCTGCCGGATCGCGGCCGGAGAGATCCCGTCCGATCGCGTCCATGAAGACGACGACGTGATCGCCTTTCGCGACATCGCGCCGCGCGCACCGACCCACGTCCTCGTAATCCCACGCCGCCACATTGCCGACGCTCATGCGCTGACCGACGACGACGCCGAGCTGCTGGCGAAGCTGTTCGCCGTCGTGCGCCGCGTCGCCGACGCGGAAGGCCTGGAGCGCGGCTACCGCGTCGTGACGAACGTGGGGCCCGAATCGGGACAGACCGTAGCCCACCTCCACCTCCACCTCCTCGGCGGCAGGCCGATGGCCTGGCCGCCGGGGTGACGAGGCACGCGCGTGGACGTCAATGTCTTCTACAGCGTGCTTGCGGGTCTGCGCTGCTCGACCTGATCCTGCTCGGGACGCGGAGCTCGTGGCTCGTCACGGTCACCGCAGCAACCGACGCCGATTGACCCCCTTCGGCTGCGCTGGTACCCTGCGCTCCGCTTGCGTGCCCGGCGGCTGAGCCGCCCCACTCATCGGCACGACTCTGAAAGCGGGAAGGAGGCGAGACGTTTGGCAGAAGTTCGCGTGGGCGAGAACGAGACGTTCGAGAGCGCGCTGCGTCGATTCAACAAGAAGATTCAGCAGTCCGGAATC
>Ga0136633_1000045_pt1 | contig 80335 bp, 75 predicted proteins | sample AntDrymeUQ832206_2_FD_105494 | JGI IMG/M metagenome (GOLD analysis project Ga0136633, IMG submission 105494) | Polar desert sand microbial communities from Dry Valleys, Antarctica - metaG UQ83 (22.06) | ecosystem: Environmental > Terrestrial > Soil > Desert | place: Antarctica: Dry Valley...
CGCTTCGCCATCTTCGCCGAGCAGCAAGCACAGCCGTTCGCGCTCGGCTTCGGCCATCGCCGGCCCGCGTTCGAGCTCGCGCTGAGCGATGCCGAGCGCGTTGGCGACGACCTTCTGCGGGAAGCCGGGTTGCACGCCTGCGTCGAGCGCCTTGCGCGCTTCGGCAATCAGCAGCGCGGCCGAAGGACTATCGAGCATTCCACGCCTCATGGTCAGGTATCAGCAGACGTAAAAGGTCGAACTCGGTCTCCGAGGCGCGGCGGGCGATGACCCCCGCTTCGATCGAGCGGCTGCCGTCGACGAAAGCCTCGGCAACCCCGGCGCACATCACGCCCCAGTTCATCGTCTGAAACACCTCCCATGCGTGCAGCTCGGCGCGATCGACCGGTGCGCCGCCAGCTGACTCGTAGCCCGCGATCAAGTCTTCGCGCGTGCCGAACCCGCCGACCGGCAACTCGGGCCGCTGGAAACGCCAGCTGGTGACGCACAGCCAGGCAAGATCGTAAACCGGCGGGCCGACGTGAGCGAGCTCCCAGTCGAGCACCGCGCGAATACCCTCGGGCCCGACCATCAGGTTGCCGTTGCGAAAATCGCCGTGGAGCAGCACGCGCGCGCTCTCCTCGGGTAGGTTGTCGGCCAGCCAGCGCAGCGCCAACTCGAATACCGGGCGGTCGTGACCGGTCAGGCGGTGGCGTTCCGCCAGAGCCGCCAGTTCTTCGCGCGCGCCGACCTCGCGCAAACCGAGCGCTTCGTGGCCGGCAGCGGCGTGCAGCCGGGCCAGAATCTCCCCGCACCGCCGCGCCATCCCCGCGCGCGCATCAGCCAGCTCGGGCAGCTTGAGCACCCGCCCGCCGACAGTTTCGCCTTCGATCCGGGCCATCGCGTAGCCGTCGCCCGCCGGTGAGCCGGGAGGCAGTTCGAACGCGACCCACGGCACCGGCACCCCGGCGCGCTCTGCCAGCCGCACCAGCGCCGCTTCGGCCGCGACGCTAGGCAGGCCTTGCGATGAGAAGCGCCGGCCGGCGGGCTGGCGGCGCAGGACCAGCGGGGTTTCGGTGCCTTCGGGGGCGATCAGGCCGAACGCCCACATCTCCTTGCTCGCGCCGCCCGAAAGCTGGCGCAAGCCGGCGATCCGCGACCCGGACAGGCCAGCATGATCGGCTGCTTCGCGCAGTGCCTCGGCTAGGTTCTCGTCCGCTCCCATCGCGCCACGATGCGCAATTCGCGCCGCGCTGGCAAACCCTTGTGCGGTTGTCGCGCGGGGATATAGGTTTTGCATAGAGACGAAACGGGAGAGGTGCCGATGGACTTCGCGATACCGCAGGCGCTCGAAGCTTATTACGCCCAGCTTGTCGGGTTCATCGAGGGCGAGATCGAGCCGCTGGTCGCGGTCGACGACAACATCCGCTTCTTCGACCACCGCCGCGAGCACGCCCGCACCGACTGGGACCGCGAGGGCCTGCCGCGTCACGATTGGGAAGCGCTGCTCGGCCAAGCGCGGCGCGTGGCGGACAAGGCCGGCCACTGGCGTTTCTCCGCCCCCAAGAAATACGGCGGCAGGGACGGGTCCAACTTGTGGATGGCGGTGATTCGCGAACGCTTCGCGCGGCGCGGGCTGGGCCTCCACAACGATCTGCAGAACGAGCATTCGATCGTCGGCAACTTCCCGTTCGTGGCCATGTTCGAACACTTCGGCACCGAGGACCAGAAGCAGGAATTCATCCTCGGCGGGTTCGAAGGTAAACGCCGCGTCGCCTTCGGCCTGACCGAGCCGGGCCACGGCAGCGACGCCACATGGATGGAAACCCGCGCGGTGCGCGAGGAGCGGGGCGGCGTGCCCGGATGGCGGATCGACGGCGAGAAGATGTGGATCACCGGGATGCACGTGGCCACCCATTGCGCCACCTTCGCGCGCACCAGCGGCGCGCCCGGCGAGGCGCGCGGGATTACCTGCTTGCTGGTTCCCAACCCTTCCGATGGTCTCAAGATCGAGGAGTGGATGTGGACCTTCAACATGCCCACCGATCATCCGCGCCTCAGCTTCACCAACGTGTGGGTGCCCGACAGCGCGATGCTCGGGCAGGAAGGGCGCGGGCTGAGCCTGGCGCAGAGCTTCGTCCACCAGAACCGCATTCGCCAGGCGGCGAGCAGCCTCGGCGCGGCGCTGCACTGCATCGACGAAAGCGTGAAGTACGCGCGCCACCGCAAGCCGTTCGGCGAGGAACTGGCAAAGAACCAGGCGATCCAGTTCCCGCTGGTGGAGCTCAAGACCCAGTGCGAAATGCTCCGCCTGCTGATCTACAAGACCGCCTGGGAGATGGACAACATGCCGCACGAGGAGATCGAACGGACAATCTCCGACAAGGTGAGCATGTGCAACTACTGGGCGAACCGCCTGGTGTGCGAGGCGGCGGACCGGGCGATGCAGGTCCACGGCGGGATTGGCTATTCGCGGCACAGGCCGTTCGAGCACATCTTTCGCCACCACCGCCGCTACCGCATCACCGAAGGCGCCGAGGAGATCCAGATGCGCAAGGTCGCAGCCTACCTGTTCGGCTATCTTGGCCCCAACCGCGGCAAGTTCGCGTGAAGGCGGCCGACTGGCGGCTGGCCGGCCACGGCGGGGTCGAGCTTCAGGCGCAAGGCTGGCTGCCGGAGAGTGACATTGGGGGCGAGGTGCGCGACGTCATCGCCATCGCTCATGGCTATGCCGAACATGGGGGCCGCTACGGCAACCTCGTCGAGCGTCTCGTTCCGCTGGGCTACGCGCTTTACGCGCTCGACCATCGCGGACACGGCCGCTCGGGCGGCAGCCGCGCGCTGGTCGACCGCATGGCGTGGGTGATCGAGGACTTTCACCGGTTTGTCGCCGAAGTGCGAGGGCGGCATGGGGGACGGCGGGTCAAGCTGCTCGGCCATTCGATGGGCGGCAACGTCGCGTTTGGCTATGCGCTGCGCTGGCCCGAGGATCTGTCGGGGCTGGTGCTGTCGGGGCCGGCGATCGGTGGGCTGGTGCCGGGGTTCCAGCGCCTGATGCTGCGCCTGATGTCGGCGCTCGCGCCCAATGCCGGGACGATCGCGCTGCCCCCCGGTGCGGTGAGCCGCGATCCGGCGGTGGTGGCGGCCTATGTCGCCGATCCGCTGGTCACCGTCGGCAAGATGCCCGCGCGCACCGTCGCCGAGATGGTGGCCGCCGCCGGCCGCTACCGCGAGGCGGCGCCCGCGATGAAGGTGCCGGTGCTGATCCAGCACGGCGAGGCCGACAGCCTGGTGCCGCTGGCCGGCAACCGGGCGATCTTCGACGCCATCGGCGCGGCCGACAAGACCGTGATCACCTACCCGGGGCTCTACCACGAGATCTACAACGAGCCCGAGAAGGAGGCGGTGATCGGCGACCTCGTCCGCTGGCTGGAGGCGCACCCCGCTACCGGTTGAGCCGCCCCTCGATCAGTTTTTCGACCACCGCCGGATCGGCGAGCGTCGAGGTGTCGCCCAACGAGCCGGTATCGTTCTCCGCGATCTTGCGCAGAATGCGGCGCATGATCTTGCCCGACCGCGTCTTGGGCAGCGCCGGGGTGAACTGGAGGTGGTCGGGCGAGGCGATCGGACCGATTTCCGTTCGCACCTGCTGGCGCAGCTCGGCGGTGAGGGCGTCGGACGGCTCCTCACCTGCATTCAATGTCACGTAGCAGTAGATGCCCTGACCCTTGATGTCGTGCGGGAAGCCGACCACCGCGGCCTCGGCCACCTTGTCGTGCAGCACCAGCGCGCTTTCGACCTCGGCGGTGCCCATGCGGTGGCCGCTGACGTTGATCACGTCGTCCACCCGGCCGGTGATCCAATAGTATCCGTCGGCATCGCGGCGGCACCCGTCACCGGTGAAGTACTTCGCCCGATAGGTACTGAAATAGGTCTGCACGAAGCGGTCGTGGTCGCCGTAAACCGTGCGCGCCTGGCCGGGCCAGGAGCGCGTGATGCAAAGGTTGCCGCTCGCCGCGCCCTCCAGCCCGGCGCCATCGCCATCGACCAGCTGCGGGCATACGCCGAAGAACGGCCGCCCCGCGCTGCCCGGCTTCATGTCGTGCGCGCCCGGCAGGGTGGTGATCATCACCCCCCCGGTCTCGGTTTGCCACCAGGTGTCGATCACCGGCAGCGCGCCCTTGCCAACGGTGTCCGAATACCAGCGCCACGCCTCGGGGTTGATCGGCTCGCCGACGCTGCCGAGCAGCCGCAGTGATGACAGGTCGTGCTTCTCGACGTTCGCTTTGCCTTCGCGCATCAGCGCGCGGATCGCGGTGGGGGCGGTGTAGAAGATATTGACGCCGTGCCGGGCTACGGTGGCCCAGAACCGGTCGTGATCGGGCCAGTTGGGAACCCCTTCGAACATCAGCGCGGTCGCGCCATTCTGCAGCGGGCCGTAGACGACGTAGCTGTGGCCGGTGACCCAGCCGATGTCGGCGGTGCACCAGAACACTTCGCCCGGGCGGTAGTCGAACGTGTAGCGGAAGGTGGTCTCGGTCCACACCGCGTAGCCGCCGGTGGTGTGAAGCACGCCCTTGGGCTTGCCGGTCGAGCCGCTGGTGTAGAGGATGAATAGCGGGTCCTCGGCCGCCATCGGCTCGCACGGGCAAGCGTCCGGGACGCCCTGCGACAGCTCGTGATACCAGTGGTCCCGGCCCTCGGCCATCGCCACATCGCCGCCGGTGTGACGGATCACCAGCACCGCCTTGACCGAAACCTTGGTGAGCGCCGCATTGACGTTGGCCTTGAGCGGGACCGTCTTGCCGCCGCGCCGGCCTTCGTCGGCGCAGATGATCCAGTCGCTCGCGCAGTCCTCCACCCGGCCGGCGATCGCCTCGGGGCTGAAGCCGCCGAAGATGACCGAATGCACCGCGCCGATCCGCGCGCAGGCGAGCATCGCGAAGGCGCCCTCGGGCACCATCGGCATGTAGATCGTCACCCGATCGCCCCTGGCGACGCCCATTTTCTTGAGGGTGTTCGCCATGCGGATTACTTCAGCCTGGAGCTCTGCATAGGTGATCCGGCGGATTTCGCCGCTGGGGTCGTCCGGCTCGAAGATCAGCGCGCGGCGATCGCCGATGCCCGCGGCGACATGGCGGTCGATCGCGTTGTGGCACAAGTTGAGCTTGCCGTCCGCGAACCACTCGATCTCGGCCGGATCGAAGCTCCACTCGCCGGCCTTGGTGGGCGGGTCGACCCAGTCGAGCCGTGCGGCCTGTTCGAGCCAGAATCCGTCGCTGTCGTCGATGCTGCGGGCGTACATCGCCGCGTATTGCTCAGGCGTGCAGTTGGTGCCCTGCGCGGCGGAGGCGGGGCGGCGCACCCATTCGTCATCGTGCTGCGCGGCGGCGTCGGTCATGGCGGTCTCCTGCTCCGATGCTAGCCAATCACGAAGGCAGTGTGAACGCGTTGCGCGTGCCGTCGTTGGACAGAATGACTTGCGCTCCCAGCGGGTCGCGGTCCTGCATCGCCGTCAGCGTTGCAGAATCATCGCTGCGGGCGATGAAGCGGTTACCATCGGGCAGCGCGCCGACCACGATGGCGTATGTCGGGCCCTCTCGGCCGTGAACGATGGTGTAGGTCTCGATCGTGCCCATGCCTTCGGCTAATTCGGCAAGCGCGGGCGGCGCGGCGCGGTGCTGCACCGCCTCGCTCCACAGCCCTTCGCGGTGCGCCGCGGGCTCGGTCGAGAGCACGAGCGCCGCGTACTTGCTCTGAAACCCCCCGTTTGCTCCCGCCAGGCCGAACGCACCGGGATTCGCCCGCAGCCGCTCGACCGTGCTGGCGATGGCGTGGCTCGAATAGCCGTTGCCCGCGCCGCCGAAGTAGGGGAGCCCGCCGGTCACCGTCAGTCCGCGCGGATCGTCGGGGGCGAGGCCGAAGTGGTCGATCGCGGTGGAAAACACGGCGATCGGGAAGCACGAGTAGAAGTCGAGTACCGCGATCTCGTCGATCGCCTTGCCCGCTGCATGCAACGCCGCATCGAGCGCGGCCTCAGCGGCGGGGTAGCCGCCCGGGTCGGCGCGTTCGAGGATATCGGGCTCGGCCGCCTGCGCCGCGCCGTGGAGGTGGACCCACTTGTCCTGCGGCACTCCCGCCTTGCGCGCGGCGTCGGTGGACATGACCAGCAGCGCCGCGCCCATGTTGACCTGATCGCGCGCGACGACCTTGAGCGGGAAGGGGTCGGCGATCATCCGGTTCTTCGGCGTGATCGCGGCGATCACTTCCGCTGTCAGAGGTTCGCTCGCCGCGCTCGAATAGGGATTGATCGCGGCCACCGCGCTCAGCGGCGCGAAGAGCTCGCCCATCGCGAGGCGGTAATCCTCGCGGCTCATCCCGAGCCTTGCGCGGCGGGCGTTCTCGAGCAGCGCATAGGCGATCGGCGCGCTGACGATGCCGTGGCGAATGCCGAGCGCAGTGAGCATCCGCGCCGAGCCGCGATCCTCGATCTCGCCATCGTCGTGCTCGGCCCAGCCGCGTGTCTCGCCCTGGCTGACGAGGTGGCGGGTGGTCGATATCGCCTCGGCGCCGAATACCAGCCCGGCAGCGATCTCGCCGCGAGCGATGCGCTCGGCCATTTCGACCAGCGCGGTGACCGGCGATTGCCCGCCGACCGCTTCGAGGATCGCCAGCTTGGGCGCGATGCCCAGCCGCCGCGCCACCGCCAGCGGGAACTTGTCGGGCTTGCCGAACGGGGTAGGCGCCGCGCCCGAATCCTCGAACGTGCGGATCGCCGAGACGACTTCGATGAGCGGGCGCAAGTCCTGCGTCGCGCGGGCATCGTCGATTGCTCGCGTGGCGGCGGCCGCAGCGAGATCGGCAGCCGAGAGGCCGCGCCAGTCGGGCTCGCCGATCCGCTCGACCACCTGACCGACGCCGACAATCACGGGAATGCGATTCGCCGTCATCGTGTAGGACTTGGCACACTTGGCACACTGTCCTGGCGCAAAACATTCCGGCTATCGAAAGGGTAATTGCAAGCGCGGCGGAGCAAGGGCGGCAAAAGGGTCACGCGACCTTCATGGCATAGCGAACGAGCTGTAGGAAAGCGCTTGCTCAGCGGGTGAACTTCTCGCCCGCCTCAGCCTTGCGGCGCAGGTAATCGCTCACCGGCAACCCGTGCTTCTCCAACCCGGCGACGACGGTATCGAGCCCGATCGTGCCGGCCCAGAACATCGGCCCGCCGGTGTAGAGCGGCCAGCCGTAGCCGTTGATCCACACCACATCGATGTCGCTGGCGCGCTGGGCCATCTTCTCGTCGAGGATCTTCGCGCCTTCGTTGACCATCGGGTAGAGCAGTCGTTCGCGGATCTCGTCCTTGGAAATCTCGCGCTGGGGCTTACCTTCCTTCGCGGCGAAATCGGCGATGATCGCCCGAGTTTCGCCGGAGGGAGTACGGCTCCTCGCCTCGTCGTAGTCGTAATAGCCTTTGCCGGCCTTCTGGCCGAAGCGGCCCTTGGCGCAGAGTGCGTCGCGGATGGTCTCGATCCTGGTCGGATCGCGGTGCCAGCCGATGTCGGTACCGGCCAGATCGCCCATCTGGAACGGCCCCATCGGGAACCCGAATTCGAGCAGGACGTCGTCGATCTCCCAGTAATTCGCGCCTTCCATGATCAGCGCCTGCGCCTGTTGCTGGCGGGGTGAGAGCATGCGGTTGCCGATGAAGCCGGGGCACACGCCGGAAACCGCGGCGACCTTGCCAATGGTCTTGGCCAGTTTCATGCAGGTCGCGAGCACATCGTGCCGGGTTTCGCGTCCACGGACGATTTCGAGCAATTTCATCACGTTGGCGGGCGAGAAGAAGTGCAGCCCGAGGACGTATCCGGGGCGTCTGGTCGCGGTGGCGATCTCGTCCACATCGAGGTAGCTGGTGTTGGACGCCAGGATCGCACCCTGCTTGACCACTTCATCGAGCTTGGCGAAGACCTGCTTTTTGACCTCCATGTTTTCGTAAACCGCTTCGATCACCAGGTCGCAATCGGCGAGGTCGGCGTATTCGAGCGTCGGGGTCAACAGACCCATCGCGCTCTCGACCCCGTCGGCGGTCATGCGCCCGCGCTTGGCGGTGTTCTCGTAGTTCTTGCGCATCGTCCCGGTGCCGCGGTCGAGCGCATCCTGCTGCATTTCGAGGATCGTCACCGCGATGCCCGCGCTCAGGAAGTTCATCGCGATGCCGCCGCCCATCGTGCCGGCGCCGATGATGCCGACGAGATTGATCGGGATCAGCGCGGCGTCCGCCGGCACGTCGTCGATCTTGTTCGCCGCCCGCTCGGCGAAGAAATAGTGCCGCATCGCCGCCGATTGCGTGCCGGTCATGAGCTTCATGAACAACTCGCGTTCGCGCTTGACGCCCTCGGCATAGGGCAGCTGCCCGGCGGCTTTGACCGCTTCGATTCCCGAATTGGGCGCGTCGAACCCGCGAATCTTGCGTGCCTGGCTGGCGCGGAACTTGTCGAAGATATCGGGATCACGGACCCCGTCCTGGTTCCTGGTGCCTTCGGAGGCACGCGGGACCGGCTGGCCGATCTTGCTGCGGGCGAAGGCGACCGCGTCGGCCTCGAGGCTGTCCTCGCCCACGATCGCGTCGACCAGGCCGATCTCGTTCGCCTTCTTGGCGCCGATCGGATCGCCGCCGACGACCATCGGCAGCGCCGCCTCGGCCCCGACCAGCCGCGGCAGGCGCTGGGTGCCAGCGGCGCCAGGGATCAGCCCGAGCTTGACCTCGGGCAGGCCGAGCTTGGCGCTCGGCACCGCCACGCGGTAGTGGCAGGCGAGCGCGACCTCGCAGCCGCCGCCCAGCGCGGTGCCGTGGATCGCCGCGACCACCGGCTTGTCGCTCGCTTCCATCGCATCGAGCGTTTCGGGCAGGCTTGGGCCCATCGGGGCTTTTCCGAACTCGGTGATGTCGGCGCCGGCAAAGAACGTGCGCCCGTCGCAGCGAATGACGATCGCCTTGACGCCGTCGTCGGCCAGCCCGGCCTCGATCGCGTCTTTGAGACCCGCGCGGACTGCCTGACCCAGCGCGTTGACTGGCGGATTGTTCGACACCACGACCAGCACGTCGCCGTCGCGGTGGGTAGAAATGGGATTGCTCATTGCGGGCTCCTCAGGCGCGGCTCTCGGTGAGCGCGGAATAGATCAGGGTCTTGAGCTGGCGGCGCACCGGATAGGCGCTCGACGGATAGACCTGGGTCATGAACACCATCGTCACGCCTTCGAGCGGGTCGATGAAGAACGCGGTCGAATAGGCGCCGCCCCAGTAGAATTCGCCCTTGCTCGACGGCATCAGCGTCCTGGCCGGATCGACCACGGTGGCGAAGCCGAGCCCGAAGCCGACCCCGGCGTTCTGGCTTTCGGAGAACAGGCTTTGCGACAGCTGGGTCAGATCCTGGCCACCCGGCAAGTGGTTGGCGGTCATCAGCGCCAGCGTCTTGGGACTGACAACCCGCGCACCGTCTAGTTCGCCGCCGCCCACCAGCATGGCGGTGAAGCGATGGTAGTCGGCGATCGTACCCACCAAGCCGCCGCCGCCGCTGTCGAACTTGCCGGGCCTGCCCAGCTTGCTGGTCTTGCCGGCGTCGATCAGCTTGGCCGGCTTGCCGGGCACGTACTGGTAGGCGTCGACCAGCCGGTCCTGCTGACCCTCGGCGACTCCGAAACGTGTGTCGGCCATGCCCAGCGGCGCGAAGATGTGCTGTTCGAAATAGTCGCCCAGCCGCATCCCGCTGAGCCGCTCGACCGCGACGCCGAGAACGTCGGTCGATACCGAATAATTCCACCGTTCGCCGGGCGAAAATTCGAGCGGCAGCTTGCCGAGCCGCGCGATGAACTCGTCGCTGTCGAGGTGCGCGCGGGCGAAGTCGAAATTGCTGTCGCGGTAGGCGGCGTCGACGTTGGTGCGCTGCTGGAAGCCGTAAGTGAACCCGGCCATGTGGGTCAAAAGGTCGACCATGCGCATCGGTCCGGCCTTTTGGCCGGGCACGAAGGGTGCCCCGCTGCCGCCGCCGCCCGCATAAACCGACAAGTTGGCGAATTCTGGGAACACCTTGGTCACCGGGTCTTCCAGCGCCACCTTGCACTGTTCCACCAGCTGCATGAATGCGATCGAGGTCACCGGCTTGGTCATGCTGGCGATGCGAAACAGCGCGTCGGGGCGCAACTCCTCGCGCCCTTCGCCCATCGTGCCCATTTGGGTCTGGTAAACCGGCTGCCCGTCGCGGGCGACAATCAGCTGCATCATCGGCAGGCGTCCGGGGGTCAGATAGGCCTGGCGCAGGAATGGCTCGATCCGCGCGAGGCGATCCTGATCGAAGCCCAGGGCGGTCGATGCGGTCACGTCCAGCATGGTGCGAATCTCTTTCGTCGATGCGCTTGTTCGCGCTGCTGCGAGGTGCATACCCAGCTTTCCGACCGGGGCAAACCCCGTCCTGCGCCTGCTCCCTACCACGCGTTTGAAAGGCGCCTTGCGCGCGCGGGGGCTTTGCCGATAGTGTCGGATCAACGAGAAACGAACGCAAGGGAAAGCGATGCCGGAAACGAACCTGGCCGAGGCGATCGGCTGGACCCCGCCGCCCGGCTGGCCGGCGATGAGCCGCGACGCGATCCGCGACCGGCTGACGGCCCCCGGCGAGCGGTTCGAGATGGACACGGTGGACATCAATGGCGTTCCCACCCGCGTGTGGAAGAACGCGCCCGACAACCTGTGCGCCCTGATGGCGCTCGCACGGACGTACGGCGATCGCGAGTTCGTGATCTACGAAGACGAGCGCGTGACCTTCGCCGCGTTCCACCGCGCGGTCGCCCGGCTCGCCGAGGAACTGCGCGCGCGCGGCGTGTCGAAGGGGGATCGGGTGGCGCTGGCGATGCGCAACCTTCCCGAATGGCCGGTCGCGTTCTTCGCCACCGTCACGCTCGGGGCGGTCAGCGTGCCGCTCAACGCCTGGTGGACCGGGCGCGAACTCGCCTACGGACTGGCCGATTCGGGCGCCAAGGTCTTGATCTGCGACGAAGAACGGTGGGAAAGGATCGCGCCGCATAAGACGCAGATTCCCGATCTCAGCCACGTCCTCGTCAGCCGCGCCGCCAGCCCGCTCGCGCCGCCCGCTGAGCGGCTGGAAGATGTAATCGGCGCCCCCCTGACCTGGGCCGCGCTCCCCGATGCCGAGCTGCCTCGCCAGGATATCGCCGCCGACGATGACGCGACGATCTTCTACACCAGCGGCACTACCGGCGAGCCCAAGGGCGCGCTGGGAACTCACCGCAACCTGGTGACCAACATCTTCTCGGGCGCCTACAATGCCACCGTCTCGATCATGCGCCGCGGGGAGGTGCCGCCCGAGCCGGTCCGCAAGGTCGGGCTCACGGTGATCCCGCTGTTCCACGTCACCGCCTGCTCGGCGAGCCTGATGGGCGCGGTCGCCGCGGGCAACACGCTGATCTTCATGCGCAAGTGGGAGCCGATCCGCGCGTTCGAGATCATCGAGCGCGAGAAGGTCAACGTCACTGGCGGTGTGCCGACGATCGCCTGGCAACTGCTCGAGCATCCCGAGCGCGGCAATTACGACCTCTCGAGCATCGAGGCGATCGCCTATGGCGGCGCGCCGAGCGCGCCCGAGCTGGTGCGCAAGATTTACGAGGTGTTCGGCGCGCTGCCCGGCAACGGCTGGGGCATGACCGAGACGATGGCGACCGTCACCGGCCATTCGAGCGAGGACTACCTCAACCGCCCGACCAGCTGCGGCCCGCCGGTGGCGGTCGCCGACCTCAAAATCATGAGCGAAGACGGCTTGAGTGAGCTGCCAACCGGCGAAGTTGGCGAGCTGTGGGCGCGCGGACCGATGGTGGTGAAGGGTTACTGGAACAAGCCCGCCGCCACCGCCGAGACCTTCATCGACGGCTGGGTCCGCACCGGCGACCTCGCGAAGCTGGATGAGGAAGGGTTCTGCTACATCGTCGACCGGGCCAAGGACATGATCCTGCGCGGCGGCGAGAACATCTACTCGTCGGAAGTGGAAAACGTGCTCTACGATCACCCGGCGGTAACCGACGCCGCGCTGGTCGGCATCCCGCACCGCACCCTGGGCGAGGAACCGGCTGCGGTGGTTCACCTGGCGCCTGGCACGCACGCGAGCGAGGCCGAGCTCAAGGCCTGGGTCGCCGAGCGGATCGCCAAATTCAAAGTGCCGGTGCGGATCCTGTTCAGCGAGGAAACCCTGCCGCGCAACGCGAACGGCAAAATCCTCAAGAAAGATCTAAAGGCGCTGTTCGAAACCGAGCCGGAGCGGTTATAGGCGTACGATGGGCGAGGGGACCCGCATCAAGGCCGGCGAAACCGACCGCTTCGGGCGGCGGCGGCAGGATGTCGTCCACGCCGCCTCGGCGCTGATCAACGAACTCGGCGTCAAGGGCACGACCTTCGCCGAACTCGCCCGCTCGGTCGGGCTCAACGCGACCAGCATCACCTATTATTTCGATCGCAAGGACAAGCTGGTCGTCGCGGTTTACGAAGCGACGCTCGAGTGGATGGAGGAGGCCGCGCGCGCCGCCGCCGCGCTCGCCGACCCGGCCGACCGGCTGCGCTCGTTCATCGCCGCGCACGTCGCGCTGCGCCGCCGCATCCGCGAAGGCGAGAGCGGGCTGATCACCGCGCTCAGCGAAATCCGCACGCTCGACGAGGCGGCGCAGGCGCCGCTGCTGGCGCGATACGCGCGCGTGGTCGACCATGTCCGCACCTTCTTCGGCGATGGACGCGAGGGGCTCAAGCGGTCGCTCGACACCGCGCGGGCGCACATCCTGCTCGAGGCGATGTTCTGGTGGCCGGTCTGGTCGCTGCGCTACTCGACGCGCGATTTCGACCGGCTCGAGGCGCGCATGTTCGACATTTTCGCCCGCGGGCTCGCGGGCGCCGGCCGAGGGTGGGAGCCGCTCTCGCTGGACAGCGGCGGCTGGCGCGGCGCCGATAATGGCGGGGGCGGGGGCGGGGGCGAAGCGGCCGACGCGTTCCTGCGATCGGCCACGGTGATGATCAACCAGCGCGGTTATCGCGGGGCCTCGGTCAACCGCATCGCCGGCGCGCTCAACGTGACCAAGGGCAGCTTCTACCACCATCACAGCGCCAAGGACGACCTGGTATTCGAGTGCTTCGAGCGCAGTTACGATCGGCTGTCGGCGGTGCAGCTCGCCGCCGGACGGATCGAGGGCGACGGCTGGACCCAGATCGCCAGCGCGCTGGCCGAGCTGGTCGACCTGCAGTTCCGCGATCCGATGCCGCTGCTGCGCACGGCCGCGCTCCAGGCGCTGCCGAGCGACGAGCGCGGCAGCGTGGTCGTGCGCTCCAACCGGCTCGCCAATCGCTTTGCCGGAATGCTCGCCGACGGGATTGCCGACGGTTCGGTGCGCGCGGTCGATCCGCTGGTGGCGAGCCAGTTGATCATGCCGGCGCTCAATGCGGCTTACGAGGCGCGCGGCTGGGCGGGGCGGCAGTCCGATCCGTCGCTGGCGGTCAAGCTCTACGCCTGGACGCTGTGCGCCGGGGTGTTCACCGACCCGCCCGAGGTGGCTTGATTCGATGTTGAGCTAAAAGGAAAGGGCCCCCCGGTCGCCCGGGGAGCCCATCTCCTGCGTTTTCGCCAAGATCAGAGGTCGATAGTGATCCCGAGCGTGTACAGCCGCCCAAGGGGATTGCCAATGAACGGATCGTAGCTGAACTCAAGCCGGGCCGCCGATGGGTCGCGATCGAACACGTTTTCGACGCCAGCCCGCAGCATTGCCGACGATCCAGCTAGCTCGAGCTTGATGTTCGCCAACAGATCGAGCTGGTGATAGTCGCGCACCTCGCGTCCGAAATTGGTTGCAAATCCTTCCGAGGTGGTCGTGCAAGGTGCGGGCAGCGCGGGGCAACGATCATCAGTTACGCCCCTAATATACCTATAGACTGCGCGCACATTGGCGGGACCCACCTCAAGTCCCGCGTAGGCGTTGGCGCGCAGCCTGGATACCGTGCCCGGATCACGGAAGAAGTTGGTGAATCCGAGAGCACTGTAAGCCGGCTGCAGTGTCACCCCGCGGAAGATAAAGTCGTCGACGTCGTACTTGGTGACGAATGAACCCTGCGCGCCGACGCTTGCTTCAACATTGGCGCCGAGAGGCATGCGGTAGTCGATCGCAGCGTCAACGCCTTGAGTCTTGACCTTCGGTCCGTTCACAAAGTCGGTCCTTACGCGAGCGATGGCGTTGCCGTTGGTCACACCCTGGACGCACGCGTTGCCCGCGAAAGTTATCAAGCCAACGAGCGGGCTCGAACAATTGACCGGCGTTACTCCGTTGGTCGCCCCGTTTGCCACCGCGAGCGCGATCTGCTGTCCCGGAGTCGAGGTAATGCGCTCGTCGAAATCGTAGGACCAGAAGTCGACCGACGCGGTTAGCCCGCCGGTCTGCACGACCGCGCCGATGTTGTAGGTGAACGCGGTTTCCGGCCCGAGGTCGACATTGTTGCCAAACAGGTCGACCGATTTGAAGTTGTTGGCCGAAGCCTGGAGGCCTGCGAGCGTCGTGACCGAGGTCGGTGCCGATTGGGCTGCGGTCGGACCCCGGAAGGTGGTACCAACCGAGCCGCGAAGAGTGAGGAAATCGGTCGCTTCGAAGCGGAACGAGCCCTTCGGATTGATCGTCGAACCGACCGAACCGCCATAGTCTTCGAAGCGTATTGCGCCGTTGACCTCCAGCCGGGTACCGACCGGCACGTTGACCTCGGCGAACAGTGCCTTGACGTTTTGAGTCAGCCGCAAGGGAATCGACTGGCCGAGGAAGATGAACGGGCCGATATCCGCACCAGGCCGGGTGAGGCAGGTAAAGGTGCCCTCAATCGGACAAGGGTTTTCGTTGCGGTTATTGAGCGAATTGAGCGGGTCGGACTGAAAAAATGCGTGCCGATACTGTCCGCCAAATGCATAAGCCACCGGTCCGCCGCCGAAGTCCAACCCAGTTTCACCTGAGAAGATCAAGTCGAAGATTGCGTTTTCTTCGACCTGCTGGGTGCCGTTGGGTTGATAGATGAAGTTTACGACCTCGGCGCTGTTCACGTTGGCGGAGACAAAGCCCGGGTTCGCGACCCCAGTGGTCGGATTGCGGGGGGCCGTGTTGATGAACGGATTGAAGAACAGGCATCCGCCGGCTCCAGGTGTGGTGCCGGTGCAATTGGGGCCGCCGAACCCGTTGATCGCGTTCTGCAAGCGTCCACCCACAGCATCGGTTACGAAAGCTTCGCGAAAGTGGCGCTGGTAAGTGCCGAACACGCTGGTCCGAAACGTATCGCTCAATTCTATGTCGAGCCCGGACGAGACGCGCCAAGCCGAGTCTTCGGCCCGGCCGAACTGGCTGCCGAGCTCGTCTGTCGCGGGATTGCCGCCGACCCCGAAGGGGCGGAACAGCACGATGAGCGCATTATCGGCCAGCGTATTGACCGTGTTGAAAGTCGTGCTTCCCGGCGCGAAGCTCTGATTGATGAAGGCCTGGAAGCCGGGGTTGATGCGCGGCACCGTAAAAGCGCCGACGCTACCCGGGCCGTTGGGCCCTTGGGTTGGCGGGAACGAGGGAGAATAGCGCAGCCGCGGCAGCAGCGAGTAGGCAAACAGCGCTTCGGCATGCCAGCTGACGCTGTCCGAAAGATCGGCATTGGCCTGCGCATAAGCCTGGTAGCGGTTGGTCTTTTCCACCAGGTTGTCGAATGGCACGAACGTAAAGCGGCAGATCGGGCTACCGGCCGTGCCGGGACCGGTGGTCGACTGGAAGCCGCCGAGCGTGTTGCAAACGCCGAGCTGGTTGCCATCGAGCGTCACGCCGGCGACCGGGGTTGCCCCGCGCCGGGGCAGGAAGCTGCCCGGGTTGCCGAGCGTCGAAAAGCCCGACGGGTTGACCTGGTACGGCACGCCGGTGATGAAATCGCGCTTGCGCGCCTGGAGCTCCGAGCGGTGCTGCCAGCCGAAACCGGCAAGAAGGTTCAGCGCCCCGAAATTCTTCCCCACCAGGATGCTGGCGTTGTAATCGTCTTCCGAGCCATTGACGAACTTGTAGTCCGCATTGAGCTGAATGCCTTCGAAATTGCGCTTGGTTATGAAGTTAGCCACGCCGCCGATCGCGTCCGATCCGTAGGTTGCGGCGGCACCGTCTTTGAGGATCTCGATCCGGTCGAGTGCGAACAGGGGGATGAGATTGGTGTCGGTGAACCCGTCGCCCGGCGACGGAATGAAGCGTCGGCTGTTGAACAGCACGAGCGTGCGCTGAGCTCCAAGACTGCGCAAATTGATCGAGCCGTTACCCTGAAAACCTTGACTACTGGTGGAAAACTGGTTCGAATCGCCGAGCACTGGGCCGCTCGAAGGCAACTCCTTGATGAACTCCAGCGGGTTGGTGACTCCCGTCGCCCTGAGCTCTTCCGAGGTACTTACATCGACCGGCAGGGCGGCATCTTCGGGCGTGCCGCGGATCAGCGAGCCGGTGACGACGATTTCGCTCTGAGGTGCATCCGTCGGCTCAACCGTGGCCGGATCGGCGTCCTGAGCAATCGCAGGGGCAGCCGCCATAATACCGGCGCCAAGCGCAATCAGGGCACACGAACGGCGTAGGCTAGATTTGGTCATCGCTCTCTCCAGCTCGGGCTGCGAATTTCTCACCGTTTGGCGGATACCCGTTTCTCGAAAGAGAATGCCAAGGGCCCTGTGAAGTCAAGCGAGTTTCGCAGGTTTCCCGACACGAGCGTGCTGTTTTTGCTGGGTGTGTGGAGCCTTCGCCACAGCAAACCTCGATTTTTCACGCCCCGCCCAGGCCGCGCGGCTCGCGAACCCCGAACATCATCAACACGAGTGCACCGGCCAGCGCCGCCAGGACCAATGCGAACAGCGGTCCGAAGCCGGCCGCCGCAACGAGCAGCCCCGCCAGCAGCGGCCCGACCGCCGCCACCGCGCCTTCGGCCGTGGTCAGGAAGGCGAGCCGCATGGGGATGTCCTCGTGCGCGCCGAATTCCAGCACCATCGTGGTCGAGGCCATCATCCAGCCCGATCCGCCCATGCCGAGCAGCACGAACGCGGCGTAGATCGGCAGCGCCGTGTGGCCGGTCATCATCACGACCAGCCCGCCCAGCACGCACGCCAGCGACAGCATGTATACGATGCGAAAGCCGAACCGGTCGCCCATCGGCCCCCACAGCAGGTTGGACAGGGTGTCGGCGCCGAGGAATGCGAGGCTCAATCCGCCGATCAGCGCGCCGCTGAGGCCGAGTTGCTGGCCGGCATAGACGGTCCAGAACGGCCCGCCGATGCGGATCGCGGTGGCCAGCGCCTGAGCCGCAATGAAGCGGGCGAAATTGCGGTCCTCGAGCAGCAGCGGGAACTGCCGTACCCGCTCGATGAGGGGCACCATCGGGCGCGCCGCGGGAGAGGGCGGTTCACGCAACAACATCTTGAACGCGATCAGGCCGGCGCTGGTCAGGACGAAGGCAAGCAGGAAAGTCGTGGCATAGCCGTTGCCGAGCCATTCGCCCTCGATGAACCAGTACCCCGCGACCCACGCGAGCACCGCGGCGATCAACCCGCCGGCCAGGTTGCGATAACCCTGCAACCGGCCGCGGCGGGCAATCGGAATGACCTTGGCCATCAGCATTTGAAACGCGACCCGCTGAGCGCCGTTGAAGAACCCGAGAACGGCGAACAGCGCCAGCGTGACCACGACCAGCACGTCACTCGTCAGCAGCCACCCGGCGAGCGCGAGGCCGAGGATCGCCAGCCGCAGCATGGAGCCGACGCGGATCGAATAGGACAGGATGTGACTGCGGTGCTCGATCCGCGCGCCGGACAGGATCGGCGAGATCGTCGCCCCCAGCTGTAACAGCGCGATGCCGAGACCGACCGCCGCGGCGCTGCCGGTGATCGCCAGCAAGTAGGCGGGAATGATCGTCGGCGCGTAGATCAGCCGGAAGCCCGTCATTCCCAGCACGCCGTGGATGAAGCTGGCGGCATAATTGCGCGGCAGGTTCTCCTCGACGAAGCGGGCGTGGACGGCGAACGGATCGTCCGCGACGCCGACACCCCCGCCGGCGCTTGCGCCGACCGGGCTCAGATCATCGGTGGGCTCGAACGAACTCAGTAGCCGGCCAGCGCCGCGAAGCGGTTCTTGAGGTAGCCGGTTGAGCCCCAGCTTGCCTCGAGCACGCGGGCGCGCTTCAGGTAAAAGCCGATGTCGTATTCGTCGGTCATGCCGATGCCGCCGTGGAGTTGCACGCCCTCGCGGCTCATGGTGTGGAGCACGCGGTTGGCCTCGGCCTTGGCCACCGCCGCGGCGCGAGGCACGCCGACGCCCCCAGGCCCACCGGCGTCGAGCGCCTCGAGCCCGCCTTCGACCGCGCTGCGCATCATCGCCAGATCGCCGAACAGGTCGGCCATGCGGTGTTGCAACGCCTGGAAGCTGGCGAGCACCTGGTTGAACTGCACCCGCTGCTTCAGGTAGTCGAGCGTCACGTCGAACACCTGCTGCGCCATCCCGAGCATTTCGGCGGCGGTGAGAATGCGCGCACGGTCGAGCACCTGGTCGAGTAGGTCGTCACCGCCGCTCGCCAGCTTTTCCGCCGCCGCGCTGGCGAAAGTGACCTCGGCGTGACTGCGCTGGTCGGTCAGCTTGCGGCTTGAAAGTGTGATGCCGACGCCCTTCTCGACCACGTAGAGCCCGTCCGCGGCGGAGACCACGAACAGGCTTGCGCCGTCCGCCTCGTGGACGAAGGCCTTGGTTCCGCTGAGCTTGCCGCCCTCGACCGTGGCCGAACTTCGGCCGTCGTGCCGCGGGCCTTCGTCCATCGCCAGCGTGCCGACGAGTTCGCCACTGGCCAGCTTGGGCAGCCACCTGGCTTTCTGCTCCTCGCTGCCGCCGAGCACGATCGCGCTCGCGGCCAGCGTGCTGGCGACCAGCGGGCTGGCGGTGAGGGTCTTGCCGAGTTCCTCGACCACGAGCCCCGCGCTGAGCCAGCCGAAGTCGCTGCCGCCGTGAGCTTCGGGGATGACGATCCCGGCCCAGCCCATCGCCGCCATCGTGGTCCAGGCGTCGGGCGAATAACCCTCGGCCGGCTGCTGGCTGCGGACTTGGCGGAAGGCGGCGGGCGGACTTTCATTGGCCGCCCACTCGCGCGCCATGTCGCGCAGCATTTCCTGTTCTTCATTGAGAATGGCCATGTCCGGCGCGCCCTTACTGGTGGTCGAGCATGCCAAGCACGCGCTTGGCGATGATGTTGTTCTGGATTTCGGTCGAGCCGCCGTAGATCGTCGTTGCCTTGCCAAACAGCCAGCCCCGGGTGCCGCCGAGCTCGCCGTCGGAGAAGCCTACGCCCTCCCAGCCGAGCCCCTGCAGACCCATGATCTCGATCAGCAATTCGGAGCGTTCCTGACCCAGTTTGGTGCCGAGTTTTTTCAATACCGAGCTGATTTCCGACACCCCTCCGGCCGCCTTCGATTCCTCGACCGCGCGGCGCGCGGTGAGCAGGAACGACTGCCAGCGGATTTCGAAATCGGCGATGCGATCGCGCATGACCTTGTCGGCGAGCTGGCCGTCATCGCCGACCTCGAGATACTTCTTGGCGATGTCCGACAGCGCCTGGCCCATCAGCCGCGCCATCGCGCCGCCGCCCGACAGGTTGGTGCGTTCGTGCTGGAGCAGGCGCTTGCCGATCGTCCAGCCCTGGCCCTCGGCCCCGACGAGGTTTTCCTTGGGCACCTTCACGTCGGTGAAGAACGTCTCGCAGAACGGGCTCATGCCCGAAATCATCTGGATCGGGCGCACGTCGATCCCGGGATCCTTCATATCGATGAGCATGAAACTGATGCCGTTGTGCTTGTCGCTGCGGTCGGTTCGAACGATTGCAAAGCACTTGTCGGCCCACTGGCCGCCGCTGGTCCAGGTCTTCTGGCCGTTGACGACGTAGTGGTCGCCCTTGTCCTCGGCAAAGGTTTGAAGGTTGGCGAGGTCGGAACCGGCGCCCGGTTCCGAGTACCCCTGGCACCAGCGGATTTCGCCGCGCGCGATCGGGGGGATGTGCTCGCGCTTCTGCTCCTCGCTGCCGTATTCGAGCAGGGTCGGGCCAAACATCATCACCCCCATCCCGCCGATGGGATTGTACGCGCCCGCGCGGGCCAGTTCTTCCTGGAGGATGCGGGTCTGGGCGCGGGTCAGCCCGCCGCCGCCATATTCCCTGGGCCAGGTCGGGGTGCCCCAGCCGCAGCTGCCCATCGCCTCGCGCCAAGCCTTCTCGGCCGCGCTTTCCCGGCTTGGCCCTTCGACCGATGCGAGCGCGTTGTTCTTGCCCTTGAGCTCGGCGGGGAAATGCTCCGCGACGAACGCGCGCACTTCCTCGCGGAAGGCGTTGTCGGTGGTCGCTGTTTTGGGTTCGGCCAGGGTCGCCATGTCGTCTCTCCTCTTCAGCGTACCGGCGCGCCGATCGGCGCATCCTGAATTTCGCGGCTCTTCGCTTCGGCTTCCCGTGCGCGCACCCGCTCGACGTTGGCAAGATGTTTTGCCTCGGTGATGGGATATAGCCAAATGATCAGGCAGCCGACCGCCCACAGCCCGAATACCATCGGCACGTAATGCGCAATCAGGCTGTCGGTCATCGCCTCGGTTACTTTCGCGGGATCGACTCCCGCCGGAAAGCGCGAGGTGGTGAGCACGATGCCTGCTGCGAGGATTCCGAGGCCGCTGGCGCACTGGGCGGAGAAGCTCGCGGCCGAAAAATAAACTCCCGCATTGTGCCGCCCCGATCGCACGGCGTCGTCCTCGACCACGTCGGCGAGCATCGAACTTGCGGTCATCAGCGAGATGGCGACCATCGCGCCGTAGATCGCGCCGACAAGCAGCAGCGTCGGCAGCAGGAGAGGATGACCGGGCGCAAAGAACAGGTCGAAGTAGACGAGCACCAGCGGCAGATTGCCCAGCGCCACGCCGAAAAGCGCAAGGAACAGTGCCGCGTTGCGCTTGCCCCACCACTTCGTGAACCCTGGTGCGAGGGGGAGTGCGATGCACACTGCGACAAATCCGTCGAGCGTGAGCAAGGCCAGCTCACCCGACGAGAGCTGATAAACGTAAGTGCCGAAGTAGAGTGAGGTAGCCCCGTACACGCCGATCGCCGTCCATTTGAAGATTGCGAAGCCGAAGATCGTCAGGAACGCCCGGTTGCGGAAAGCGGAGCCCATTTCCTTGAGATGGGCGAGCAAACCTGGTGTGACGGGGAGGTCGTGCGCCTGGCGAATGTAGGGGATACGCGAACGGGTGCCCCAGCCACAAACGAGAATGCTCACGAAGATCAGGACCGCGCCGGCCAGCGCGAAGGGCACGTAGCCCGCCGGGTTGAGCTGGCCTTTGGGAAATTCGGGCGTGGCGACGAAGAAGAACTTTAATGCGAATGCGGCGAAGGCGAACGTGCCCGCATAGGCGAACCAGTATCTCAGTCCGTAGAGCCGGGTGCGTTCGGCGTAGTCCTGCGTGAGCTCGCTACCGAGCGCGCTGGCGGGCACCTGGTAGGTGCTCATCGTCGCGCGGGCGAGCGCGGCGGTGCAGAAGATCCAGACGCCCGTGGCGAAGTCGCTGAGGCCGGAAGGGGGGAACCAGACCAGTCCGAAGAACAGCGCGGTGGGGAGCGCGGCGCCGTAGATGTAGGGATGCCGGCGGCCGAGCCGTGAGCGGGTGCGATCCGAGATGCGGCCGATAACCGGGTCGGCGATCGCGTCGATCACCAGCGTCAATGCGATCGCGGTCGATACGACCGCTGCGGACACACCGAGAACCTGGTTGAAATAGAGCAGCAGGTAAGTCGAGAACGCGGTGCTCTTGATGCCGTCGGCGATCGCACCGGCGCCGTAGGCGATCCGGGTCCCCCGGCGCAGGGGCGGGGCGATGACTTCGGCGGCGCTCACGCCACCGCCTCCGCCGCATCGGCGATCTCCCCGACCGGATCAGGGTACAGCTCCATCGCCAGTGCCCGGCGGTTGAGCAGCGAATAGTCGGGGAAGATCGGGTCCTTCACATCGCGATATTGCTTCAGATGCTGCTTGGCGACGGTGACCTTGTGGACCTCGGTCGGACCGTCGGCGATGCCCATGACGATCGCCCCGATCAGGCTGCCGACGAACGGCATCTCGTTCGACACGCCGAGCGAGCCATGGAGGTGGATGCAGCGCTTGGCGATGTCGGCGTACACCTTGGGCATCAGCGCCTTGATCGCGGCGATGTCCTTGCGCACGCGGCGGTAATCCTGGTGCTTGTCGATCGTCCACGCGGTCTTGAGCACGAACAGCTTGAACTGTTCGAGCTCGATGTAGCTGTCGGCGATGTCGAATTGCACGGCCTGGTAATCGGCGAGCGTGCCGGTGCGGGTGGTGCGGCTGACCGCGCGGCGGCTCATCTTGTCGAGCAGCTTCCTGCAGTTGCCCACGGTACGCATCGCGTGGTGCACCCGTCCGCCGCCAAGCCGGGTCTGCGAGATGGCGAACGCGCCGCCGCGTGTCCCGAGCAGGTGGTCGGCGGGTACGCGTACGTCAGTGTAGCGGATGTAGCTCTCGCTGCCGTCGGCCTGGCCATAGACGCCGACATTGCGGACGATTTCCACGCCCGGCGTGTCGACCGGAACGATGAACATACTCATCCGCTCGTGCCGGGGGGCGTCGGGATCGGTGACCGCCATCACGATCAGGAATTCTGCCCACTTGCCGTTGGTCGAGAACCACTTCTCGCCGTTGATCTTCCAGTGGTTGCCGTCCTGCTCGGCGCGGGTGATGAAGTTGGTGGGATCGGACCCGCCCTGCGGCTCGGTCATCGAGAAGGCGCTGACGATGCGGTTGTCGAGTAGCGGCTGGAGATACTGCTCCTTCTGCTCGGGGGTGCCGTAGTGGGCGATGATCTCGGCATTGCCGGTGTCGGGCGCCTGGCACCCGAACACGATCGGAGCAAAGGTCGCGCCGCCGATGATCTCGTTCATCAGCCCCAGCTTGACTTGGCCGTACCCCTGGCCGCCGAGTTCCGGGCCAAGGTGGCAGGCCCACAGGCCTTGGTCCTTGACCTCCTGCTGCAGCGGCCGGACGAGCGCGTTGCGGCGTTCGTTCTTCACGTCGTAGGGGTGGAAGCCAAGGTAGCCTAGCGGCTCGACCTTCTCGGCGACGAAGCTCTCCATCCAGTCGAGCTTCGCCTGGAATTCGGGATCGGTTTCGAAATCCCACGCCATCAACACTCTCCCGCAGCCGCTTCGATGCGGCTTGCACGAATCGAGCATACCGCTTTTTGGAATGGCGGCAAGCGTCTGGTATCTAGACGGTCGTACCCCCGTCGACGACGATGGTCTGGCCGGTGAGCCAGCTGGCGGCTGGACTGGCGAGGAACACCGCCGCGCCGGCGATGTCATCGGGCATGCCGAGCCGGCCCATCGGGGTGCGCTCGACCGCGGCCTTTGCCGCGGCTGGATTTTCGTACAGCGCGCGGGCGAAATCGGTCTTGACCAGGCCGGGCGCGATACCGTTGACGCGGATGCCGTGCTTGCCGTTCTCGACCGCGTAGTTGCGCACCAGCTGGATGTCGGCCGCCTTGGTGATGGTGTAGGCGCCGAGCACGCTCGACCCGCGCAATCCGCCGATCGAGCTGATCACCACGATCGCCCCGTCCTGCCTGGCGCGCATGTCCGGCAAGGCGAGCTGGATCAGCCAGTGGTTCGACAGGATATTGTTGTCGAGCGTCTTCCTGAACATCGTGTCGTCGATCGTGTCGAGCGAGCCGTAGTGCGGGTTCGACGCCGCGTTGCAGATCAGGATGTCGACCGGCCCGAGCTCGGTGCGGGTGCGGGCCATCAGGTCCTCGAGCGCCTCCTTCGACGAGATGCTGGCGGCGATCGCCACCGCGCGGCCGGCCCCGTGCGCGGCGTTGATCGCCTCGGCGACCGTGTCACAGGCATCCTGCTTACGGCTCGAGACCACAACCCGCGCGCCTCGCGCGGCGAGATGTTCCGAGATCGACCGCCCGATACCCCTGGATGATCCGGTGATGACGGCGACTTTGCCGGTAAGGTCGAACGGATCGGTCATGCATCCTCCATCGGCTTTGATGCGACGTATAGGATACCTTGCGTTCGAACGCGTCGCCGCGCAAGCTCGTTCAGGCGGCGACTACGTCCTGTTCGATCTTGCCGAAGATCGAATGGCCGGCGGCGTCGCGCATCTCGACCGAGACCCGGTCGCCGGGCTGCATGAACGGGGTCGTCGGCGTGCCGCCGGCGATGGTCTCGATCATGCGGACCTCCGCGATGCACGAATAGCCGACGCCGCCCTCGCTGACCGGCGTGCCGGGTCCGCCGTCGGCGCCCTTGTTGCTGACCGTGCCCGAACCGACGATCGATCCGGCGCACAGGCTGCGCGTCTTGGCCACGTGCGCGACCAGGTCCGCGAGCGAGAACGTGGCATCCTGCCCGGCGTTGGCGCGGCCGAACGGCTGGCCGTTGTAATCGACCATCAGCGGCAGGCGGATCACGCTGTCCCGCCACGCATCGCCCAGTTCGTCGGGCGTCACCGCAACGGGCGAGAACGCGCTGGCGGGCTTGGACTGGAAGAACCCGAACCCCTTGTCGAGCTCGCCCGGGATCAGGCCGCGCAAGCTGACATCGTTCACCAGCATCAGCAGCTTGATGTGGTTCGCCGCCTCCGCCGAAGTAACGCCCATCGGCACGTCGTCGACGATCGCCGCGATCTCGCCTTCCATGTCGCAGCCCCAGGCGGTGTCCTTGAGCGGGATCGAGTCACGCGGGGCGAGGAAGCCGTCGCTGCCGCCCTGGTACATCAGCGGGTCGTGGTAGAAGCTGTCGGGCACCGTCGCCCCGCGCGCCTGGCGCACCAGCTCGACGTGGTTGATGTAAGCCGATCCGTCGGCCCATTGGTAAGCGCGGGGCAGCGGGCTGGCCGCGTCGTGTTCGTGGAACCGGCCGCACGGCACGGTCCAGTGCTCGACATCGCGATAGAGCGCGTCGAGCTGCGGCGCGACCTCGTCCCAGTTGTCGAGAGCGTACTGCATCGTCGGCGCGATATGCTCGGCGGAACTGTAGCGGGTGATGTCCTTCGAGACGACGACGAGCTTGCCGTCGCGCCCGTGCTTGAGGGAGGCAAGTTTCATTTAGGGAGCATCCGGCTGGTTGTCGGGATGGGCGGCGGCAAAGGCGGGAAGCGCGAGGCAGGCCGCCTCGATCCGCTCGATGTGCGGGTGCGCGGTGAAATCGAAGGCGAACTTGCGGGCGTTATAGACTTGCGGCAGCAGCACGACCTCGAACAGGCCCGGCGCATCGAACAGGAATTCGCCGGCGCCGAGCTGCGCGAGTCGCGTCTCGACCGGATCGAGGGTGCGCGCCAGCCAGTGGCGGTACCACACGTCGATCGCGTCCTGCGACTGGCCGAATTCGGTCTTGAGATAGTTCAACACCGGCAGGTTGTTCACCGCATGAATCTCGGTGGCGATGCCGTATGCGAGTTCGCGCGCGGTGTAGCGGTCCTCAATCCCTGCGGGCAGCAGCGCCGGCTCGGGATAGGTTTCGTCGAGCCATTCGAGCAGCGCCATCGACTGCGCCCGGTCGCGCCCCCCCGCCTCGAGCATCGGCACGCTGCCGAACGGGTTGCGAGCGGTGAAGGCCGGGTCCTTCTGTGCCGAGGAGCGCAGGTCCACCGGCACGACTTCGTAATCGAGCCCCTTGAGATTGAGCGCAATCCGGAGCCGGTAGCTGGTTGAGCTGCGGAAGTATGCGTGCAGCCGCATCAGAACGCCGGGATCCCGGTGACCGCACGGCCGAGAATCAGCGCGTGGACATCGTGCGTGCCTTCGTAGGTATTGACCGTTTCGAGGTTCATCATGTGGCGGATCACTTGATATTCGCCCGAAATGCCGTTCCCGCCATGCATGTCGCGCGCCTTGCGGGCGATATCGAGCGCCTTGCCGACGTTGTTGCGCTTGACGATGCTGATCATCTCGGGTGCAAAGGCGTGCTCGTCCATCAAGCGGCCGACGCGCAGGCTCGCCTGCAGCCCGAGCGCGATATCGCTCGTCATGTCGGCGAGCTTGAGCTGGTAGAGCTGCTTGGAGGCCAGCGGCACACCGAACTGTTGCCGGTCGAGCCCGTACTGGCGTGCGGCGTGGAAGCAGAACTCGGCCGCGCCCATCGCGCCCCACGAAATCCCGTAGCGCGCGCGGTTGAGGCAGCCGAACGGGCCCTTGAGCCCCGATACCTCGGGCAGCAGCGCTGCGGCGGGCAACTTGACCTCGTCCATCAGGATCATGCCGGTGGTGCTGGCGCGCAAGCTGAGCTTGTTCTCGATCTTCGGCGCGGACAGCCCGGCCATGTCCTTGTCGAGGACGAACCCGCGGATCGCGCCGCCGTGCGCCTCGCTCTTGGCCCAGACCACGAACACGTCGGCGAACGGAGCGTTGGAAATCCAGGTCTTGGCGCCCGACAGGCAATATCCATCGCCGTCTTTTTTGGCGAACGAGCGCATCGCGCCAGGGTCGGAGCCGGCGTCTGGCTCGGTCAGGCCGAAACAGCCGATAAGCGCTCCGCTGGCGAGGCCGGGTAGATACTTGCGCTTCTGTTCCTCAGAACCGTAAGCGAGTATCGGATACATCACGAGGCTCGACTGCACGCTCGCCATCGAGCGATAGCCCGAGTCGACCCGCTCGATCTCCCGCGCGATCAGGCCGTAGGCGACATAGCTCGCGCCGGCACCGCCATATTCCTCGGGCACGGTCGCGCCGAGCAGGCCCGCGCGGCCCATCAGCGGAAACAGTTCGGGCGCATCGGTTTCGTTGGCAAAGGCCTCGATCACGCGCGGCTGAAGTTCGGCTTGCGCGAAGGCGTGCGCGGCATCGCGGATCATCCGCTCGTCTTCGCTCAGTTGCGCGTCGAGAGCGAACGGATCCTGCCAGTCGAATGACGTCATGCCCCAGCCTTTGCAGGGCGACGCCGCCCACGCAAGAGGTGGCGCGCAAGGGTCAGCGATTGTGGCGGAACGACCTTGCGGTCAGGCGGCGGCGGCCAGCGCCTCGCGCATGGTGTCGATCATCCGGTTGGGCGGGCAGGGCTTCGACAGCGCGTGCGCGTCGGGGTAACGCCCGCTCATTTCGAGCGGAGTTACTTCGCCCGAATGAAAGATCACCGGAATGTTGGCCGCGATCAGCGCATCGGCGAGGGGGTAGACCTCTCCGTCGTCGAGCCGCACGTCGAGGATCGCGAGGTCGGGCCTGCGCCGCTCGAGCGAGTCGATCGCCGAGCTCGCGGTGTCGTATGGGCCGGCGACCTCGTACCCGGCTTCCTCGACCGTGTCGCACAGATCGACGCAGATGATCATCTCATCCTCCGCAACGAGGACACATTGAAGGGACATTGAGGGGCTCCACCGTATCGAATTCGACATGACCCTAACTTTTCGCAGGTGCGAAGGTTCCCGTCACTGCGCGCCGAACTTGGATTCAAATGCGGCGTGGTCCCCCGCCGCCAGCAGACGGGCCTGCTCGACCCAGGCATCGCGCCGGATGCGGCCCTGAAAGCGGCCGAGCTGCGCATCGATGCGGTCGATATCGGCATCGCTCCAGCCTCCGACCTGGTCGAAGCGGGTCACACCGAGTTCTTGCAAGGTCGTCGCAAGTTTGGGGCCCAAGCCCTTGATTCGGGTGAGATCATCTCGCTGCGTGTCATGCAAGGGGGTGGCGACAGCGACCCCGATCGCGCCGAGCGTTTCGGGCACGATCGACGGCAACACGGCACCTGCGGGCGCCGCGTCGATCAGCGCCTGGTTACGCGCGGCGGGCGCCGCGCCTTCGTCCAGGGCGTCGCGGCGGTCGACCGACACGCGGGTGCGGCGCGTAGCGGCGATTACCCACCACAGCAGCACGATGCCGACCGCCAGCGCGATCAGCACCAGCGGCCAGTTGGCCGACACAAACTCGTTCATCGGTTGTCTCCGTCTTGGACTTGCCCCGGTCCATCGTCGCCATGTTCGAGGTTGCGGCGGAACAGTACGCGGTCTTCGGGACCGAACCCGTAGCGCCAGATGATCCAGCCATAGGCGAGCAGGATGGCGGGCACGCCGAACGCCAGCTCGGCCCACTCGGGCAGCTTCGTCGCCAGCCAGCCGACAATGATCGCCGGAGCGGCGGCGACCACCAGCGTCCAGCGCCAGTTATTGATCCGCTCGCCGAGGATGCGCCCGAGCAGCAGCGACTTGACGACCGAGGCGGTGCCGAGCGCTATCATCAGCGCGGCGGCGGCTGCCGCCGCCTTCCACGTCTCGGGCAGGCCGAGCCGCTCGACCGCGATCATCGCCGCGACCGTCAGCGCCGCCTGCAAGCCGATGGTGGCCAGCGAGATGACCAGATTCCTGACCCGCGCGACGTAGATCAGCGCGGCTTCGGCAACCACCGCGGTCGCGGCGACGACTTCGGCGGTGAGAAGAAACGCCAGCGCGCCGGTGCCGCCGACGAAGTTGGGTCCGATCAGCCCCATCACCGCCTCGCCCGGGATGCCGAGCGCCAGCGCGATCCCTGCCTGCGCCGCCACGATCCAGAAGCCCACCTGGCAGACTTGGCGGGCGATCGCGGCGTAGTTCTTTTCCTTGAGGTTCTTCGTGATCACCGGGCCCAGGATCGGCTCGAAGCTGGTCTTGAGCTTCTGCGGCAGCGAGGCGACTTGTTGCGCGATGTAGTAGACTCCGACCGCGGCGGGGGCGGCGAACAGGCCGAGGATGAAGATGTCGAGCCGGCGGGTGCCCCACTCGATCGCATCGGCGGTCGCGAGCGGCAGCGCGCGCATGGTCATCTTGCCCATCGCGCGCGGGCGGGGCCGCCATTGGCGGGGCAGGCCGTAAGTCCGCAAAAAGGTCCAGAGCGCGGTCAGAAGGCCGGCGTAGATCGACGCGAGATAGGCCATCGCCAGGCCCGAGTCGGGGATCATGAAATAGAACGCGCCGGCGAGGATCGAGATCGTCCACGGCTCGACCACCGCCCGGGCGCGCACCGTGGTGCCGACATCGAAGCGATAGGCCTGCGCGGCGAGCACGATCTCGGTCAGCGCGTAGCCGGGAATCGCCAGCACGATCAGCCGGTCGAGTTCGGTATATTCCCCGCTCGGGAACAGCGGCGCGGGAACCAGCCAGAAGAACGCCGCGGCGACCAGCGAGGTGAGGGTGGCGATCAGCATCCCGTCGAACACCAGGTTCGCCGGGCGCACGTCGGGCGCTTCGGACAGTCGCTGTGCGAGGCCGCGTTTTTCCCCCAGCGAGCAGATCAACGCGGCCAACTCGACCACCACCAGCGCCGAGGCGAAGCGGCCGAGCGCTTCGGGCCCGTAGAGCCGGCCGGCGATGAACAAAAACGGCAGCCGCGCGGCGAGCCGGAGCAGGAAACCCAGGAAGTTGGTCCGCCCGCCCTGGGCCAGCGCGGCGATGTCGCCCTGGTCCCGCTCGGCGCGATCCTGTGCCGGGGGGATCGGGCCGGCGGTCACGAGCGGGTCGTTCACGCGTCGGTTTCCGGGCCGAGCGGTCGGGCGAGCAGCTCGGCGACGATGACCCTGGCCGGCGCCCCCTGGAGTAGGCGATAGACCGCCGCGACGATCGGCATGGCGACCGCGTGGCGCGCGGCCAGCTCGGTCAGCACCGGGGCGGTATGCGCGCCTTCGGCCACGGTGCGCCGGTCGGCCATCAGCAGGGCCGGGTCGCCGCCTTCGCCCAGCGCCTTGCCGAGGCTGAAGTTGCGGCTGGCGGTGGACGAACAGGTCAGCACCAGGTCGCCGAGCCCGCACAGGCCCGCGAGCGTATCGCGCTGCGCCCCGAGCGCCTCGCCAAAGCGCAGCATTTCGGCATAACCGCGCGCGATCAGCGCGGCGCGGGCGTTCTGGCCGAGGCCGAGGCCCTCGACCACTCCGCAGGCGATCGCCAGCACGTTCTTGACGGCCCCGCCGATCTCCGCCCCGATGACATCGTCCGAATAATACGGCCGGAACGCTGGCCGGGCGATGGCGGGCGCAAGGCGTTGCCACTGGGCCTCGCCTCCGCCGCACGCCAGCGTCACCGCGGTGGGCAGCCCGGCGGCGACCTCGTGCGCGAACGTCGGGCCCGAGAGCACGGCGATATCGCTTCCCGGCGCCGCGTCGCGCGCGACATGGTTCATCAGCCGCCCGCTGCCCGCCTCGATACCCTTCGAGCACAGCACGAGATCGCGCGGGTGGGCGGGCATCGCCTCCAGCACGGCCGCCATGTGCTGAGCAGGCGTGACCACCAGCAGCACGTCGGCGTTGGCGACGTCGGCTAGCTCGCCGGTCGCGCGGATCGAGGGAGCAAGCGTGGCAGACGGGAGGAACAGGCTGTTGGTGCGGGCCGTGTTGATCTCCTCGACCAGTTCGCTCTCGCGCGCCCACAGCCGCACTTCGCGCCCGTCGCGCGCCAGCATTTGCGCGAGCGCGGTGCCCCACGCCCCCGCTCCGAGCACGGCGAGCATCAGGCCTTGTACCCCGCGCCGCGCACGGCTTCGGCGTGCGGGTCAAGCGGCCAGCGCGGCCGGGCGGCCACGTCGAGCGAATCCGCCGCCCCGCCGATCGCCAATCGCTCCTGCCCCGCCCAGGCGATCATCGCGGCGTTGTCGGTGCACAACTCCGGCGGCGGGGCGGAGAAGCGCAAGTCCCGCTTCCGGGCCAAACCCTCCAGCGCCATGCGGACCGCCTGGTTCGCCGCCACCCCGCCGGCGACGACCAGTGTCTCGACCGGCTCCATCGCACCCAGCGCATGGCGCAGCCGGTCGACCACGCAGTCGATTGCCGCCTGCTGGAAGCTCGCCGCGATGTCCTCGCGGCGGTGCAGGCCGCTGTCGTGCGCGCGCATGACGGCGCTCTTGAGGCCGGCGAAGCTGAAGTGCGGCTCGCCGCTGCCGACTAGCGGGCGCGGCAGCGGCACCGCGCGCGGATCGCCTTCGCGCGCCAGCCGCTCGACCGCCGGACCGCCGGGAAAACCGAGTCCGATGATCTTGGCGGTCTTGTCGAAGGCTTCGCCCAGGGCGTCGTCGATCGTGGTCGCCAACCGGCGATAGCGCCCGACTCCGTCAACCCGCAGGATCTGGCAGTGCCCGCCCGACACCAGCAGCAGGGCATAGGGAAATTCAAGCGCCGGGTCGGCCAAGCGGGGCGACAGCGCGTGGCCTTCCAGATGGTTGATCGCCATCAACGGCACGTCGGCCGCCATCGCCAGCGCCTTGGCGCTGACCAGGCCGACCATGACCCCGCCGATCAGCCCCGGGCCGGCAGTCGCGGCGACCGCGTCGAGGTCCGTCAGCGCCAGCCCGGCGTCGCCCATCACGCCTGCGATCATAGGGGCGAGCTTTTCGGCGTGCGCGCGGGCGGCGATTTCGGGCACCACGCCGCCATAGGGCGCGTGCGCCTCGTCCTGGCTGGCGATGGCTTGCGCGACGATCGTGCGGTCGTGCGCGACGAGCGCGACCGCGGTTTCGTCGCAGCTCGATTCAATGCCGAGGACCAAACCCATGCCGCTTTCCCTTAGTGCTTTGCTTGGCTACGGCAAGCCGGCCAGATGACCGCCACCCCACGCTTACGCCTCGGCACCCGCCGCTCGCCGCTCGCCATGGCGCAGGCGCACGAGGCGCGCGCGCGGCTGGTCAAGGCGCTGGGGTGGGACGAAAGCGCGGTTGAGCTGGTTCCGGTGCTTTCCAGCGGCGACAAGGTGCAGGACCGTCCGCTGTCGGAGATCGGCGGCAAGGCGCTGTGGACCCGCGAACTCGACGCCCGCCTGGCCGACGGGCGGATCGACCTGGCGGTGCACTCGCTCAAGGACGTCGAGACGATTCGGCCCGATTTCCTCCATATCGCCGCCGTGCTTCCGCGCGCCGACGTGCGCGATGTGTTGCTGGGCGCCGCGAGCATCCACGCCATCCCCGAAAGGGCGCGCGTCGGCACCAGCGCCCCGCGGCGCGCGGCGCAGATGCTCAACCAGCGGCCCGATGTGGCGATTGTGCCGATCCGCGGCAATGTCGCCACGCGCATCGCCAAGCTCGCCGCGGGCGAGGCCGATGTGACTCTGCTCGCCGCCGCCGGGCTCGAGCGGCTCGGCGAAACCGGGGTCGGCACGCCGCTGGAGCCCGACGACTGGCTGCCCGCACCATCGCAGGGGGCGATCGCGATCGAATGCCGCACAGTGGATGCGCGGACTAGCGATTGGCTGGCGACCATCGACCACGCGCCGTCGCGCGCCGAGGTCATGGCCGAACGCGCGCTGCTCGCGGCGCTCGGGGGTTCGTGCCACAGCCCGATCGGGGTGCTGACCCGGACCAATGGCGCGTACCTGGCGATGAGCGCCGCGATCTTCAGCGCCGATGGCGGCGAGAGAGTCGACGGCACGGCAACCTTCGCCGCCGGCGATGCCGGTGCGCCAGCGCGGCTCGCGGCCGACCTGCTGGCGCGGGCGACGCCGGGGATCGCCGGGTTGTTCTCGGGCCCGTGACCCGCCCCCTGATCGTCCTGCGCCCCGAACCGGGGCTGCATGAAACGGTCGTCGAAGCGCGCCGCCTGGGTCTGACGGCGATCGCCGCGCCGTTATTCGACATCGCTCCGGTCGCATGGTGCGCGCCCGATGTGGGCGAATTCGACGCCATTGTGGCCGGCAGCGCCAACGCTTTTCGCCTCGGCGGGATGGCGCTGGAGGGGCTGAGAGACTTGCCGGTCCATGCGGTTGGCGACCGCACCGCCGCCGCGGCGCGCGCCGCCGGGTTCACCGTCTCCAGCATCGGCGCGGGCGGTCTGCAGTTGCTGGTCGAGGAGCTTCGCGGGCCGCTCAGGTTGCTGCGGTTGGCCGGGGCCGAGCGTGTCGATCTGGCAGCTGGCGAGGGCGTCGGGATCACAGAGCTGACGGTATATCGCGCTGTCCCCCGCGACCTTGACCTCGTCGCCGCCGAAGCCTTGCGGGTGGGGGCGGTCGCCGTGCTCCATTCGGGGGCCGCGGCGGAGCGGTTCGCGGCCGAGTGCGACCGGCTGACGATCGACCGCACCGGCGTGTCGCTCGCCGCGCTCGCGCTGCGTGTCGCCGAGGCGGCAGGCGGGGGCTGGCGGGACGTGCGGACCGCGAACGAGATCGCCGATTCGGCGCTTCTGGCCATGGCCGCGCGGTTATGCCAATGATGCCGGCGAAAAAAATGCCGCAAGGCTCAGGGTCTTAAGGCACAGGATCGCAGAACGGAATTTGATGTTCGATAATCCGCCAACGGCCCGCGCGCGGCCGTCAATTAAGCCAGTGCTGTTTGCCGTCCTCGCAGCGTTCCTGCTGGGTGGCCTAGTGGTCGGATATCTCGCCTGGCAGGGCAATTTCGCCGACAGCGGGCCGGGCGAGGGTCCGGCCGCGTCCCCCGGTGAAACCGCGCGCCTCGCTTCGCCGCGGCCCGCCCCGAGCGCCAGTGAAACCGCACGCTCCGCCGCCGCGGTGGCGCGGGTGGAGGAAACCCAGGGCGGGCTCGACCAGCGCATCGCCGCGGCCGAGCAACGCATCGCCCGGCTCGACCTCCAGGCGCAGGCCGCCTCGGGCAATGCCGCGCGCGCGGAAGGCCTGTTGATCGCCTTCGCCACCCGCCGCGCGCTCGAGCGCGGGGCCGAGCTCGGCTATCTCGGCGATCAGCTGCGGCTGCGTTTCGGCGACGCGCAGCCCAATTCAGTCGCGACGGTAATCGCATTCGCCCGCCGCCCCGTCACGCTCGACGTGCTGCTCGCGCGGCTCGATGGGCTCCAGCCGACGCTCCGCTCCGCCTCGGGCCGGCCGACGTTCGGGCGCTTGCAGGAGGAAATCTCCAGCCTCTTCGTCATCCGCCGCGAGACCACGCCATCGCCGCAAGCCTCGCGGCGGTTCGAACGCGCGCGGCTGTTCGTCGAAAGCGGGCGGGTGGAGGATGCGATCGCCGAAGTCGAGAAGCTGCCGGGTGCGCCCGGCGCGGCGACCTGGATCGCCGATGCGCGGCGCTATGCCCGCGCGCGGCGCGCGCTCGACCTGATCGAGACCACCGCGGTGCAGGAACCCCGCCGCCTGCGCGACGGGGCGGGCGACCTGGTCGAACAGCTAAGCCCGGTGGCGGGCGAAGGCGCGACCTAACCCTTTAGCAGCGGGGGCAATGCGCCGGAGACGCCGCGCGCCTCGTCCATGAACCAGTGCTTCAGCGGCGAGAAGCGCTGGACACCGCCCATGCCCAGGCGGCGGACCGCGCTCGCCGCCTTGCCGGGCACGCCGAACAGCCAGGTGAGCCCGTCGGTCGCCAGGGCCACCGAGAAACTGTCGAGCCCGCGCCATTTTTCGTAGCGGGCGAGCACTTGCGCGTCGCCCGGCTCGAGACCGAGGCGCATGCCGTCGGCGATCACTTCGACCAGCGCGCCGACGTCGCGCAGGCCCAGGTTGAGCCCCTGGCCGGCGATCGGGTGGATGCCGTGCGCCGCGTCGCCGACCAGCGCCAGCCGCTGGGCGACGATCCGCGCGGTATGCTGGAAGCTCAAGGGATATGACGAACGCGGGCCGACCGAGGTCAATTTGCCGAACACTCCGCCCATGCGCTCGTCCGCCTCGGCCAGGAACGCGCGGTCGGTCAGCTTGAGCATGCCGGGCGCGTCTCTCTCGTCGACGGTCCAGACCAGTGCGCTGCGGTGGCGTCCCTCACCATCGTCCTGCATTGGCAGGAGGGCGAAGGGTCCGGCCGGATAGAAGACTTCCCACGCGGTGCCCTTGTGCGGGCGTTGGTGGGTAAGCCCGGTCACGATCGCGCGGTGCCGGTAATCCCATTGCGCCAGCGCCAGGCCGGCTTCCTCGCGGGTCGGCGAGCGGCGGCCCTCGGCGGCGACCAGCAGGCTGCCCGCCAGAACTCGTCCATCGGCCAGCTCGGCCGAGACGCCGTGTTCGCCGCGGGTCCGCCGGGTGACTTCGGCGCGCGGGTGAAAGGTGATCAGCGGTTCGCCCGCCGCCGCTTCGTAAAGCGCGAGGCGCAAGCGGCGGTTCTCGAACATCCGTCCGAGCGAACCCTCTTCCGGCGCGGGCACGAAGTCGATCCGGCCCGGCTTCATCTGGTCGCTGACCGCGATCCGCTCGATCGGGCAGCCGAACTGCTCGAGCCCTTCGGCCAGGCCGATGTTGCCGAACAGGTTCCAGCTCGCGGTCGAGATCGCGCTGGCGCGGCCGTCGAAGCCCTCGGCGGTCAGGTCGGAAGGGTCGGCGCGGTCGATGACATGGCTCGAGATGCCTTTCTTCGCCGCGGCGAGCGCCAGCGTCATGCCGACCAGCCCGCCGCCGAGGATGACGAGATCGCGGCGATCTGTTGTCCGGCCTATCGCTTCGCTGCTTGAGGCCATCATCGCGTACAGGTGTTCGCTTCGCCGCCGTCGAGGTCGAGACAGCGGCCGTCCATCTCGCCGGGCTTGAGCGGCAGGCCGATGGCGGCGGCGAGTGTCGGCGCGATGTCCACCGTGCCGACCGGCTGCACTTGCTCGTACGGCGTCATCCCCTTGCGCCAAAACGCGATCGGCACCCGCCGGTCGTAATCCCACGGGCTGCCGTGCGTGGCGACGTAGCCGGGCCCCGGCCGCGGGATCGGGGTCACCTGTGGATGGAGCACGACGATGAGGTCGCCCGAGCGCCCGGCCATATACGATGCGCGCACGCGCTCGATCACCGACCACGCGCGCGGATCGCCGCTGGGAATGGGCGCGGCGGCGAGTTCTTCGGCGGAGAACACCGCTGCCAGGTCGCCCTTGTCGCCGGCACGCGAACGCAGCGCGGCAAGCACGCGCGTCCGGTCGTCCGCCGACAGGGTGGAGGCGAACCAGACGTCGCCCGAGGCCGACCCTTCGGCGAAGACTGGTCCGGCGATGCCGAGTTCGCTAGCCAAGGTAGCGCCGAGCTTTGCCGGCACCCATTCTTCGGACACGCGATGCGCGCCCGGCTGGCCCTGTTGGACCGCGCGCTCGGGCAGGTCGAGCCCGCCGTGATCGGCGCTCAGCACGACCAGGTAGTCGGTCCCGCGCGCATCGAGGAAGGCGAAGAAATCGCCGAGCATACGGTCGAGCGCGGCCATCGTGATGCAGGTTTCCACCCCGTTGGTACCGAAAGTGTGGCCAACGTAGTCCGCGCCCGACAGGCTCACCGACAGCACGTCAGGCACTTTATCCGCGCCGAGTTTGTGCGATTCAACCAGCGCCTGCGCGAGCGCAACGGTCGCCTCGTCGACGCGCGGCGAGCGGACGAAGCCGTTGCCGTCGCCCGGCGCCATGGCGAAACGGTTGGTGCCCACGGTCAGACTGCCCGCCGTTATCGCCCGGTCGCGCGAGGCGCACCAGGCGGGTGCGGCGTAGGCATCGGCGCCCTTGGCGACAAGCGCCGCGGCGGCGTCGCTCGCCGCTTGCGCTGTGGACTCCATCGTCCGCCCCGCGAGCGTCGCGAAGCCGTTGCCGTCGCGCCAGTAGACCGCGTCGGCGTTCTGCCCGGCCATCATTAGCGCCCCCCGGTCCTTGCCAGAAACCGCGACATTGCGGCTGCTCGGCCAGATCGCCTTCAGCCGCTCGCCCAGCGTGGGCACCAGGAGATGCACCGCCGAGGCGGTGTAGCCCTTGCCGCTGGCCTGCTTGCGCGCCGTGTCCTCGGCGCAATATACGTTCACCAGCTTGCCCTCGGGGGTCTTCGCCATCCAGCCGTTGGCGATAATCCCGTTGCGCGCCGGGTGGACGCCGGTCAGCAGCGTCGAATGGCCCGGACAAGTCTCGCTCGCCGCGTGCCCCTGGTAGCCCGAGGGGAATACGACCCCGTCGAGCAGGCGGGCGAAACCGCCAGTATAGTTCTCGCGGTATTCGGCGAACAGATCGGCGGACAACTGGTCGATCGAGACCGCCACGACCAGCGGCGGCGCGTCGGGCCGCGGTTGCAATGCCGCCGGCGTGCTGCGCGGGGCGGGCCTGGGCGCCGCGCAGGCGGCGAGCGGCAGCGCGAACGCGGCGGTCAGGGCAAGAGCGGTCTTGAAGGCGGTGCGGGCGGGACGGGTCATCTGAACTCCGTGGAAAGCCGGACGGCCTGGGCTTGGGACTCGGCTGTCGCTGGACGATAGGGCGCCGCCCTACTAGGACGTCGGGGACCGCCGCGGCAACGCTGTCACGGCAATTTTTAGCATGGGAGAGCCGATGTCAGCCTGCCGCCGCACGTTTGCGCTGGCATGGCTCATGCTCGCGGTGCTGCTGGCGACGCTGGTGTCGGGCCACGCCGGGGCGCAGGAGCGCGCCAATCACATCGCCGCGCGGCTGGTCGCCGCCGGGCCGGCCGAACCCGGCAAGCCGCTGACCCTGGCGATCGCGTTCGACCCGCAGCCCGGTTGGCACGGCTATTGGTCGAACCCCGGCGACGCGGGCTACGGGATGGAGCTCGGCTGGGCCTTGCCCACCGGCTGGCGCGCCGGCGAGCGGCAGTATCCCGTGCCGCAGCGGCTGGTCATCGGCGGGCTGATGAACCACGTTTACGAAGGCCCCTACGCGGTGCTGGTCGAGGTCGCGGTGCCGCCCCAGGCCGCGGTGCAGAACATCGCCCCGATCGTGGTCGAAGCGCAGTGGCTCGCCTGCACCGACAAGATCTGCGTGCCCGAACATGCGCGGCTCACGCTCGACCTGTCGCGCGCGACGCCCGATCCGCGCTTCGATAGATGGCGCGCTGGCATTCCCGCGCTGCTCGATAGCCCGGCAAGCTTCGCGATCGACGGCATGTATTTGCGGATCGCGATTCCCCTGCCGGCGGCTCTCGCGCTGGCCGACCCGCACGTCTTCGTCGGGGAGCGCGACCTGGTGCGCTACGCTGCCGTGCAGACATTCTCGCGCGACGGCGACTTGCTGATCGCCGAGGTTCCGCTGGCGGCGACTGTGGCGCGGCCGGCCTCCGTGAGCGGCATTTTGTCGCTCGGAAATGGTGATGGAGTCCGATTCGTCGCACGCCCCGACCCGGTCGCTCCCAACGGCATTCCGGTCGGCAAGGCCGAGCGCAATACAGGACCGCTGTGGCTGCTGCTGCTCGGGGCGCTGGCGGGCGGGCTGTTGCTCAACGTCATGCCGTGCGTGTTCCCCATACTCAGCCTCAAAGCGCTGAGCCTCGCGCGCGCCGGCGAAAGCGACGCCAAGGCGCGGGTCGAGGGGCTGGCCTACTCTGCCGGCGTGATCGCCGCGACGCTGGCGCTCGGTGTGATCCTGCTGGGCCTGCGATCGGCGGGGGAGATGGTAGGCTGGGCGTTCCAGTTGCAGGAACCCGCGGTGGTGGTGACGCTGCTGGTGCTGGCGGCGGCGATCACCGCCAACCTTGCGGGTGTGTTCGAGCTGCCCTCGCTGTCGTTGACCCGCGGCGGCCAACCGGCTGGGGCCTTCGCCACCGGGCTGCTGGCGGCGTTCGTCGCGACGCCGTGCACCGGGCCGTTCATGGCCGCCGCGATGGGCGCGGCGCTGCTGTTGCCGCCACTCCAGGCGCTGCTGCTGTTCGCCGCGCTGGGTATGGGACTGGCGCTGCCGTTCCTGATCTTGGGGTTCGCGCCCCCCTTGCGGCGAATGCTGCCGAAACCCGGCCCGTGGATGGAGCGCTTCCGCCGCTGGATGGCGCTGCCGATGGGGCTGACCGCGCTGGCGCTGGTATGGCTGTGCTGGCGGCTAGGCGGGGCCTGGTTCACGCTTGTCGCGGCGCTGATAACCGTGAGCTTGATAGCCGCGTTGTGGGCTGCCGGCCGGCGGCAACGCGCCGGCGGGAAGGCTGGAGCCACCTTCGCGCTGATTGCGCTTCCCTTCGCGTTGTTCGCCGCCGTCGCGCTTCCCGCCGCACTGGCCCAGCGCCCCGCACCCGCAGGTGAACGCGGCGTGCTTGCCGCTGAGCCGTTCAGCAACGCACGCCTCGCCGCCGCGCGCGCCGCGGGCAAGCCGGTGTTCGTCTGGTTCACCGCCGACTGGTGCCTGAGCTGCAAGGTCAACGAGCGCGTGGCGATCGAGCGCGAGGCGACTCGCGCCGCGTTTGCGCAGGCCGAGGTGGTGGCGCTGGTCGGCGACTGGACCCGACGCGATCCGGCGATCACGCGCTTCCTCACCGAGCACGGCGGGGCCGGGGTGCCGCTCTACGTGTGGTATGCGCCGGGCAAGGACGGCGCGGTCCTGCCGCAAGTGCTTGGGCCGGACACGCTGGTCACTCTGGCGCGGGAAACTGCCCCGGCGAACCGCTGACCTCGGGCGCCGAGAGGCGGCGGCACAGGTCGACCAGTTCGCCCGGCCGGGCGCTGCCCTCGAGCCGCAGCGTCCCCGCGCCGGGGATCGTCACTTCTAGCTTGCGGGTCCCGGTCAGCGCATCGAGCCGTGCGTCATCCGGGCGATAGCGGCCGTGCCATAGCCAACCGCGCCCGTTCCATTCGGCATCGATCTTGAGCCGCTCGACATGGCCGTTGCCAACCAGCGCGACCATGCCCTTAGCGCGTGCGTCGGTGGCGGCGAAGCGGGTGATTTCGAGCGCGCGGTCGGCCCCGTTGCCGGTGCAGGCCAGCGCGAGGTAGGGCGGGGCGCCCGGCTTGCCGAACACGATCCGCTCGGGCCCGCCGCCGCTCGCCCAGATCGCGCCATCGACATCGGGCGAGGTCTCCAGCACCCGGGGCCGATCGTTGCCGCCGCCCAGTTCGATGCGCTGGACATAACCGTCGCTCGCGGGCGGGCGGCAGGCGGCCAGCGCCACCAGCAGCACGATCGAGATTTGCCTCACCGGTCGCGGATGAACGCGCGCACGTCGCCCGTCGCGGTATAGCGCATCGTGCGCCCGAACGTGCCGGCAAGCGTCTTTCTGCCACCGTAGGCCCTGGCGGTAGCAGTGGCCGGCTTGGGCTGGGCCTTTTCCTGGGCTGGGGCGGGGGAGGCGAGCGCTGCGAACGCCGGCAGGAAGCGGAAAGTCATGCGCGCTCCTAGGCCAGCGCCGCGGGCGGCGTCAATTTCGCCGCGCTTGGCCTGCCAATGCGAAGCGCTTGCCCCCGCCCCCGCCGCGGGTATAGGCGCGGGCCATGCGCACCGGACAGATCGAGCGGAAGACCAGCGAAACCTCGATTCTCGTCGAGGTCAACCTCGACGGGTCGGGGGCCTACGATGTATCCACCGGGATCGGCTTTCTCGACCACATGGTCGAACAATTCAGTCGCCATTCGCTGATCAACGTGACGATGAAGGTCGCGGGCGACCTGCATGTCGACCAGCATCACACCACAGAAGACAGCGCGATCGCGCTGGGCCAGGCACTTGGCCAGGCGCTCGGCGACAAAGGCGGAATCGGGCGCTACGGCCAGGCCTATTCGCCGATGGACGAGACGCTCGCCCGCGTCGCGCTCGACATTTCGGGCCGCCCCTACTTGGTCTGGCGCGCGGGTTTCAGCCAGGAAAAACTCGGCGAGTGGGACACCGAGCTGATCGAGCACTGGTTCCATTCGGTCGCCCAGGCCTGCGGCATCACGCTGCATGTCGAGCTGCTCTACGGCAGCAACAACCATCACATCTGCGAAGCGATCTACAAGGGATTTGCCCGCGCGATGCGCCAGGCGGTCGAGCTCGATCCGCGCAAGGGCGGGGCAGTGCCGAGCACCAAGGGCCAGCTCGGTGGCTGAGCCTCGCGGCGGCGTCTGTCCGACCGCCGCTGGCACCTCACTCGCCATAGCGCGAGAAAATCATGGCTGAAGCGATTGCGCTGATCGATTACGGCGCGGGAAACCTCCATTCGGTGCACAATGCGCTGAAAGCAGCGGGCGCCGAGCGGGTGGTGGTCACCGCCGATCCTGCGCTGGTTCGCGGAGCATGGCGGATCGTGCTGCCCGGGGTGGGTTCGTTCAAAGCCTGTGCCGAAGGTCTCAGGGCCATTCCCGGCCTGGTCGAGGCGCTGGAGGAGCGGGTGATCGGCGGCGGCGTGCCGTTTCTCGGCATCTGCGTCGGCATGCAGCTGCTGGCGACACGAGGCGAGGAGCATGGGAGCACGCCGGGCCTCGACTGGATCGCGGGCGCGGTCGTGGCGATCGATCGCAAGGACCCGTCGATCAAGGTGCCGCACATGGGCTGGAACGACGTGTCGCCCATGCCGCGCGACGGTGGCGCGTCGCTGATCGAGCGCGGCGAAGCGTACTACCTCCATTCTTACCACTTCGTGCCTGATCAGGGCGGCGAGATCGCCGCGATGACCGACCACGGGGGCGGACTGGTCGCCGCGGTGACGCGCGACAACATCCTGGGGGTGCAGTTTCATCCCGAGAAGAGCCAGTCCTACGGGTTGGCGTTGCTGGCGCGCTTCCTGGAGTGGCGGCCTTGATCGTATTTCCCGCCATCGATTTGAAGGCCGGCCAGGTCGTGCGCCTGGCCGAAGGCGATATGGCGCGCGCCACCGTTTATGGCGACGATCCGGCGGCGCAGGCGCTGCGCTTTGCCCAAGCGGGGGCCGAACACTTGCACGTGGTCGACCTCGACGGCTCGTTCGCCGGGCGGGCCGAAAACCGCGCGGCGGTCGAGGCAATCGTCGCGGTGTTCCCGGGCTACGTCCAGCTCGGCGGCGGCATCCGCACGCGCGAAGCGGTCGAAGGCTGGTTCGATTTGGGCGTGGCGCGGATCGTGATGGGCACTGCCGCGCTCAAGGACCCGCAATTCGTCAAAGACATGGCCGCGGCCAACCCCGGCGGGATCGTGGTTGCGGTCGATGCCAAGGACGGGATGGTCGCGACCGAAGGCTGGGCCCAGGTCAGCGACTTGCCCGCTGCCGACCTCGCCCGCCGGTTCGAAGATGCCGGCGTCGCCGCGCTGCTGTTCACCGACATCGGCCGCGACGGCATGCTCAAGGGGGTCAATATCGAGGCGACGGTCGAACTCGCCCGCCGGGTCGATATCCCGGTGATCGCCAGCGGCGGGGTCAAGGGGATCGACGACATCTACGTCCTGTCGATGCACGCCGGCGACGGAATTGAAGGCGTGATCACCGGGCGCGCGCTGTATGACGGTCGGCTCGACCTGGCGGCGGCGATAGCGATGTCCGCGCGGGCATGAAACCGCCCCGATGACCGTCCGTATCCGCGTGATCCCCTGCCTCGACGTGCGCGACGGGCGCGTGGTCAAAGGGGTGAACTTCGTCGATCTCAGGGACGCTGGCGATCCGGTCGAGCAGGCGCAGGCCTACGACGCCGCCGGAGCGGACGAGCTGTGCTTCCTCGACATCTCGGCCAGCCACGAAGGGCGCGGGACTCTGCTCGATATGGTGCGGCGCACTGCCGAAGTGTGCTTCATGCCGCTGACCGTGGGCGGCGGGGTGCGAACCGTGGCGGATGCGCGCGCGCTGCTGCTTGCGGGAGCGGACAAAATTGCGGTCAACAGCGCTGCGGTGGTGCGGCCCGAACTCGTCGGCGAGATCGCCGCCAAATTCGGCAGCCAGTGCGTCGTCGCCTCGGTCGACGCCCGCAAGGCGGGGACCGGCTGGGAAGTGTTCACCCACGGCGGCCGCTGCGCGACCGGGATCGACGCGGTCGGACACGCGGTGCGGCTGGCTGGGCTGGGTGCGGGCGAATTGCTGGTCACCTCGATGGACGGCGACGGGACGCAAGGCGGATACGACCTCGCGCTGACGCGCGCGATCGCTGACGCTGTCGGCATCCCGGTGGTCGCCAGCGGCGGGGTCGGCACGCTCGAGCACTTGGTCAAGGGCGTGACCGAGGGGCACGCGAGCGCCGTGCTGGCGGCCTCGATCTTCCATTTCGGCACACATTCGGTGGCCGAGGCGCACGCGGCCCTCCGAGCGGCCGGCTTGCCGGCCCGAGGCTAACTCGGCAAAAGCTGCGGGCGGCCAGTTTACCCCCGCGCGGCTGAGCGTCCCGCAGCGGGACGGATGTATCTGCGGCGTTGTCAAAGGCTTGGACCGCGGGCTTCGCGTTCCGGCCATGCGGTTCGCCCTCCCATTGCTGTTTCTCGCGGTAGCCACCCCCGCGCTGGCTGCCGGGACGGCGATACCCGAGCCATCGAGCCTGGCGTTGTTCGGCCTCGGCGTGCTTGGTGTGCTCGTCGGCCGCCATGGCGCCCGCCGCCGCCGCGATTGAGACACTTGCGTTTGGTTGCTTGACCGGACCGGCCCGTTCCCGCCATGCGGGGTCCATGCCGGACCAGCTCGCCCGCCTTGAAGCCACGATCGTCGCGCGCCTTGCTTCAGGCGATGCGCAAGCGAGCTACGTCGCCAAGCTCCACGCGCGCGGCCTGCCGGTGATCGCCCGCAAGCTGGGCGAAGAGGCGGTCGAAACCGTGATCGCCGCCTTGTCGGGGACGCGCGAGGAACTGGCCGGCGAAGCGGCGGACCTGCTGTTTCACCTCCTGGTGCTGCTGGGCGCGAAAGGCGTGCCGCTGGCCGGAGTCCTCGCCGAACTGGAGCGGCGTGAAGGCACCTCGGGCCTCGACGAAAAAGCGAGCCGCAGCGTCTGATGCCGATCGATCCGACGCAGCCGTATGACGAGAGCAACATCTTCGCCAGGATTCTGCGCGGCGAGATACCGGCGAAGCGGGTTTACGAGGACGAATGGGCGCTCGCGTTTCACGACATCTCGCCGCAGTCGCCCGTGCACATCCTGGTGATTCCCAAGGGGGCCTATGTCAGCTGGGACGATTTCTCCGCCACGGCCTCGGACGCCGAGATCGTCGGCCTGGCGCGCGCCATCGGCCATGTCGCCCGCGAGGCGGGGCTGGTCGCGGCCGGCTACCGCGTGCTCTACAACGTCGGGGCCGACGGCGGGCAGGAAGTGCCCCACCTCCACGCGCATATATTCGGCGGGCGGCCGCTCGGGCGGATGGTCGGCTGAGCGCCACGCGTTGACCCGCGTCAGCTTGCCAGCCGAGTCGCGGTGCGGCTAAGGCCCGCCGCGATGCCCGAGCCGACCGTTCCGACCCCTCCATTGCCCGGCGGCCTGATCGACGGGCCGCGGCATCTTTACGCGGTGCGCGCCTATTACGAGGATACCGACCTGTCGGGCATCGTCTATCACGCCAATTACCTGCGCTGGTTCGAGCGCGCGCGCAGCGACCTGCTGCGTATCCTGGGAATCGATCAGCGCGCGGCGACCGAGGCGGGAGAAGGCGCTTACGCCATCGCCGACCTCCACATCCGCTACGCCAGACCCGCGCGGCTCGACGACACGGTGATAATCGAGACCCGCTGCCTCGAACTCGGCGCCGCGAGCGTGAGGATGCATCAGCGCGCCACGCGAGACGGCGAACTGATCGCCGAGCAGACCGCGCGCGTGGGCTTCATCGACCCGGCGGGCCGCCCGCGCCGCCAGCCCGCGGCGTGGCGCGCGGCGTTCAGCCGATTTGCCGAAGGACCCGAATGACCGAGCTTGCGATTCTCGCCGCCGCCGCGACTGCGCCGGGGCGGCTCGACCCGATCCGATTGTTCCTCGACGCCGACGTGGTCGTCCAAGCGGTCATGCTCGGACTGCTGGTGGCGAGCGTGTGGACCTGGATGATCATCGTCAGCTTCAGCTTGCGGATGGGCGCGGTCCGCCGCCGCTGCCGCGAGTACGAGGAACAGTTCTGGGAAGCCGAGAGCTTCGAGGCGCTGACCAGGGAACGCGGCAAGAAGGACATCTCCAGCGCCCGCGTCGCCGCCGCCGGGATGCGCGAGTGGCGCCATTCGCTGAAAGGCGGCCGAGTGGCCGATCGCGACGGCCTGCGCCAGCGCCTCGCCGCGGCGATGGAAAGCCAGGTCGCGGCCGAAGGCGACGATCTGTCGAACCGGTTGAACTTTCTCGCCACGGTCGGCTCGGTGGCGCCGTTCGTTGGCCTGTTCGGCACCGTATGGGGCATCATGAACAGCTTCTTCCAGATCGGCCAGCAGCAGAGTTCCAGCCTGGCGGTGGTCGCACCGGGGATTTCCGAGGCGCTGTTCGCCACCGCGATCGGCCTGTTCGCGGCGATTCCCGCGGTGATCGCCTACAATCGCTTCAGCCATGCGGTGAACGGGCTCGAGGCCCGGCTCCAGCGCTTCGCCGACCGCTTCCACGCCAGCTTGAGCCGCGAAGCGGAAGCCCTCTAGTGGCGATGGGCCTGCACTCCAGTCGCCGCCGCCGGGGCCGCGCGCCGATGGCGGAGATTAACGTCACACCCCTGGTCGACGTGATGCTGGTGCTGCTGATTATCTTCATGATCACCGCGCCGCTGCTGACCGCCGGTGTGCCGGTCGAACTGCCCGACAGCCGCGCCAGCGCGCTCGACCGGGAACCCGAGCAGGTGACCGTCTCGATCGACCGCGAGGGCACGATCTTCATCGACCAGGAAGCCGTAACCGAGGGCGGCTTCGCGCGCGCGCTGGCGACAATTTCGGACGGCGGCGAAACGCCGCAGGTGACGCTGCGCGCCGACCGTTCATTGGACTACGGGCGGGTCATGGCGGTCATGGGCGAGCTCAACCGCGCTGGGTTCAACTCGATCTCGCTGGTCACCAACAGTTCAGTTAACGAGCCATAGCCCGGCGATTACGATGGTTTTCGCCAATCTTCGTCGCGAGGAACGCATCGGCCTCGGCCTGGCGCTGGCGCTGCACGCGGCGCTTGGCGCCGCGCTGCTGATCCAGCCGGCGAACCGTGAGGCGATCCCACCGGTCGAGAAGATGACGGTCAATCTGGCGAGCGACGTCGGGCTCGAGGCAACCGCGCCCGAGCCGGTGGCCGAGAGCCGTGCCGCCATCGCTCCCGTGCTCGCTCCCGAGCCTGCTCCCATGGCTGAGCCCGAGCCGGCGATTCGGCCGCGCCCCGAACCGCCGCGGCCCGTCGCCACTCAACCGCCGCGCCCCCGGCCGACCACCGCCAGCGACCCCCGTCGGCGGCCCGACGCTCCCGCGAGCCAGGTGCGGCCCAAGCCCGCCGGCGGCAACCGTATCGGCGCGGATTTCCTCCCCGGCGCGGGCGACTCTGCCGCCATGCGCGAAACCCGCGTTCCCGCCAGCCAGATCGGCGCGAGCGCCAAGGCCAGCCTGTTCCAGTCGATCGCCAAGGAACTGCGGCCCAAGTGGCAGCCGCCGAACGGGCCCGACGTCGAACTGCTGGTGACCAAGCTGCGTTTCCGCCTCAACGCCGACGGCAGCCTTGCCGGCCGCCCCGAGGTTGTGCGCCAAACCGGCGCCAACGACACCAACCGCACCCAGGCCAGCCGCCACGCCGAACAGGCCATCCGCGCGGTACAGCTGGCCGCCCCGTTCGAATTGCCCGCAGAATATTACGAGGCATGGAAGATCGTGTCCGTGGATTTCGACTGGAAGCTGTCCCAATGATCAAGCCCTTCGCCATCCTGCTTGCTGTGATCGCTGCCCCTTTGGTTTGGACTGGGCCGCTGGCGGCGCAGGACCTCGGCCAGAAGCCGCCTGAGGCCGGCCCGATCGAAACCACCGAGGAAGAAGGGCTTTCGGGCTCGGTCAGCTTCGAAGGCGACCTGGAAGACCTCGGCATCGCCATCCCCGGCTTCGCCACCGACCGCGACGCGCCGACCGCCGCGAATGCCGGGGGCACCGCCGCGCTCGGCAAGGCGCTGGCGCAAGTGGTGTTCAACGATCTGCGCAACAACGGCCTGTTCAAGCCGGTCGGTCCGGCCTCGCTGCCGCAGCCCGGGTTCGGGGAGATCACCGCGCCGGCATGGGCGACCTGGACCAATCGCAGCGCCGAGATGCTGGTCGGCGGCTATGTCCGCGCCGGGGCCGACGGACGGCTGACGGTCGGGTGCTATCTCTACGACGTCGCCCTGCAGAAGGAACTGGCGCGCGCCGGCTGGGTCGTGCCGCCGGTCGATTGGCGCCGAGCTGGCCACAAGTGCGCCGACCTGGTCTATTCGCGGCTGTCGGGCGAAAGCCCGTTCTTCGACAGCCGCATCGCCTATATCGCCGAAACCGGGCCAAAGGGCGCGCGGATCAAGCGGCTCGCGATCATGGATTCGGACGGCGCCAATCACCGCTTCATCACCAACGGTCGCGCGACCGCACTGACCCCGCGCTATTCGCCCGACTATCGCAAGCTGATGTACCTGAGCTACGTCGACAAGAACCCGCGCATCTACGTTTACGACATCGGCACCGGGCGGCAGACGCTGGTCGCCCAGTCGGCCAACCCGACCTTCGCCCCGCGCTGGTCGCCCGACGGCCGCTCGGTGCTCTATTCGATGGCGGTGGGCGGCAACACCGACATCTATCGTGTGCCCGCGACCGGCGGACAGGCCACGCGGCTGACCAACACGCCGGGCATCGACATCGGCGGGTCGTATTCACCCGAAGGGCGCCAGATCGTATTCGAGAGCGACCGCTCGGGCAGCCAGCAATGCTACCTGATGAATGCCGACGGTTCCGGCCAACGGCGAATCAGCTTCGGCGGTACCCGTTGCGCGACGCCCGAATGGAGCCCGCGCGGCGACCAGATCGCCTTCACCAACGCGAGTACCTTCAATATCGCGGTCATGTCGCCATCGGGCGGGTCGGTCCGCACGTTGACAGGCGGCTGGCAGGACGAGGCGCCGACCTGGGCGCCGAATGGCCGGGTGATCCAGTTCTTCCGCACCGAGCGCAATTCGGGCCGCGCGGCGCTCTACCAAGTCGACTTGACCGGCAAGAACGAACGCCGCCTGCCGACCCCGGTCGACGCCTCGGATCCGGCGTGGGGACCGATCCTGCCGTAAGCGCATTTGCAAAGTACGAAGCGGGTCGCGCCGCTTGAAGACGAACGAAGGAGACTCCGCCATGAACCGCCGCATCGTCACCGCTGCGCTGCTCGCCGGCACCGCCATGCTGAGCGCGTGCAAGAAGGAGCCGCCGGCTTCACTGCCGCCCGATCCGACACCGACCGCGACCAGCTCGACGTCGTCGGGCGCAGACACCGGCGCAGCTGTGCTCGGCACCCAGGCGCATTTCGAGAACGCGGTGAACGGGCAGAACGTGATCTATTTCGATACCGACAAGTTCGATATCGACAGCGCCGATGCCGCGGCGCTGCAGACCCAGGCCGCCTATCTTCAGCAGTACACTCAGATCGCGATCACCGTCGAAGGCCACGCCGACGAACGCGGGACGCGCGAATATAACCTGGCGCTCGGCGAGCGGCGGGCCAATTCCGCGAAGAACTATCTCATCGGGCTAGGGCTCGCGGAAAATCGCATCGCCACGGTTAGTCACGGCAAGGAGCGCCCGGTGGCACTGGGTTCGAGCGAAGCGACCTGGGCGCAGAACCGCCGCGCCGTGTCGGTGGTCGTAAACTAGCGCAGCAGCGAAGGGAGCGACAGCGGCGTCGCCGGCATCTCGGCGACAGCTGGGACCATGCTCGCCGCGCCGGGTGCATCGCGCTCGATGCCCGGCGAGCCGATCGCGAGCGCGACCAGCGCCAGCGTCGAGGCGGCCGCGGCGAGGGTTAGCTGGGTGCTCATCTTGGTCATGAGTTGCATTTAGGGACTTTGTTATTGCATTGCAACACATGCTTTGCGAAATTGTTCGCAGCGCTTCCCTTGCGCCGTGCGAGCCCCTAGGTCGCGCGCATGGCCGGAGCACGTTCAACCGATTGGGGTTTTCCCCGCTGGCGCGGCTACGGCGGCGGACGCGAGGCGGTGAACGTGCGCCTGTGCGACCGTCACGGGTGCGACGAGCGCGGCGACTGTCCGGCCCCTAAGAGCCCCAATAGCCCCGAGCGCTGGTACTTCTGCCAGGCCCACGCCGGCGAATACAATCGCAAGTGGGACTACTTCGAGGGGCTCGACAAGGAAGAAGCGGCCGAGCGCGCCCGTACCGAACAGCGCGACAATGCCGGTTACGCCGAGGCCGCGCACTACGGCTGGGCGGGCAGCGGCGACGGCAGCCGTTCGGCCGACGAGATGCGCGCGCTCGATGTCCTCGGGCTCGAGGCGGATGCCGACATGACCGGGGTCAAGAAGGCCTGGCGCGACATGGCCAAGCAGGTCCACCCCGACGTCAAGCCCGGCGACGCCGCGGCGGCGGACGAATTCCAGAAGATCCAGCTCGCCTACGAAATTCTCCAGCAGGCCGAGGCACGGCGCGAGTGGATGGGGTGAGCCCGATTCCCCACGTCGGGGCGGCCAACCCTGCCGAGGGACTGACGGCCTTGCGCCTCCACGGCGTGGTCGCGATCGACGGGGCAATTGCGGGGGAGCGGATCGATTCGCTGCGCGACGCGGTCATGACGCGTCACCCGGAATTCGCCGACAAGGGCCGCCTGACGGACTTCCAGGACAACGGCGAGGGGCGGTTCATCGCGCCGGTCGCGATCAGCCGCGCGGTGGTCGACAGCGGGCTGCTGCGGCACCCGGCATTGGTCGCCCTGGCGGCGGGTGCTCTCGGCGAGGACTGGGTGGTCGACGCATTCGGGATGCTCATGGCCTTTCCCGGCTGCTGCGAGCAGAAGCCCCATCGCGACGGCGAGGCGCTGTTTCCCGATGCCCCGCTGGGAGCCATCCTGCCACCGTTCGCGCTGACCGTGCTGTTTCCCCTGGTCGATGTTGAAGCCGACAACGGCGCCACCGCCTTTCTTCCCGGCACGCATCGTTATGATGCCAAACTGGCCGCGGCCGGGCCATCGACGACCAGCGTGAAGCGTGGATCGTTCCTGGTGTGGGACTTCGAAACGCTGCATTGGGGCCTGCCAAATGCAAGCGATCACGCCCGCCCAGCGCTTTACTTCACGCTGTGCCGCCCGTTCTGGATGGACACCGCCAACTTTGGCGGATCGTCGCGGGTCAGGCTGGCTGTCGACGACGACGTGGTGCCGCTGCTGGACCGCCGCTTCGCCCGCGCGACCGCGGGCGGAGGCAAATGGGCCCATGCGGGACTCGGCAAGGCCCTGAAGAAGGTCTCCGGGTAGGCGGCGCGTCGCCAAGACACGCAGGTTTATAGAATGTTAGGATACGGCCCGGTATCTTCCGCTCGGGAGTTTGGACGTGGAACGACGATCACGAGATCGAATTGCCGCTGGGCGTTCAGTAACCTGCCGCGTGCCGGCCACCCCGCGCAGAATGCGGCTGGTGGACGTGTCGCGCGGTGGCTGCCGTGTCGCGCTCGGCAGCGAAATCGCACAGCTCGGTGGGACGATTTCGGTCGATCTGGCTCCCGGCATCAGCGCCCAAGGCCAGATCGTCTGGAGCACCCGCGACGAGGCGGGTGTGCGATTTGCCAAGCAACTCAGCCCCGCGGCGGCGGTTGCGCTCGATATCGAGCAAGCGGCTCCGCCGGAGCCCGAAGCCGCCGAACCGCCCGACGGTGCATCGGAGGGCCTGCTGAGCCACTGGTTTCGCTTGGTCTACTCGTCGCTTCGGGCGGACCGCGCGCGGCGACCGGCATCCCTGCTTTCGCTGCTCGGGCTGCGCTGACGAACCAGGCGCGACGGAGCGCGCCGCACCCGCGGTCGTGCCGGTAACGGCGGCGGCAGGGACCGAGTCGCTCGACGTGGTGCGCGCAGTGGCGATGCCTGGCATCCAGGCGATGAACACCACCGCCTTCGTGCCCATTTGACCGGGCTATCGCCCGCCGCACAGGCTGGGGAGGCGATTGCTACACCTGGCTGAGCGCCTGGTCGAAGTCGGCGATCAGGTCGTCGGGGTCCTCGATGCCGATGCTGATCCGCACCAGGTTGTCGCTGATGCCGAGCGCGGTCTTGCGGGCGTCGGGCACCGAGAGATGAGTCATCGACGCGGGATGGCTGGCGAGCGTCTCGGTGCCGCCGAGGCTCACCGCGAGCTTGGCGATGGTCAGCGCGTCGAGGAAGCGAAAGCATTCGGCCTCGCCCCCCTTGATGAACACCGAGAACGTGCTGCCGGGGCCAGTGCAGTGGCGGCGATAGATGTCCTGCTGGCGCGGGTCGTCGATCATCCCGAGATAGCCGAGCCCTTCGACCTTGGGGTGCTGCGCCAGATAGGCGCAGACCTTGGTCGCGTTCTGACCGGCGCGGTCCATCCGGAGCTCGACCGTCTCGAGGCTGCGCAGCAGCATCCACGCGGTGTTGGGATCGGCAATCCCGCCCATCGTGTTGCGCAGCATGCGCACCGGGGTCATCCATTTCTTCGCGCCTGAGACGCTGCCCGCAACCAGATCCGAATGACCGCCGACGTACTTGGTCAGCGAATAGACGACGATGTCCGCCCCGTGGTCGAGCGGGCGCGACCACAGTGGCCCCAGGAAAGTGTTGTCGATCGCGATCGGGCAGGAACCTTCGTTCGTGCCATCGCCCCCAGCTGCCCGAACATGACCGAGCACAGCATCGCGTGCGTCGCGCACTGCCTCGACATCGACCAGCGCGTTGGTCGGGTTGGCGGGGCTTTCGAGGTAGATCATCGCCACCTTTCCGCCCTGCGCCGCTGCCTGGGCCCTGGCCTTGGCCAGCACCGCGTCGAGCTCGGCGCGATCCGCACCGGCGGGGAAATCGACATACGTGACCCCGAACCGGCTCATGTGCTTGGCGACGAAGCCTTCGGACGCGGCATAGAGCGGACCGGAATGGACGATCACGTCGCCCGCCGAGCAGAACGCCAGCATCAGCACGCAGATCGCGGTCATGCCGCTGGAGAAGCACAGCGTCTCTTCCGCCCCTTCCCAGATCGACAGGCGCGCTTCGAGGATTTCCTGGTTGGGGCCGTTGAACCGCGAATAGACCAGGCCTTCCGCGCCGCCGGGACGCTTGCCGGTAATCCCTTCGAAGTGGCGCTTGCCGGCCGCTGCGTTTCCAAACGCGAAAGTGCTGGTGAGGAAGATCGGCGGCTTCAAGCTGCCTTCGGACAGCGCCGGGTCATAACCCGCGCCCATCATCAGCGTGCTGGGTTTGAGGTCGCGGCCGCCGATGGTCAGGCGCGCGGGCTTGGGTTTGCGGGTTGGGGTGGGGGCGTCGGTCATCGCGCAAGGTTCCTCGAAGCTTACGCTCCCAGGGAGGCGGGAGCGGTTTAGCGAGGAAGCCGGGGCGCTCGCGCCCTAACCTCCGCAGGACGCATCTCCGCCGGCTCGCCGGACGGGCGGGCGGTTAGCGCGGCGGCGCGGTGATTTCAACTGTGACCGGTTGCTCGGGCAGGCCGGGGCTGGCGCTGCGGACGCAAACTGGTGCGACCCCGCGCTTTTCTCAATCGTCCTCGATCAGGCTGCGTTCGCGCGTTTCGGGGAGCAGCAGCGTTGCCACTCCTGCCATCGCGATCACGACCGCGACATAGCCATAGAACAAGCGCTCATGCCCCGCGCCTTTCAGGGCCAGCGCGATCATCTCGACCGTGCCGGCGAAGACCGCGTTGCCGATCGAATAGGGGAGCGCGACGCCGAGCCCGCGGATGTGCGCCGGGAACAGTTCGGCCTTTACCAAAGCGTTGTTGGCGCTGTAGCCCGACTGGAGGGTTAGCGGGACGAGCAGCACGAGGAACGCCACTACCGGCGATGTGACTTGTTCGAGCGTCAGGAACACCGGCACCGCGGCGATCGCCCCGCCGATCCCGAACAGCAGCAGCATGGGCTTGCGGCCGAAGCGATCGGCGAGCGCGCCAAACACCGGCTGCATCGCGGTGAACCACAGCAGCGCCGCTCCCACGATATATGTTGCGGTCGCCTTGTCGAAGCCGACCGTGTTGAACAGGTACTTCTGCATGTAACTGGTGTAGGTGTAGGCGCCCAATCCGCCGCCGGCAGAGAGCATCGCCACAAGCACGCTTTCGCGGCGATGTTCGCGCCACAGCAGCCGCGCGGTCGAGACGGGTCGGTCGACCGCCTGGTTTTCGAAAGTGGGCGTTTCGGCGAGATTACGGCGTAACAGATAGACCCCCAGCGCCAGCAAAGCACCAATGACAAAGGGGATGCGCCAGCCCCATGCCGTCAGTTCCGCCTCGCTGAGAAACCCCTGCAGGATCACCGCGACCGTGATCGCCAGCAGTTGGCCGCCAATGAGCGTCATATACTGAAAGCTCGCCCAGAATCCGCGGTTGGCCTTGGGCGCCATCTCCGACAGGTAAGTGGCGCTCGCTCCATACTCGCCGCCGAGCGACAATCCCTGCAGCATCCGCGCGATGAGCAGTGTCGCCGGACCGAGCAGGCCGGCGGTGGCGTAGGTCGGCGCGACGGCCAGCAGCATCGAGCCTGTGAACATCAGCGCGACCGACAGCGTGAGTCCCGCCTTGCGCCCGCGCGCGTCGGCGTAGCGGCCCATCACCCACGCCCCGATCGGGCGCATGACGAAACCGGCGGCGAATATCGCCGCGGTGCTGAGCAATTGAGCGGTCGGGTCAGCCTTGGGAAAAAACACCGGCGCGAAGTAGATCGCGAACGAAGCATACGCGAACCAGTCGAACCATTCCACCAGGTTGCCGGCGGAACCGCCGACGATCGAGACCAGCCGCTTGCGCGGGATCGCCATCCGTCGCGCCACCTGCATTTCCCGTTCCCCCGCCGCCTGCGACCTGTCTAGCGCAAGCTTAAGCGTAGGCAACCGCGCGGTTCAGAACGCTGCAATCGTCGCTGTGGCAAACCGCCGCCATGATGAAAAAGCTTCTCGCCCTCGGGTGCGCCGCCGCGGTCTCCGCTGCCCTGATGCCGCTGGGACTGCCGCTGGCAGAGCCCGCTCAGGCCGCGGCGCCGGCTGCGCGGGAGTGGTCCGTCGGGCCGGTGATCCGCGGCCGCAACTATTCGGTCGGGGTAACTCCCTATCTGACCGAGGGACGAGGCGGACCGAGCTTCGAGTTCCCCGGGCCGAACCGCGCCGCCGGCCATGTCCACGCGGTGACGGTACCCGTCGGCTCGCTCGCCGGAGCGAAGCGGATCACGCTCAAATACCGCATTGATGCCGCGCCGGGCGTGAAATTCTATGGCCAGGAGAATGGCGGGCCGGGCTGGCTGTCGCTCTACGTCCAGCAGCGCGGCGACAACTGGAGCGCCAAGGGGCGCTACGAAACATACCGCTGGTATTCGCCCAACGAGCGCATTTCGACGCTCAGGCCCGGCACCCACACTGTCTCGATCGGGCTGGATGAGGAATGGAACGCAGTCGTCGCGTGGAAGCGCTCGGCCAACCCGGCGGCCTTCGAAGCCGCGCTGGCAAACGCCGGGAATGTGGGGTTCGTCTTCGGTTCAAGTTCTGGGCTCGGCCACGGGGTCTACTCAACCGGGCCGGCGCGCTTCACGGTGCTCGATTTCCGGATCGATTGAGAGTGAAAAGCCCCGCCCACGGTGGGCGGGGCCGGTCGGTCACTTGGGCGACAGCACCATCAGCATCTGTCGGCCTTCAAGCCGGGGATAGGCTTCCACCTTGGCGACTTCGGCGGTGTCATCCTGCACCCGCTTAAGCAGGTCCATGCCCAGTTCCTGGTGCGCCATCTCGCGGCCGCGGAAGCGCAGCGTCATCTTGACCTTGTCGCCTTCGCCGATGAACTTGAGCACGCTGCGCATCTTCACGTCATAATCGTGATCGTCGATGTTCGGACGCATCTTGATCTCTTTGATGTCCTGCGTCTTCTGGGTCTTGCGCGCCTGGTTGGCCTTTTTCTGGGCCTCGTAGCGGTGCTTGCCGACATCGAGGAACTTGGCCACCGGCGGATCGGCGTTGGGCGAAATTTCGACCAGGTTGAGCCCGATCTCGTTGGCCTGCTCGATCGCTTCCTTGGTGTACATCACGCCGAGGTTCTCGCCATTCTCGTCGATGACGCGCACTTTGTCGGACTGAATCATGGAATCGTAGCGCGGGCCGCTCTTGACGGGCGGGGCCAGCATGCGCCGGGGGGGACGGGCTATAGTCGAGTCTCCTGAGGTTGCCGCGGATTACGGCGACGCTCCTTAGGGAGGAATCGCCTGCTACGGAAGGGCTCGCGGTCAGGCCGCCGCGCGCCACAGCGGGAATGTGGCCAACTTGCCACCGGCGTGCACCACCGCGTCGATCGACCGGGCCGGCTGGAGCGCGCCGAGGATCGCCGGATCGGCCGCGTTCATGCCGCCGGTCAGCGCGCCGAATGCAGGCAGGATCATCCGCCCTGAACCGCGCCCGTCGCTGCTCACCACCGCGCAAGGGCGGCGGATGGAGCGATCGCGCACGGTCAGGTGGAGGCGGGGATGGAAGTGGCCCGACAGTTCGGGGCGCGTTTCCCCGCGCTTGGCGCGGTGACGCAAGACGAGACCGGCGATTTCCAGCTCGTCGGCAAGCGAGCCGCCGCACGTCGCCTCCATCGCTGCGTCATGGTTGCCGGTGATCCAAACCCAGTCGGTGGCGCGGGTGAGGGCAGCGAGCATGCCTTGCGCGTGGGGTTCCAGACGTTCGGTCCCGCACGAATCGTGGAAATTGTCGCCCAGCGTGTAGACCCGTCGCGCCCCGGTTTCGCGGATCGCCAGCGCCACCCGCTCGAGCGTCTCGCGGCTGTCGTAAGGCGGGAGCATCTGGCCGTGCCGGGCAAAGAAGCTTGCCTTCTCGAGGTGGAGGTCGGCCACCAGCAGTGCTCGCTCCCGCGGCCAATAGAGCGCGCGGCCCTGCGTGAGGGCAAATTCCTCACCTGCGAACGAAAAGGGAACCATCGCCCGCCCTTGCCCCAGCGGATTGGGCTTGGCAAGGGGAGCGGATGAGCGACTGGAGCCCCTATACATCTCGCACGAAAGAGTGGTTCGAAACCCTGCGCGACCTCATCTGCGCTGAGTTTGAAGCGATCGAACGCGAGGCTGGCTCGGACGCGGCGTTCGAATACCTCCCGTGGAGCCGGGAGGAAGCGGGCAACCCCGAGCCCGGCGGCGGCGTGCGCGGAGTGATGAAGGGCAAGGTGTTCGAAAAGGTCGGGGTCAACGTCTCGACCGTCCACGGCAGCTTCGCCCCGGGCTTCGCGGCCTCGATCAATGGCGCGAGCGATGAAGATCCTGGCTTTACCGCCACCGGCATCAGCCTGGTCGCGCACATGGCCAATCCGCATGTGCCGGCAGTGCACATGAACATGCGGTTCCTCACCACCAGCAAGGCGTGGTTCGGCGGCGGCGCGGACTTGAACCCGCCGATCCCCCATGAGGAGGACACCGCCCAGTTTCATGCCGATTTCCGCGCTGCGTGCATGAAGCACAACCCGACCTATTACGACCGGTTCGCCAAGTGGGCCGAGGACTACTTCTTCATCCCTCACCGCGGCGTTCATCGGGGGGTGGGAGGCATTTTCTACGATCATCTCGAATGCGACGATTCCGCAAGCTGGGAGCGGCATTTCGCGTTCACCCAGGACGTCGGCCACGCGTTTCTCGACGTGTTTCCCAAGCTGGTGCGCCGGCGGATGGGCGCGGACTTCACACCCGACGACAAGCGCCGGCAACTCGAATGGCGCGGCCGCTACGCAGAATTCAACCTGGTATACGACCGGGGCACTCTTTTCGGCCTCAAGACCGGCGGCAACATCGACGCGATCCTGATGAGCCTGCCGCCCGAGGCGGTGTGGAGTTAGCAGGGAGCTAGGCGCGGCCTCACTCGTTGGCGTTTCAAGACTCCATCCGAAGAAGGACGGTCATGCGCCGCATTTTTGCTACCGCAGCGCTGCTGCTCGCCACCACCGCCTGTACCACCGGTGACCGCCCGGGCTCGGCTCGGTCGACGATGATCGCACCCGTACTGACCAGCGCCGACGCGCGCGACACCTTCACCTTTGCCCGGCCGGAGGTCGCGCGTGTCACACACGTCGAGCTTGATCTGGCGTTGGATTTCGCCGCCAAGGCGGTCGGCGGCACCGCGACGCTCGATGTGCTCGCGGCACCAGGAGCGACCGAACTGGCGCTGGACAGCAAAGGACTCAGCGTTAGCCGGGTGACCGATGCGGCGGGCGCCGAACTGCCGTTCAGCCTCGGTGAGCCAGTCAAGGGCAAGGGTGCCCCACTGATCATCACCATGGGGCCGGGACCCGAGCGGCGACGGATCGCGATCCAGTATAGCGCCGCGCCGGGGGCCGAGGCGCTGCAGTGGCTCGCGCCCGAGCAGACCGCGGGCAAGGCCCACCCGTTCCTGTTCAGCCAGGGCCAGGCGATCCTCAACCGGACGTGGATCCTGACGCAGGACAGCCCCGGCATCCGCCAAACCTGGCGCGCGCGGGTAACCGCGCCCAAGCCGCTGACCGTGGTCATGTCGGGGCTCAAGATTGGCCGGACCGAAGACCTGGGGGATCGCCGCGCCTTCACTTACGCTATGGACAAGCCGGTCGCGCCGTACCTGATCGCGATCGCGGCGGGCGACATTGCGTTCCGCAAGCTCGGTCCGCGCACCGGGGTCTGGGCCGAACCCACGACGCTCGATGCGGCGGCGTATGAAACCGCCGACAGCGAGAAGATGGTGACCGCCGCCGAGAACCTCTACGGCCCGTACCGCTGGGGCCGCTTCGATATGATCGTGCTCCCTCCCGCGTTTCCATACGGCGGTATGGAGAACCCGACCCTCACCTTTCTGACCCCCACATTCATCGCCGGCGACCGCAGCTTGAACGGTCTCGTCGCGCACGAGCTGGCGCATTCGTGGTCGGGCAACCTGGTGACCAACGCCAACTGGGCCGACAGCTGGCTCAACGAAGGCACGACCAGCTATTTCGAGAACCGCATTATCGAAGCGCTATACGGCACCGAGCGCGCGCGGCAGGAGGCGGCGCTGAGCTTCGCCGACATGGAAACCGCGCTCGCCGAGAAGGGCGTGACCCACCCGGAGACCGCGCTGCACTTGCCCGACAGTGTCGCGGGGCCCGAGGCGGGCGTTTCCGGCATCTATTATGACAAGGGCGCGGTGTTCCTGCGCACGGTCGAGGGGATCGTGGGCCGCGCGGGCTTCGATGCTTGGCTGCGCCGATGGTTCGACGACCACGCCTTTGAGCCGGCAACCAGCGCGATGATCCTGGGCGACCTGAACGCCAACCTGGTGAAGGGCGACGCGGCGCTGGGCGAGCGGCTGCAACTCGACGCGTGGATCTACCAGCCAGGGCTGCCGGCCAACGCCGCGCGGCCCGATCCCGCTGCGTTCGCTGAAGTAGATGCTTCTGCGGCGGCTTATGGCCAGAGCGGCACGGCGCCCGACGCGGCGTGGAGCGGCTGGACCACCGCCGAGCGGCAGCGTTTCATGGCGAAGATTCCGCATGACCGCTCCGCCGCGCAGCTGTCCGCGCTCGACCAGGCGCTTGGTCTGTCTGTCACCGGTAACAACGAGGTGTTGTTCCTGTGGCTCAAGCTGGCGCTAGCCAACCGCTACGAGCCGGCGGTGCCGCTGGCCGAGGCGTTCCTCGCCCGCGTCGGCCGGCGCAAGTTCGTCGCACCGCTGTTCCAGGCGCTGATGGACGAAGGCGAATGGGGCCGGCCGATTGCCCGCCGGATCTACCAGGCCACGCGGCCCAGCTATCACGCGGTAACCCGCGGCACGGTCGACAAGATCGTCGCCGGCGAGGATTGAGGCGGAAAAACGGCGAAATAGCTTGCTAGCGCGCCGCGCTTCACCCCATCTACCCGCCACATGCTGCGTCAATACGAACTCGTAGAGCGGGTCAAGGAATACGACCCCGACGCCGACGAGGCGCTGCTCAACCGCGCCTATGTCTATACGGTGCAGAAGCACGGCACCCAGAAGCGCGCCAGCGGCGATCCCTATTTCAGCCATCCGGTCGAGGTCGCCGGGCTAATGACCGACCTCAAGCTCGACCAGGAAACGATCATCACCGCGCTGCTCCACGACACGGTGGAGGATACACTGGCGACGATCGAGGAGGTCGAGGCGCTGTTCGGCGAGGAGGTCGCGCGGCTGGTCGACGGCGTGACCAAGCTGTCCAAGATCGAGGCCATGCCCGAGAACGAGCGGGCGGCGGAAAACCTGCGCAAGTTCCTGCTGGCGATGAGCGAGGACATCCGTGTGCTCTTGGTCAAGCTGGGCGACCGGCTGCACAACATGCGCACGCTGCACTTTATCAAGAGCCCCGATAAGCGCCGGCGCATCGCCCGCGAAACCATGGACATCTATGCCCCGCTCGCCGAGCGCGTGGGGATGTACGAATACATGCGCGAGATGCAGATGCTCAGCTTCGAGCAGATCGAGCCCGAAGCCTACGCCACGATCACCGGCCGGCTGGCGCAGATCAGGGCGCAAGACGGTGGCCAGGTCGATGCCATCGCGCTGGCGGTCAAGCAGGCGCTCGCGGCCGCTGGACTGACGGTCGAAGTGTCCGGGCGCGAGAAGCACCCCTATTCGATCTGGCGCAAGATGGCCGAACGCCACGTCAGCTTCGAGCAGGTAACCGACATCATGGCGTTCCGCGTCGTCGCCGACAGCGATGCAGAGTGTTATCGCGTGCTGGGCGTGCTGCACACCACCTGGCAGTTCATCCCCGGCCGCTTCAAGGACTACATCTCAACCCCCAAGACCAACGGCTATCGCAGCTTGCACACCAGCCTGATCTACGAAAATTCGATGCGCGTGGAGGTGCAGATCCGCACCCGCAACATGCACCAGACCAACGAATTCGGCCTCGCCGCGCACTGGGCCTACAAGCAGGGCGACCGGCCCGACGGGCAAGTCGGCTGGCTGCGTGACCTGATCGAGATCGTCGATGCCAGCCATGACGCCGAGGAACTGCTCGAGCATACGCGGATGGCGATCTATCAGGACCGCATCTTTGCCTTCACCCCCAAGGGCGCGCTGTTCCAGTTGCCCAAGGGCGCGACCCCGGTCGATTTCGCCTTTGCCGTCCATACCGATCTGGGCGCGCAAACCGTGGGGGCCAAGATCAACGGGCGGCACATGCCGCTGCGCACAGCGCTGGGCAATGGCGACGTGGTCGAGATCATCAAGGGCAAGCTTGCCGAGCCGCAGATGAGCTGGCTGGGCTTCGTCACCACCGGCAAGGCGCGCGCCTCGATCCGCCGGTCGGTGCGGCTGAAGGAGCGCGAGGAAGTTGCTGTACTGGGCCGCAAGCTGTTCGATGAAATCGCCGCGCGGGTGCCCGCCAAGATCGGCAAGAAGGCCATTCGCGATGCGGTCAAACGGCTCGAGCTCGAGGATGAAGACGAGCTGATGTACCAGGTAGGGGCCAACAAGCTGTCCGACCGCGCGCTGATGGAGGCGCTGGTCCCCGGCAGCACCGCGGACATCGAGGAGCAGGCCGAATGGCCGCGCCAGGAAAAGGCGATCTCGATCCGCGGACTGACCGCGGGGGTCGGGTTCCACCTCGCCGACTGCTGCCATCCGGTGCCGGGCGACCGCATCGTCGGATTGCGCAAGGCGGGCGAGCCGGTCGAAGTCCACGCAATCGACTGCCTGGAACTCGCCAGCGGGATCGACGCGGACTGGGTGGACCTCAATTGGGGCAAGCGTTCCCACGGAGCGGTCGGGCGGCTCAGGGTCACGCTCTACGACCGGCCGGGCACGTTGGCGGAGATGGCCGGGCTGTTCGCGCAGAACCACGCCAACGTGGTGGCGTTGGAGCAAACCCAGGCCGATCATCCATTCTCGACTTACGATGTCGAACTCGACGTGCAGGACCTGGCGCACCTCACCCGCATTCTCAGCGCGTTGCGCGCGAGCGACGCGGTGGCGCAGGCCGAGCGGCTTTAGGACGGTGATTACCGGCCTCGACCACGTCCAGTTGGTAATGCCGACGGGCGGGGAGGAGCGGGCGCGGGCGTTCTACTGCGGGGTGCTTGGACTAAGCGAGCGGGCCAAGCCGCCGCATCTTGCCGAACGCGGCGGCTGCTGGTTTCGTGCTGGCGGAGTCGAATTGCACCTGGGTGTCGAGGAGCCATTCCGCCCCGCCGCCAAGGCGCATCCGGCGCTCCTCGTAGCCGACCTTGCAGCGATGCGCGCGCGGTTGGCCGAGCACGGCGTGGCCCTTGTCGAGGGGGAGCCGCTCGAAGGTTACGCGCGCGGCGATATCGCCGATCCGTTCGGCAACCGCATCGAACTGATGCAGCGCTTGTGACGCACTCGGGCTGCGAGCGAAACGGGCCTAGAAGCCGATCTCCACCTCAGCATCCTCGCACTCGCTCAAATTTTCAGCCTCGCGGACCGACCGCTTGACCGGGAGCAGCCAGGTGTCGCCGTCGCCGGGAAAGATCGACGTCTGCCAGCTCGTCCCGCCGATGCGCACCACTACCTTGAGCGAGCCCCAGCCGCGCCGCCGCCCCGTCTCGAGCCGCCGCATCGCCGCGAGCGCCGATATCTCGTTCGCGATGCCGCCGGTAAAGCGGACGAAGTACAAATTGGCGCCGTTCGCCGCGACCCAGCGCCACAGCGAGGCGCGTTGTAAGAAGCTGTTGTGGCCATTGCCGCTCACCCGCTGGGCGCGCGGCGTACCGGCACCGGGATGTTGCACACGTCCGCCCCGCCGGCGGGCACGATGAAGAACGGGTCGCGGCGATTGGCGCGTGCGTCGGCGTAACGGGCGAAAGCTTCCCCGTCAGTGGATAGATACTGGTAGGCCGCCAGTCCTGCGACCTCGGTCCCGAGCCTGATCGACGTGATCGGCGTGCGCTCTTCCGGCATCTTGTAAAACCCCAGCGCCTCGGCGCCGCGGGACAGGGTGGACAGATGCTCGATCCCTTCGATCACCCGGCCGACGACCGCGATGTTGCGGTCGAGGTGACGCGGCGCATGGCCGATCACCGTGTAGAGTTCGGCCCCGGTCCCGGCACTCGGAGACAGGTCGCGGCCCACGCCGACGCTGCCATAGCAGTGGACCGGCCAGCGGTCCCGGCCCTCGCGAGCGACCGGAAAACCCGCGTCGAACGTCGCTCGTTCGGCATAGGCGTCTTCGAGGATCGGGGTTGGTTTCATCCTAAATCCGTGCCGCCGGCCACCGGTGGGCCGGTATACGTATCCCGCCTCCGTCGTCGCCCTTAGACCCGCCGGCAGCGCCTTCGCCTTCGCGGCATCCTCGGCATCGGGATCGCCCCACTGGACGACGTAGTTGTCTTGCGCGCGCACAATCGCCAGCCCGTCCCACCAGTGCGCCTTGGCCAGCGTCCGGATGTTGGCGATCCACGGCTGGCTGAACGGTGGTCGCAATAGTTGGATGACCACGCGGCGCGCTTTTCCGTTGCGGTCGGTGGCGAGGTCCATCACCAGCAGATCGTCGAATGCGATGGCGACCCATTCGGAAGCGGGGGCTTCAGCGACGATCTCGCCGGGGGAGGGTACCGGCTTGGCGGGCTGGTCGGTGGCGAGAGCAGGAGCTGCGAGGAGCGCGGCAGTGAGGAGCAGAAGGGTTTTCATGTTCAACGTTGTGCCATGCGCCGCCGCTAGCGCAACCCTAGTCTGACGATTCCTCCAGCGCATGCATATCGGCGTCGCTCAGCCCGAAATGGTGCCCGATCTCGTGGATCACGACGTGCACGATCAGATGTTCGAGGTCCTCGCCCGACTCGATCCATTCGTCGAGGATCGGCTGGCGGAACAGGCGCACCCGGTTGGGCATCTGCCCGCTCATCTCGATCGACTGCTCGGTGAGGCCGGTGCCTTCGAACAGCCCGCTCAGGTCGAAGGGGTCCTCGATGCCCATTTCGGAGAGGGTGTCATCGTCGGCGAATTCCTCGACGCTGAGCACCACGTCGCCGGTCCGCGCCGCGAATACCGCCGGCAGCCGCGCCAGCGCCGCGCGGGCGATAACCTCGAATTCGAGTGGGGAGGGCGGAGCGCCGAAGGTGCGTATCATCCAGGCGAGCTAGGGACCGGCAGCGCGCCGCGCAAGCGGTGGCGGTGCAGTCAGTCTGTCCCAAGCTTGTTTGGCGATGTATCAGAAGCGCAGACTAATCCGCGATCTCACCCGTTCACTGCAAAAAATCGTTTTTGGCCGAATTGTCCAAAACTCGAGGGCTGGGATCACAATTGATCACACTAAGAAAACGCCCGCCCTTGTAGAATTCAGCCGCTTCCGCTTGGCAATATCTCTTCGCGATCTGTAAAGCTACTGTGGTGCTTGGATCTCTATACTCGACAGAATTGCTCACTTGCTGGTCGGAGACATATATTTTCAAGTAATACACGAGATGGCCTCGTCCTGAAAACATATTGAACCTCAACCCCCCAATCGGCATCTTTCGCCTCATTTCGCCATTGAGTCTCTAACAGTGGTTAGGATTGAATCGGCGAAGCGGCCGGCCCGCGGCCGTGCGAAATTCGGAACGATGTGCCTTTGAAGGCGTAAATCTTAGAGGTGAACGACTCAGTGGTTGCTTGCAGGCGCTTTCGTGCCGGTGAGAGAGGTTATGTTCCAGCACTCGCATGCACTGGCCCCCATGTTGCGCAAGCTCATGCGATGGGCGCCGCTCGACGAGGCGGACCAACGCGCGGTGCTGGCGCTGCCGTATGCAATTCGCACGCTCTCGCGAACCGGCTACGTTGTCCGGGATGGCAGCGCGCCGACGCACTCCTGTGTCCTGCTTTCCGGATACGCCTTTCGGCAGAAGCTGATCGCCAACGGCTGCCGGCAGATTCTTGCCATCCACATCCCCGGCGACATCGTCGACCTGCAGAACTCGTTCCTGGATCGGGCCGACCATAACGTCCAGGTGTTCACCGGAGCCGAACTGGCGATGGTCCCGGTCGAGGCGGTGAGGGATATCGCCTTCCGGCGAAGCGCCGTCGGCCTGGCGCTATGGCGGGAAACGCTGGTCGACGGTTCGATCCAGCGCCAGTGGACCGCCAACGTCGGCCAGCGCAACGCGAGGGAGCGGACCAGCCATTTTCTGTGCGAATGCGGCTATCGCCTGGAATTCGCGGGGCTGGGCCACCGGGCGCGCTTCAACCTGCCGATGACGCAAGAGGACATGGCCGACGCACTCGGCCTGACGCCGGTGCACATCAATCGAACTTTGATGAGCCTCGATCGCGACGGGTTGACCACCCGCCGCCGTAATTCGATGGTGATCCATGACTGGGACGCGCTGGCGACCATTGCGGACTTCGATCCTGGCTATCTCCACCCCGAGAATGACGCCAAGGTCATCCCGGTGGCGGTGACCGGGATCGCAACATTTCCCTAGCTTTTGGTCGGCGTCCGCGCTGCGGACAATCTCGTTCTAGGTGTCTGCAATGCCCGCCAGGCGTTTCACGGCGGTAAGTAAAAGATCGATCTCGACCGGCTTGGCGAATCGTTCGACGTGGGCCAGTTGCGACGGGATCGAAGCGGCGTCGTACCCGGTCAGGAACACGAACGGGATCCCCCGCGCGAGCAGGTTTTTCGCCGTATCGAACGAAGGGCCTGTGCCCAGGTTGATATCGACGATGGCGCAATCGGGAATCGTGCGATCCAGCACCTGTGAAACCGCTCCGGCGTGCGAACACGGGCCCAGAACGTTGCCGCCTGCAAGCTCGAGCGTCTCCTTGAGTTCCGCCGCGAGGTAGAATTCGTCCTCGACCACCAGGATGCAGGCGCCCGCCAACCCCGACAAAGCTTTTTCACGGATCATAATGCTGTGCCCCCACGCTGGTTTGCAAGATGCTCGCCCGGTCGGTCAACGGGAATTCCAGAGTGCACACAACGCCCCCGGGCCGCAGTTCCAGAATTCCTGTCCCGTTAAGCTCGTACGCCACTCGCTGGGTGATCAGCTCGGTTCCAAAGCCGCTGCGCCGCGGGGCGCTCTGCGCGATGGGTACCCCTTCTTCGGTCCAGCATAGCGTCAAGATCGGCCCGGCGTTGCCGTGCGCCAGGCTCCACTCGATGTCGATTTTCGCCTCGTCGTGGACTAGGGCGCCGTACTTGATCGAATTGGTGGTCAGTTCGTGGACCGCCAGAGTGAGGACCTCGGCCGCCTTGGGAGGAAGTTTTACCGAAGGGCCGGTTATTCGCACCTGTTCCTCTGGAGCGGCATGGGCCAGCAGCTCCTCGCGGACGAGACTCTCGAGATCGACCCCCGCGTCGATCCCGCGAGTCAGCAGAATTTGCGTACGGGCGAGGGCCCCGAGGCGTCCCTCGAGATGCTGGAGAAAATCCTCCGCGCTCTGGCCTTCCTCGTGCGTGCGCCGCACGATCGAGCGCGTCACGCCCAGTATGTTTCGCACGCGGTGCTGGAATTCGGCCAGCAAGGTCCTCTGCAGGGCCTGGGCCCGGACAGCGATGGTCACGTCCATGAACGTGACCACCGCACCGGCGATGAAGTTGTCCACGCTGCGATAGGGTAGCACCCGGACGACGAAAGGACGGCCCTCGGGGCCGGCGATATCGCGCTCGACGGGCACCAGTGTCTTGATCACCACTCGTACGTCTTCGGCAAGCTCCGGGTAGAAGACCCGGCTGGCGACATGCTCGATCGGCCGGCCGACATCGGTGTCCAGCAAGTGGAAGATGTCGGTGGCCGAGGGGGTAAAGTTCCGGACGCGCAGATCGTTATCGAGAAAGACTGTCGCGATCTGGGTCGACTCGAGCAGGTTCTTGAGGTCCGAATTGGTTCGGGAGAACTCGCTGACACGATGGGCGAGCTCGCCGTTGACCGTCTGGAGCTCTTCGTTGACCGACTGCAGTTCCTCCTTGGAGGTTTCCAGCTCCTCGTTGGCCGACTGCAGCTCCTCGTTGATCGACTGGTATTCTTCGTTGGAGGATTTCAGTTCTCCATTGGTCGATTCCAGCTCCTCGATGGTCGCTTGTAGCCGTTCCCTCGTCAGGCGCAGATCGGCTTCGAGCCGCTGGACATGCTCGTCGCTGACCATGGGCTCGCCGGCGTCCGGCGACGTCCCGTCGATCGTGCCGCCATCTTGGAACAGCACCACCATCGCCGCGCGATCCTCGGGCCCGATCGGCTCGACGACGATGTTGACTCCATAAGCTTGCCCGTCCCTGACCAATGGGAGCGGTGCAAGCTCGATCCGAGTTCGTTCGCGCGACGCCCGGTGAAGCGCCGATCGCAGATCGAGCCGCAAGTCGCGGTGAACCAGGCTCAGCAAGCTCAAGGTCGCCGCGCCGGGGGTCGGTTCGAGATAGCGCCCGGTCCGGCCCGAGAAATGCAGCACGTCTCCCTCGCTGTCGATCACCACATATGCCGGGGCATAACGCTCCGCGATCACCTCGGCGCGGCGGCTGACGGCGTCGGTCAGGGGGCTCGTTTTGGGTATCGGGGGGATGGTCAGATCGCGCAGGTCGGCCGTGCGAATGCGGGGTCTAAGCGGGAAATCGGGGAGCACCCGAGTGGCGGTATCGAGCCGGCGAAAGATGCGATTCTTGCGGTCTACCGGGGCGAACAGCTTCTTGTGGCGCGTGACGTTCTCCGACGATCCCAGGAACAGCACCCCACCGGAACGCAGTGAAAAGTGAAAGATCGGAATGACCCGGTTCTGGAGATCGGCATTGAGATAAATCAGCAGGTTGCGGCACGACAGCAGGTCGATCCGCGAAAACGGAGCGTCCTTGACGATGTTGTGCGGCGAGAAAATGCACATCTCGCGCAGTTCCTTGGCGACCAAGTAAGTCTCGCCTTCCTTGACGAACCAGCGCGCCAGACGATCGGGCCGGATATGTTTGGCGATCGTGTCCGAATAGCGCCCGGCGCGGGCCATGCCGAGCGCCTTGGCATCGAGGTCACTGGCGAAGATTTGCAGATGCGGCGGCGAATCGAGTGTCGCCAGGTGCTCGCGCAACAGAATCCCGATCGAATAGGCTTCCTCGCCGGTCGCACACCCCAGCACCCAAACCCGGAGATGGTCGCCTGGGCCTTTTCCGTCAAACAGACGAGGGATTTCTTTTTCGAGAGCCTCGAACTCCAGCGGGTCGCGAAAGAACTGGGTGACGCCGATCAACAGGTCCTGAAACAGGTTATGGACCTCGTCGCGGTCGCCGTGCAGCCGCGCCACATACTCGTCGAGCGTAGCGACCTGCCGCACCTGCATGCGTCGCTGGATGCGGCGAAAGAACGTGTTGCGCTTGTACCCATGGAAGTCGTGGCCGGTGACGTTGCGCATGATCGTGGCGATCTGGGCGATCTGCGAAGCGTATTCCTCGGGCAGTTCTTCGGCGCTTGCCTGTCCGACGCTGGCCAGGGCCCCTACATATAGGGCAATTTGCCCCGAAATATCCGCGACCGGGATCAACAGGTCGACCACTCCAAGGGGCCCGGCTACACCCTGCGCCGCCGATTCGGCTTGCCCTTCGACGGCTTCGGCGATCGACAGTCCGCCGAATTTCTTGGTGGCTGTCACCCCGGCGACGCCGTCGCTGCCAAGGCCCCCCATCAGCACCGCCACCGCGCGATCGTGGACCTGCTCGGCAAGCGAGATCATCATGGTATCGATGGTGCCGCGGTTGCCGACCGGTTCCTGGGCGGAAGTTGCGCGGATGTGGCCGCCGGCGAGCGTCAGGAGGTCGTCGGGACCGCCGACATAAATGTGGTTTGCTTCGAGCTTGTCGCCGTGGGCCGCGATCTTCAGCCTGAGCGAGCTTTGCGCCGCCAGAACTTCCACAACCGTTTCGACACTGAGGCCCTCGAGCTGGCGCACCGCGACCAGGTATGCCGCCCCGATCGCGGGGTTCAGTTCGGCGAACAGCTCTTCAAGCGAGCCGAGCGATTCGGCGCACACGCCGATTCCGACGACCGCGAGCGGTTCCGTGGCGGGGGTTTTGCAGCGCTTGCCAGTCGGTGCCTTGAGCTTCTGATCGCGGTCCGCCATGCCCTTGCCTGGGTCAAAGTCCCGGCAATCTAGCCGTTCTTTCATCCTGACAACAGTGGCACGTCAATTTTCCTGCTCGCGCGGCGCCCGGCCCATTTGCAAGCTCAGGGTCGCCGCTTCGCGCAGAGTGGCGGCGTAGCGGCGGTATTCATCCGCCCGGGCGTCATAGAGTTCGGCCACCGCGGGTCGGCCCGTCTGGCGCGCGTCGTCCGCCATGCGCTCGACCAGGGTGACCCGTTCTTCCATCAGGCGCATGGCGATGCGCACCGCCTCGTCGACGTTTTCGATCCGGGACGCCAGAACCTCGGCGGTGCTGGCATGGCCGATCTGGCACCGGTAGCGCAGCGGCCGCTGGCCGCGCATCTCCGAAAGAACTCCTTGGCAATCGGGGCAACTGAGCGCGCTCGGATCGGCCGGCGCACGAAGATTTCCGCTGCCGAGACGCACGCCCGCCGCGATCTCGGCCTCCAGAGCAAGATCCTGACTCGGCTCGACCGCCGGCCCGGCATCGCTCCCGGCAAGCTGGCCCAACAATCCGGCCAGGTCGGCGGCCGAAACGACGTGGTCCACGTTGGTCGATTCGAGCGCGGCCAGCGGCATCTGGTCGGCTTCGGCATCGATCGGATGCTGCACGATCGCGGTGCCGCCGACCGACTTGATCGAATTGAGCCCCGACGCGCCATCGTTGAGCATCCCGGTGAGGATCACGCCGATCGCCCGCGGGCCGTATGACAAGGCGGCCGAGCGGAACAACGGATCGATCGAGGGGCGGGCCATGTTCTCGCGCGGGCCTTCGCCCAGCCGGACCGTGCCGTCGATCAGGAGCAGGTGCCGGTCGGGCGCAGCGACATAGACGGTACCGCGCTCGATCGGCTGGCCGTCCATCGCCTGCTTAACCCGCAGTGCGGTTCGGCGCGAAAGCGATTCGGCCATGTATCCCGGGGAGTGAGGCGGAATGTGGGTGCTGATGAAAATGCTCTCGCGGGCAGGTCGGCTGGCAACGCGCCAAGTATCTGCTTGATCGTATATGTCCGAACGGGATGCGTTCGACCCGCTAAGGGCCGACCACACCGTCCGCTCGAGCAAGAACACCTTTAAAGTCGCGCGCCGATCGTCGGCTCGCGGCCATCGCCGGACCGCTAGCCGCGCCGGCCGGGGAGTTCGCCGGGGCCTAGTCGCCGGAACCGCAAGCGCCATCACAATTGAAAGTCGCGAGGGGCAGTTTCTGCCCGTCTGAAGTTCGGAGCAATGGATGCACGGCCACCGATCGCCTTGGACGACGATGAGCAGGCGCTGGACGGACTAGTTGAAATGGGTCCGCGATGCCATCGGGGCCGACATCGCCTCAGTCTCCCCGCCACCGCTCTTCTACTTTTTCATGTCGTCGATCTGGCACCACCGCGGCACGAGAAATGGGCGGGAATTGCAAGTGAACCAAGCTCGTCGTTCGAGAGACTGGGTGGCGGAGCGGGAGGGATTCGAACCCTCGATACGCTTTTGGCGTATACTCACTTTCCAGGCGAGCGCCTTCGACCACTCGGCCACCGCTCCGCATGCTCTGGACAGGCGCTGCGCCCTAGCGAGGTGCGCCCGCCCGCGCAAGGCAAGCGCGCCACCGTCTTGGGCGCCAGCGCGACCACCCCTCCATTCGCGTGAGGGATGGCGGGAGCTTGAGCGGTAAGAGGGTGTACTCGCCATAGGCGCCGGCGCTGTCCAGCTGGATCGGGGATATCGCCACCAGCCGGCCGTGGTGCAGCTCGTCTTCGATCACGTAATCTGGAATCAGCGCGGCCCCGGCACCTGCCGCTGCGGCCTGAGCCAGCATGGCGAAGTGCGCGTAACGCGGGTGCGGCTTGCGGTCGCCAAGCTCAATCCCCGGCTGCGCCGACCACTCAACCCACGCCGCCGGTCGATTGATCAGGGTCAATAGCGGTAACCGGGTTAGGATCTCCGGGAGCATACCGGCTGCCGCTTCGACCAGATCGGGGGCGACGAGCCGCACGCACCGTTCGCCGAACAAGCGGTCGGATTACGCGCCGCGCTAGACGGATTCATCCGGTATGGATGCGTAGTCAAATGGGTGCGTCTCCGGTGACATGCTCATTCACACCACATGGACAAGCGCTGGGCCTGACTGCGGTTGCAAAAGAGCGACGTTCGCCCGAGGGGCATAGCGACATGCGCATCTTCTTCCATCCAGACCAGAACCTGCACGAGCCAGCGGTCGAAATGCACAACGGCGCGTTCGTACCTTATGCCGAACATGGCGGACGCGTGGCGAGCGTGCTGGCGGCGCTCGGTGCGCCGGAGCATCCTGATGACTTCGGGCTACCCCCGATCGCGGCGGTGCATAGCGGCGAGTACCTGGACTTTCTCCAGAGCGGTCATGAGCGCTGGCTGTCCGCTGGCCGGCATGGGGATGCGATACCCTATGTCTGGCCGGTGCGGCGGCGCCGCGCGTTGCGGCTCGACCGGATCGACGCCTTGCTCGGGCGCTTCAGCTTCGATGCGACCACCCCGCTTACGGCGACTACCTGGCCGGCGGCTTATGCCGCGGCCCAAACTGCGCTTGCCGCCACTCAGGCCGTGCTCGACGGGGCGGCCCATGCGTTCGCCCTGTGCCGCCCGCCCGGACACCATGCCGGAGCGGATTACATGGGCGGGTATTGTTACCTCAACTCCGCCGCGATCGCGGCGCAACGGGCGCGCGATGGCGGACGCGAGCGGGTCGCCATCCTCGACATCGACTACCATCACGGCAACGGGACTCAGGACATTTTCTGGGAACGGGGCGACGTACTGTTTGCCTCGATCCACTCCGATCCGGCGACCGACTATCCGTTCTACTGGGGCCATGCCGATGAGACCGGCGCGGGTGCGGGGGAGGGTGCCACGTTCAATCTGCCGCTTGCTCATGGTGCTGACCTCGCCGCCTATCGCGCCGCGCTCGGGGTGGCGCTGGAGCGGACTGCGGCATTCGCACCCGAGCTGCTGGTGGTCAGTTTCGGTGCGGATACCTTTGTCGACGATCCGATCTGCAATTTTGGCTTGCTAACCGAGGATTACGCCCGGATCGCCGAGGACATCGCCGGCCGCGGCTGGCCCACGGTCATCATCCTCGAAGGCGGCTATGCGGTCGATCAGCTCGGCGTCAACGTGGCAACGTTTCTCGAGGGCTTTGTATCAGTGGCCGCAGGATAAGCACGAGGCGCCTGTCAGGTGACGGCGGTGCGCTGCTGGAATTCGGGATTTCGCCAGACCCCTCTCTCCATGATCGCGACCAGCCGTTCGACCGCATCCCACACATCGGTATAACGCAAGTAGAGCGGGGTGAAGCCGAAGCGGACCGTGTCGGGCGCGCGGAAGTCGCCGACCACACCGGCTGCGATCAGCGCGCGCATGATCGGGAAGCCGTGATCGTGCGCGAAGGACACCTGGCTGCCGCGATCCTGCGCCTCGCGCGGCGAATCCAGGCGAAAGCCGTGCCCGCTGCAGCGCGTCTCGACCAGGCGGATGAACAGGTCGGTCAGCGCCGTCGACTTTGCCCGGATGGCGGCCATGTCGGCGGCGAGGAATACGCCGAGACCGGCTTCAACCAACGCCATCGAAACAATCGGCTGGGTGCCGACGAGGAACTGGCGAATGTCAGACTGGGGCCGGTAATCGGGCTCGAACTCGAACGGCGCGGCGTGGCCCCACCAGCCGGTGACCGGCTGCGCGGCCTTGCCTTGGTGGCGATGCGCAGCGAACAGGAACGCGGGCGAGCCCGGTCCGCCGTTGAGGTACTTGTACGTGCAGCCGACCGCGAAATCGGCGTTGCAGCCGGCAAGGTCGACCGGCATCGCCCCGGCGCTGTGGCACAAGTCCCAAATCGCCAGCGCGTCGTGCCGTTGCGCCAGCGCGGTCAGCGCCGCCATGTCGTGCAAGTGGCCGGTCCTGTAGTGAACCTGAGTGATCGCGATGGCGATCGTCCGCTCGTCGATCGCGCCGGCGATCTCGTCCTTCTCGCACAATCGCACCTCGACCCGCCCTTCGCTGGCCGCTGCGACGCCTTGGGCGATGTAGTTGTTGGTCGGGAAGTTGCTTCCCTCCAGGATCAGCACGCCGCGGTCAGGGCGCAGCGCGAGCGCGGCGTTGAGCACCTTGAACAGGTTGAGGCTGGTCGTGTCGCAGACCACGACTTCACCCGGTCCGGCACCGATCAGCGGGGCCAGCTTGTCGCCCAGCCGAACCGGCAGATCGAACCAGCCGGCGCTGTTCCAGCTGGCGATCAAGTCGTCGCCCCATTCCCCGCGGATCACCCGCTCGGCGAGCGTTGGGGCATCCTTTGGCATCATGCCGAGCGAGTTGCCGTCGAGATAGATCAGCCCCTCGGGGATGTGGAAGCGCTCGCGAAAAGCGGCCAGCGGATCGGCGGCGTCGGCGGCGGCGCACCACGCGCGGTCGGGCACCTTGGGCATCGAGGAAAGCGGGTCAGGCACCACGAGCGCCTAGCAGCTATTCGCCGCCGCTCATCGCCAAAACACTCGTCAGTGGCGCGCGCGCATCAGCTCGGGGATCAGCGGCAGTAGCTCGCGCGAAAGATAGCCGATCGGGCCGAGGCGCTCGGTCAGCCGGCGGCCGGCCTCCCCATGCAGCCAGATCGCCCAGCACGCCGCTTCGAGCGGGGCGAGGCCGCGCGCCAACAGGCCCGCCAGCACGCCCGCGAGCACGTCGCCCGAACCGCCGGTCGCCATGCCGATCCCGCCGCCCGAATAGGCCAGCAGGTTGCCCTCTGGGGTCGCCACCAGCGTGTTGGGCCCCTTGACTACGACCACCGCGCCAGTGCGGTCGACCGCCCGTTGCACCGCGCTTCGCGGGTCGCCTTCGATGTCGGCGGCCGGCGCGTCGAGCAGGCGGGCAAGCTCGCCGCCATTAGGCGTGAGCACCACGCGCCCGCCGTGCCGCTCGATCTGGTCGCGCGCATTCGCCGCTGCCGCGATGGCCGCCGCGTCGATTACGACGCTGGTCCCTGCCTGCGGCTGGCCCAGAATGCTCTCGACCAGCGCCGCTGCCGCGGTCTCGCTGGTCATCGCCGGGCCCACTACCAGCGCGTCGCAGCGGGTCATCGACGCCAGGATCGTCTCCACCGCGGCACGATCGATCTCGCCGTCGTCATCTTCGGGCAGGGCGATCATGCCGGCCTCGGGCACCAGCACACCTAGCGGAATCGCGAGGCTGGCGATCGTGGCAAACCGCAGCTTGCCCGCGCCCGCCCGTAGCGCCGCCTCACCGGTCAGGCGCAGCCCGCCGGGCACGGTGCGCGACCCGCCGACCGCCATGACATGGCCACGGCTGTTTTTGTCGGTATTGTTGGGATGAACCGGGAGGGGGTTGTCCCGCAGCCAGTCGAAATCGATCGCCAGCGGTTCAGCCACGCGCCGCCACCATGCGGTCGGGCGCGGCGGTCACCGGGGTCGCCGCCTCGATCAGCGGCGCGGAGACGTTGTATGCCGCCAGCTCCAGCTTGCCGCTCTTGCCGGTCTGCGGATTGAAGCGATATTCGGTCACTCCGCAATTGGCGACATCGCCTTCGCGGTCGATCGCCAGCACTTCCTCCTCGCTCAGGTTCTCGACGATGTAGCGCAAGCACAGCACCACGACCTGGTGCGCGACGATCATCACCCGGCGATCGCCATAATGCAGCGAAACGGTGTCGAGCAGCGAGCGCAGGCGGAAGATCACGTCGCACCAGCTCTCGCCGCCGGGCGGACGGTGATAGAACTTGCCCAGCAATTGGCGAAACTTGGCCTGTTCAGGTTGCAGCTGCGCCACCCCGCCGGTGGTGAGCCCGTCGAGAATGCCGAACTCCTTCTCGCGCAGCCGCTCGTCGGCGCAGATCGCTTCATCATCGTCACAGCCGCCATGGTCGCGGAAGATCTCGGCGGTCTGGCGCGCGCGCAGGTAGGGGGAGGCGAGCATGACTTCGGGCCGTTCGGCGCGCTCGGCGAACCATTTGCCCAGCGACGCGGCCTGTTCCGCGCCAAGTTCGGACAGCGGCACGTCGACATCGCGGAATTGCAGGTCGATCCGGTCCGCGCCGCTCGAATGGGCGAGATCACGCGCGACGTTGCCTGCGCTCTGCCCGTGACGCACGACCCACAAGACCGACGGCCAGCCAGAGCTCATCGGGCGGGGCAAGGCCTCACCGGATCATCCGGTACAGCAGGTAGCCCAGCGCCGCCCCGCCGATCAGCAAGGCGGCGGGCGGCACGGGGTGTGCATTGGTGTCCCGCTCGCTCCCGCTCTCGGACTCCTCGTCGTGGACATAGGCGTGGGGCATGGCGGAATTAGGGATCGATGACATAGCAACCTCGGTGGCTGAAGCGACTGGAACCTGATCGAAACGAGGCGGCCTGCGACCCGTTCCGCATTTCGCTTGCCAGCGCCCGAGCGACCCGTCAGGTTGACGCAAACGTAAAGCCAGGGAGAGCGAGGCGATGGCCTTCAAGACGCGGATCACCGAGATGTTCGGGATCGAGACCCCGATCATGATGGGCGGGATGACCGGGGTGGGCTACGGCGAGCTGGTCGCCGCGGTGGCCGAAGCCGGCGCGCTGGGCTTCATTACAGCGCACATGTTTCCCTCTGGCGCGGCACTTAAGGAGGAGATCGACAAGGTCCGCGGGCTCACCAGCAAGCCCTTCGGGGTCAACCTCACGCTGCTGCCCTCGATCAACCCGATCCCCTACGACGAATACCGCGAAGCGATCATCGAGAGCGGATTGAAGATCGTCGAGACCGCGGGCCGCGCGCCGACCGACCACCTACCGGCGTTCAAGGAAGCCGGGGTCAAGGTGATCCACAAGTGCACCAGCGTGCGCCATTCGGAAAGCGCGGTGCGCAAGGGCGTCGATGTGATCAGCATCGACGGGTTCGAATGCGCCGGGCACCCGGGCGAGGACGATGTCGGGCTGATCGTGCTGCTGCCCGCGACGGTCGATGCGCTGCCCGACGTGCCGATCGTCGCCAGCGGCGGCATGGCCGACGGGCGCAGCCTGGTCGCCGCGCTCGCGCTGGGAGCCGACGCGGTCAACATGGGCACGCGCTTTTGCGCCACGCAGGAGGCGGCGATCCATCCCAACGTGAAGCGTCAGATCGTCGAGAACTCCGAACTCGACACAGTGCTGGTCGGCCGCCCGCTGCGCAACACCGCGCGGGTCGCGCGCAACGCGGTCTCGGAGGAAGTCGCGACGATCCAGCGCGATCCCCGCACCACCTTCGAAGACGTCAAGCATCTGATGGCCGGCGTGCGGGCGCGCGACCTGGTCTACGGCCAGGGCGACATGGACGGCGGCATCTGGTCGAGCGGCCAGAGCCAGGCCCTGATCCACGACATCCCGACTTGCCAGCAACTGGTGGCCAACATCATGGCCCAGGCCGAGGCGGTGCGGGCGCGGATGGAGCGGATGGGGGGCTAGCGACCCTTCCTTTCCGCTTTTCGCGCGCTATAGCGGCGCGGCGCTGCTGGGGCGTCGCCAAGTGGTAAGGCACCGGCTTTTGATGCCGGCATTCGCAGGTTCGAATCCTGCCGCCCCAGCCAGCATTCTCCCAAGTCTCTGAATTGTTAAGGCGCACGAGTTGCGCTTCAGACTTGGTGAGGGGCGTTGCTACAGAGGCTTGCTACAGAGACCCGCTCAGTTCGCGCGTCGGCACGGCCATGACCGGTATTGCGAACACCGTCCGGCGAGCCGGTATCTACCATTTCCGGCGCAGCATCCCTGCGTGCGACCGGTATTTGGACGGGGCGAACTTACCCGAAGCCTGCATACCGACGATCCGGTGCTCGCCCGGAGCAGATCGCGGCGGTGTCCGCAGCGGCTAAGTCAACTCCTCCAAGGGGCCATCGCGCTCGGTCACGGCGCCACCGCCTGCCGCCAGTACATGAAGGCAGAATCCGCCTCGTCGCGGGTGATTTTCGGGATGTAATCGGTGTCGTACCGGGCGAGGCTCCCAAGATCGCCTTCGCAAAACAACCCCGCACCCATGCCGGCCGCAAGCGCGGCGCCATATGCGGTACCTTCGCGCACCGCATGCCGGCGCACGGGCCGCTGGAGCGCGTTAGCTGTCAGCTGGAGCAGCGTGTCGCTCGCGGACAGTCCGCCATCGACGGGCAGCGCGTCTGGCACCGGCAGTGCGCTGGCGATCACATCGGCAATCTCGCGGCACCGGAAGGCGATCCCTTGTAGGGTAGCGCGCGCGATTTGCGCCGGGCCGTCGGCGAAGCTGAGGCCGGCAATCAACCCCTGTGCGTCGAACCTCCCATGCGGCGCCCCCAGGCCTGCGAGCGATGGACGCACGACGACATCCCCAGGATGCTCGATCGAGGCCGCTGCTGTATCCATCGCACCCGGTGACTCAAACAGCCCAAGCGAACCGCACAGCCAATCGATCAGCGAGCCCGCCGTGATCACCATTCCTTCCACGCAAAATTGTTTCCGTCCGCCGGCAAAGGCAAGCACCTCGGCGGGCATGGTGGCGTGGATGGCGTGCGGAGTGTCGCCGGTCCCCGCCATCAGCACACCCGAGGTGCCGAAGGTCGCCTTCCACTCGCCGCGCCCGAGCGCGCCATGGGCAACCATTGCCGCTTGCTGGTCGGCGATCAGCGCCGTGATCGGAACGCGGGCGCCAATGACCCGGGCGTCGGTCAAGGCGATGGCGCCCCAGCTTAAGACCTGCGCCGGGAACAGGCTGACAGGCAGGTGCTGGTGGGCCAGCAACGCCGGGTCCCATCCTTCGCCCCGCACATAATCGTAATAGCCTGTCATCCAGCCGCACGAAGCGTCGGTGACGTGCGCCGCGCCTCCGCTCAACTTATAAACGAGCCAGCTGTCGAGTGTGCCCCATTGGAGTTCCGCGGGTTCGCGGCCCGATAGGGCGATCGCGGCGGGCAGCTTTGCCGAGGGTAGTTGCGGCCAGCCGGCGAAACCCGCTGCCCGCAGCGCACTGTATTCTCTCACCCCGCGCAGGTCACTCCACACCAGCATCGGTGCGACAGGGTCGCCAGTCGCGCGATCCCAGAGGACGACACTCGAGCGCTGTGTGGTAACACCAATCGCCGCCACATCGTCGATGCACCGCCCGGCAGCAACGAGCGCGCCATCGATCACGGCACAACATGTCTTCCAGACCGTGTCCGGGTCCTGTTCGACCAGCCCTGGCCCGGGAAAATGGCTGGCGATTGGCCTTTTTTCGATACCCAGCACCGCGCCTGCTGGGTCGACCAGCATGGCACGGGCACCGGTGGTGCCGGCGTCTAGCGCGAGCAGCAATTCAGGCATCAGGAATAAGATTGCCGGGGTTCATGATCCCCTGAGGGTCGAGCGATTGCTTGATCTGCCGGAGAAGGGCAATCCCGCTGTCCCCGAGGTCGTTATGCAGATAAGGTTTGCGCAGTCGGCCCGCACCATGATGGTGTGCGACCCCGCCTCCGTGTCGGGCAGTTGCTTCCATAATTGCGCGCCAGCAGGCGAAATAGGCGGGCTCCATCTCCGCGCTGTCTTCGAAACTGGCGGCGAAACTGAAATAGAGGTTGATGCCCGATCGATAGACATGGCTGCTGTGCGCTGAGGCGTTGATCACGCCGGGGATTTTATTGAGCGCCGTGATGCTGTCGTCATATATTGCCCCAATCTGGCTCCAGCGTCCCGAAATCTCAGCCGTGTCGGCGACAAAGCCGCGCTCAAACATGTCGCGCCAACTCGGCACGTGGTTGCGACGCTCGAGCCACGTTTTCGCGGCAGCGGGTTCACCGGCCTCCAAACCAGCCGACCCGGCGATTTCGTGCATCGCCGCCAGCTCGGCATCGACGCGCGCCTTCGGCCCTTCGTGCACCATCAGGAGCATGGCCTTGCCGTCGCGCTCGTGTTCACGGAATAAGCGGCGCACTTCCCGGCCATCATACTGGCGCATAACGGGCGGTCGCCAGTCCGCGCGCATGATCTGCCGCTGCGCCTCGAACCCCGCGCGCATGTCGTCGGCGTAGAAAATGCTGTAATCGCGGTGCGGCGCCCTAGCGCGCAACGAGAACGTCACGCCGGTAATTACGCCCATTGTCCCCTCGGCACCAATCAGTAGGTGGCGAAGATCGGGTCCGGCCGCGGCGCGCGGCGCTTTGCCGAGCGTAACGAGCTCGCCGTTGGGCAGCACAGCCTCGATCGAGTGGATGATATCTTCAATGTTACCATAGGCGGTCGAGAATTGCCCCGACGCTCGTGTCGATACCCAGCCGCCGACACTACTAATCGCGATTGACTGGGGCCAATGGCCGAGTGTGAGGCCATGCACAGCAACGGCTTCTTCGGCCTCCATGCCGTTGAGCCCGGCGTCGAAGCTCGCCAGCAAGTTGTCATTCTCGATAAACCGCACCCGGTTCATCCCGCCCATGTCGAGGAGGATCGCGTCGGGGGTCGGTTCGATACCCCCGCATACTCCGCTACCGAGACCGAAGGGAATCAACGGGACGCGACGTTCGGAGGCGATCCGCACCACTTTTTGAACGTCGTCGATGGACTGTGGGCGCACGACCCAGCCGGGAGCGGCGACCGCTTCGCCGCGCCAGTCGCGCAGATGTTTGATGGCCCACTGATCGTAACGTCGCTCGTTCACTGCCTCCGAGTCGCTCGCTACTTTGTCGGCGCCAATCGCGCTCGCCAATGTTTCGCCAATAGAAGCGATCGTCCTTCTCCCTAACCAGCCTTGAACAGTCGGCGGCTTTCGTCGTGAATGCCATGGCAGTGAGCGACTTGCGCCGCCTTGGTCGTTTCGTCCCAGCCTAGCAGCGCACCCATGGCTTTGGCGGCGGGCGCAAGCGATGCCAGCCCGGCTCCCTCGTCGAACCAGGCGCGCGCGCTCCGCCGAACCCAATAATCCTCGAGCGTCAAGGCGCCCTCGTGAGTCACCGCGCGCTCAGCTTCGGCCACGACATTACCACCCATCGCAATGATTTCGCCGGCCTCGTCGCCATATATGCCAACGAGCCTTTCGGCGGCGCGATGGTCAAGCTCCGTTAGTCCGCTGAGCGTGTAATCGGGGCTGTGGCCGCCACCAGGTAAGGATGAATCTGCGGTGGCGCAGGGCAGCGTGGTTGTCCCAAGCCTTTCAACGACAAGGTCTACAACGCGCTCGGCCATGGCGCGATAGGCGCTTAGCTTGCCTCCCGCAATCGACACCAAGCCGCTGGCCGATGTCCAGATTTCGTCCTTACGCGACACCTCGTTCGCCTTTTTGCCCGGTTGCGCGATCAGTGGGCGCAAACCTGACCACAGCGCAACGATTTCAGCGTCTCTGATCGGGGCAATATTCAGCGCTGCTTCGGCCGCACGGAGCAAATAATCGATCTCGGTACGTGACGCTGGAGGCCAATAATCGGCTCCGCCTTCGTGAAAGTTGTCGGTGGTGCCGAGATAGGTGAATTCGCCGCGCGGCACTGCAAAGATGCTCCGCTTATCCGGCGCGCGAATAATTAGTGTCGCATCGATTGGCAGCCGCTCTCGCGGCAAAACCAAGTGAATCCCGCGACTTAGTGACAGGCGACTATCGCTGTTAGCTGCTTCGAGCCCGCGGACCCTATCCACCCAAGCGCCAGCGGCATTGATTACCAGCTTGGCCTTGATGTGCGCTCCCAGGTCCTCGCCAGCCAATGTCGATATTGCCACCAAGCCGTCGCCCAATAGCTCGGATGCCGCGGCATAATTGATCACTGTTGCACCAGCGCCCTGAGCGCTGCGGACGTTGGCAAGAACGAGCCGCGCATCGTCGGTGAGAAATTCGGGATAAAGCACCGCTCCGTTAAAGCCGTCAGAGCGCATCAGAGGTTCGCGCCGCTGCAATTCGGCAAGTCCGATCACCTCGTGTTGCTCCCCGTCGGGGACATTACCGAGCTTTTCGAACGTCCACAGGCCTGCGCGCACCTTCGCGGCCATCGCCATTGACGTTGTCGGGATCAGGAAAGGAGACAGGCGCGTCAGGTGCGGGGCAATGCGGCGAAGCGTCTGGCGCTCCGACGCGGCTTCTTTGACTAGCGCGATATCGCCCTGCGCCAGGTAGCGCAGCCCCCCGTGGATCATCTTTGAACTGCGACTGCTCGTCCCGCTTGCAAAGTCGCGCGCCTCCACGAGCGCAACAGACAGCCCGCGCATGGCGGCATCGCGCGCGATCCCAGCGCCGGTAATGCCGCCACCGACTATCGCGACGTCGAAGCTTTGCGTCTCCAGTTTGGCGAAAATCTGTGTCCGAGTGCGAGCATCGAGTTCCGTACCGCTCATGCCATTTCATTCCACGTGGATTTTCAGGACATAGGAGTTTGCGAATGAAAGGCGAGCTCGCGGTTAGAAGACCGAACCAGAACCAGGTCGGGGGCTGACTGTGTCGGTGTTTTTACGACGGCGCTGCGGCCACTCGGCAATGATCTGACCATCGACTATTCGGATGTCGGGCGCGACTGCGAGCATCAGCGCCGGGTGATCGGAACAAGCTCCGCTCGCCACCTCGAAGCTATAGCCGTGCCACGGGCAACGGACTGCTCCATCGATCACCGGCGCCATGTCGAGCGGCCCCAACCGGTGCGGGCAGATGGTGGAATGCGCGGTGAGACCCCCGTCCA